>ERZ1370068.978-contig-10894_pt1 | contig 60337 bp, 79 predicted proteins | sample MGYA00561227_ERZ1370068 | MGnify/ENA primary metagenome ERZ1370068 (study PRJEB38410, sample SAMEA6850437) | metagenome | study: Metagenomic assessment of the ecological functions of the soil: analysis of the soil microbiota associated with the... | reverse complement strand
CAGTTGCTAGTTCGCCCCGGGCAGGTGCCTCGAGCCCAGTCCTGCCGGATTACGACATCGTCCTCATTGACTGCCAGCCGTCACTGGGCTGCCTCACCGTCAACGCGCTGGCGTGTGCGCAGGGCGCGATCGTGCCGCTGGAATGCAGTACTTTCGCGATGCGCGGAGTGGCGCTGCTGATGGAGACCATCGACAAGGTGTCGAGCAGGCTCAACCCGGAGGCTGGTCATGGACGGGCTGCTGGCCACTGATGTATGACTCCCGACCCTGCACTCGCGTGAGGTTCTCGCGGGTGTCGTCGAGGGGTTCGGCGACAAGGTCTTCCACACGGTCATACAGCCGTACCGTGCGGTTCCCGGACGCCACCGTGGCCGGGGAGCCGATCACGCGGTTCGACCCGGCATCGACCGGGGCTGGTTCCTACCGGGAACTCGCCAAGGAGGTACTGGAGCGGTGGCGGGCAGGCCGAGCGCGCGGGTCCCGTCCGCGCCGGGTAAGCCTGCCGGGAGTCGCCGAACTGCTCCGCCCCGTCGGCCCCGGCCCCGCCAGTGACTCCGGGCGGCGAGGCCAGCGGGCGGGAAGCTCACCCGCAAAAGATCACGGTGTACCTGTCCGCGGACGAGTTCCTCGACCTGGAGCGTGTCCGGCTGACGTTGCGCGCCCACGGCATCGGCGTGGACCGGGGCAGGCTGGTCAGGAGGCGATCGCGGTACTGATATGATGGACCTGGAGACGGGGATCGATGCCAGCGTGGTCGCCCGGCGCCTGCGCGCGGCCGACCGGCCCGGCCCGGCCGGCGCGGCCCGGGCCGTGGTCGACGCGCGCCCTGGCGAACGGGGACTCATGGCGTTACCGCCGGCCGCTTCGCCAGTGGCGCCCCGGCTGACGGCGGTCTGGCTGCCGGTAATCTGGATCATGGCGCCCTGACCAACGGCGCCCTGGCCGCTGTACGCCCTCGCGCTGGCGGCGGTCGACGTGCGGCCTGGTCAACGGCGCCCCCGGCAGGGCTCAGTGATCGCAGCGGTGACCCAGCGATCCGCGGTGGCGACGCCGCCCCGGCCCCGGGCACGGGCGGATTCCGAGGTCCACCTCGACGTGTTCGAGGGCCCGTTCGATCTCCTGCTGGGCCTGATCTCCAAGCACAAGCTCGACATCACCGAGGTCGCCCTGTCCCAGGTCACCGACGAGTTCATCGCTTACATCTCGGGCGCGCTCCGACGACTGGGACCTGGACCAGGTCAGCTACTTCCTGGTCGTGGCGGCCACCCTGCTCGACCTGAAGGCGGCCCGGCTGCTGCCCGCGGGCGAGGTGGAGGACGAGGAGGACCTCGCCCTGCTCGAGGCCAGGGACCTGCTGTTCGCCCGGCTGCTGCAGTACCGCGCGTACAAGGAGGTCGCGGCCGTCTTCGCGGGCAGGATGGCCGTCGCAGGCCCGCCGGTTCGCCCGCCGCGTGCCGCTCGAGCCCCAGTTCGCCGAGCTGCTGCCCGAGGTGCTGCTCGGCCTCGGCCCGGCCGAGTTCGCCCGGCTCGCCGCGCTGCGCTCGCCCCAAGCCGCGGCGCCCAAGGTCGTCACACCGAGCACATCCACACCCCGCGCGACCAGCGTCAGCGAGCAGGCCGCGGAATCATCGCCGCGCTGCTGCGGGACCTCGGCCGGGCCACCTTCCGGCAGCTGACCGTCGGACTGCCGCCGGGCAGCTACGAGGTGGTGGCCTGGTTCCTGGCCCTGCTCGACCTCTACCGGGACGGTAACGTCTCTTTCGAGCAACTGGTGCCGCTGGGTGACCTGTACGTGACCTGGGCCGGGCCCGAGACCGGCCCGCGCATCGGAGCTAACGAGGAAGACGATTGGACATGATGCGTGGCGACGGGGCTGGGGACGCGGTCAGCGAGGCCCAGTCCTGGCCCCGGCCTGCGGGCCTGCCTGGAAGCGATCCTGCTGGTGGTGGACGAGCTCGGTTCCGGAAGTGGTGCTCGCCCAGGTTCTGTGAGCGGCCGCGAGAGGAGATCGCGCTGGAGATCGCCGACCTCGCCGCCTCGTACGCCGCCGAGGGCCGTGGCTTCGACTCTGCGCGAGGTGGCAGGCGGCTGGCGGTTCTATACCCGCGAGGAGTGCGCACCAGTGGTGGAGCGCTTCGTCCGCGACGGGCAGGAGGTCCGGCTGACCCAGGCCGCGCTGGAGACGCTGGCCGTGGTCGCCTACCGGCAGCCGGTCAGCCGGGCACGGGTCTCGGCGGTGCGCGGCGTCAACTGTGACGGCGTGATGCGCACCCTGACCCTGCGGGGCCTGGTCGAGGAGGCGGGCACCGAGCATGAGACCGGCGCCATCCTCTACCGCACCACCGGTACTTCCTGGAACGGCTCGGCCTGGCCAGCCTGGATGAGCTGCCCGAGCTCGCACCGTTCCTGCCCGATGAGGTCGAGGATCCCGACAGCGCCGAGGAAGGCATCCCCGGCACCGACCGTGCCGCTGGACACCGACCGTGCCCCGGACGCCGACCGTGCCCTCGGACGCCGACCGAGCCCGTACACGGAGATCCCCAGGACCCGCCGGGTGCCGGGACGCGGGCGATGAGCACCCGGCCCAATGACGGCAGCGAACGCCGTGGCGGGCGCCCCGGGGCGCGAGGGAGGCCCTGGCGGGCGGCCGCAGCGGGAGGGACGCGCCGGTCGGCGCGAGGGCCCGACGGCACCAGCCGCGGGAAGACCGCGCCCGGCATGGATCTGACCGCCGATCCCGGGCACGATTCGCTCATCGACGTGCCCGGCGGCGTCCGCCTGCAGAAGGTGCTGGCCGCCGCGGGCGTGAGGCAGCCGCCGCGCATTGCGAGGAACTGATCGGCGAGGGCCGGGTCGAGGTGGATGGGGAAATCGTGCGCCGGTACGGCGCGAGGGTCGATCCCGACCACCAGATCATCAAGGGTGGACGGCAGGCGGATCCCCAGCCGCCAGGATCTGGTCTACCTGGCGCTCAACAAGCCTACCGGGGTGCTCACCACCATGTCCGACGATCGTGGCTGACCCACCATCAGCGATTTCCTCGGCGACCGGGCGGAGCGGCTGTTCCACGTCGGCAGGCTCGACTACGACACCGAAGGGCTCATGCTGCTGACCAACGATGGTGAGCTGGCTCATCGCCTGGCCCACTCCACGGTATGGCGTGGCCAAGACCTACCTGGCGGACGTCGCCGCGCCGCTGCCGAGGGACCTGGGGCGGCGGCTGCTCGCCGGGATCGAGCTCGAGGACGGCGTCGCCAGCGCGGACAAGTTCCGGGTGGTCGAGCAGGCCGGATCGCGGGCGCTGGTCGAGATCACCCTCCACGAGGGGCGCAAGCACATCGTGCGGCGGCTGCTGGCGGAGGCTGAGCCATCCGGTCAGCCGCCTGGTCCGCACCCGGGTCGGCCCCGTCACGCTCGGCAGCCTCCGGCCCGGCAGTACCCGGGCGCTGACCACCAGGAAATCGGCGAACTCTACGCAGCCGTCGGCCTCTAGGCCCCCGCGGGCCCGGCGCCGCTGCTGACCTCCCTCCCCCGCCCGGCCCATCCGGCATCTGCGAATCCTGTATCAGGGTGCGCCCTGGCTGCTCTGTTAACCACAGGGAGGGAAGTCCTCCCCGCGTATCACTGATAGTCGGCCCTGTAGCGCACTGCTGGCGCTCGCCCTGGCCTGGATGCCCAGGCGGTGGCACGGATCGCGTGCAGAACTGGCCGGTGGAAGGTGCATCATGTCGCGCTTGGCTGTCTTCTATGTCGTGAAGGCCATGGAACGCGCTGCTGCGGGGACCACCCCGGCCAGTCCGTCTCTCGGTGCCTCGCGGGCGGGCGGATGATCACGACGCGCCGGAGACCATCCGCGCTCATGGCAACACCCCCTCCTTCCTGCGCCGGGTATTCGCCGCGGTGACCCGCGGCACCGGTGGCGCCCCGGGCAAGGCCCGCCAGCGGAAGCTCGGCCGCGCCGTGCGGGCGGATTAGGCGTGCGGGCCCCGGCCAGCCACGGGGGCCTGGCCGGGGACCCTCACTCCCGTGTCCCGCACAACCGGACCCGTCATGCACCGGCGCGCGGTGCGGCGACGGCCGCCGCACCCGCCCTGAGACTCCCCCACGAGAGCGCTGCGCCCGGCCGCCTGCCGATAGCCTGGAGCGGCGGCAGTGACCCGGGCGGTTCCCGGGTGTGGGGAAAGGAATCAGGCCGGTGGCGGTCAGGGCAATCCGCGGTGCGGTCCAGATTGACGCCAACGAACGGACGGCTGTCCTGGATGGCACCACCGAACTGGTCACCGAGGTCATGACGCGCAACGGCCTGGTCACCGACGACGTGATCAGTGTGGTCTTCACCGCCACCCCGACCTCACGGCCGAGTTCCCCGCCCTCGCCGCCCGCAAGATCGGATTCCAGGACGTGCCGCTGCTGTGCGCCAGTGAGATCGACGTGCCCGGCGCCCTGCCCCGGGTGGTGCGGCTGCTCATGCACGTGGAAACCGGCAAGCCGCGTGCCGCGCTGCAGCACGTACCTGCGGGGCGCGGCGGCCCTGCGGCTGGACATCGCCCAATGACGCCGCGACCGGGAGGGCCGGAGACCGGCCCGGCCAGGCTGGGCAGCGCCGTCGTGATCGGGACCGGCCTGATCGGGACGTCGATCGCGCTGGCCCTGCGCGAGCAGGGCGTGACCGTCTGGCTGACCGATCACGACCCCGCCGCGGCCCGCCTCGCCGCCGATCTGGGGGCGGGAGAGGTGCTGCCCGAGCCGCTGGGCGCGGCGGTGCGGGGCCGGGGCTCACCGGAGACCGGCGGAGTCACCGGGACGGCGGCCGCAGGCGCAGGATGGGCCGTGGGCCGATCTGGCGGTGCTGGCCGTCCCACCCGCTGCCGTGGCGCCCTCGCTCGCGGCCGCCCAGGCCCGCCGCCTGGCCCGCTGGTACACCGACGTCGCCAGCGTGAAGGCACTCCCGCTGCGCCAGGCCAGCGAGCTGGGTTGCGACCTGGCCTGCTTCGTGCCCGGCCACCCGCTGTCCGGGCGGGAGAGGTCGGGTCCCGCCGCCGCCCGGGCCGACCTGTTCCTCGGCCGCCCATGGGTGATATGCCCGGGCCGCAGACCGCGCCGGAGGCGATCGCGGCCGTCGCCGACCTGGTGCGCTGCTGCCGCGGCGAGCTGGTGCAGGCCGATGCGGCACGAGCACGACCACTGGGTGGCGCTGGTCTCGCACGCGCCGCACCTGGTCGCCGCGGCCATGGCGGCCCAGCTGACCGACGCCCCCGGCGGGGCGCTCGGCCTCGCGGGCCAGGGACTGCGCGACGTGACCAGGATCGCCGCGGGTGACCCCGGGTTGTGGACGCAGATCCTGGCGGCGAATGCGGCCCCGGTGGCCGGGTTCTCGCGGACGCTGGCGGCCGATCTTACCGCCGTGGCCGAAGTGCTGGCCGAGACCGGCGCGCCGCCGCATCCAGCCGATCACCCCTCGGTGAAGCTGCTGGCGGGCCTGCTGGAGGAGGGTTCGGCGGGGTGGCAAGAATCCCGGGCAAGCGCGGCACACCGGTGCGGGACAACGCGGTGGTGCAGGTCGTCATCCCCGACCAGCCCGGCGAGCTGGCGCGCCTGTTCCAGGTGGCGGGCGAGTCCGGCGTCAACATCGAGGACATCGGGATCGAGCACTCGCCCGGCCTGCCGGTCGGGGTGGCCGAGCTGACCGTCCGCCCGGATGCGGTGGCCCGGCTGACACAGGCGCTGGCGGCGGCCGGATGGCCGGTGCGCCGGTAGCATCGCCAGGGTGACTGAGTGCCTTGTGATCGCCGTCGATGGTCCGTCCGGGTCCGGCAAGTCGACCGCTGCCCGGGGGTGGCCCGCGCGCTCGGCCTGCGCTACCTCGATACCGGCGCGATGTACCGGGCCCTGACCTGGTGGCTGCTCAGCCGGGGCTGGACACCACCGACCCGGAGACGGTGGCCAGGCATGCGAGGGAGCCGGTGATCGAGGTCGGGACCGATCCGGATGCCCCGGCGGTCGCCGTGGACGGCGTGGACGTGTCCGGCCCGATCCGCACCCGCGAGGTCTCCAACGCCGTCAGCGCGGTCGCCTCGGTGCCGCAGGTCCGGGAGCACCTGATCGCGATGCAGCGGGAGATCATCGCGCGCAACACCGGACCGGGTGGCGGCATCGTCGCCGAAGGGCGGGACATCGGCACCGTCGTCGCGCCCCAGGCGCTCGTCAAGGTATTTCACCGCCAGCGAGTCCGAACGGGCTCAGCGCCGCAGTGCCGAGCTGGCCGTGGACCCGGGGGCGACGGCGGCGATCACGCAGCGGGAGCAGCAGCGCCGGGACCGGGCCGATGCGCCGCAGACGGTGATGGCCGCCGACGCCGTGGAGATCGACTCCACTTCTCTCAGCCTGGATGAGGTGATCGGCCAGATCGCCTACCGAGCCGGGAACGGGCTTAAGCTGGCGGATGGCCGCGCTGGTCCTGCCGGTCGGGACCAGCAGGCGGACCCGGCGCGGACGGCGTGACCATGCCAGATGCGGAGCGGCCGGAGACTCCCCGGCACGGGCGGCGGCGCCGAGGCGGCTGCCGAGCGGTACGTCCCGGTCCCGGTGGTGGCGGTCGTCGGCCTACGGCCCAACGTCGGCAAATCCACCCTGGTCAACCGGATTCTCGGCAGCCGCCAGGCGGTGGTGCAGGACACAGCCCGGTGTCACCCGCGACCGGGTGGCCTATGACGCCATCTGGCGCGGGCGCGCGTTCACGCTGGTCGACACCGGCGGCTGGGAGCCGTTCCTCGGCTCCGAGGCCGGGCAGGCCAGCCGCGCTCTCGCCGAGCAGGTGACCGCGCAGGCCCGGCTGGCGGTGGAGACGGCCGACGCGGTCCTGTTCGTGGTGGACGTGACCGTCGGCATCACCGACTCCGATGACGCGGTCGCCGCGGTGCTGCGGCGCTCGGGCAAGCCGGTGGTGGTCGCGGCGAACAAGGTGGACGACGCACCGGGCGAGCTTGACCGCGTCGGCGCTGTGGGCGCTCGGGCTCGGCGAGCCGTGGCCGGTGAGCGCGCTGCACGGCCGGGGAGCGGCGACCTGCTCGACGCCCTGCTGGCGGCTCTGCCGCAGGCCCCGGCCGAGCCCGCGCCCGCGCCGGGGCCCGCGCCGGGTGGCGCTCGTCGGCCGCCCCAACGTGGGGAAGTCCAGCCTGCTCAACAAGCTGGCGGGCGAGGACCGGGTCCTGGTGGACGCGGTGGCGGGCACCACCCGTGACCCGGTGGATGAGCTGATCGAGCTGGGCGGCATCAGCTGGCGCTTCGTCGACACCGCCGGGATCCGGCGCCGGGCCTAGCCAGAGCCAGGGCGCTGACTTCTACGCATCGCTGCGGACGGCGGGGGCGCTGGAGCGGGCCGAGGTCGCGGTGGTGCTGGTCGACGCCAGCGAGCCCCTCACCGAGCAGGATCTGCGGATCGTCTCGATGGTGATAGAGGCAGGCCGGGCACTGGTCATCGCCTATAACAAGTGGGACCTGGTCGACGAGGAGCGCCGACTGGGGCTGGACCGCGAGATCGACCGCCAGCTGTACACCGCGCGCTGGGCGCCCCGGGTCAACGTGTCCGCCGTCACCGGGCGGCACCTGGACCGGCTGGTCCCCGCGCTCCAGCTCGCGCTGGCGGGCTGGGAGACGCGGGTGCCGACCGGCAGGCTCAACTCCTGGCTCACCGAGCTGACGGCGGCCACCCCGCCGCCGGTGCGGGCGGCTTACAGCCCAAGATCCTGTTCGCCACCCAGGCTAGAGCATCCGGCCACCCCATTTCGTGCTGTTCGCCACCGGTTTCCTGGAGGCCAGCTACCGGAGATTCGTTGAGCGGCGGCTGCGGGAGGAGTTCGGGTTCCAGGGCAGCCCGGTGCATGTGTCGGTGCGGCTGCGGGGGAAGCGGGCGGGCTGCAGCTCACCGGCCGGGCGGGGCCTATGCCAGGGGCAGGGCGCACGCTAGGGCGTGCCCTGGGCCGGGAACAGCCGCCTGAGCGCGGCGAGGCTCCTGCTGACGTAGGCGTGTGGGGCCGCGGAAGCTGCGGCGGGTGGATGGGGCGGCCGAGGTGGATGGGCGGCCGGGGCGGTTACCCGGCGGCGTAGCATCATTGCGGTCGCAGCGGGCGTCGACGGCAGTAAGGCAGGTCAATGCGCTACAGGTCAGTGGGTGATTCCGGGCTCGATGGTGTCGGTCGCGGGGCTCGGCTGCAACAACTTCGGCCGCCGGGTCGATCTGGCGGGCACCAGGGCGGTGGTGGACGCGGCGATCGACGCCGGTATCACGATGCTCGACACCTCCGATACCTACGGCGAGGACGGCGCATCGGAGGAGCTGCTCGGCGAGGTGCTGGCCTACGGCTGGGAGCAGGTGGTGCTGGCCACCAAGTTCGGCCACTCGGGCTACGACATGGGCTACGGCCCGGCCGCCGGGGCCAAGGGCGGGCGCTCCTACATCCGGCGCGCCGTCGAGGGGTCGCTGCGCCTACTCCGGACCGACTACATCGACCTGTACCAGCTGCACACCCCCGATCCGGTGACGCCGGTGGCGGAAACCCTGGCCGCGCTGACCGAGCTCGTCACCGAGGGCAAGGTCCGCTACCTCGGCCATTCGAACTTCGCTGGCTGGCAGATCGCGGACGCGGCCCACGTGGCCCGCGCCACGCGGCACCGCGCCGTTCGTCTCCGCGCAAAACCACTGGTCGCTGCTCGAGCGCGGGGCGGAGGCCGAGGTGGTGCCGGCGGCGCGGCATTTCGGGCTGGGCGTGCTCCCGTATTTCCCGCTGGCGAACGGCCTGCTGACCGGGAAGGTCCGCCGGGGGCAGGCGCCACCGGCCGGGAGCCTACTGGCGGGCAGGCTGGGTCTTGTGACCGACGACAAGCTCGACCGGGTGGAGGCACTCATCGCGTGGGCGGCCGAGCGCGGGCGCAGCGTCCTTGAGGCCGCGATCGGCGCCCTGGCCGCCCAGGACGGCTGCTCCTCCGTGATCGCCGGGGCGACCACGCCCGAGCAGGTGAAGGCGAACGCCGCCGCCGCGGAGTGGGTGCCCTCCGCCGAGGACCTCGCCGACCTGGACCGCGTCGTGCCGCCCCCGGCCCGCCGCTAGGGCCCGGCGGCGGGCAGCCTGGGCCTGGATTGCCCTAGCCCTGGGCGATCGCGGCCTGGTAGAGCGCCTGGACGGCGCGGCCGAACCCGGGGAGTAGGACACCGATGCGATGTCCCCGCCCTGCTCGTATCCGCCGATCACGCCGATCACGGTCCCATCGCCGGTGCTGGGGTCCACCCGGCCGAGGAAGGGACCGCCGCTGGTGCCGTCGGTGTAGCCCCCGCAGTCGAACTCCATCTCGCGCGCGCCGAGTGGCTTGCTCTCGTTCTCGCAGGTGATCGGCTGCTCCGTCGCGTCCGGGTAACCGATGACGTCGACCCAGACCCGGGCGGGCCAGCCGATGCCCAGCTGCTCGCCGCCGGTCAGGTCCTGATCCGGTCGCTGCTGCCGGTGCGGTGGACCACGAGGAAGGCGACGTCGTGGATCGGGGTCGCCGGACGCCTGCCACGCGCTGTCCGACAGGACCGCGCTGGTGAGCCACACGCCGTAGGGCGCCACCCCGCTGCGGTAACCGGGCACGAAGGCAATCCGGCCGGGCGCCTTCCCGCTGACGCAGTGGGCGGCGGTGATCACCAGGTCGCCTACCGGGCTGTCCACCACGCTCGCGGTGCAGAAGTGCTTGCGTAGCTGGCCGCCAGAGACCGTGAACAGGGCACCGACGGCAGGCGTCCCGGTGAAGGACCGGCCATCGACGAGGGTGGGCGGCGCGGCATCGCCTGAGCAGCGGCGGCGGCCGACGGCGTCGGCCATCCGGGCGGCCAGCCGGACCGCGCCGCCGGTCGGGGCCATCACGACGATGCCGCAGATGATGGCCATCGCGGCGCTCACGACCCAGATGGTGGGGCCCGCAAGCGTGCGCGTCCCGCGCGCGTGCCTGCCTCTGCCGCGGTTGCCAGGCCAGCCGGGCCGCATTCACCCTCCTGCCCGGACGCTGGTGCGCCCGGCCGAATGATCCTCCCCACCCGATTGTGTACGCCAAAGCCGCGTTGGGCCAGAGGAGCATCTGTGAGGTTTGTGTGCACCGGAGCGCGGCTTGGCTGGGCAGGCACCCGCAAGGTCCGTCCCGGCCTTCCCACCGGTTACCGGAGCGTAGGATCACACACGCTCCCGGCGGGCACGGCGGCACCCCCGCGCTACTCGGGTAGCCTGGCCCCGGCGAGAGAGCAACGCCTGGTCGCCGGGTGCCGCGATGTCTCCGTTTCGTCTGCGAAGTGAAGTCTGATGGGCTACCTGATTGACCACTGGTCGTTTGACCCGTTCCTGATCATCGTCGCGGGGCTGGTGGCCTGGCACGAGGTCGGGCTGGCGCGGCTGGCGCGGCGGTCGCGCCCCGAGCGGACCCGCCAGCGCCGACGCCGGTCGTGGCTGTTCTACGGCGGGCTGGCCGTGCTGCTGCTGGCCGTGCAGTCGCCGATCGACTACTGGGCCGACGACTACTTCTTCGTGCACATGTTCCAGCACCTGCTGCTCATGTTCGCGGCACCGACCCTGGTGGTGGCGGACGCCCCTGGCAGCCGCTGCTGGACGGGCTGCCCGGGCAGTGGGGCAAGGCGCTGACCCGGGAGACGCTGACCGGCGGGTGGTCACGCCCGCTGCGGGCGGTGGGCGGGTTCCTGCTCCGGCCCTGGGTGGCGGTGGGTGCTGTTCAGCGCCGTGATGGTCGCCTGGCATCTGCCGGTGCTGTTCGACCTGGCCGCGAACCACCAGGCGGTGCACATCTGGCTGATGCACGGCACCTTCTTCGCCGCCGGGGTGCTGTTCTGGCTGCAGTTCATCCCTCGCCGCCGTTCATCCGCCGGATGCCGCTCGCCTCCCAGGCCGTGGCGCTGATCGCGACGAACGTGGTGATGTGGGTGCTGGCGATGTCGATGAGCATCCTCACCAGCGTGTCCTGGTACCCGGTGTACAACCACGTCCCGGGCGTGACGCTGCCGCCGTACGCCGACCAGCAGATCGGCGCCGCGATCTTGTGGGTGTGCGGGGACTTCTGGGCTATCCCGGCCCTGATCTGGGTGGTGCACCGGATGATCGCCGAGGACGGCAGCTTTGGCGCGGCGATGGACAAGATCCTTTCCCGGGGGAAGGTCCGGCCTGGCCGCCACCGGCTGGGCGGGCGGCCCCCGCCGCCGCCCGGTGACCCCGCCGGAGCCGCTCTACGCAGGCGTGAAGCCAGCGGGGCGTGCCAACCCGGGCGGGAGACGTGGTGGGGCCGGGCGTGAGCCAGTGGGGAGGCCAGGCGGCGCCTGCCGGGAGGGCTGCCTACCGCCAGCCGGAGAACACCCAGTCCCAGAGGGAAGGCTGCCGGTCATCCCGCCAGGATCGCTGGCCCCGCTGATGCCTACCCGGGGACCGGTCCTGCCCGGGCTGCTGATCCTCTGGTGAGGTCTGGCTGATCCTGCGGCGAGGAGGGCGCGGTCTGGGGCGAGGAGGGCGCGGTCTGCGGCGGCGACGGCGCGGCCGGAGAGGTCGTCACGGCCTGCGAGGGCTGCGGGCCCTGCTGTATGACTCTTAAGGCGGGACAGGCAGCGCCGTTGAACGTGCACCCCGTGGGGAGGTCATCCGGCCCCGGCCGTGAATGCTCAGGCTCAGTGGCTCGCCGGGTCTGAGCGTCTCGCTGCTGCTGTCAGCGCTCATCGTCAGCGTGTCCCCGTCGAACCGCCAGTGCTCAAAGGGAAACCCGTCCCGCCCGGCCTGGTTCTCCACCGAGAAAACCTCATCCCCGGGCAGGGTCAGCTCGGCGGTCCAGCTTACAACCGGACTGGCACCCTGGTTGACGAGCGTCAGCTGGCCCTGGAAATGGTCAAAATCTCGCTGGTCCTGGCCGACCGTAAAGGTCAGGGTGACGTTCGGGGGACTGGCCTGGGCGGAGGTGCCAGCCTGCGAAGGCGAAGGGGTGGGGGACGCCGACGGCTTGGGAGCGTGCGACACCGTCGTGTGCGCCTTGCCGATGCGGATCTCGGTGGACGTGGTGACGCCCGGGGCGGGCACGGCCGCGCCACAGTTGATCAGCCCGCAGTTGGGTGCCGCCGCCTGATGACTGGGCGTGCTGTTGGCCTGCACCAACACCGTCACGCTGCCCGCGACGAGCCCGAATGCCGCGACGGCCATGATGGCCAGGTGACCAGGGGTGCTGGCCCAGGGTCGCCAGCCAGCGGCCGGTTCCGGCTGGTTGATCCGTTCTGGTCGGCCCGCGCCGGTGAGTGGCGCTCATGAATCACCCCGGCGGCCTGATGCCCTGGTGGTGCTGCCCGGCCCCGCCGACATCGTCCCCCTCCTCAGCCCATCCTGTGAGCACCCTGGGGCCAAAATAGCAAGCAATTGTTAGCTATTGGTGGCAAAGCGCCGTAACACCTCCGGTGACCGCGGCCGGGCGCATTGGCCGGGGCATGCTACTACCGCCTACCGGGGCGGCGGGCAGAGTCGGTGCCATGAACCTGCACCTGAAACCCGCGCCATCCATGCCGCCGCCCCCGAGCTGAACGGCTCCCGCCCGGTCAGCGTCCCGATCTACCAGACCTCGACCTTCGCCTTCGCCGACCCGGAGGCGTGCGCGGAGGCCCTCATCGACCCCGGCGCCGGGTTCGCCTACAGCCGGTACCGGAACCCGACCACCAGCGCGCTGGAGGACGCGGCCGCCGATCTGGAAGGGGGCGCGGCGGCGATCGCGGCCAGTTCCGGCATGGGCGCCATCAATGCGGTGCTGCTCGCCCTGCTCCGCGCCAGGCGACCACGTTATTGCGCAGCGGTGCCTGTACGGCGGCACGTTCTCGGTCTTCGCCAGCCTGGCCTAGCCGTTACGGCATCGATGTCACCTACATCGCGGGGCGGGACCCGGCGGAGCTCACCGCCGCGCTCCGGCCGGAATCCCGGCTGCTCTTCCTGGAGACGATCGCCAATCCCACGGTCGCCGTCGGCGACCTGCCCGCGCTGCTCGCCGCTTAGCCGCGCGGCCGGGCTGACGTGCGTCGTGGACAACACCTTCGCCACGCCGGTGCTGTGCCTACCGATCGAGCACGGCGCCGACATCGTGGTCCATTCCGCCACCAAGTACCTGGGCGGCCACGACGACGTCACCCTCGGGCTGGTCGTGTCCGCCCGCCCCGAGATGCACCGCGTGCTGTGGAAGAGCTCGGTCGATCTCGGGGTGGCCGCGGACCCCTTCGCCGCCTGGCTCACCGTCCGCGGCCTGAAGACCCTGGCCCTGCGGATGGCCCGCCACTGCGCGAACGCTGCCTTCCTGGCCGAGCGCCTCGTGGCTCACCCGGCCGTGGCGGCCGTGCACTGGCCCGGCCTGGCCAGCCATCCTGATCACGCGGTCGCCCGCCGCCTGCTGTCCGGTTACGGCGGCATGGTGGCCTTCGACGTGACCGGCGGGCGCGAGGCGGGCCTGCGGTTCATCACCGCGCTGCGGCTGGCCGCGATGGCGCCGTCGCTGGGCGGCGTGGAGACCCTGGTGCTGCATCCCGCCTCCACCTCCCACCGGCAGCTGGACGCGGCCGGGCTGCGCGCCGCGGGCATAGGTGAGGGGAGCATCCGCGTCTCGGTCGGGCTGGAACACCCCGAGGACCTGTGGGCGGACTTCGAGCAGGCCCTGGCCGCCGCCTCCCAGGATGATCAGGGTGGCCAGCCGACGGCATCCCGCCCAGTACCCAGCGCGAGGCTGGCTCCTGACCGGGCGGCGGCATGCGGGGGCTGCAGCCCCGCCTCCCGGGCCTGCCGCGTCACGGTGCGTTTGTCCCTGGTGGCGGGCCAGGCGTCCAGGTGGCGGCCGCCGGGGCTTGCCGCCCGCGCGTGCCGGGGGCGAATGGTAGGAGAGCGGTCCAGCGCGCCAGGTGGCGCGGGTGGAGGTGAGAGTCGGTGAGCTTCCTTATCCAGCCCCACGTGCGGCTCCAGGAATGGGTGGCCGAGGAACACGGGCACTTCCGCGAGGCGGGGCTTGACTATGAGTTCGAGCCGCGGGGCCTCGCTGGCTCGACGGTCAGCACGTCACCGGTCAGGACGACGGACGAGGCACCCATCGAGGTCGCCAGCGGCGCCTTCGAGGACATGCAGAAGGGCCGCAGCTGCGACGTCTCCGCCGCCTGCCACTGGGCGGTCAATGCCTCCGCCTCGGTCCGTGGCGGCCGGATGTGGGGCAAGGCGTACTCCATCTGCCCGTCCGGGATCTTCGTGCCCCCGGAAGTCCGGCCACCAGCGGCCCGAGGATCTGGCCGGGCGTGGCGGTGGGGTCGGGTACCACCCGGCAGCCACTACTCGGCCATCCAGGGGCTGGAACCGTACCTCGAGCGCCCGCAGATCGAGCTGAGCTTCATCGGGCTGCCGTACGACCGGCTGCGGCTGGCGCTTGAGCGCAAGGTGCCGAGCGGTGAACGTGTTCGGCCCGCAGTACTACGCGCTCGAACAGCACGGGTTCCGCAAGCTCGTGGACACGACCTTCATGATGGGGTTCCTCGTGAGCGAGGACGCCGACGTGGCGGACGTGGAGAGATACTTCACCGGGCTGCGGCGCGCGCAGCGGGACATCGACTTCGAGCCCGAACGGTACAAGCATTACTGGCTGCGTGAGATGCCGGACGACATCCAGCGCATCGTCGATGTGCGGCGGTTCGGTCCCGGCGAGCGCATCGTGCCCGAGCCGTATACGCGCGAGATGTTCGAGCAGACCCACCGCTGGATGCAGACCTGGGACCTGTTCGATCCCGGCGCCGCGACGCGTCCCGACTACGCGCACGCCGTCCCGACCTGATCGCCGCCGGCGGCCGCGGGTCAGGCGAGGCCGGCTGTCGTGGGCGAGCAGCGCGATCTGGGTCAGGTTGCCGAGCTGCAGCTTGGTCAGGATGTGGGTGAACGGTACACCACCCTCGGCGAGCAAGGATCACGGCGTCTGGACATGCCCCGAGAACATCACCAGCCACCGACAAACCACCCCGGACACGCCGGAACCACTAACACGGATACACCGGCGTACTCGATCATGACTACCAGCCGCTGGTCAGTCCGTGCCCGCGCGGGGCTGCGGCGCTCCAGCAGGACCACGTCGCGCCAGCGGCCGTGGTGGCGGCCGAGCCGTTCGCGGAGGCCGACCACCCGGAACCCGGCCCGCTCGTGCAGGCGCAGGCTGGCGGCGTTCTCGGGGAAGATCCCCGACTGGATGGTCCAGATCCCGGCCGCCTCGGTGGAGCCGATCAGGGCGCCGAGCAGCGCGGCCCCGACCCCGCGCCCGCGCGCCGCCGGGGCGACGTACACCGAGTGCTCGGCCACCCCCTGGTAAACGCACCGGTCCGATACCGCGCAGGCGGCGGCCCAGCCCAGCACCTCGCCGCTGGCGTCGTCGATCGCGACGTGGCGGTGGCTGGGCAGCCGGGTGGCGTCGAACACCTCCCAGGCGGGCGCGCAGGTCTCGAAGCTGGCCTCGCCGCCGTCCAGGCTTACCTGGTAGATGGCGAGCACCTGGGCGGCGTCGGCGCCGGTCATGGACCGGACGGTGACTCCGGCCGGGCGGCGTCCGGTCTCCGTCATCGCTGATCGGCTGGCCGGGGCTCAGCGGTCAACGGTCTGGCCCGGAGTGAGCGGCGGCGCGCGGTTCGCCGCTGCAGCCATCGCCGTCCCCGCACGGCGGCGGGTTGCCGATGGCGGCCAGACCGAGCCGGTGATCGCCCGCAGCTGCCGTACCTGCTCGGGGGTCAGCGGGTCGAACAGGGTCCGGCGGACCTGCTCGACGTGGCCGGGGCGGCCGCCACCAGCACCGCATACCCCTCGTCGGTGAGCTCCGCGCAGCTGGCCGCGCCGGTCGGTCGGGCAGTCCCGGCGGCGTGATCCAGCCGCGCTCCTCCAGGCGGGCCACGCGCGTGTGAGATCCGGCTTTGCTCGACGCGGCGGCCTCGGCGAGCTGGCTCATGCGCAGGGTGCGGCCCGGTGCCTCGAGAGCGCACCAGGATCTCGTAGTAGGCCAGCGGGATCCCGGTGTCGCGCTGCAGTTGCGCGTCGATGGCCGTGAAAAACGCGTAGCAGGTCCCGATGAAGGCGCGCCAGGTCTCCTGCTCCTCCACCGACAGCCACCGGGTGCCGGAAGTCTCCACGGCCACAGTATAACGGAAATAGTTGAGCGTTTGACATCGTTCTCAGATGGTGGTAGTCGTTGAGCACTCAACCAAATCAGGGAGATGGAGAATCATGACCACTACCGACACCCGGACCGCCATCCCTGGCTACACCGCAGGCACCTGGACCATCGACCCGGTGCACTCGGAGGTCGGCTTCAGCGTCCGGCACATGATGGTCAGCAAGGTCCGGGGCAGGTTCACCTCCTTCTCCGGCGAGATCGTCACCGGCGCGGACCCGCTGGACTCCTCGGTGACCGCCGAGATCGCGCTGGACTCGATCGTCACCGGCCAGGAGCAGCGTGACGCGCACATCCGGTCGGCCGACTTCTTCGACGTCGAGAACCACCCCACGATGACCTACCGCTCCACCGGCGTGCGCGCGCGACGGCGACGGCTACGTCGTGGACGGCCAGCTCACCCTCAAGGGCGTGACCAAGGACGTCCCGCTCGCGCTGGAGCTGAACGGGTTCGGGCCCGACCCCTACGGCGGCACCCGTGCCGCTTCACCGCCACCGCGGAGATCAGCCGGAGCGACTTCGGCGTCAGCTACAACGCGCGCCATCGAGGGCGGCGGCGTCGTCGTCAGCGACAAGGTGACCATCCAGCTCGAGATCGAGGCCGTGCTCAAGGCCTGATCCACCATCGTCTGCGCGGCCGGGCAGAGCGCGTCTCTCCCGGCCGCAGGCATGCCCGCGGTGCTGCAGGGGCGCGAGGCGGCTGGGAAAGGATGCGTCAGTAACCGCCGCAGCGATGCGAGGAGGCCCCGCCATGAAGGCCGCGCTGTACGACTCCCACGGACCGGCTGCCGAGGTGCTGCGGGTCGAAGAGGTGGAGCTACCCGAGCCGGGGCCCGGCGAGGTCCGGGTCAAGGTGGCGGTGTCCGCGATCAACCCGACGGACTACAAGAGCCGCAGCGGCGCCACCCCGCGCCCCATGGACGGGTTCCAGATCCCGCACCACGACGGCGCCGGCGTGATCGACGCGGTCGGGGACGGCGTGGACCCGGCCCGGGTCGGCCAGCGGGTCTGGACTCTGGCTGGCGGCGGCGGGCCGCCGGTGGGGGACCGCGGCGGAGTGGACGGTGGTGCCCGAGCGCCAGGCCGTGCCCCTGCCGGACGGCGCCTCCTTCGGAGCTCGGCGCCAGCCTGGGCGTCCCGGCGATGACCGCCCACCGCTGCCTGTTCGCCGACGGGCCGGTGAGCGGCAAGACGGTGCTGGTCGCTAAGCGGGGCGGGCGCGGTCGGCCATTTCGCCATCCAGCTCGCCCGCCGCGGCTGGCGCCCGGGTGATCACCACCGTCAGCGGCCCGGACAAGGCGGAGCTGGCCCGGCAGGCGGGCGCGGAGCACGTGGTGAACTACCGCGACCCGGACGCGCTAAGCCAGATCAAGGCGATCGCGCAGCGGGTGGACCGGGTGGTCGAGGTCGCGCTCGGCGCGAACCTGGCCCTGGACCTGGCCCTGGCTCTAGCCCGGGCACGGTGATCGTCGACCTACGCCGCGGAACCAGCCGACCCGGTGCTGCCGGTGCGGGCCTGCATGACCGCGAACGTGGTGCTCCGCTTCATCCTGCTGTACGGGGTCCCGGCGGACGCCCTCGACCAGGCGGTCGCCGAGCGATCTCCGCCGCGCTCGCCGAGGGCGCGCTGACCGAGCTGCCCGGCCAGCGCTTCCCGCTGCCCGACATCGCCGCGGCCCACGAGGCGGCCGAGGCGGGCCCGGTGGGAAAGGTGTTCGTCATCCCCGGCTGAGGCCACGGCGGAACGCCCCGGCCGGATCCCGGCAGCAGACGGCGGCAAAACGATGCGCCGGCGGCGGCGCGCCACCGTGAAACTGTCGTCGCGCTCGGCCATCATGTGGCAGCGTCCGGTAAGCCCGGCACGCCGGGCTGCAGGCGTCCAGCGACCGGGGCGGCGCGATGAGGCTGATCCACACGTCCGACTGGCACCTCGGGCCGGACCCTGCACGGGAGAGCCTGCTGGAGCACCAGGGGCGCTTCCTGCGACTGGCTGCTGGACCAGGCGGTGGCCCGCGCAGGTAGACGCCGTGGTCGTGGCGGGCGACATCTACGACCGGGCGGTGCCCCCGACCGACGCCGTCAGGCTGCTGGACGAGGCCCTGGTCGCGCTTCGCGCGCGCGCGCATCCCGGTGGTGCTCACCAGCGGGAACCATGATTCGGCGGTCAGGCTCGGGTTCGCGTCCGCGCTGAGCGAGGCGGCGGGCATCCACCTGCGCACCCGGGTCGAGGACATCGCGCGCCCGGTCAGTCGCTGCGCGACGCGCACGGCGAGGTGGGCATCTACGGCATCCCCTACCTGCTGCCGGACGCGGTCATGGCCGAGCTCGGCGCCGAGCGCTCGCACGCCTCCGTGCTGGCCGCCGCCCGCGAGCGGATCCGCGCCGACGCCGCCGCCCGCGGCCTGTCCCGCACCGTTGTCATCGCGCACGCCCTCGTCACCGGGGCCAGACCTCGGATTCCGAGCGAGACATCCGGGTGGGCGGCATCGCCGACGCCGCCAGCCCGCGCCCTGGCCGGATGTTGCTACCTGGCCCTCGGCCACCTGCACGGCCAGCAGCGGGTCTCGGCACCGGCGGCGCCACCACCGCCGGGTACTCGGGTCGCCGCTCGCCTTCTCCTTCTCGAGCGCCACCACCACAAGTCGGTCACGCTGGCCGAGATCGGCGGCGACGGGATCGGTGGCGACCGAGCTGCTGCCCGCGCCGGTGCCCCGGCCGCTGCGGGAGGTGCGCGGCCGCCTCGACGACCTGCTCGCCCGGGCCGCACCGACCTGGCCGACCTGGTCAGGCGCCTGGGTCGAAGGCGGTGCTCACCGACCGGGCCAGGCCCATGGCGCCGATGGAGCGGCTGCGCGAGAAATGGCCGCACACCATCGCCCTGGACTTCAGCCCGAGGGCGGGCTGACCGGCGCCCGACGCCGACCTGGCGCGGCTGGCCGAGGCGGCGGACCCGGTCGAGATCTGCGGGCTGTTCGTGGACTTCGTGGCGGGGTCCCCGCCCGACGAGCGCCCAGCTGGCGGTGCTGCGGCAGGCCGTGGAGGCGGCCCAGCGACGGCGAGGCGGCCGCCTGATGCGGCTGCACACCCTCGAGCTGCAGGCGTTCGGCCCTACGCCACCGGGCAGCGGATCGACTTCGACCGGCTGGCCGCCAGCGGCCTGTTCCTGCTCGAAGGGCCCACCGGGGCGGGCAAGAGCACGATCCTGGACGCGATCACGTTCGCGCTCTACGGCGGGCTGGCCGGGGAGGAGCCCGGCCAGGACCGGCTCCGGTCCCACTTCAGCCGACCCGGCCGCCGAGCCCTCGGTCACGCTCGAGTTCTCCCTGCACGGCGCCCGCTACCGGGTGACCCGGGTGCCCGAGCACCGGCGGCCCAAGAAGCGCGGCGAGGGCTTCACCACCGAGGCCAGCCGCGTCCACCTGGAGCGGCTGGAGGCGGGCGGCTGGTCCAGCCTGACCTCGAACAAGGCCGAGGCGGGCGAGATGATCACCGAGGCGGTCGGGCTCAGCCGCGAGCAGTTCACCCAGGTGATGCTGCTGCCGCAGGGGAGTTCGCCCGGTTCCTGCGGGCCCGTGACGACGACCGGCGGGACCTGCTCACCAAGCTGTTCGGCACCCAGCTGTACGACCGGGTGACCGCCGAGCTGGACCGGCGGCGCTACGACGCCGCCCGGCTGCGGGAAGAGGCGGCGCAGGCGGTGTCGGCGGCGGTGTCGGCGGCGGCGGAGGCGGCGGGTCTCGACGCGGCTGTAGCCGCACCGAGCTGCTCGTCGCTGTCCCGTGCCGACCGCGAGACCCGGCTGAAGGAGGAGAGCGAGGGCCTCGGCCGAGACCATGGCCGTCACCGGCGAGGGGCTGGAGCTGGCCGTGGCCAGGTGGCAGGCCGCGCGGGCGGCGGCCGAGCGGGCCGGGCAGCAGGCGGCGCTGATGGCCAGGCTGACCCAGGCGCTGACGGCGCTTCGGTGAGCACGAGCGCACCCGGCCCGAGCACGACCTGCGGGCCGGGCGGCTGGCCGCCGCGCGGCGGGCGGATCCGGTGCGAGGCCCCTGCCGTTTGAGCGCTCGCTGAGGCCGAGGCCTGCGTCTGGCGCGGCGAGGGGCGCCCTTCTGCAGCCTGGTATTACGACGCGGATGAGGATTCGCTGGCGGGCCAGGGTGGCCAGGGAGACCGCCAGCGAGGGCCGACGTCAGGGACGCCGAGGCCGCCGCCCCGCAGCGCCTGGCCGAGCTGGAACCGGCCATCCCCGGGCGCCGGGCCGCGCTGGCGGAGCTGGAGCAGGAGGCCGCCACCGCGGCGCGGCTGGTGAGCGACCTGGAGGTGGCCAGGCAGGATCTCCCCGAACGCATCGCCGCGCTGGAAACCGGGCTGGCGGAGGCGAGGAGTACCGCGGCCGACCTGGCGGCTGCCGTGCAGCAGCAGGAAGTCATCGGGAAGCAGGGCGAGGCGGCGAGCCGCCTGGCCGGGCTCGAGCAGACACTGGCCGCCACACAGGCGATGCTGCTCGAGGCGGTGGACGCTCACCAGCGCCTGGTGGATGAGTACCAGGGCGCCATGGAAGCCCGGCTGGCTTACGATGTCGGCCGAGCTGGCGGCCCAGCTGGCCGAGGGCGTTCCCTGCCCGGTGTGCGGCTCGACGGCTCACCCCGCCCCGGCCCGCCCGAGCGGCGATGAGGTGTCCGCCTGACGCCATCGCGGAACTGTAGGGCCTGCGTGACGCCGCCGCCGACCAGCGGCAGGGCCTGGAGGATCGCCGCAGCGCGTCGCCGCCGAGGTGGCGGCGTGCTCCGCTCTGGTCGGCGGCGGCACCCCAGCCAGCCTGGCCGCCGAGGCGGCTGGCGTGGCGGAGCGGATCGCCAGCGCGGAAGCGGCGGTCTGCGACGCCGCCCGCCTCGAGCCGGAACTGGCGGAGCGGCGGGCCGAGCAGGCGCAGGTGGCCGAGGAGCTAGCACGCCGCGGCGGCCGCCGCCGCCGCGCGCGAGCAGGCCGAACAGGCCCGTGCCTCCCTGGCTGCCCAGGAGGCAGATCTCACCGAGGCCGCCCAGGGCCACCCCTCGGTAGCGGCGCGGCAGGCCGCGCTGCGGCGGAAGCCGCTCAGGACCGGGCGGTGGCGCAGGCCCTGGACGCCCTCGCCACGGCGCTGGCAGGCCGGTCGAAGGCGCATGAGCAGGCCGAGCGCGAGGCGGCGGCCCAGGGCTTCGCCAGCCTGGCGGATGCGCAGGAGGCGGTGCTGGACAACCAGACGATGGCGGAGCTGGAGACGGCGGTGCAGTCCTGGGTTTCCACCCTGGTCTACCTACATCCGCCGCACAGGCCGGGGACTGGCCAGCCTGGACCCCGGCCGGGCCGACGAGGTCCAGGCCCGCGCCGAGGCGGCGGCGGCCGACCTCAGCCGTGCGCTGGAGGCCGAGCAGGAGGTGCGCAGGGCCCACGACGCCGCCCGGGACAGGGCCGACCGCCTGCGCGACCGGCTCGCCGATGTCCGCGCCGCCGAGGAGAGCCACGACCGGCTGATCGAGGAGACGGGGCCGGTGATCCGGCTGGCGGCGCTGGCCAAGGGGACGGAGGGGCACCGGCGGGTGAGCCTGACCACCTACGTCCTGCGGCACTGGTTCAGCCAGGTAGTCGCGGCGGCGAACGTCCGGCTGGCGGCGATGTCGTCGGGGCGTTACGAGCTGAAGCGGACCGACGAGGGCGGGACCAGGCGGGAACGCGCCGGGCTCACGCTGGCGGTGACCGACCGGCATACCGGGACCGACCGCAGCCCGGCGTCGCTGTCGGGCGGGGAGACGTTCTACACCTCCTCGGCGCTTGCCCTCGGCCTGGCCGACGTGGTCAGGGCGGAGGCCGGGGGAGTCGACCTGATACCCTCTTCATCGACGAGGGGTTCGGCTCGCTGGACGCCGCCACCCTCGACAGAGGTGATGGCGGTCATCGACGACCTGCGCGACCGCGGCCGGGTGGTCGGCATCGTCAGCCACGTGCCCGACCTCAAGCGACCGGGTGCCCGAGCGGCTGGAGGTCCGCCGCCTCCCGGACGGCTCCTCGGCCCTGAGGGTGGTGGCCTAGCGCCCGGACGGGCGGCGGAGCCTACGGTGACACTGCTTATGGCAGAGCCTACCGTGACACTGTCGGCAGGAGATGGGCATGTCTGACCCTCCTTCGGGATCTGATCTGGACGAACTGCTCGGGCGATGGGTGGCGGAAGGCTGGATCGAGGCCGGACAGGCGGCCCGGATCCGGGCGGGCGAAGGCGGCCCATGCCCAGGCCGCTGTCCCGGGCGGATGGCTGTCCCGGCGCCAGGCTGGAGAGCCCGCGCCGGGCGCCACTGGTCGTGGAGGCACTGGGTTACCTCGGTGGCGTCATCGCCATCGTGGCGGGGGTTGTCGCGGTGGACCAGCTGTGGCCGGGCATTCCCACCGGTGCCGAGCTGGCCTTCGCCGCGGCCGGGACCGTCGCGCTTGGGGCCGTGGCCGCGCTGATGCGGACCGACGGCGAGCCCGCGCTTGGCTGCATCCCGCAGCGCCCTTTGGCTGCTCTCGACCGTGAGCCTGGTGGCATTCATGGGCGTGCTCGCGGCCCAGGTCTGGGACCTTAGCCCGGCCCGTGCCACGCTGGTGGCGGCCGGTGTGGCAACGCCGTATGCCGCCCTGCTCTGGTGGCGCACCCGCGCGCCACTCCAGCACCTGGCGACGTTCGCGGGGCGGCGGTGGTGACCGGCAGCGGCATCGCCAGCTCGCCCCTGGCCCCGGCGCCTGGCTACCGGGGCTTGGCGTCTGGGTGCTGTCCCTGGCCTGGGGTGTAGCGGCGCACCTGGGATACCTTCCCCGCGCGACACCGGCTACCTGGCGGCGGGGATCGGCTGGTGGTGGGGGCCCAGATGACGATGCGGGGCGGCTGGCTTATGTGATCGCCGTCGTCACCGTGGCGGGGCTGCTTGCGGCCGGGGTGGTCCTGCGACGGGTGTGGGTGCTGCCCCTGGGTGCCCTGGATGTCCTGCTCGTGGTGCCGCAGGCTGCGAGCCGGTACCTGCAGTCCGTCGCAGCGCCGTTCGCCGTCTTTTGCGTCGGCCTGGCCCTGCTGGGCGTGGCGCTGTGGCTCGCGAGGGCCACCGGAGGCCAGGGCCCGGCAAGACCGGCGTTGGCGCCAGGTGATGATGGCCGGACGCCTAAGCTGGGTACCAGGCAGCGGAGGGGGAGCACCCTGAAGAGGAGCGTTGCCGTCGTGCTGGCCAGCGGTGGTGCTCGCGGTGGGCGTGGGGCTGGGCGCCGTCGCGATCACCAGGGCGGCGAGCGCGGCGCCCGCGTCGGCGCCGCTGCCGGTCGCCTACAACGGCGCGGTCGGCTGGCACCAGGGCCAGGGCCCGCTTGCCGGTCATCTACCTCGGGGAGTCGAACGTCTTCGTGCGGACGCCGCACTGGTCGGTCTGGTCGGGCTCGGCGGCGCGGGCCACCGGGAAGCTGTGGGTCAACACGTGCACGCCGACGTGTGCGGCCGGGCATTACCGCATCTACCGCGCCCAGGTCAGTCTCTCTGGCGGGTGGCGGTCCACGGCGGCGTCGTCAGCTACTTCTCCCGGATGAGGCTGCGCTACTGGCACGGCGGCCAGCGCGACTACGTGTTCCGCTGGGCCGTCCTGCCCGGGGCGACGATCCCCGGCTGGAACGGCGGGCCTCCGGCGTAGCCGGACCGGGCAGCGGCCCCGGTGTGCGCCGCCCGGTCACCGAGCTGGGGTGGATCCTGACCCAGAAGGGGTGCTCCACGCTGGTCGCCCAGGGTGCAGGTTGAGCGCGGTTGAGCCGCTTGACCTCGGATTCGTCGTACACGACCGTGGCCCGGCCGGTGACCAGGATGCTCCACCCCGACCTGGTCTGCAGGTCATAGTCGTCGGCCTCGAAGGAGACCAGGTCCTGTTCCTGGGCCGCGGTCAGCTTGGACCCGGCGGCCGTGCGGAAGACCACATCCTGCCCGTCCACGGCGTGGTTCACCGGCAGGAGTACCACCTCGCCGTCCGCGTAGAAGCCGACGCGCCCGATCGGGACCGAGGCGAGCAGCCGCAGGCACACGTGGAAGCGGCAGGGTCTCCAGCCCTGCATGATCAGTCGGCTGATCGGGCATGTCGCACCCCCAGCTCTGGTTCTGCTGGCGGCCCGCCGCGACATGTCCGCCTGCCCGGAGCCTGCCTTCTGCCTCGCAGTGTCCACCCTGCGGCCGCGGCGGCGGCGGGAGACCAACCGCCCGGTCCGGCCGCCGGGGTCCTGGCTCAGGCCCCCGGGAGCTGTCCCGGCGCCATTCCAGCAGCGGCGATCTCGCTGGGGGTCTCCCCCGCCATGCGGATGGCCGGGCGGCGTGATTGGCTGCACGTGTGCATGAGTCACCGGCCGACCTCGCGGCGCTCGCAGGATCTTCTGCTGGACCGCAGCTACCGATCGGCGGGCGGGCACCTGCTGCGCATCCACACGCCGGAGCGGCGGCTCGGCGCCGAGGAGGTGGCGCGAGCGGCTGACCGGGATGTGCCTGCTGGCGCTGGCCACGGTCACTGCGGACTGGCTTACCGGTCGTGGCCCGGTCGATGGAGTCTTCTATCGCGGCGCGTTCCACTTCGGGCTCGTCTCCCCGATTCCTTCCGCTTCCGGCACATCCGCGCGCGGCCCCAGGTCAGCGCCACTCATCTGCCTGGGCGAGGAGCTCGCGGTCACGGTCCACGGGCGGGCCGCCCCGATCGACGTGCCATGGCGAGCAGAACGAGCCGGCTTCAGCCGGGCCCTGCTGGAGATCTACGTGCCCCGCTACGGCCCGCGGACTGGGAGGAGTTCCTGGACTCCGGCGCCGGCGTACGCGCGGATCGACGCCGACCGGATGTTCACCTTCATGCCGCCGGACCCGTGAGGCCCGGGGCGCCCGAGGCTGGCGCTCAGCCCGATGACCCGAGGCTCGATGGGGACGTTGATGGTCTGCGCGGCGGCCGGTCGCCGCGCCGCCGCGCGGGAGCCGCCAGACGGTGAGCCTGGTGCGGTGGACGGCGAGGGCGTCCCAGCGCACCGGCCCGGGCCCGGTGCAGAGCGTCTGCGGTTCCCGGCGGCTGGCGTGGGGGCAGTGGCGACCATGAGCCCGCCGTCGGCTGAGCCTACCGGTCCCGCCTGGCCGCTTGGCCGGGCCGTCTCCGGCCGCCGCGCCCGCACGGCGATCCAGGCCAGCCCCAGGAGCCCGAGGATCGGTAGCGCGATGAGCCTGATGCAACAGCGCCGACTTGAACGCCGCGATCACCACGGGGTCGTTGACGTTGACCCCCGAGTTCATCCCAGACATACGCCCTGCCTTCCAGCCCGGACCGGGCCAGCCGCCCACGCAGGCGCGCCTGACTCAGCACACGAGGCGGGCTGGGCGGTCCAGCTGCTGGCACCAGCAAGCACCGGCAGGTGCCGCCGCACCGGAAATCTACCCATCACCGAAAGCCCCCGCAACGCAAAGGCAGCCTTTTGCGCTGATATTGCCGGCTCCAATACCCTGGCCGGGTTTACCACACATACCACCCTGGGGTTCAGGCAATACCCCGATGGGGTTTCCCATAATGCCCACAGCGGCTGCACAGAGATAGCTTTCACGCTTGCCCAGGACGCAGCCATGCTACTGGCCTCGTCTGTCATGTGCCTCCGTGAAGCCCAGGCTCGCCAGGGCGGCTCCGGGAATTGTCCCCGGGCACCCATGCGTGCCGCGCCGTCGCCCGCAGTCATGGCAGCCAGCCGGGCCGGGCAGGCATCCTCCGGCTATCGCGGGCTGCCGCGAGGACTGACGTGGCCGGTCCATCCTGGCTCGCGAGCATCTTCGCGGCCGTCATGATCCTTACCGGCGCCATTCCGCAGCGCCGCCTAGCCGTCGGCAGCCTGCGGGGCGGGCGACCGAGTTCGATGCCGACGCACTGCACGCCGTCATGGGTGTTGCGATGGCGGGAATGCTCGTGCCACGGCTCAGCGTGCTGCCTCTAGCAGCGTGGTGGTTTGTTTTCGGCATCGGGGCGGCATGGTTCGGCTGGCGCACGCCGTGCGCCTTCAGCGCGTGGGCTCTTGCGGCAGCTCGCGATCGCCGTTTCCCAGTGCCACATCTGGAGCGAATGCGTCGCCATGCTCTACATGCTGTTGCCGGTGCATGGCTCGCTCCCCGACGGCGGGCGCCGGGATGGCGGCCTGGGATGGGGCCTCTCGGCCCAGCGGCCAGCTTCCCGGTACTGGCGGCTTCCTGGCCCTGTTCATGGTCGGCTACATCGTGTGACGACCGATCGGCTGGCATCCCTGGCCCGGGCCAGGACCGTGACGGAAGGCCCCGGCCGGAACCGGGGCCGGGGGTCACCGGCTGCGGTTCCGATGGCGGCACCCCCGGCGCTGCGGGCGATGCCCCTCTCACCTGCCGCCGGGACCGGGCGCGGGGACCAGGCTGGCTTACCAGCGCTCGCGCCCGGGCTCGCCGAAGGTGCGCTCATGATGAGTATCACCATGGGGCTACATGCTCATGGTCATGCTCTGGCCCCGGGCCGGAAGCTCCCGGCATGCCCGCCGGGTCAGGCGACGGGACTAAGTGTCCGGCAGGGATGGCCGGGCCGTCGCGGTCTGGCGCCCCGGCGATATAGCGCTGGGGATGGCTTACAGCAGCAGCTCCTCGAACACCGAGCCCTGGCCGAACGTGCCTGCTGGCACGGTGACCGAGCCACCGTGCGCCTCCGCGATCGCCTGCACGATCGGCCAGGCCGAGCCCGAACCGCTGGCTGCGCTGGCTGCGATGCGGTTCGGCCCGGGCGAACCGCTGGAAGATCCGCTCGCAGGTCCGCGTCGCCGGATGCCGCAGCCGGAGTCGGCCACGGCCAGCACCACGCCGTCGTCCTCCAGGCGCGCGCTGACCTCGATGCGGTCGCCGCGGCGTGGTGTGCGCGACGGCGTTCTCCAGCAGCGCGTCGAGCGCCACCGCGAGCCGGTCGCGGTCGCCGAGGACGGTGGCCTCGGCCGCCGGGCCAGCCGCCAGCGGCGCGGCATGTGGCCCCACCGGTCGAGCGCGTCCGACCACCACGGACTCGACCGGGACCGGGGTCAGGTGCAGGGAAGTCGGGGTCCTCGGCCGAGGCCAGCAGCAGCAACCGGGTGGACCAGCCGCCGCAGCCGCATCAGCTCGTCGGTGACCACCCGGGCGTCCTCGGCGACGACCGTGGTTGGTGACCGCCCGCTCGATCAGCTCGCGCGTGGCCGAGCGCCACGCGTGATCGGCGTGCCGAGTTCATGGGAGGCGTCCTGCAGGAACCGGCGCTGCTGTTTGAGCAGGCGCAGGTTCTCCTGGGAGACCCGCTGCACCTCTTCCATCGCCGCCAGCCGTTCCTCGGTGGCCGCCAGCCGCCTACGCGCCGTGCCAGACCATGACCAGGAACATCAGCGCGATCAGCGGGACTTCGGCCAGGTAGTCGGCGTCCTGCTGGCCCTTGAGCACCTGCACGCCGATGATGCCGCCGGTGGCGATGCGTCACCGCGGCCAGCGTCAGGATCGTCGGCTGGAGCCGCCACAGCCGGAAGCCGTAGATCACGGTCAGGCTCACCCAGATGGCCAGGAACGGGACCGTCTGCCAGGCGGGGAGCAGCCGCATCGCGGCCAGGTTGAGCCCGACGAACCCGACCCAGGCGATGTCCACCCAGGACAGGCGGGGCCGGTGCAGGACCCGGCTGGGTTGCTAGGGGCCGCATCACCCGGCCGCGCGCCGCCGTGGGCCGGCGCGCCAGCGGATCCAGGGCCGCCGGGATCGAGGATCGGCGAGATCGGCGCCGGGGCGGTCGGCCGGTGGACCGCCATTGGCCCCGCCGGCGCCGGGGGAACCGGCGATCGGGGAGCAGCCGGGGGGAACCGGCGTGGGGAGCGGGCCTTGGGGGAGCCGGTACAATGGCGGAGCGCGCCATGGGTGCCACCCGCCACCTCAGCGGCACACGCCTGATCAGGCGCTGCGTGTACACGGTCTTCTCCCCACCTGGCACGTGTGCGTGCGGGCACACAGTGCCTGCGGCGCTGCTCCCGCACTCGACGCAACTTCCCAGCGGCCTGCTCAGGCCGCCTTTAAAGCGTCTCCGCTCCAACGCAGTATGCGAGTCAACGCCGAAACGACTCTCGATCAGGGAATCCGGCCTTCATCAGACGACCTTTGCCGCCTCAGGCCGCCGGGGCGGGTGGCAGCGGGGGCATCGCGGCCGGGTGTCTTCGGGGCCCAGGAGCGCCGTCACATCCAGCTTGGTGCCTACCACCCGCTTGAGCGGTAAGTCGTGATTGGGCCCGAGAATGGCGCGGGTCACGGCGGTGATCACCGCGTTCCGGCTGAGGCTCCGCGGCCCGTTCTCCTGCTGCCGCTCGCCCGGCGGGAACCGATTAGCGGAGCCCTTCACGGCGTGCACGCCGGTCGGCGATCACGATTTCAGCGCGCGATCGTCTCCACGGGTGCGCGAGCGGGCGTGCCAGTGCACTCTCCAGGCTGGGAACCAGCGCCGGGCTTCAGATGGCAGCGCGCCTGATCGCGAGCGTACGTCGGCATGCATTCGCGGAAAAGGTCGATGCGGCTCCCGTCGGCTCACCGCAGGGCGCGCCGGCTGGCGGTCGCGTTGGCGAGCCCGGAGTCGGTCAGGGCCAGCGACCCGCGCCGCAATCGCTCTGGTCCATTTCCTCCGGTTCCACCACTCCCGTCACACAGGAGCGCGGCGTCCGTCACCGGCGGTCCATTCCCGGCCCGAGAGGATCGCCTGGCGGGCGGCGCGGTCCCCGACGAACCGGGGCAGGCGCAGGTTGACGCCCCCGGGATGATCCTTCCTGCGGGCGGGCAGAACAGGCGCGATCCGCGGGTGGCGAATCACGTGGTCCACGACATGCAGGAGCTGGCATGCCCCACTGATCGCGAAGCATTCCACCGCCGCCACCCACAGCTTCTCGGCCGCATGCTGCACCGGGGATGTCCGCCCAGGTGCCCAGGTCCTGCCGCGCGGCCGGGACGATGCCGCGGTAGATCTTGCTGACGTGGAGCCGAGGTCCCGCCGCAGGTAGAAGCAGGAAGTCGATGCGCCCGTGGTAGAGGTGGGTCAGGTTGATGCGCTGGACCCCGAAGACCCGCATGCCCCGGTAACGCGGGTGCTGGGTCACGCCGCCGCGGCAGCACCTGACCTCGATGGCCGGGTCCAGCAGGATCAGGTCGATGCCGCATTCGGTCGCGGCGAGCGTCGTTTCGTCTTCGGCGTTGAGATGCCGGGGGTTGCTCAGCTCGAGGATGCCCGCCCGTCCCCGGCGCGCCACCCGGACGGGCCCGAGGTCGGCCGTGCCGCTGTCCCGCAGCCCGCGAGGCGCCCGAGCGCCGCGACTGGTGGGCTGGAGCATCGCGCCGGATCAGTGGTCCTACTGCCCGGGCAGGGCCAGGACGTGCGGAGATCAGCAGGCCGTGGGCGAGCTCCGATGCCTTCCTTTGTGCCGGCAGCGCCCGCGCGCGCTCGGCGTCCATCTCGGCCGGGGACGGCACCAGGCCGGGACCAGCGTGGCGGCCTCGTCCACGAGCTCGCCGAGCCTGAGCGGCCTGGTGCGGCCCGCGGTCAGTGCGTCGTAAAGAGCGGGCCGTGTGTGAGCGCAGGAAGCGCTCGCGGGCGTCGTTCATGCCCCCGCCGATCGCCGCCCGCGCGGCCCGCTCGTCGGCGGCAGGCGGCTTACGCGGGCAGGCGCCGGATGAGTGCCCGGCCGCGGCCGAGGAAGACGCTGACCGCCTCCGCCGCGGCCGGGAAGGAATCCCGCGGGCCCGCTGCCGATGCCGACCAGTCCTCTACCTCGGCCGCGGAAAGCCCGGCTCGGGCAGGGACCCCAGCTGGAAGGTCGGCTGTGGTCATCCGGCCATCACCGCCGGTCACGCTCCCGCCTTCCCGGCCTAAGCATTTCCCGCTGGGCTCCGGTGGCGTGCGGCGCCGGACGCCCGCTTCGACCCGCCATTCGCATCATGCCATCGCCGGGCCGGGCCATGGCGGTCCCTCGGCGGCAGGAATCAGCGAGGTATCAGCGCACCGTCCAGTTTTCCATTCAGGCTCTCTTCAGATTCATTTTTATCCTCGGTAGCTGTACAGCACGGGGAACCACGTCCAGGACGCAGTCAGGGCCGTTGTCCATCTTGTGCGGCCGGGAGCCGGAGCGCCGCAAACGTATCCGCCGTGGGAACGCCGGGCAGGCTTGCTGGATAGCGAGATTGGGGCAGTCAGGTGCTGGCAGCTTGCGTGGACGATTCCACTGGTCCTGCACACTACGGCCCTGGGCGGGCAAATCATCCGGGCCCGGCAGCTGATGCTGGCCGCCACCGCGCAGGCACCGGGGCTGGCAACGGCAGGCCACCCATGAGGTGCTGGCCGCATGGCAGGTGGCCCACCTGGAGGAGACGGCGGTGCTGCTGGTCTCTGAGCTGGTAACCAACGCGGTGACGGCACGCCCGCACGGGCGGGACTGGCGGTGGTCCTGCGGCTGGAGACCGCGGGGTCCTGGCTGCGGATCGAGGTCCACGACGCCGACCCGCGCATGCCGCGGCCGCGCACGCCGGACCAGCTCGACGGGTCGGGCTTCGGGTTCGTGCTCCTGAGGCCCTGGCCGACAAGTGGGGGTTCGCGAGGCCACGATCGGCAAGGCCGTGTGGGCGGAACTGGACATGCGCGGCGGGCGGCGAGCCGGCGGCCTGACCCGGCCCGCGGCGGCTGATCTTGCTCAGCGGAAGTCGCGGCTGCCGCCGGCGGCCACCACCGGCAGCCGCTGCAGCCGGGTGGCGAGCAGGCTGACCGCCTCTTCCAGGCGCTCCACCCGGCCCTGCACGAGCAGGGCGCTGGCATCGATCGCGAGCCGACGGTGGCGTTCCCATACCGGCGGCGGGCAGATCACATTCGCCATCCCGGTCTCGTCTTCCAGGCTCAGGAACACCACCCCGCGCGCCGTCCCCGGCTGCTGCCGGTGGGTGACCAGCCCGGCCACCACCACCGTGGCGCCGGGCCGCGCCGTCTTCAGCTCCGCCGCCCCGATCACGCCCTGCCCGGCGAGCTGCTCCCTGATGTGCGCGAGCGGGTGGGTGCCGAAGGTCCCGGTCGCCCACAGATCGGCGAAGGTCTCCTCGGCGGCCGTCATGGCCGCCAGCGGCGGCGCGGCCAGGCCAACGGTGGTGCCGGGCAGCTGGCTTCGACCCGGATGGTGGCCGCCGCCCCGGCCGCCCACAGCGCGCCTCCCGCCTACCATCCCGAAGCAGCCGAACGCGCCCGCCATGGCCAGCGCCTCCAGCGCGCGGGCTAGCAGCGCGGGTGCGGCGGGCGAAGTCTTCCAGGCCGCGATACGGCTGGCTTACCACGATGGCGGCGGCGGGACCGGAGCCGAGGTTCCTGACCGTGGCGAGGCCGAGCCTGATCACGGGCTGGCCCGCCGGGTTTCCGGTTTCTCCAGGGTGGCCGCGGCGGTGCTGGCATTGACGTCCACCCCGCGCACGTGCACGCCGTGCCTGCGGGCGTCGCCGATCAGGCTGGTTTACGAGTAGAAGCCCATCGGCTGGGCGCGCAGCAGGGCGGCGGTGAACGCGGCCGGGTAGTAGCGCTTCAGCCAGGCGCTGGCGTAGACCAGGTAGGCGAAGCTGATCGCGTGCGACTCCGGGAAGCCGTAGCTGGAGAAGGCCAGGATCTTGGCGTAGATGTCTTCGGCCACCTCGCCCGGTGATCCCCTGCGCCGCCATCCCGGCCAGCAGCCGCCCGCGCAGCTCCTCGATCCGCTCCGGGCCCCGCTTGAGCTCATCGCCTGGCGCAGCTGGTCCGCCTCGGCCGGGCTGAACCCGGCGCAGTCGATCGCGAGCTGCATCATCTGCTCCTGGAACAGCGGCACCCCGAGGGTCTTGCCCAGGCGCCCGGCGCATGGACGCGTGCGGTAGGTGCGGCGGCTCGTCGCCGTTGCGCCGGCGCATGTACGGGTGCACCGAGCCGCCCTGGATCGGGCCCGGCCGGATCAGCGCGACCTCCACCACCAGGTCGTAGAACTTCCGGGGCCGCAGCCGGGGCAGGGTCGCCATCTGGGCCCGCGACTCGACCTGGAACACCCCGACGGTGTCGGCCGCGCACAGCATGTCGTAGACGGCGGGTCCTCCTGCGGGATCGTGTGCAGGCTCCAGCTCGACGCCGTGATGCGCCGCCACCAGCTCGAAACAGTCCCGCAGCGCCGTCAGCATGCCCAGGCCGAGCAGGTCGAACTTGACCAGCCCGGCATAGGCGCAGTCGTCCTTGTCCCACTGCAGCACCGAGCGGCCCGGCATCCGCGCCCACTCCACCGGGCACACCTCCCCGACCGGCCGGTCGCAGATCACCATCCCGCCGGAATGGATGCCGAGGTGACGGGGCAGCCGCTGCATCCGGGCGGCGAGCTCGGTGACCGGCTCCGGGACGCCTGCGTCGGCCGGGACCGGCTGGCCCGCCCGTAGTGCCGGGGCCCCACCTGCTTCGCCCACGCTGTCCTGCTGCTGCGGGCGTGTACGCCCAGCGCCCGGCCCGCGTCGCGCAGCGCCATCCGCGGCCGGTAGGTGATCACGTTGGCGACCTGGGCGGCCTTGTCCCGGCCGTACTTGCCGTAGACGTACTGGATCACCTCCTCGCGGCGCCGGTGCTCGATGTCCAGGTCGATGTCGGGCGGCCCGTCCCTGCCCGCTGACAGGAACCGCTCGAAAAGCAGGTCATGCCGAACCGGGTCCACGCCGGTGATCCCCAGCGCGTAGCAGACGGCCGAGTTCGCGGCGCGTGCCCCTTCCCTGGCACAAGATGCCTGCCTGCTCGCAGAACCCGACGATGTCGTGCACGATCAGGAAGTAGCCGGGGAACCCGAGTGCCTCGATGACGTCGAGCTCGCGGGCGATCTGCGCGTAGGCCCCCTTGACGCGCTCGCCGTCCGGCGGGCCGTAGCGCTGCGGCGCCTTCCCGGCGACCAGCGAGCGCAGCCAGGTCGCCTCGGTGTGCCTGCCGGGGACGGGGAAGACCGGGCAGCCGGGGCGCGACCACCTGAAAGTCGAACGCGCAGTCGCGCGCCAGCTGCATGGTGCGTTCGGCCACACCGGGATAACGGCGCGAGCCGGTACGGCCATCTCCGCGCCCGACCGCAGGTACGCGGCGCCGGAGGCGGCCAGCCAGCCGTCCATCTCATCCAGGCTGCGGCGGGCCCTGACCGCGGCCAGCGCCTGGGCCAGCCGGGCGTCGCGCGGGGTGGCGTAGTGCACGTTGCCGGTGGCGATCACCGCCGTCCCGGTGCTCGCGGCCAGCTCGATACAGGGCGTCGTTGCGCTCATCGTCGGTCGGCAGGTCGTGGCTGGTCAGCTCGACCACGACGTTCTGCGTGCCGAACATGGCGGCCAGCGCCTCGAGCTCCGCCGCGGCCGCCCGCTGGGTCGGCCGAGGCGAGCGCCGCGGGGACGGCGCCCTTGCGGCAGCCGGTGAGGATCACCCAGTGCCCGCCGTGCGCCCGGCGCCAGAGGACTCCAGGTCGTAGACGGGGCGGCCCTTCTCGCCCCGGCGAGCTGCGCCGCGCTGATCACCTGGCACAGCCGCCGGTACCCCTCCGGGTCCCGGGCCAGCACCAGCAGGTGCTGGCCTGCGGGGTCGGGCAGCCCCTGCCCGGGCGCGTTGCGGAAGGTCGAGGCTGAGCTCCGGCGCCGAAGACGTGCCGATCCCGGTGCTCCCAGTCTGCTCTCGTGAGCCGGGCGGCCGCCTGCGCGAACTGGCGGCACGCCGTACATGCCGTCATGGTCGGTGATGGCCAGCGCTGGCCGAGGCCGAGGCCGCGCCGCCTCGGCCACCAGCTCGGCGGGAGCGGAAGCCCCGTCGAGGAAGCTGTACGACGAATGACAGTGCAGCTCGGCCCATGCCGATGCGGGCCCGCCGCCGGCGGGGCCCCCGCTGGCCGGCTGCCGCGGCCGCCGGTGGGCAGGGGGATCACGGGCGAGGCCGTGGCTCCGCCGGCCGTTCCGCCCGCTGCCCGGGCGTGGGTCCCCCAGGACAGGCGGCGCTCCAGCTCCCGCCACGGCACGGGTGGGTTGTCCCAGCCCATGGCCTGCTACCCCCGTCCCCGGGCCGTCGCCGTCAGTCATACCTGGCCTCGATCAGCCAGCGGCCGTCCTGCACGGCCACCAGCCAGCGCGCCCCGTCCTCGGTGACCAGCTGGAATCTGGCCCGCCTGCGCGCGGCGTGCGGCTGCCACCACCGCTCGGTGACCGGCCACGGCCCGGCCCAGGCGGTGACCGCCAGCCACGGCGCGCCGTCGGCGGACATCCGGGCAGGCGGCGCGGAGATCTACGCCCGCCCGCTGACGGTCACCGCGGCCCCGGTGTCGTCGGCGATCCTGGCGGGCAGCGGGGCCCGGTAGACCGATGGCCAGGGACGGCGGGGATCCGCCCCGGCCACGGAGCCGGTCCGGCCCGGCGCTCACGGCGGCAGCGTTCGGTCATGGCCGCCGAACGGCACCAGCGTCACCTGCTCGGCCGGGACCGCGCCCGCCCGCCAGCACCGGGCGCGTCACCGCATCATGCCCGAGCATGGCCTGCACCCGGACGGCGGCCCGGGCCACCCGGTCGCTGACGACCGCATCGCCCCACAGGCCGAGCTGCCGTGCCCTGGTCGCGGACCAGCTGATCGGGGACCAGCCGCAGCAGCGTGATCCCGCCCGGGTAGCCATCGGCGGCTCGCCCTCCGCCTCCCGGGGGGCAGTGACCTGGGCCGCTGCCGGTTTGCTGGCGGCGGGGAGGCGGGCACGAGGGAAGGGCCGGGCTGGGCGGGCGGCCCGTCGGCCAGCTGCCAGCGGACGCGCTCGGCCACCGCCAGCGCGGAAAGCAGCCCGTCGTGCCGCCACAGCCGGGTGATCTCCTGGCCGTCCGCCCAGACCGCCTGCACCTGTACCCGCACGCAGGCGAGCCCACGGGCCGCCAGGCCGTCATGCATCCGCTCGGCCAGCGCCTTGGCGGCGAACACCGCGGGCTCGGCCTGGCGCGCGGGCGGGTCGAATTCCACCGAAACCGAAAGGTCGGCCGCGTGGCGGGCGGGGCTGCCAGCGGCCGGGGATCCAGGCCGCGCGCCAGCCGGTGCGCGATGACCCCCGGCGCCCCGAACCGGTTCACCACCATCGGCTGGTCGGAGCAGGCGAGGCGAACTCTCCCAGCGTCCTGATGCCCAGCCGGGGGAGAAGGCCCGCCAGATCCGCGTCGCCGGGCTGTCCAGCACGCTGACCGGGAACGGGGCCAGGAACGCCCGGGCCTGGCCGGGCGCCACCAACGTGGCCGCGCCTGGTGCGCGGCGGGCACCGGCGGCGTCAGGGCGGCCGGATGCTCGCCGCGAGACATGCGGCGAAAAGGCCGTCGGCGATACCCACCCGAGCAGGCGATGCCGCCGCCGGTGACGGCATCGATGATCTTTCCCGCCAGGGCGCCTTCCCCGCCGAAGTACCGGGCCGGGCCGCGCACGCCGATGGCGCAGGCGCCCGGGCGCAGCACCTCCACCCGCGGGCAGAATCCCTCCACCACGGACACCACCGGCCCGAATTCCGGTGCCCGGTGCGCCCGGCTGTCCCCGCGCCCGGCGCCGTCCCACCGCCCGTGACCCGCGTCATTCCGCCGTCCGTTTCCCGGCCCGCGTCCGGCCAGCCGGGACACAGACGACCAGCACCCGTTCGGGCAGGCCCCGCCTGCCGTCACCCGGTCGTCCCGCATGTCCGGCGCCGGGGCGGTGAGCTCTGGTCCGCGGAACCCACCGAGCCGTCCGGCCCCGGCAGCCACAGCCACCGCGTCCGCGGCCGCGCCGCCGCGCCCCGGCCGTCCGCCACCACCTGCACCCGCCGGGCCCGCAGCCGCCCGTGGCCGGGCCCGATCCCCGCCCATTCCTGGCGGGCCACGAGCAGCCGGGCCTGGGCGCCATCCCAGCCGCCCCGGCCACCACCAGCACGCTCCGCAGCGCCGCAGGACTGGCGGCGAGCCTGGTAGCGCACCTGGGCGGATGGTCAGGCCGGGCGGGCGGAGAGCACCAGTTCGCATCCGTCGAGCAGCGAGGCCACCACCTGCGGCCAGCGCACGCCCGGATCCGGGACCAGGAGCAGGCGCCCGGGATCCAGTGCGAAACCTCGGCCGCCGCGGCCACCCCGAGCTGCGGCGGCCCGACGGCCGCGCACCAGGCCCCGGCCGCCGAAGCGCCAGCCGACGACCGCCAGGCAGAGCAGCCCCCAGCCGCCCACCGCCGCCACCACCGTCCGCAGGCCGCAGCCCTCCCGGCAGCAGAGCTTCGCGCAGGGCGGGGAGCACCGGCAGCATCCCGGCGTCCGGCGCCGGGCCCTCGTCGTGCCGCCGCAGCGGCCGGGGCGTGGGTCGGGCCGTCTCCACTCCCATGGCCGACACATCTACCGAACGTACATTCGAACACGTCACCCTGGGGTGGGTCAGACTTCCGGCGGGGTCGAGTTGAGGGGTCGGGAAGGATGGCTGGGTGAGCTACCGCGCCACCGACGCGGCGACGGCAACGCCCTCGCCGCCGAGCACTGCGATTAGCGTGTGGCCTTTGGCGGACCCGCTACTTGACTGGGAGGTCCTGACATGACCAGTAAGTTCACCGAGCTTGCGATCGACTGTGCCGATCCCAGCGGTCTCGCCCGGTTCTGGTGCTCGGTCCTTGACTACGAGGTGCAAGACGAAGACGACGGAATTGTCACAATTGGCTCCCCTATGGTGCCTGAAGGCAAGAACCACCCTGGCCCAGTGCCACCGACGTTGACATTCGCGCACGTGCCCGAGGGCAAGACCGTCAAGAACAGGCTCCACCTCGACGTCAACCCAACCGACAGGGAGCAAGACGAAGAGGTCCGTCGCCTGCTCGACCTAGGTGCTCGACACGCCGACGTCGGCCAAGGCGATGAGAGCTGGGTCGTACTTGCCGACCCAGAGGGGAACGAGTTCTGCGTCCTTGCGGGCTGCCACTGCTGATCAGCGGCCGCACACCGCGCCCGCAATATCCGCCTCTGGCGGGATCGTGGCTACCAAGCTCGGGTAATAGCCGCGCAGAGCAGGGAGGGGCGGATATGGCAGCGCCGCAGTACGGCCCGGCCTTGCCGTCTTGGCCGAGGCGGCGTTCCGCCGGCTCGGCGACCACTGAGAGCCTCGGCTTCAGCGGGCCGGGCGTACCGGTCGCGGGCGAGCTGTTCGACCGGGCCCCTGCCGCGGCGTCATCGGGGGCTGGCGAAGCTCGGGGAGTCGGCAGCCGCATGAGCGGGTGGTGGTCCCTGATGGCGAACTGCCCCGAAGTAGGCATCGCCTACAGGCGCGATCTGGCGGGCGGGTGCGGTGGTCACCCCGGTGGTGTTCCTGGTCAGCCCGCCACGAGCTGCAGCGCATCCTGGCCGATTCCGGTGCCGTGGCGGTGGTGACGACTCCCGAGTTGCTGGCCACGGTGGCCGCCGCGGCGGCGGGCGCGCCGCAGGCTGCGGCACGGATCGTCGTCGGCGGCGGGCCAGACGGCCGCTTCCCGGGCATGTTCGCGCGGGTGGACTTCGCCGAGCTTGAGTCCGCCCCGGCGGCAGCATCTGTCCGCGTCGGCGACGATGACCTGGCGGCGCTCATGTACACACCGGCGGCACGACCGGCCGGGCGAGGGCGTCATGCTCGCACCACAACCTGTATTCATGTTCTCGCAGCTCGCACGACCCTCGCAGGCTAGGGGATCACCAGGGCGCTGGCGCCGCTGCCGCTGTCGCACGCCTACGGCATGATCGTGACCCTGGTCGGATTCCACGCCACCAGAGCGCGGCCGGGCCGTGCTCCAGCGGTGGTTCGATCCGGCGGAGTTCCTGGCCCCTGGCCCAGCAGCACCGGATTCAGCGCACGGCGCTGGTGCTGCGATGATCCGCTGCTGCGCAGCCGCTGGAGGACGCGGACCTGTCCTGCGCTCCGGCTACGTGAACTCGCGGCGCCGCTCCGCTCCGGCGGAGGTCGGGGCAGTTCGAGCGGCGGGTTCCCAGCAGCCAGATCGCTCGAGGGTTACGGGTGCACCGAGTCGGCGCGCGGTCATCTCGGCCAACCCGTCGGCGGAGCGCAGCCGGCCGGGCTCGGTTCGCAGGCCGCCGATCCCCGGCGTACCAGGCTCACCGATCCGGGACGATGACGACGCCAGGCGTACCGGCCGGGACCGGACGGCGAGATCTGCGTCCGCGCGCGACGGCGTGATGACCGGCTACTGGCATTCGCCGCGGCAGGAGACCGCGGCGACCTGCTGCGCGGCGGCTGGCTGCACACCGGCGACATCGGGCCGTCTGGACGCCGACGGCTACCTGTACGTGCGTGGACCGAAGAAGGACCTGATCCTCCGCGGCGGCTTCAACGTCTTCCCGCGCGACATCGGAGGACGTCCTGCGTCACAGCACCCGGCGGTCGCGATGGCGGGCGTCGGTCGCGGTAGGCCGGACCCAGCGGCTGGGCAGAAGAGGTCGTGGCGCTTCGTGTCGCTGCTGCCCCGGCAGCCAGGCCACCGCGGCGGAGCTCGCCGAGCTACGCCACGCGGGCGGCTGGCGGCGCGGACAAGTACCCGCGCGAGGTGACGCATCCTCGACTCGGTGCCGCTCACCAGCGTCGGGAAGCTGGACCGCAAGGCCCTCCGCGGCCGGGCCGCCGGCGGTAGGGACCGCATCCGGTCATCGTCTGCGGCGCCGCCTGCTGGGTTGGCCACCTTTCGTCCAGGTCCTGTGCGGCATGGGCCGTCCAGGGGCCGGGTGTTGGGACCCGAGCAAGGGGCAGTTGGCAGGAACGGGTTCGGCCCTGGCCGATCGCCTCGCCCAGGGCACGGTGCTGGGGGCCAGAGGGATATGTGTTCGAGCTGGAGCGCAGGGGCTACGTCAAGGCGGGCGCCTACGTGCCCCGAGGCGGTGGTGGATTTGCCCGATGCGCGTCGCCGAGCTGCACCGGGAGTTCCTGCGCGCGGGTGCGGACGTCATGGTGGCGCTGACCTACTACGCCCACCGCGACAAGCTGCGCCAGGTGGGCCGCGAGTCCGAGCTGGAGGCGATGAACCGGCAGGCCGTGCGGCTGGCCCGGCAGGTGGCGGCGGAAGGCGGCGCCCTGGTGGACTGGCAAGCGTGCTGCAACACATGGGCCTACAACCCGCACGAGCCCGGCTACCGCTGACGTGGTGCGCGCGCATGTACCCGAGCAGCTCGGGCTGGGCCGCCGACGGGGGCATCGACTTTGTCATCGCGGAGACCAACGACTACCTCGGCGAGGCGCTGATCGGGCTTGGAGGTCAGCCAGGGAGCTTGGCCTGCTCAGCCAGTGGTGACGCTTGGCAACCACCGGGCTGGACTGAGACCTGGGACGGTTACGACTACGTCGAGGCGTGCAAGATCCTGGCCGACCACGGCGCCGACATCGTGGGGGCTGAACTGCGACCGCGGGCCCGCCACCATGCTGCCGCTGATCGCCAGGATCAGGAAGCAGGTCGACTGTCGCCGTGGCCGCGCAGCCGGTTCCGTACCGGACCACCGAGGCCTCGCCCACGATGGAGTCGCTGCGGGCGGACGGCGTGAACCGGGTCTTCCCCATCGGCGCTCGACCCGTTCAGCTGCACAAGGTTCGAGATGGCCGACTTCGCGGTGGCCGCCCGCGATCTCGGGGTGAACTACGTGCGGCATCTGCTGCGGCGCTAAGCCCGCACCACGTCCGGGCCATGGCCGAGGCGCTCGGGCGCACGGTGCCGGCCAGCAAGTACTCGCCGTCCATGGACCTGCACCTCGGTCCCCGGCACCGCGGCCTCGCGCCAGGAGACCGCGCCATGCTCGACGCGTGGGAACGTGACCTCTTGACTTCCTCTCCGTCTTGAAGGGCGGAGATTCCCGCCTGTCACGCCGCTTCCGGGCGTGACTTCGGGTGGGTTCCTGCTTCTCCGCGCTGCGCCGGGGCGAGGCCCTGGTCTTACCTGCGCTCCACAGGCTGTCACCGCCAGCCCGGCGGCCTTGGCGACGTTCACCGCCGCGTTGATGTCCCGGTCCAGCCACGCCCCGCAGCCCGCGGCACTGCCAGGCGCGGACGTGCAGCGGCTTGGGGCCGTCCTTGCCCCGCAGGCCGAGCACACCTGCGAGGTGGGCTCGAACCGGCCGATCCGGTGGAACTCCCGGCCGTACAGCCGGGCCTTGTACTCCAGCATGTGCCACGAACGCTGACCACCCGGCGTCGTGCGACGGACTTGGCCAGGCGGGTCCGGGCGAGTCCGTTGCACCGCCAGGTCTTCCACGGCGACCGCTTGGTTGTCGCGGATCAGCGCCGTGGAGAGCTGGTGGTGGAAGTCGCGCCGCGCGTCAGCCACCCGCGCGTGAGCGCGGGCAACCTTGACCCGGGCCTTGTCCCGGTTCTGGCTGCCCTTCTGCTTGCGGGACAGCTCCGCTGCGCCGCGCCTGCAGCTTCTTCTCCGCCCGGCGCAGGAACTGCGGGGAGGCGATCTTCCGTGCCGTCCGACAGGACCGCGAAGTGGGTCAGGCCGAGGTCGATGCCGACCACCGGGTCGGTCTCGGGCAGCGGTGGCCGGCTCGGTCTCGATGACGAATGATGGCGAAGTACCGGCCCGCGGCGTCCCTGATCACGGTGACCGACGGACGGCTCGGACGGGCAGGGTCCGGGACCACCGGACCGGCACCGTCACCGATCTTCGGCAGCCGCAGCTTCCCGTTGCGGCAGCACCTGGAACCGGGCGTTGGCGGTGAACCTGGCTGCCTGCCGGTCGGTCCTTGCGGGACCGGAACCTGCGGCGGCTCCGCACGTCGGGCCCTTTTCGCCTTGCCGGATACCGGGCGAAGAAGTTCCGGTAGGCCGTGTTCAGGTCCGCCAGAGGGCCTGCTGGAGCACCACTGCAGGAAGCCTCGCCCAGCCAGGCCCGCTCCGGGGTGGCCTCTGGCGGTGCAGCCGGGCCGACAAGCTCCGCATCGGTCACGTACGGCAGCCCGGCCGCGTGCGCCTGCTGGCGGACGCGCAGCCCGTCGTTGAACACCACCCGCGCGCAACCGAACGCCTACGCCAGCGCCTGCACGCTGGCCAGGCGCCGGGTAGAGGCGGTAGTTGTACCGGAGCCGCACATCTGAGCATACCTGGTTTCATGGCCGAATACCAGTGGACATCCGCACTGGCAGACATTGTGTCTTCATCCCGCATGTCCGCGTGTTTCGTCACCAAGTACCGGCACCAGGTGTTCCGCTCACCTGGAGGCGATGGAGGAGATCATGCCGGACGTTTGCGCGGACTTCCATGCAGGCGCTGACTGAGTTCAGGGAACCCCGACCATGTCCACCTAACGGTGAACTTCCCCTTACCGTGGCCCATCCCTGCTGAGGTGCTTAGCTAAAGAGTGTCTCACGTAAGCTGCGGCGAAATTCCGGATGACAACACAAACTTTGGCGGGCGGGGGCACTATGGTCGGGTCATGCCAGGATCAGCTGGCGGGGCACCTATCCTCTGTCCCTGCGCCACTACATCGAGCAGCAGAACGTCCGCCCGACCGGCTCATCCCCGGCCACCTTCACCACCAGCCTAAAGGCCAGCAGACTGGCAGCCGTTAGTAACCGGATCACCCAGGGATCGCCGCCGGAATCAGGAGAGCGCCTGGCCGCTGGCCGGGGAGGGCGGCCCGAGGCGAAGCGGCCCCGCCCGGACCGCATCGACGAGCGGCTCCAGCTCCGCGGGCGGGGCCTGTCCGCGGGCGGTGAAGCCGGCCAGCTCGCGCACGAGGCGAAGCGCCCGCCCGGTCCCCTCGCCCAGGCGGAGGAGCCCGGCGCAGGTCGATGCGGCCTGGGCGGCGACCAGGAGCTCGAGGGAGACGACCCGCGCGGCGAGGTCGGCCATCTCGGCCAGGCGCCTGCGCCGAGAGCGGGGCCATCGTCGTGCGGTCCTCGATCCCTTCCGCCTCTGCCTCGAACTCGACGACCTCGAACGAGACCGGTGGGCGAGCATGCGTGCCTCCGCCGCGATCGCCTGCGCGGCGCCAGCCGAACTCGGCGAGGGCCTCCTCGCCCGTATCCGGCTCGGCCGCCAGGCCGGCCTGGAAGGCCGGAGGGGGCTCTGGAGCAGCTTCACGGTCCGTTCGGCGGCACAGGTCACCACCGTGGCCAGGGCGATGCGGGCAAAGTCCACGCGGCGGCGACCGGCACGATGTCGAGGTTGCCGACCGACACGATGCGCCGTTCGGCGAGGACGACGGCGGGATTGCACCCTGGCGGAGTTGAGCTCGGTCTCGATCGTGGTGCGGGTGTACCCGAGGGCGTCCCGGCGGCGCCGAGGATCTGGGGGATGCTCCGGAAGGTGAGCGGGTCCTGCAGGTTCCGGGCGTTACCCGGCTCGTGAGAGGGAGCTCCCGGCGAGCAGCGCGCGCAGGCGGCGTGATCGCCGCGGCAGTGCCCGGGTGCGGCCGGACCTCGGTGACCACCGGATGGAGAATGCTGAGGTTGCCCGCGAACGCCTCGAGGTCGAGGGCGGCGGCGACCTCGGCTTCCCCCAGCAGCCGTTCGGCGGCGAGCTCCGACCAGCGCGGCCCAGCCGGTGGCGAAGGCGTTGTGCTGACGAGCGCCGCAGCTCCCTCGTTGTCCGCGAGGACGAAGCCGGTCTCGTCGAAGCAGTCCCTCCGCGAGGTCGGCCATCGGGCCGAGATCGGCCTGGCCCACCGAGCCGAGGCTGCCGGACGGAGTAGGCACCAGGCCACGGTTGAGCGCGTCGACCAGCATCTCGGCAAGCTCAGGGCGGACACCGGCCGCGCCCTTGGCGAAGCCGTTCACCAGGCAGACCATCGCGGCCCGCACGACCGGGGGGCGGGCGTCGGCGGTCCCCTGGGCGATCAGGTGACCCCTGATCAGGGAACCGGCTGAAGCCCTGGCAGTGCCCCGGCGTCGAGCGCGACGCTCTTCCGCTCCGCCAGGGCGGTCGTCAGACCATAGACGGCGGCCTCCGACCGCAGCGCCTCCTCGACGATCTCCCGGGCGGCCGCCATCCGGTCGCGCGCCGCCGGGGCGAGGGCAACCTCATCGCGCCCCTCGGCCACGGCGGCCAGGGAATCGATCGTGAGTGAGCGCGCCGTCAAGCACCACCATCAGCACGGCCTCCCGGATGCGCGCGGCCGCCGGCCGCCCAGCGGCAGACACAACAGGACCACGCATGTCGCTCAGATTGGCACGGCAGGCTGACCGGAGTAGCAGAGACGCCGCCATGCGCCGCCGCCCGCCAGGTCACTGGCGAGCTACCCGAGCTACGTCGCGAGCTGGCCGGAGAGCGCCGCCGCGCCCAGCGCCTGCTGGAGTCGGCCGCCGTCTGCGCTCAGGTCCCGATTCCCCGGTGCCGTCGATCGGCGGGAACACCGACCGCACGAACGACAGCAGGGGCAGGAGCGGTCTGCGCCGGGTTGCGGCCGGTCACGAACAGCGCCTGGCTTGAGACGATCGCGAGGATCGCCAGCACGCCGTCCAGGCATTCGGCGGCGCGGCGCTCCCGGCGGTAGGCGCCGAACGTCGGCGACAGCACGTCGGCGCGCGGGTCCTCCACGGCACCCGGCAGCAGTGCGTGGCGTGACCGCGGCGCGCTTGCCTCCTCGACGTAGCTCGCTCGCCGCCCAGCCATAGGCGTACGTGCCGTTCCCAGAAGCCCACGGAGCCACCAGGTTGACCGGAAGGCCGGACGGTCTCGGCGGTGTTGAGCGCGGTCACCTGGCGCTCGGCGACCAGCGCGAGATCCGCCCAGGCCGCCGACAGCGCGTTCAGCGCGGGGTACGCCATCCCATTGTGATAGCCGCCGCTCCGCTACCGCCCGCCCGGCCGGGCGGCCCAGCCTCGTCGCCGACGTAGACGACATCGCTGGTCACCGAGCGCAGCGAGACCGTTGCCGCCTTCTCGACCGCCGCCACCGCGCGGTGCACGCTGGCCCAGCACCCTTGGGATGATCCGGTAGCTCACCGGAGCCTGGTGGAATCGCCGTTCCGCCGTTCCGGCGCCTTCGAGGTACCGCCGCAGCCCGCGCAGGGCCGCGGTCTCGTGCGGGTCGCCCCAGAGACCGTCGAGGGCCTCGTCATAGGCGCCGAGAGGGGCACGGAACGCCTCGATCGACAGGGCGCAGATGCCTTCCGCATGCCTGAGCCGGTGCCGGGCCCTGATCGCGGCGTCAGCGACCAGCGCCGCCGAGCACGGCGCGCCGCCCAGCAGCGCCTCCATCTTCGCCCTCGCGGAGGTCATCGCGCCGCAGCCCCGGCGAGGACGTGGCCAGCGGGAGGACCTCACCGGTCCCGCCTGGCCGTCGAGCGGCACCCGTGGCATTGGCCCGTCGAGCGCGGCGGCCACCCGCTCGGCGACGGTGGGCCGGACCCCGGCGTGCCCCGACACGAGGCTCGCCAGGCCGGGCGAACAGGATTCCGCGCACCACGGCCGCATCGAGGTAGCCGCCGCCGAAGCCCGCGCCAGGTGCGGCCCGCGGGCCTGCCGGGCGGCCTCCCGGCCCGGTGGGCCCACCGCCGGCCCTGGCCCTGCGCCCGCCGTCATGGCCCGCGCGCCCCCGCGCGCCGATCCGCACGGGCTCACCACCGTAGGAAACGCGCCGAGAAGTTCGCGAGCGTGAAGTCGTCCCTGGTGTTCACCGTGACCGTCATGGTGGCCCGGTCCTCTCCGCGCCGGCCGTGGAGGGCCTGCCGGTGACCCGCCGTCATCGGCTGGTGCCGAACGGGCCCGAGCCGGTGACCGCCGACCGGGCCAGCGCGGCCGCCAGTTCACCCCCGCGGGCCCCGAGGTCGCGCGGGGCTTGCCTCGACCGGGGAAAGATCGCGCGGATGGTCACCAGCAGATCCTGAAGCGGGGAGCGGGCTGGCGTCCGGCGGAGAACAGCGCCTGGCTGGCCTCCGGCGGCGAGCACGGCCAGCGCGCCGTCGAAGCACTCTGCGGCCCTGGCCTGCCGGCGATAAGCGCTGAAGGTCGGCGAGGACACGTCGTCTTGCGGGTCGTTGACCGCCGCGGGAAGCAGGCGTCGGCATGGCGGCGGCCCGCGCGTCTTCCACCAGTGCGCGCCCAGCACCGGCTCCAGGCCCGGTTGCCGCGGCGGCCGCGGACCGGGGACGCCTGGGCCGGTGGTGCGGAGGCCGCGGCGGTGCAGAGCGCCGTCACGTGCCGCTGGGTCAGCAGGGTCAGGTCGGCCCAGGCGGCCGCGAGCGCATTCAGCGCCGGGTACGCCATGGCATTGTGGAAGCCGCCGGTCGAGAAGGCACGTCCCAGCGGGTGGCCTCTCGTCCGGGCGAGACGTACACCGGATTGTCGGTCACCGAACGCAGCGACACCCTGGGCCGCCTCTTCAACGCCTCGTGACCGCCCGGTGCGCCTGCCCGAGGACCCGGCCAAGCACCCAGTAGCTCGCAGGCACCGCGGCGGAGCGTCCGGCCGTGCAGGGAGGCGCCCTCCAGATGGCGGCGCAGCGCCGTCAGCGCCGATGCCTCGTCCTCGTCGCCCCAGAGGTCATCGAGTACGTCATCGTACGAATCGAGCGGGGCGCCGAACGCCTCCACCGACAGCGCGAAGACCTGCTCGGCATGGTCCAGCCGGTGGCGGGCTTGCAGGGCGGTGTCCGCCGCCAGGGCGGCGGACACCGGGGACCCGTTCGAGAAGCGGATTGGTCTCCCCTCCTCAAGGTCATCCCGCCGGAAGCCGCTGCAGCACGTGGGCCATCGGCAGCACCTCGCCGGCGCCGACCTCCCCGTCGAGCGGCACCCGGGGCAGCGGGCCGTCGAGCAGGGCGGCCAGCCGCTCGGCGACGATCGGACGGGCCTTGAGTTCCCGGCCACGAAGTTGGCGAGCCGCGCGAAGAGCGATGCCGCGCACGACACGCTCATCGAGGTACTCCGCCACCGAACCCGCGTGCCCCAGTTACCCCGGAATCCGAACGCCCGCGCATGGGCCCGCTGCTGGTCCGGCGGGATGGTGAGCTTGGCCCGCGGCCCGAAGCTGCTCGTCACGCCGTAGATGAACTGGGTACGGTCGGACTCCAGCAGGCGCAAGAAGCCCGCCCGGCCCTCCGCCATGGTCCGGCGGGCCTCCGGGCCGATCGCGACAGGACTCCCGCCCATGGTCACCCGCCGGTAGTTCTCCAGCGTGAAATCGTCCCTGCTAGTTGACCACCACAGTCATCTGCACCTCTGGCGTCGCCGGTATCGGGCCAGGAGCGAGCCTGCCGCTCCGGCCGCTCCCGCCCGGAGCCTGTTTCGTTCTCGGAAGGTAGCTTGCGCCATCCGGGCAAGGTGCAACGGCCAATGCCCGACGCCGGGACTGCCGCCCGGCCGCCGTGCGGTAAGACTGTGACATGCAGACCTGGGATGCCATCCGGGCGCGCCGCAACGTGCGCCAGTACACCGACTCAGCCGATCGCCCGGGAGGACCTCGAGCGCATCTGTGAGGCGGGACGGCGGGCGCCATCGGCGGGAAACGGGCAGCCGTGGAACTTCGTGAGTCGGTCACCGACCGCGGGCAGCTGATCGAACTGGCCAAGGTCTGGGAACGCGGCGGCAGGCACATCGCCGCCAGTCGGCGGCGACGATCGCGCTGGTGGCCAGGGAACCGGAGAACGAGGCGCAGCGCGGGCTGCTGCTGTACTGACCTCGGCCAGGCCACCATGAACATGATGCTGGCCGCGGCCGACCTCGGCATCGGCTCTGGCCACTCGGCGGTCAGCGACCAGCAGCAGGCGCAGCGGGTGCCTGGGATTCCCCTGACGGCTACCTCGCCGTCTACCTGATCGGCCTGGGCTACCCGGCCGACCGTCACCGCTGCGGCCGCTCGCCAGGCCCGTCCAGCGCACTCCTTCGACGAGGTCGTGCACTGGGGCCGCTGGTGGCGCGGGCCGGGCGGGCCGTCGCGGCGGGGACGCCCGGTTCCCGGTCGGTGACCCGGGCCGATGAAGCGGCACTATTGATCTGGCCTCGGGCCCGGGGCGTGCTGATTGGGCGCGGGGCCCGACGGGCTGATGGGCGCGGTGACGGGGCTGAGCATGAAGGCGACGGCGAGCAGCACGCCGCTGATGGACAGGCCGCGCAGGACGCCGACGTGGTCGGCGAGGAAGCCGACGGCCGGGGGCCCAGCCAGGAAGGCCCAGGTAGCCGATCGAGGCGGCGGCGCTCACCCGGCCGGGCGCGTACCGGGATCGTCGGCGGCGGCGCTGATGCCGACCGGGAACCCCAGTGACGTCCCCGAGCCCCATCAGCAGTGCCCCGGCCAGCGCGGCCGCGCAGCACTTCGCCGCCAGCACCCTGCCGACCTCGAGCAGGAGCAGGCTTAGCCAGGGCGGTGGCGGCACAGACCCGCAGCATCCGGACCCGGCCGTACCGGTCGATGAAGGCGGGGCCGAACCAGCCGGCCGGTGGTCATCGCGGCCAGGAAGACGGCGAACGTGAGCGTGCCGAGCGCGCGGCCGCCGTGTGGTAGCCGCCGATGACCGCGAGGCTGAGCCAGTCGTTGCTGGTCCCCTCCGTGAAGGTCATGCACAGCACTGAACAGGCCGATGAGCAGGGTCCGCGGCTCGGTCCAGGCCGCGAGCGGGCTGCGCCGGGCCGGCGTCCCGTCCCGGTGCCGGGCGCCGGTGGGCACGGGGGCGGGGAGTGCGGAGGAAGCGGCGCGCCGCGACGGGCGACGGCGGCCGCATCGCAAGCGCGACCGCGAGCAGGTGCACGGTGACCGGCACGCCGAGGGCGACCATGGCCGTCCCCGGCCCCGGCCCCCGCCACCGTGCCGACGCTCCACCCGGCGTGGAACCTGGACATGATCGCCCGGCCCAGCGCCTGCTCGACGGCGGCGCCCTGCACGTTCATCGCCACATCCCAGGTGCCGCTGCTGTAAGCCGAACACGAACAGCCCGGCCGCCACCGGCGGGATGCCGTAGCGGCAGCCGACCGCGACGGTGGCCATGCCATGGCCGCCGCGGTCAGCGACATCACGGCGACGGTGCGGGAGTCACCGAGCCGGGCGACGACCAGCCCGGACAGCGGCGTGCGCGATGGTCGAGCCGACCGCTATGCACAGCAGGATGAGCCCGAGCACGCCGGGGGACACCCGCAGCCCGTCGCGCACCTGCGGGATGCGGGCCGCCCAGCTGGCGAAGATGAAGCCGCTGGCAATGAAGGCGGTGGAGACGGCCGTGCTTGGCGCCGCGAGACCTGCGCCCTGGACCGTCCGGGCGCTGCGCCGTGTTAGTGATGTGACTGGTCATTACTCACTCGTGATGGACGGTACAAGGTGGCAACTCAACGCGGTGAACTAGCTGGCGGCTGTTCCGGACCGGGCGCAGGTGGTGATCGTCGGCGGCAGGCGTGACCGGCTGCAGCATCGCCTACCACCTGGCGCACCTGGGCTGGACCGACGTGGTGCTGCTCGAGCAGCACCAGCTGACCGCCGGGACGACCTGGCACGCCGCCGGGCTGATCACCTCGGCCAGGCATGACCGGACGAGACCGCGCTGTTCTTCAGCCGCTACTCGCGCGACCTGTACGCCCGGCTGGAGGCCGGAGACCGGGCACTCCACCGGTTTCCGCGCGGTCGGGCACCTCTCGCTGGCCACCACGCCGCGAGCGGCAGGACGCGCTGCGCCGCGGAGGCGGCCTGGATGCACGGGTTCGGCGTCGAGGACACCGAGATCTCGCCGCCGAGCTGGCCGCCATGTGGCCGCTGGCCCGCACCGACGACGTGCTGTCGGCCTTCTACGTCGCCGACGAGGGCCGGGCCGACCCGGTGGGCGTGGCCACCTCGCTGGCCAAGGGCGCCCGGCAGCTGGGCGTGCGGGTGGTCGAGGGCGTGGCCGCGACCGGCGTGCAGCCCGCGGGCGGCGGGTCAGCGCCGTGCTCACCGAGGCCGAGCCGATCGAGACCGAGGTCGTGGTGAACGCGGCCGGCATGTGGGCGCGGCAGTTCGGCGCGCTGGCCGGGGTCGCCGTGCCGCTGCAGGCGGCCGAGCACTACTACCTGCTCACCGACACCGTGCCCGGATGGACGCCGACCTGCCGGTGATCGAGGACCCGGACAACTACGGCTACTACCGGCCCGGAGGGCGACGGCATGCTGGTCGGCCTGTTCGAGCCGGTGGCCGCGCCCTGGTCGCTGGACGGGGTGCCGCGGGGCTTCTCGTTCGGCAAGCTGCCGCCCGACTGGGAGCGGATGGAGCCGTTCCTCGGCCCGGCGATGAACCGGATACCGTGCGCTGGCCGAGACCGGGGTGCGGACGTTCTTCTGCGGCCCGGAGTCGTTCACCTCCGACGTCCGGCCGCTGCTCGGGCCCGCGCCCGAGCTGGACGGCTACTTCGTCGCGGCGGGCCTGAACTCGCTGGGCATCCTGTCCGGCGGCGGGGTCGGCAGCATGGTCGCGCACTGGATCGTCGACGGGCGTCGCCGGTCGACGCGACCGCCGTCGCCATCGACCGGACCGCGGCGCACGAGACGTCCCGCCGGTTCCGGGCCGAGCGCACGGTCGAGCAGCTCGGGGTGCTGTTCGGCGACGCGGTCTGGCCGTCCTGGCAGCCGTCGACCGCGCGGAACGTGCGCCGGTCGGTGCTGCACGACCGGCTGGCCGCGGCGGGCGCCCACTTCGGCGTCTCGGCTGGCTGGGAGTACGCCGAGTGGTTCGACGCCGCGGTGAGGCGCCGGTGCCCCGCCCTGGACTACCGGCGCCGGGCCCGCACTCGATCGTCGGGCGCGAGCACGCGGCGGTCCGCGAGGCGGTGGGCGTGATCGACATGAGCCTGATGGCCAAGCTCGATCGTGCAGGGCCCGGACGCGGCCGCCGTGCTCAGCCAGCTGTCGGCCAACGACGTGACCGGTCGCGCCGGGCAGGCTCGTCTCACACCCAGTGGCTGAACGAATCGGGCGGGATCATCGCCGACGTCACGGTGACCTGGCTGGAGGCAGGCGAAGTTCCTGGTCATCGCCAGCGACATCATCCACCGCCGGATCGAGCCGCTGATCAGGCGGGCGACGCGGGACGGCGAGGTGGTCACCGTCACCGACGTCACCTCGGGCACCACCCTGCTGACCGTGCAGGGCCCGGCGTCGCGGGAGCTGATCGGCTAGCTGACCGACGCCGACCTGTCCAACGACGCGTTCGGCTATCTGACCGCGCGGCAGATCCACGTCGGTTACGCCCCGGTGCTCGCCATCCGGGTCACCTACGTCGGCGAGCTCGGCTGGGAGCTGCACGTCCCGGCCGAGTACGCGGCCGGGTGTGTACGACGACCTGATGGCGGCCGACGGCGACCTCGGCTTCCGCCCGGTCGGCGCTGCAGGCCATGTCGGGCCTGCGGCTGGAGAAAGGGCTACCGCGACATGGGCGTCGACATCGACAACACCGACAACCCCATCGAGGCGGGGCTCGGGTTCGCCGTCGCGTGGGACAAGCCGGGCGGGTTCATCGGCCGGGACGCCTGCTCAAGGCGCGGGCAGCAGGGACCGCCCCGGCACCGGGTCGTCAGCCTGATCGTCGACGACCCGGCGGCCGACCTGTTCGGCAACGAGCCGGTGCTCGCCGACGGCGAGTGGGTCAGCTACGTCCGGGCCGCCGCCTACGGCTACACCGTCGGCGGCCGGTCGGGCTGGCCCAGGTCGCCAGCGACGACGGCGTCACCGGCCAGTGGCTCAAGAGGGCGACTTCCGCGTGCGCACCCCGGACGGGGAGATCGCCGCGCCCGGCTGCAGATCGCGCCGCCGCTACGACCCGCAGCGGCTGCGCATCCTCGACCGGTGACAGTGACAATCCTCGTTGCCCGGCGGGCGACGTCAGGAGGGCGATGAGCAGACGAGCTTGCCGGGGTGGTGTTCCCCGCGTCGCCGGACGGGCGCCGCGAGCACGTCGGCGCTGGGCCGCGCCGTGGTCGCCGACGCACTCCGCCCGGTGGACCCGGCTCGAGGCGCTCCGGCGCGGAGCATGAGACGAACTGGCGGTCGGGGTACCTCGTGCACTTCCGGCGGCTCATCGAGGCGGCTACCTGGCCTCGAAGGCGGCCTGGCTGGCGATCGCCCGGGCGGGTCTGGACTCGCTGCATGCGCGGATGCGGGTCGCCACGCCCGGCGGGTGGCGAGGCGGGTCTCGACTCTTCCTGCTGACCGGTCCCGGGCAGCGCCCGTTCGCCACGGCCACCCGTGCACGGCACCGGGGAGGCGGACGAGTGAGCTTCGCGCTGCCGTACCACGGCGAGCGGCTGCGGGGTGACGCGCTGGCGCGCAGGCTGGACGCCGGGCGGCCGCCGGGGTCATCGAACCGACTTGCGCCGACGCGCTCCGGGCGGTTGCGGCTCATCCGGAGTGGCTCCGCCTGCCCGGGCGGACGGTGGCCGTGCTCGGCGCTGGAGCCGAGATCGGCCCGCTGCCGGTCCTGCTCGGCTGGGGTGCCCGGCGGCCGGGATCGACCTGCCACATCCTCCACTCTGGGACCGGGTCCTGCGCACGGCGCAGGGTGCGGAGGACCCCGCTCGTGCCGGTCGCGCCGCAGCGGGCCGCGCACGGTGCGCCCAGGCGATGCCACTTGCGGAGCGGGGAGGCCTCGACCTGGTCGGAGACGTCCCCGCAGCCGCTGGACTGGCTGGCGGGCACGGCGGCCCGCTGGTGCTGGGCAACTACGTCTACGCCGACGGCGCGGCGAACGTGCGGTGTCCGCCGCCGTCGACGCGCTCACCCTGCGCCTTCAGGCCGCGCGGGACGATCTGGCGCTCGCGTTCCTGGCCACGCCGACCGACGTGTTCGCCGTGAGCGGCGATGCGGTCGCCAGTCGGCGCGCGCCTACGCGTCCCGGTCACGTGGCGCCGAAGCTGGTACAGCGCCCATTGCTGGACGCTGTCGGGGCGGGCGGCTGCTGCGCCGCGCCTACCTGCCCGGCGCCGATCCCGGCATCAGCGACAGCCTGGTTGCCCAGCAGGGGCCCAACTACGCCCTGGCGAAACGCCTGCAACGGTGGCGGGCCGCACTCGCCCGCCACGGCGGGTCAACGGTGTCGCTGAACGTCGCGCCGCCGACGCGCACTGAAGCCGGTCGTGCGGAACCGGGCGCTGGCGGCGGCATACGCTTACGCGCACCGGTTCGGCGTTGAGGTTTTCGAGCCTGCCACCTGCAAGGTGCTGATGGCCGCTGCTGCTGGTCCACGACCTGCATAACCGGCGGCGGCCCGGCGCACGCCTCATCCCTGGCAGGACGAGGCGTACGCGGCGGCGACCGGAGGGCTGTGGCGCATCGCGTACGCACCACGGAGCGCTCTGGGGCTGGCCGCCTTGCTCGGCCTCGGGGCGGCGAGGGCCTGACCATCCCCGGCGGTGATGGCCGGAGGCAACCACGGAAACGTCGCCGAACTCGCCTTGCGCTCCGGGCTGGCATTGATGAGATGTGATGAGCAACGCAAAGTTCCCCGCCGCTTCTCCGGTGACCGTTACGCGTCTTCCGGTTACGCGCTGCCAGATCTGCCATCGCACGGTCGCGTACCGGCCCGGCAAAGTGAGCGAAGTACTGACCGAAGGCACTACCGGCGGGCCCACCCCGAAGCGCTCGAGCGCGCTTCCGGTAGCCGGTCACAGGCGTTCCCGGCCGTGCCGCGGATGCCGCCGATGAAGGGCCTCGACGCTGCCTATTCGGGCTGACCGGCAGCAGGGCTCAATAACAGCGATTCAGCTTTTCGCGCTTCAGAATCAGCTTCCGCGCTTCAGCTTGCGCCAGCCGCCGAAGCGCGGTTGTTGGCAATGATCTGCCGGAACATGGCGGCCAGGGCGGGTGCGTTGATGGTTCCGCCCTGGCGGACGGCGACGGTGCGGGCGGTCTTGTTGCCGTGGCCGCCTGGTGATGATCCCATCGAGGTCGGGGACGATGCCGCCGTCGTAGAGGAAAACGTTGACGTGGTCCTCGCCGCCAGCAGCAGCGCAGATGTTGCCCTCCAGCACGAAGTACGGCTGGGTGGTGCGCTTGATGGTTTCCGTTACCTCCGGGTCCGCGGCGTGGACCAGGCCGCGGACCTCGCGGCAGATGGCCTGCTGCCACTCGGGCAGGGCGCCGATGAAGGCGGTCGACGCGTGGGTCGGCGGTGTATCGTCATGCGTCGTTCCACCCTAGCTGGCGGCCGGGGCAGTCACCGCTGCGCGGGACGACCGCCAGGGCCACTGCCAGCAGATGCCTGGGCGCGCCGGTGTGCGGGATGGACGCCATGATCGGACGCCTTCACCATGTGATCGTCGACTGTCCCGACCCGGCAGCGCTCGCCGGGTTCTACGCCGAGCTCCTCGGCCTCCCGATCACCTGGCAGGAGCACGATTTCGTGGTCGTCTCGAGATGACGACGCAGCGTCCGGCATCGGGTTCCAGCTCGCGCCGGACTTCCAGCCGCCGCGGTGGCCGGATCCCGGCTGGCCGCAGCAGATGCATTTCGACGTCAGTGATCGACGACGTCGACGCGGCTGAGCCGCGCGTGCTGGCACTGGTGCCGCGGCGGCTGGCGGGCGGGGACGGCGGCTCACGGGTACTACGTGACCCGGCCGGGCACCCGTTCTGCCTGATACCGCGCCCGGGGTGGACGGCACCGATCGGCACTCCGGGCCAGACATGAGCCTGCCGATGCACTTCCGCGTTGTGGCATCGTCTGGTTCATTATGAACATCGTGGATCTGGGGCCAGCGGCCCAGCGACTGGCTGATCTGGTCGCGCGCGTCGGGATGACGAGCTGGAGCGCTCCACGCCGTGCCCGGCATACACGCTCGGCGACCTGATCGAGTCAAACGTCGGCGGGCTGGCGCTCGCGTTCCACCGCCGCGGCGAACAAAGGAACGCAGCCAGTACGTGGAGCAGAACCGGCCGGGAGACGCGGCCCGGCCTGGGCGGGGACTGGCGGGAACGGATCCCGCGTGATCTCGCGCTGCTGGGCGCAGGCCCGGCGGGAGCCTGACGCGTGGACCGGCATCGAGCGCGAGGATCGCTTACGCGGGATTCCCGGCCGAGGTGGTCGGCCTCACGTCGCCGCCGACGAGCTCGCCGTGCACGGGGTGGGATGTCGCCCGGGCGACCGGGCAGCCCTACACCTGCGAACCAGAGTTGCTGTGATGCGCGCAGCGCTCTCGTCCAGTCCGCCAGCCCTCGACGCTCCGGCTGGCCCGGAGGTGCCGTTTGGGCCTTCCCGGACAGGTGCCTGGCGACGCGCCGTTCCTTGATCGCGTTGTCGCGCTCGCCGGGCGCGACCCTGGATGGTCGCCCGGCTGACCACCGGAGGCCGCGGCTTCAGCCGCTCTTGCGGCGGAATGAGCGCCGCCTGCGGGCCGGGCCGTGCGCGCCGTGGATCTTCCCGGTGTCCTTGCCCCGCCCCGTGCGGGAATTGTCAGCCTCGTTGGCGCGCTTGCGTTCCAGCGCCTCGCGGAACTTGCGCCGCGCCTTCGTCCTCGGGATCGCCTCGCCCCTCGGGCCCCCTCCGTCCCTGGAGTTCGTCCCGGCCTCAGGATCTTCCGGCTCCGACGCCGTGTCAGCCATATCGGCCTCCTGCCGCCTCGCGGGTACGTCCACAGCCTCGCATACTCGGTACGCCGGGCCGTCAGCCGCCCCGGTGTCGCGCAGCCGCCCCGGTGTCGCAGCCGCCCTGACGCGCAGCCGATCCCGCGGTCAGAAGGGTATGAACGGCAGGCGCACGCCGGAGTGCTCGCGCGCGGACCGTGGCATCCGGCGGTGCCTCCCGCCTGATCTGCTCGGCGAGTTCGCGGGCGTCGTCCTCGTTGTTGGCGCCGACGACCAGGAACTTCCAGCGCCGCATGACCGTCCGGCCCTCGCTGCGCAGCTTGTCTGCCAGCGCGACCGCCTCGTGGTGCGACGGGAACTCGACCCTGGCCTCCCACTGGGCGGCCCCGGTGGCGACGCGACTCGGCGGTTTCGGCGTCCTCTAGCCGCTGAGTGTTCCGCCTGGCGCTCGGCGCTCGGTCCGCGGCATCGCGACGTCCGGCGTCTCCCACTCCTCCTCGATGGGGTGCCAGCGGTGCAGGCGCGAACTCCGCCTGGATGCCCTGGCTGGGCCAGCACGTCGCGGGCGACCCGCTCGGCGTCCCTGGCGGCGATCTCGGTGCCCGCGTACAGGAAGATCTGCGAGTCACCCGCACCGACGGCGATGCTGCGCCCGAGCTGGCGGCGGACGTCTTCGTTCCACCTCATGCCCGGAAAAGGACTGCCGCGCCCGTTCGAGGAGTGACGGGTCGGTCGAGCGAGATCAGTCACACGCCAGTCATTGCTGTCTGCCACGGCGTGACTCTAGCGCACGCGTGATGGGTGCCGTCGGCGGGCTGGATCGCGGTCATCGTCCGCAATGGCGGTAGGTGCCTGGCATGGCCGACGTGGGAAGACGGACCGGGCAACGCCGCCGCAGGCGGCCGAGGACGCCGTCGCGGAGCGGGCCGCCGAGCTGGCGACTGAGGTCACCGACAGGCCGAGCCAGCCGACCGGAACGGCGCTGCAGCTGGCCGCGTCGATCGCCGGGGCCGCGCGTTCCGAGCGCACGGGCAAGGCGCGGCGTGCGCTCGGCCCGGCGCGGGGGTGAACCGGCCCGGCGGTGGGCTCGGCCCGGCGCAGGGATGGGTACGGCACGGCGCGGGCGGGTTCGGGCACGGGGCGGCTGTCCGCGCAGGTCGTGGCCATGGCCCAGCGGCTGCGGGTACGGGACCAGGCGGCGTTGCGCGCGCAGTTCCCCGGGCGGTCCACCGAGGAGATCGCCGACGCGCTCGATCGAGGCGCGGCGCGGGCGTCGCCGCGGCCGTCGGCGGGGCGGTCGGGGCGTGGGCGGCGCTGCCGGTCCTGCCCGCCTATCCCGTCGAGGTGGCGACGGAGACGCTGGCCCTGATCGGCATCGAGGTCAAGCTGGTGGCGGAGCTGCAGAGGCATACGGCATGCCTGCCCCGGGCAACGCCACGGACCGGACGACCGCCTACGTCGCGGCGTGGGCGCACCGCCGCGGTGTCTCTCATGGTTCCCGGCGGATTGGTCGCGGCCGCCGGATCGCGCCGCTGGCGCGGCGGCTGCGCTGGCGGCTCGCCACCCGCATGGGCAGGAGCGCGTTCTCGCTGGGCCCGCTGCTCACCGGCGCTGTCGCGGGCGCCATGCTCAACCGCCAGGAGACTCGCAGGCTGGCCATAGCGTCCGCACCGACCTGCGCCGGGCGCGGGCCGAGACGCTGGGATGGCCGCTAGGCGGCGCGGGCCGCGGACAGGGCGGCGCGGAGCCGCGGCAGGGCGCAGGTCTGCAGACGGAGTGCGAGGCGGCGCGGAACGCGAAGCCGCAGACGGGTGCGAAGCCGCAGACAGGCGGAAGCCCCCAGGTAGAACAAGGAGGGCAGCACTCGGCTGAGCGGTACTTCGCGGCCGAGGCTCCACGGGTCGAAGGGATAGCCATGATCGAGCCCTATCAGGCCGTGGGCCTGGTCCCACCATGCGCGGCATCCGTCACCGCGATGAGATCGCGACGAACCTGGAGCACATCTCGCACCTGATCAAGGCCGCATCGTGGCTGTCCAGCCTGGACCTGCCGGTGCGGCTCATCGCCGTCCCAGAAGGCGCCCTGCAGGGCTTCAACGACGAGGTCCTCGACCTCGACCACGAAGAGTTCGCGCGGGAATGCGCGATCGACATCCCGGGCCCGGAGACGGACTACCTGGGCGGGCTCGCCCGGCAGTGGAACGCCTTCCTGATGGCCCAGGCGAAGGCCCGCCATCCCGAGTTCCCCGGGCCGCTTCTTCAACGTCGGCTTCATCCTCAGCCCGGACGGCGAGGTGATCCTCCGGCATCACAAAGTGGTGCCGCTGCTGCCGGTCGAGCACTCGGTGACCCCGCACAACGTCTGGGACAAGTGGATCGAGCTGTACGGCCGTAACCTGGACGCGTTCTACCCGGTCGCCGACACGGAGATCGGCAGGCTGCGGATTCCTCATGGCCAACGAGGGCTCGTACCCGGAGAACGCGCGCGGCCTGGCGATGAACGGCGCGGAGGTCGTCTACCGGGGCCCGTACCCGCACCCGCACGTCGGCAACGGCCTGTTCGAGATCCAGAATCGCGCGCGGGCCCTCGACAACAACTTCTACCTGATCGCCTGCAACGTCGGCACCTACTACCTGCACTCGCGACTCCGATGTCGCCGATCGACACCTTCGGTGGCGGGTCGGCCGTGATCGACTACCGCGGGCAGATCGTCGGGCGGCATGACTACAGCGGCGGGTCCTCCTGGGTGGCCGGGACCATCGACGTCGAGGCGCTCCGTCGGTTCCGCGCGAACGCGCAATGGGACAACTGGATCAAGGATCTCACCACCGAGCAGTACCAGCTCATCTACGAGGAGCCGGTCTACCCGAAGAACCTCTACCTCGACCGCGCCCCGTACACCCATGACGAGTACCGCCGCGAAGTGATCGACAAGCAGATCAAGCTCATGCACGAGCGCGATATCTGGGTGCCAGCCGGACACCTCGACCTGCCCCGGGCTGACGCGGCCGCCCGTCCGCCGGTTGCCGGCCTCCGCCAGTTGCCGCCTGCGTCAGTCGCCGCGCGGTGCCCGCCACGCCGGGCCTGCCCGGATGCGTGCACCGGGAGATACTCGGCGGTATGCGCCGCAGCGATCCGGTGGACGGCTTCCGCCTCGCCTACGACCGGGCGTGGGCCGCGGGCACCGCCGTGCTGCTGCTGCACGGGTGGCCTGGCGACCGGACCGATTACCGTGCGGTGGTGCCGCAGGTCGCGGCGGCGGCGGAGGCCATCGTGCCGGACCTGCGGGGGTTCGGCGAGTCGGACCGGCACCCGGCCGAGCCGGTCAGCCAGTACACCGCGGCCGCGCAGGCGCGCAGCGTCATCGCGCTGATCGAGGAGCTGGGACTCAGCTTGACCGGTGCTCGCCGCTTACGACATCGGCAGCGGCATCGCTCCAGGCCGTCGCGCCCGCGAGCGGCCCGATCTGGTCCGGGCGCTGGTGGTGTCGCCCCCGGTGCCGGGGATCGGCGACCGGATTCTCAGCCCGCAGGCGCAGCAGGAGTTCTGGTACCAGCCGTTCCACCCAGCTCAGCCTGTCCACGCAGCTCATCGACGGCCAGCCGGACCTGGTCCGCGCCTACCTGCGTCATTTCTGGTCGCACTGGTCCGGGCCGGATTTTGAGCTGGGCCACGAGCACCTCGAGCACCTGGTCGTCGATGTACGGGCGCCCCGGCGCCTTCGCCGCGTCGGTCGCCTGGTACCGGTCGGGGCGGGCTCGGTCGCCACCTCCGTGGCCGAGCAGGTGCCCGGCCCGGCGGACCGGCTCGCGGTGCCGACCACCGTGCTGTGGCCGCCGAACATGACCCGCTGTTCCCCGCGCAGTGGTCGGACCGGCTCGGCGAGTTCTTCACCGACGCCCGGCTGATCCGCCTCGACGGCGCGTGGGCACTTCACCCCGCTGGAGCGTCCGGATGACTTCGCCGCGGCGGTGACACCGCCGCGAGCCCGTCCGTCACCCGTGACCATGCGGGCGCCACGCCGGGCTGCCCGCTGGCCCGGTCAGCGGGTCGGCCTGGCTGCCGGCGGCCCAGCCCGGGACATCCAGCGTTGCGGGCTCCCGGCCAGCCCGGGAGTCACCGTTAACCGCGGAATCGCGCTGGCCGGAGTCGCCTGCCGGGGCCGGTGACCGGCGCCCGGAATCGCGCGGGCCGGTGCCGTCGGCCAGTGCCGGGAACGGCGGTCGCCAGCCAGCCGTTGGCCCACGGCCGGGTGCGGGCCAGCCAGTAGCAGCCGCCGCCCAGCGCCACGGCGCACAGCGTCCAGCCCAGCGCCGGTGGTGCCGACGCCGATGTACTTCAGCCCGGAAGCGAAGATCACGAAGGTGATGATCGGCCTGATGTAGCGGTCCGGCGCCCGCGAGGACAGGAACGAGCCGATCAGCACGGCCGGGCACGCTGCCGAGCACGATCGAGGCGGTCACGCGCGAACTCGACATGGCCGAAGATCCAGCGCGCCCAGGGCCGCCGCCGCGGTGAGCGGAACCGCCTGGGTCAGGTCGGTTCCGACCAGCTGGCTAGCGCTGAGCAGCGGGTACAGGAACAGCATCAAGACGATCATCAGCGAGCCGGAGCCCACCGAGGTCAGGCCGACGATCAGCCCGCCGATCATGCCGATCAGCGACGGTCGGCAGCGGGCGGACCTGCACGTCGCTGGATCGTGCCGATCCGCCGCTGGCCGGACCTGCGGTCCAGGACGTAGCGGAGCACCATGGCCGCGGCGCCGACCAGCAGCGCCGCGCCGAGCAGGATCTCGACCTTCTGTCTCCGCGCGGCCGCGCTGTTGCCGAGCTGGCGCAGCAGGAAGGCGCCGAAGAACGCCATCGGCACCGAGCGCGCCACCATCCAGCCGACCAGGCGCAGGTTCACCGTGCCCTTGTACAGGTGCACGGCCGCGCCGACGGGCCGCATCAGGACGGCGGCGACCAGGTCGCTGGAGATCGCGGAGGATGGCTTGATGCCGAACAGCAAGATCAGCATCGGGGGTCATCAGCGCGCCGCCAGCCATGCCCCGGTGAGCCCGACACAGCAGTCCTACGACCGCGCTGCCAAGGACGATGTAGGGGTTGAGCTGCATCGCCGATCCTCCGCCTCGGGACCGTCCAGCAGCCGAGCATCCCAGATACCCGAGATTCCACGCTCGAATATAGGCATCAGGGCGGCCGCTTGCGGCCGCATCCTGAGACCGCCGCCGTCGCTGGCGTCGTCGCCGACTGGATCAGCGGGCAGCCGGAGATAACCGGACCATGCAGAGGCAGATGACGCGGGGCCGGGACGAAGGAACGGGCATCCACGAACCCCTGCTGGCGTGCCCGTGCACGGCCGGTTGAGCGGCCCGCGCCAGCGCCGGGGTGCACGGCGCGGGCCGCGTCCGCCTGGGAGCGTGCAGCGTCACCTAAAGGCTCACCAGGAGGCACCGGAGGTGGCCAAGCGCGTGCCGGTCTGGGCTCGTCGCCAGACGCCCGCATCTCACGCCAAGTCGAAACGCGAGCCAGGCACGCACGAGGCCCCGGGTTAGTTCGTCAACCGGAGCCAGAACTCGCGGCATTCAACAATACATGTGGCTT
>ERZ1370068.8328-contig-7191_pt1 | contig 60341 bp, 82 predicted proteins | sample MGYA00561227_ERZ1370068 | MGnify/ENA primary metagenome ERZ1370068 (study PRJEB38410, sample SAMEA6850437) | metagenome | study: Metagenomic assessment of the ecological functions of the soil: analysis of the soil microbiota associated with the... | reverse complement strand
TCGACAAGGTCTGGGCCGTCGCCGGTTTCGCGCAATCTTTCAGCTCGCAGTGGCGAGCTGGTTTCTTGCGACCCGCCGTCGGATGCAGAGCAAGCCCGCATTCTGGCTCGCCATTCTCCTGGGCGCTGCTTCCCTAGCTCTCAGTCGAACTTGCCGCCGTAAGCAGTACTACCTTGGACCCTGGTGGAGTTCGCGGGACTGTCGTATGTCACTTTCCGAGGCCTGGATGTCATCATCGGGATTGAAGACAGGCTGATCACCACACTGTCTGCAAATCAGTACCTGTTGTTTGTGGTGTTCTTCCCCACGATCTCCTCTGGCCCCATCGATCGCTTCCGCCGCTTCGCCACTGCACCTTGCCCAAAAACGCAGTCGCCAAGGCTCATCCAGGACATCGATGCTGGGGTGCAGCGCATCATGCGCGGCTTCCTGTACAAGTTTCTGGTGGCCGCCCTCATCAAGACCCATTGGCTGGAGCCCGCGAGGCGGCGGCATGGCATCTGGTCCACGCTGTCCTACATGTATGCCTACACGCTGTACCTCTTCTTCGACTTCGCGGGGTATAGCGCCTTTGCCATCGGGGTTGGATACATGCTTGGAATCCGAACCCCGGAGAATTTCCGCCTCCCCTTTCTGGCCCGCAACATCAACGATTTCTGGAACCGCTGGCACATCAGCCTCTCCGACCTGGTTCCGGGATCACGTCTTCATGCGCTTCCTCCTCGCGGCTACGAAGTGGGAAGTGGTTTCCGCAGCCGTGACGTGGCATCCATCGCCGCTTTCTTACGTCACTTTTCTGCTCATGGGGCTGTGGCATGGCGTGGCACTTCGCTATGTGGTCTACGGCCTCTATCACGCCATCGCTGCTCTCCGGCCATAGCCTGTTCACCCGCTGGCGGCGGAGGCAGGGACGGGAGAGAGCGGGCCTCGGCTGGCGAGGTAGCCAGCACTGCGTTTGACCTTTCAACTTGGTGTGTTTTGGACTGCTGATCTTTTCAGGCCGGCTCGGATGATGGAATCACCAGCTGGCCTTTGGAGGCCATATGTCGGTCGACGCATCGTCGGTTTCGCAGAGAGAGTGATAACCGTACTGGCTGATGTGGTGGAGGACAATGTCGTCCGCACCCATCCTGATATATCCTCTGTTCGAGCAGGATGTCCTCGATTCTCTGCGAACCGTCGACCTGATTCTTGCGCTCACCAAGGAATTCGAGGTCGATATCAAGCCCGGCCGAACTGGACCGCTCGCTCTGGGCGACACCGAACCACATCGTCGCGTTCATGGAGGCGAAGGTTGGGGCGTGAGTCCGCTGAGGAGAGCACCGCACGCGACTGCCCTGGCCATCGCGCTGGGGCTCACGTTGCTCGGGCTCGCGGTCTGGCCACCATGTACGTCCAGGGTATGACTCGTCGCTCGATCCGCCGCTTCGCCACGGCCAGAGCGACGTCGAAGATCCTGGGTGTCACGATTATCCGTGAGGCTTTCCGGCATCCCGATCTGCTCCCCAATTTCGGAAGCTCGGAGCTGATCCGGGGGCGAGGGCGGCCCTTCTACGGGCCGGATTTCTTCGCCAACGGCCCCCAGCGGTTTCGTGCTGTTTCCGGTGGCCGACCTCGGGGCGACTCCTCTTGCCACCCTGCTGCGAGTAGGGGCCGCGGGAGCCGAGGTGCGGGGAAAGCGCGCTCGTGCTGTCGTTTACCCCTTCAGATCTTCTTCGGGCGCAGTGATAGCTCGGGTCGAGGCCGCATATCGGGGCAACTTCTCACCACTCCAGGCCTCCGTCCTCGTTTTCAGCAGTGATCTGAGCCCTTCCCTGAGCCCGGAGACCTGGCCGTCGCAGCTGCTCGAAGCACGCCGGGGACCCTCCAGCCCGAACCGCTTCTGCAACCTCGCGCTACTGGCGCGAGCCAGCGGTACCCCGCTTGCCAGAGCGCTCTATCTCGCCGATCTATCCCCTGGGACCGATTCGGGGAGGCGGTGTATCGATTGGCTGACGATGTCCTGGTCTGGCGCGAAGCTGTCGTCTTGGACAGGGCGCCGCCAGGCTCGGCGGGCCGCAGTCAGCCAGCCCTGAATTGGAGTCTGCTGGCGGACTCCGCCGATCGGTATACCAGGGCCCATTCCAGTGGGAATCCATGGGGCATCGCCGGACGAAGTCTGTGGCGCAGTTTGGCAGATTACTGGGCCTGAAGCGGAAGGGTATCCTGGTTCTGAAGAATGGCTCAGCAAGCTCCAGGAGGGGACACAGGCTGGCCGGAACTCGACCTGCTTGCTACGCCTCCTGCCGCGAGCGCGGGCGCCAAACCGCTGATCGTCACCATGCCCAAGCACGGGCTGCTTCGACGAATTACGCCGGTCTGACGCGCCGGTGCGGATCCGGTATTACGACACGCTTTCGCGTTGCGGTCGCGCCCTACGGCTTTCCGCTCGAGACCTATCGAGCAGTACGACACGGTGAAGTACTTCCTCAACGACCCGGACAGCCACATGAGTCCGCGGGGTTGGCTTCGTTATGACCAGCTGGTTGACGCGTTCTACCACGATTCTCTCCGCTAGTCCGTCGCTCCGCGCGACGCTGCTGCGTGCATCTACTATCTCGCAATCGTCGCTGGGATGTTCGCGCTGTATGGCCGGGGCGAATTCAACCCGCCTCCGTTCGTCTATCAGGCGTTCTAATGGATCTGCTGACCCGCATCAGTCGGTGGGCGATGGGCGCTGCCCGACAAAGTCGCCTTTCGCAGCGAAGGCCGCTCCATGACCTGGGGCGAATTGATCCGCCGGGCCAATGCGCTCGCCGCGCACCTCGGCGCGGGTGCTCCCCGATGATCGCGCTCCCGTGGCGCTGGTCGGCCACAAGGAAGCCGAGATGCTCGTCGGATTTCTCGGCGTGGCCAAGGCCCGGCATCCCGTATGTGCCGATCGACAGTTCCATTCCTCCCGCCCGGGTGGCCAGCATCGTCCGGAGCGCCGGTGCTCCGGTCACGCTCACACCCGCCGACATTGCCCGGTTGAGCGACGATCCCGGGGAAGATCCGGTTCGGCCTGCCACAAGCAGCGATCCGCACTACATCATGTTCACCTCGGGCAGCACCGGAGATCCCAAGGGCGTCGTCATTACCCGGGGTTGTGTCGAGAATTTCCTGAGCTGGATGGAGGCCGAACATCACTTCGAGCCGGGCCGGGAAACGTTCCTCAATCAGGTGGTCTATTCCTTCGATGTGTCGGTAATGGACACCTGGACCAGCCTTCTCACCGGCGGCACCATCGTCAGCCTCACCCGGGACCAAATCACCAATCCCCGCCAGCTGTATGCTGCGCTCGGCGAGTCCGACGTTACCGTCTGGGTGTCCACCCCCACGTTTGCGCAAGTGTGTCTCGCCGAGACCGGAGCTTCGGCCCGGCCATGCTGCCGCGAGTCCGTCGCTTCATGTTCTGTGGGGAAACGTTGCCGCCGGAAGTGGCTGGAGCTCTGCTCGATCGCTTCCCCGACGCTGAGGTGTGGAACACCTACGGACCAACGGAGGCCACGGTCGCCACCAGCTCGGTGCGGGTTACCCGCGATCTCCTGACGCGGTATTCACCCTTGCCGATCGGGTATTCGATGCCCGGGAGCCAGTTGCTGGCCTCTGAATCCGCAGGGTCAGCCCGCGAAGGAGGAGAGCGAGGCGAGTTGGTGATCGTGGGACCGAACGTGAGCCCGGGTTATCTCAACCGGCCCGACCTCACGTCGGCGGCATTCTTCACCTACGAGGGACAACCGGCCTATCGCACCGGCGACTGGGGTTATGTGCAGAATGGGCTGGTCTTTTTCCTGGGACGGATGGATGGCCAGATCAAAGCTGCACGGCTATCGCCTCGAGTTGGGCGACGTCGAAGCCCACATTGCGGCGCTGCCGGGAGTCCGTTCTGCCGTGGTTCTGCCGGTTCAGCGAGACGGCCGAATCGATTCTCTGACAGCCTTCGTGGTTCTTGGGGAGCGGCCGGCAGGGAGCGAGCGGGAGATCGGGAGTCAGCTCCGGCGTCAGCTGTCGAAGCGGATCCCGGAATACATGCTCCCCGGAAATTCCGCATTCTCGAAGGTTTCCCCATGAATGCCAACGGGAAAACCGACCGGAGGAAGCTTGCCGAATTGATTACGGTCGGCGGGTGATGTAACCGATCAGCTCCCCGAAACTCCAGGCAGCCAGCAGAGAAAAACCACCGGACTGACCGCGACGAACCGCCAGGCGTTCACCCGCTTCTGGAATTGCATCCGCAGGTGGCGCAGCAGCAGGACGAAAGGGAGCACCGGGCAAAGAGCCGCGAGAACGATGCGGCGTAACGAGCTGGTCTCCCTCGCTCGCGTGTAAGCGAACAAGCCGTCCCCATCCGATTCGCTCCGACAAGACCCCACCGAGCGTCACTCCGTCCCGCATCTGGTCCACGGCGAAAGACGGATCGAGCCACAGTACCTCTCCGTCTCGTTGCAGCGCCCAATGCACGGTCGTCTCGTGATAGCGCGATGCCCAAAGCTCCCGAGTCTTCTCCAGCGCGCGGCGCTTGTAGCAGATATTCACGTCGGAGACGTAGGGCCGCGGTCCTGCCTCGAAGGGAAGCTGGTAGCGACCGAAGTCGCAGAAATAGACCGCCCAGTTGAGCGGCCGGTCCCGCCCGTTCTGAATCGCCCCACCGATCACGGCATGGGAGAGGCCGGCGTGTAATTCGGAGACCCGTGCAGCCCAGTCCGAGCGTGGCACCCCACGATCCTCGAGAATGGCGATCAGTTCCCCTCCGGCGATCGCCAGTCCCGCGGCTCTCCGCCGGTCGAACAGCTCATGCTGGCCCGCGGGAGTCGGCTTGGGCCGGAGAGTGTCGAGTCGTCCCAGGGCGAGGAAACGAAAGCGCGGGAACCGCCGCTCCAATTCCGCGATGCCCTGCACGCTGTCATCCCAGGGGACGATGACCTCCAGCTCGGGTCCTCCGACCTGCTCGTTCAGCGCGCCGAGGCAGCGATCGAGGGTGGCTCCTCCATCCACGATCGTGACAACCACCGACAGGCGAGCTCACAGCACCGCCTCCGCAATGCGAGTTGCGTTGGCCATGAGGGTGAAGGTGAGGTTCTTGGCCGGCAGGAATGGGAATCCGGCTCCATCCGCGATGATCAAGTTCTCAAATTGCCAGCTGCGTCCGTCCGGGCGGCATCCGTGCTCGACCGCAGAACTCGACATCGGCAGGGTCCCCGCGTAGTGCACGCTTGCTCCCTTTGGGAGGACTCGCGTCATCCCGGGAGGGACGATCCCGCCCAGGCGCCCGAGGGCTCGCTTGACCGTGCGGATCGCTGCCGCCGAGCGGCTGAGCTTCATCGGGCGGGTCCCGGTACTCCAGAACCAGCCTCGTGCGTCTCCGGTCTTCCGCCGGTTCGAGGGTGAGGTAGCTCTCGTCTCGCCGTTCGTCGTGGAGGTTGACGTTGGCAATGCCAAGCCCCGCCCGAAGCGACCGGAACAGTTCTGTCGCGGTTCTCAGGTCCATCGGCAGGCTGGACACGATCGGATGGATGGAGGCCGATTTGAGGGTCGTGATCTGTCCGTGCACGTAGGATGTGGGGTCTCGCCCTCGATGCCAAAGGCGAGATGGTGGTACTGGTAACTCGAGGTCTCGACCGGGCGCCCGATCATTGCCGGAGTGAGAAAGGGGACGTGGATCTGCCGGTTGTCCATCAGTCCTGGCAGGACCGGAATCTTCTCAGTGCGGCCGTAGATGGAATCCAGGTAGATCTTGGACGAACAGAGCGCCCCTGCAGCCAGACACGAAGAAGTCGGCGGCTAGCCATTCGAGCTCGGGCCCTCCGTTGTCGTGACCCCGAGGCGGCTCACCCGACCACTGCCCTCGTAATCGAAACGCTCGGCGATTACCCCGGGCCGGTAACGAAAGTTGGGTTGCTTGAGGCACTCCCTGAGGGTGACCAGCGGGCTGTAGATCGCGTCGGTGGGACAACCCCAGAGGCAGCGGCCCAGCTGGTCGCACCCTCGCCGCCCGGCGTAGTCGCGGCTCAAGGTGGCTACCCGGGAGCGCCCAAGATAGAACCGCATGCTGGTGTTGAGGCGCTCACGGTGCGTCGTGTAGGCGTCGCAGAGGTGCTGAGAGTGCTCATCCAGCGGCAGCGGATCGAGGTAGTCGGCGTCGAAAGGAATGAATCGCTGGAGGTCGTCTTGCACCGCGCCGATCCCGATGCGCCGCGCCACTTCCCTGTAGTGATCCCGCAGCTCGGCATATCCGAACGGATACTGTGACAGCTCCGCATCGTTGAATGGGTATACGCCGGCGGTCCACGCCTCGGCAAGGCCGCCTCTCGCAAAGGAAAAATCGGACGGATCTCACGCGCGCTGGTGGTAAAGGCGCGCGGGGTCCGGAAGACGTAGTCCTTGCTGGGTGGGTGACCGTAATAGGATGGCTTCGTCGCGGGGTAGACCACGCCTTCGCCCGCGGGCCCCAGGAAATACGTCACCGGATCCGGCAAGGCAGTCTTGAGGCCCTGGAAACTGGCCTGAGGCGCGACCGGCTCGGGCCGCGTGTGACCTACGTCCAGCATGGTCACTTCGTGCCCTTTGCGGAGTGCGCTCACCGCGAAGTGCACTCCGAGGCACCCGATCCCACGATCAGGACCTTAGCCACGCTCCACCGTCGCCTTCCGCTGATCGGGAATCAGGGCCGAAACCAGGTGGAGTGGGCCGAACACCAGGAGGCCGATGAGCAGGGTGAGCGAGAACCCCAGTCCGCGCCCCAGGATCCCCAACGCGAGAACGGCCGGACTGCCTTCCCGCGCCGAATTGAGCCGGAGGTGAGTCGGAGGGCTGTTCTCCAGCACCGCGAGCGCCAGAACCAGCTTCTGCCGCAGCATACCGGTAGGGCGCAGAATCCGGGCGTAACCGTCGGCGCAGCGCAGGAGGAACCTCCCGTGAATCGCCGCTCCCAGCAGCAGACGGTCAATCCATTTGGGAGGCTCTTGCGTGAGATAGGGAATTCGCCCGTGGCTCAGGCGGTACTTCTCGAGAACGTAGGGTGTGGGCGCAAGCCCGGTGAGATAAGCGGTGAAGGCTCGGCACTCTTGTGCGAGAGCCTTTGATCTACGAGGGGCTCAACCGCCACGGAGGCTCTCACGGAGCATCGCGTCGATGGATTGCATCTGAGGAATGAACGGCTCGACCCACGGATGGGGAGCCGCCGTACCGTCGTTGGCGAACGATGCAAGCTGACCCGCGGTCAAGGGAAGGGCGGGGCCCACCAACCGTTGCAAGACCGCGAGTGATGCCCGGAGGGTTCGATGGGAACGTGCAGCAGACGCCCTGATCCCCCTTTGACAATCGTGCGGATTCGTCTGATCAACTCCTCCATCGGCAGCACTTCCGGGCCTCCGACTTCGAATTCGGTGGCGTCCAGCGAATGCCGCTGTGCCGTGGCGATGAGTACCCGAGCCACGTCCTGCACCGCGACCGGCTGGACCTTCACCTGACCCGAGCCGAACACCACGCCCAGCGGCGCGCCGGCCAGGCGAGCCAATCCATCGAGCACCGCGCTGCCCGGCCCAAAGATCATCGTAGGGCGAACAATCGCGTAATCGAGTCCGCTGGAGCGCACGAGGGCCTCGGCTTCGATCTTCGATTCGGCGTAGTGATACGAAGCGCGATTGCGAAACCGTGCGGCGATGCTGCTTACCAGGATGAACCGGCGGAGGCCGGCGCAACGCGACTCCTCCAGGAGTCGGCGAGTGCCCTCGACGTTGACGGCCCGGAACCGTGCCTCGGAGGCCTTGCCGGTCGCGGCGGCTAAATGAAGCACTACCTCGTGACCGGGGAGGGCATGGACCCAGGATGCGGTGTCATCCAGGTCGCCCTCGATGTAGCGCCAGCCGGAACGAGGGGAATCGTCCGGGTCAGCGACTCGCGGTCACGAGTGAGACAGGTAACAGGATTGAAGGCGCCGCCGGGAAGGCTGCGAAGCAACGCGCGGCCGACCAGGCCGCGGGCGCCGGTCACGAAGAGTGAGGCCATGCGTGACTGGCGGGATTTCGAGTGGAGTTCAGGAAGCGATGCGCTTGGAGACGGCGACCGCGCGGGCCGACTGAGGAAGCAGGCGGCGCCACAGCTTCCAGCGCAGACGGAGTACGCCCTTGATGTCTTCCCAGGCGGTCTTGACGATCTTCACCCGGCTGTCGTCGTCCTCGATCCAGCGAACGGGAAGATCCCTTGATGCGGTAGCCGCACTTTTCCGCCAGCACCAATAGCTCCGTGTCGAAGAACCATGCCTGATCCTTCACTTCGGGAACGATCTCGGTGACCACTCGGCGGCTCACCACCTTGAAGCCGCATTGGGCGTCGCTGAAGGAGGTCCACAAGACCAATTTCACGAAAATGTTGTAGCTCCGCGAGATGAACTCCCGTTTCGCCGACCGGGTCGTCCGGGAGGCGGGAGCAGACGGGATCCGGTGCCGAGGTCATAACCCTCGAATCGGATCGGCGTCTACCAGCTTAGGAAGCGCCTCCGAGCTCGGTGGAGAGGTCAACGTCGGTGTAGGACACGATGTCCGCGTCACTCTGGGTCCAGGCGTGACGCAGCGCTCGGCCACGGCCCCGCTGCGGCAACTGCACGAACTGCACGTCCGGGTATTCCCGGCTCAACTGCCGTCCCACGTCGTCGGTGCCGTCGGTTGAACCGTTGTCCACGATAACGATACGCCACTGCCACGTCACCGCACTGTTCAGGAAGCCTCGCACCGTGGCCACACTCTTGGCCAGGACATGGGCCTCTGTTCAGCACCGGGATGACGACGTCAACCCGTGGTTCCTGCTGCCCCGAGGCGGGTGGTTCGTGGGTCGATGCAGGCTCTGGCATCCGAGGACCTCGCGTTCGAGCAGAGTGTAGCCCCGACACAACACTTCGTTGGCCTCAACCGACCCGGAGACACGGACCAGACCGGGCGCTGCCTCGTAAGTGGTTGCTTTGTAAGGACATATACTGCTACATCTGGCTCAAATCTGGCAAGTTTGGTACCACCTTCGTACCCTGCCGGTTCACGCATCCGGCCGTTTGGCCGGATCCCGAATCGTCCAAACGATGGTGATGGTCACCCCGGAGCAGCACGAAAAAGGGAAGCGCGTTGACCGGTCCGTCAAGCCATGGAAGGTACTGTTTCGACGTCTTTCCCAGAACCGTAAGCCAGGGAAGCTGGAAACCGGACACGAACACGTGCACCAGATTGTCCATCACGCTTCCCTGACTGCGGACCATCGAGATAGACCAGTTAATGACGAATGAAACCAGAGCGAGGCCGTACGCGAGCCAACGGGGCAGGCGCAGCAGCACCGCAGCGCCCGCCAGAAACAGGAAGGGAGGATCGGTGCGAGATAGCGGATCCCGGTGACATACTGCAGCCGGGTGTATTGCACGCAGCCGAAGAAGAGAATGAATGCCACCGCGTAGGCAAGGCAGAACCAGGTCTCGCGCGAGGGAAGGAATGAAGTGCCCCGGCCGGTTGAGCCACGGCGCCGCGAAGGCGAGGACCGTGATCGGAGCGACGACGAAGAGGCCGTAGCGCGGCTCGATCAGAAGCAGCCGTACCAACTCCGCCGGACAGGCCGCCCACGCCTTTGTAGCCCACATCAATCCATTCGACCGCCGGCATCCAGTGCTGCGGCGGATGGAACCAGTCACCGAACGAAGCCCACTGGTAATAGAACAGCATCAGCACCGGCGGAATGGCTCCAGCCGCGTACCACAAGGAGTCCCTGAGTCCCTGGGCGAAATTGGTCTCGTCTCGCCGGACCCAGAGCGCGTACAGGCCCAGGAGCTCCCATCGAGAGCCCTCCGCTGTAGTCGGAGAGCAGGCAGAATCCGCCCAGGACGCCTGCGAGCACGTATCGCGTTCGAAGCGACCAACGTAGGTGGCCACCAGGATTCCAGATCATGACGAAGGCAAGGAGGGACGCGATGCCTATGCCCAGATTCTGATTGAGATAACCCGTGCGGAAAAACACCGGTGTCCCGAAGGCATAGAGCAAGGACAGGCCAAGCGCTGTCCTGCGGCCGAGACCGAGGTGCCCGAGCAGGCTGAAGATCAGGACCGGCGGAGTAGGCGCTGAGCGGCGCCATGCACAGAGCCTGAGTAACCGCGGCGACCAACCCGAACCGCACGTCCAGGCCGAGGCGGCGGACCTTCTGATAGAACTCAACCCGGCGCCAGCGCGGATCGTTGTACTGGGTCGTCGTGTCCGCCGGCCCCCGCGCGGCGAGCGTCTTCTTGACGACCAGGTCAATCGCGGGCTTGGTGATGAGGTAGGGAATCGCTCCGACGAAGGAGATGCCCGGGTTGGCGCCGTGATGGGCGCCCCCATGTGGCGCGTTCGGCGGGTTCTGGAAAATGTCGACATGCATCCCCAGGTACGGATCCAGCCGGAAGGTATGGTTCTCCACGATGCTCAGCACCAGATAGTGCTCGCGCACGAAGTCGGTGGCAAAGTGGAGGACGTACACCATCCAGCAGGTCAGGAAAAGCCGGATCTTCACCGAGCGGACGGAGAGGTCGGCGAGGCTCATGGCCTGGGACTCAGCGCTATGACCCTGGACTCCGCACTGCTCTGGTAGACCGCGTTGGCGATCTCAACCGCGCGGAAGCCGGCGAATCCGTCAGCGAGCGGCACCGCTTCCCCGTTGATCATGCGAAGGAAATCGGCCAGCTCTTCCTGAAACGAGAGCAGCGCGGTCGAAGTCCAGCTCTTGAGCTTTTCCCGCACCATGATTTCCGGATAGAGTTTGCGGATCTTCCGCCGCGCGCCACCCGGCTTGTCCTGGGTAACCAGGAGATTGGACATCGGCGCGTAGTACCCTTTCACCATCCCGCGGTCGCCATACGCCTCGACGTAGAACCGATAACCCTTCCACTCGGTCCAGGTGGCTTCATAGGTCGCCGGAATACCGGATGGGCTGCGGAACACGGCTACCGCATTGTCCTCCGAAGCCGGGGACCTTCCAGATATGGTTGCTGGACACCCCGTAGACTTCGGTGACATCACCCAGGATGTACCGGGCGAGGTCAGTCATGTGAATGCCGACGTCCATCATCGCGCCACCACCTGACTCCGGCGCCTTGTATTGCCAGTCGGCCCTGAAGTTGTGGAGGCCGTCGTGCCCGCCGAAGACGCGGACGTGGTCCAGCGTCCCGATCTGCCCTCGTCGATCGCCCGCTTGAGAAACTTGATCGCCGGGTAGTAGCGATGATTGAATCCCGTCGCGAGCCGCTTGCCGCTCGTGCGCGGGCGGCATCGAGCATGCGCCTGCAGGAGTCCACGGTGTTGCCCAGCGGCTTCTCGCACAACACGTGTTTCCCCGCGCGAAGAGCGGCCACGACCGCCTGCTCGTGGAACTGGAGTGGCGACGACACGATGACCGCTTCGAGGCCCGGCAGCTCCAACAACTGCTCGAGTGACTGGCACACCCGGGCCCCGGTGCCCGCGGCCGCCTTGGCGGCGTTGGCCTGGGCTACGTCGAGCACGCCGGCCAGCTCGGTTGCGGGATTCGCACGGATCGTCTGGGCACGGAGCTGGCCGATGGTGCCGGCTCCAACAACGGCAAAGCGCATTGCGTTCAATCCTCCACTACGTGGGTGGCAAAGACCTTCCGATACTCTGTCCACTTGTCCTCGTTGAACCCGGCAGGCTCGAGACAGTCCACCGCGGCGCGTGCCATGTAGAGCGCGTGATGGGTGTTGTCATGGGCGAAGAGACCCTGCCTGCCATAGGTCAGCAGCCGCGGCAGACTCTCGGCCCAGTGATCCAGGGTTCCGAATGGTCCCTCGTAGCCCCTGGTGTAGATGGGATACGCCTGCCGCAGACGCCGGGTGTGGACCGCGACCGGTGGTGCCGGGAGGGGGATGCCCGCTCGGGCCAGATCGTCGGCCACCTGGCGACCAAGCCCCGCATCGTCCATCCGCCACACCTCATCGTCGGCCTCGCATGGCAGCTCCGCGCACAGCGTGGTCCGCCCGCGGGGTTCCGCGACGACCGCATAGTTCTTGGGCTCGGACAGTCGGGTGATGCTCACGTCCGCGGACGGGAAGTAGTGGGCATCGAACTCGGTGAATTGGTCTACCGGTAGCTCGAGGTAGACCAGTATCATCGCCCGATACTCGATGCCCGCGCTCGCGTCCCGCACTTCGGCAGGGACCCGCCCGCTCAAGGATCGGGCGAGGACAGTGATCGGGATGGTGGACCAGACGTAATCTGCCGTCACCTCGTGGTCTTGCCGTTGCGATCGAGCTCGATGATCCAGGGGGCCTGCGCGCTTGACGGGCCGTGCAGCTTGGCAACGCGCGAGCCCAATCGGAAATCCGCTCCATTCTTCTGTGCTGCAGCGGCGAACGCTTCCGATATCTGTCCGTAACCCTTCTTCGGATAGAAGAACCGTCCAGCTCCCGGTGGCTTGAGCCCCGGAACCTGGGACAGGACTTTTCGCATCAGCTTTCCGAACGATCCAGCCGAGACTCGACGCCGGGCCTGAATTCCCGAGAGCGTGTCCGGATCTCTACCCCAGATCTTCCGGGCGTATGGGAAATAGAAATCGCGGCAGATGGTGGGTCCCAGATTGGCCAAGAGGACACTGGCGAAGCTGTCTCCTTCGTCGCGCTTGCCACCCAGGGCTTTTCTCCCCATGTCGGTGAGCGAGCCCAGGGCGAACTGAGGATCCAGCCGCAGCATCAGATCGACTGGCTTGAGCGGGAAGTGGACGAACTTGCCCCGCAGGTGAATCCGGCCATGTCGCGGCCGGTCCAGCAGGTCGTCCCCGAGCAGGTCACGAATCTCCGCCAGAATCTCCGGGTCGCATGCCGGGTGCAGGCGGTGGCTTCCATAGTCCAGCCGTTGACCTCCAGCCTCGAAGCTGCCGGCGTTTCCACCAACAACCGTATTCTGCTCGACCACGGTGACCTGGGCCTTGCGGGTCTTGCGCAGCCAATGGGCTGCGCCGACCCCGGCAGGGCCGGCGCCGAGGATCACGATCCTGGGTTCAGGCATGTGACGAATGAGTCTCCACGGCGGGCCGGATTGCCGCGCCAAATGGTGCGCCGCGCCGGCGACCGAGCAGCAGCCAGACGAGGCCGCCAATGAGGCCACCCGCGATCGAGTACGGTCTGCCAGAGGAGCGAACACACTACGCCGACCGCGAAGGGGACTCCGAACGGTGCGAGCAGGGCAGCGAGGGTGGTTTCCCGCACGGCAAGGCCGCCGAGGCTGATCGGCATGAGTCCGGCGATCTTGGCCAGGGGCCAGACCAGGAACCATACCGTCAGGGGTACTCGAATCCCCAGTTGCCAGCCAAGCCACGCGTTGAGGAGGACGAAACTGCCCTGAATCGTGAGCGAGAGACACAACGTCTTGGCGGCGCTACGGGGATTCCGAGCGAGACGGCGCAGCGCAACCAGGGCACGACCGATTGGCCTGCGCAGACGGCGCGGCCAGCGATTGAGCCGGCGCCGCAGCATGAGCGGCAGGAAGATCAACAGCACCGCGCTGCCCAGGATCAGGGAAACCGTGATCAGGTTCCCGCCAACTCCGGGCAGCGCGTCGTGGGACAGTAATCCGCCGGCGGCAACCAGGATCGTCATGGCGATCATGTCGGTCACTCGGTCGAGCACGCCGCCCAGGAAGGCCGCTTCCGGTCGCCGGGTGAAGCGGCTCGCAAGGGCAGCCCGCAGTACATCGCCGCCAACGATGCTGGGCAGGCACAGGTTGGCGAAAAGGCCGGCGCCATAACACAGCGCCGCGTCGGCGAAGCCGAGGTCTGAGCGGCCGGCGTTCACGAATGTCCGCCACTTCACTACGCCGAGCGTGTGCCCAAGCACGAAGCCGAGCAACACACCCACCCAGACGATTGCCGAGAGGCGCAATAGCGCATCCCGAACCTGATGCCACGGAAGCAACAGGAAGAGCGCCGTGAGCAGTCCGACGCTGACTGCGACCTTCACCCAGAGCTTCATCGTCTCAGTCCGAGCCGCACGTTCTGGTCGGCGAGGAGCCCGACGGCCCAGACGATCAAGGCACCCAGCAGCGCCAGGACGGCGCTCTCGGAGAGGTTGTCCTTGTACACGTCGTAGCCGAACTTCGCCAAACCGAGGACGGCCAGAAACGCGCCTAGCGGAACGAATACTTTCAATGGATTGAAGTAGACGATGGTCCGCAGGATGAGCAGGGTGAAGTCGTACGCGTGCCGGGGCCGGATCTTCGATTCACCCAGCCGGGCGCGGTAGTTGATCGGCAGGTACTCGACCGCGTGGCCGTTACAGATCGCCGCGAGGGTGATCGTCGTCGTGAACGAGAAGCCCGCCGGCAGCAGGTGTTCGTAGCGCAGCACCAGGCTCTTCCGCATGAGCCGCATGCCGGAGTTGATGTCCGGGATATCCCGTTCCGACAGATAGCTCGCGAGCCAGCGCAGGAAAGCCTTCGCCGGTCGCCGGGCGAGCGGAACCCGCACCGACTCGCCGGTCCGCGCCCCAACCACCATCTCATTACATCCCGTCGCCGGCCAGCAGCTCGGGGATCGCCTCGACCGGATAGGTGCCGTCGGCATCGGTGATCAGGATCCATTCGTGCTGGGCCCGGTGAATCCCCAGTTTCAGCGCCGCGCCGTATCCCTGGTTCTGGCGCCGCCGGAGCACCCGGACTCCGTCGAGATCCGCCGCCTGAGCCGTGCCGTCCTTGGAGCCGTCGTCCACCACGATGATCTCGTATTTCCATCCGGAGTCGCGCATTACCGCGTCCACCGCGCGGATCTGCTCCGCGACGTGGGCAGCCTCGTTGTATGCCGGAATGACGACCGACACCGCGCGCTCGCGGGGCCCGACTCGTCAGCAACGATCTCTTCGATCACGCGAGGCGCCTCACGTCGGGGAATTGGAGGAACGAGACACCAGGACCACGATGGCACCGCCGCCCACGCTGCCAGGAAAGACCGCGGCGGTGTCATACCGGCTCTCGAGCCGCGACCAGATCTCCGGCTGGACCGCCGCTAACCGGATCGGGAACGTGTACAGCACCCAGGTACGAGCGTGCTGGCCTTCCGCTGCTTCGAGAGCCGCGAGATTGTCCACCTCGTCCCAGGACTTCCCGAAGTACCGGGCGTAAGGATAGCGGGTCAGATCCAGCGTGACGATCACGTCGTCGGGCGCCCGCCGAGCCTCGACGAAGCCGGCGGCGCCGGCGTAGTCCTGCTTGGGCTGCCAGGCCCGGGGCACCGTCAAGGCGCTCCCAACGGCGACCAGCACCATAGCGGCAGTAGCGAGCAACTCTCCCCTCGTCTTGAAAAGCAGCCGCGAGATCGTGAAAACACCTCGAACCGCGATCATCACCGCGAAGCCGGCGCTGAAGAAGAAAAACCTCGGCCAGAGGTTATGCGACATCGCCAGCACCGCAAACATCGTTATGACCCCAGGGAGAATGAAGAGCGATACCACGGTGAGACTCTGGCGTGCGTAGCTCCAGAGCCCCGCACCGGCAACGACGAGACCGCCGACGAGCGCAATCCATCCTCCCGGAAGTCCTCGCGCCAGACCGCCCAGCGTCTCGGTCAACAGCCACAGCGGATCCTTCCACGCGGTGTCGGTCCCCGCCATCGTCGGAGTGAGCAGCGTGTCGAAGAACTGAGGCAATACCAGCGCGTAAAGCTGCAGCGAGAAAGTGCCGGTGAGGATGATCGCCGCGAGCGCTCGGCGGACCGGTGTGGTCAGGCTTCGGCCCTGGCGCCACCAAATCACCAGAGCGATGAGGGCGTGCGCGACTACGACGAACGCGGCGGTCACGTGGGTGTAGATCGCCAGGGCCATGCACGCAGCGTAGAACACCGCCGTCTTCCACCCGGCCTGAGACGATCCGGTCAGGCGCAGAAATGCCTCGGTCCCCAGCAGAGAAAACAGCAGGAGCCCGGAATAGCCCCGGGCATTCTGAGAGAACCAGACGTGATGGTAGGAGAACGTGAGCAGGAGGGTCGCGAGCAAGGCCTCACGCTCGGAGGTCAACCGCGACGCGAGGCGATACGTCGCCCAGAGACTCGCGGTCCCCATCAGGGCTGCCGGCAGGCGAAGACTCCAGCCGCTGTCGCCGAAGAGATCAACCGATAGACGCGCCAGGACCGAATAGAGCATGTGCTGGTTCTGGCTGTCGTAGGTCGTCAGGATCTGACCCAGCGGCAACCGGACGTAGTCCACCATGGTCTGGATCTCGTCGAACCAGAGTCCGACGCCGAGATCGTGTAGCCGCAAGGCCAGACCGGTGATCAACAGGCCCGCCAGCACCATCCGGGTCCCTGAGCTCGGTATTGCGCGAGTGGACTCGGCTGCGGCCCCGTCAGTTCCAAGCGGAAGTCGCGAGGCCAGGGCAAGAATTACCGCGTGAAGTGCCAGTGTCGCCTTGAATATCCAGACCCCTATTTGAACCGAGGCCAGGTGGGGCGAGCTTCCAGCCAAGGCCGCGGCCGTCCAGTGCGGCGGCAGCAGGACAGCGACGACCAACAGCAGAAGGGCGGTGGCCTTGCTTCGTTCCATTATGAAACTTCAGGGCTAGGGCGAGGGGCTAACATTCGGCGCGGTGACGGGAGCAATGTCCGTTCCAGATCGTAGTTTAGCACCGCTCCGAGGGATGGGCATCCCAGCCTTCCTCCTCGTGGGGTCCGACTCAACACTTTCGATCAGTGGAAAGCGGAGGTGACGGCATTAGCACCGATCCTGCACCAAGTCCCGGTCCATGGCCGCCCCTCTGACAACCTCCGAGCCACATCCTGCTCCCCGTCGTTTTTGGTCGGACTACTGGTCGCGACCGCGGGATGGCTCGCCTATATCCTGTCGCTCGAGCTGCTCAATCCGCGACTGGTCCCGTCCTGGCACGGGTTTCTGCACACCGCGATCGTTCGGCGTTTCCCTCTCCGGCCTGATTCCTGAAAATCCGTTCTTCGCCGGTGAGCCGCTCAAGTACTACTGGTTCTTCCACTGGATGGGCGCCCAAGTGTCGCGGGTGTTTGGGGTGGATCCACTCACTGCACTCCGCTTCCTGGCGCTTGCGGGCCTTGTGTTGCTGACTCTCGCGGCGGGGCTGGTCGGTCGCAGAGTCTACGGCTCACTCGGAGCAGGACTTCTCATCGGTGTCTTCGCCTTTGCGGGGCCAATCCCCTGGGGCCGGCCATCGCTGTCGGGCGTCATCTGGTCCAACACCGTCAGCTCCTCGAGCGCACCGTGCATTCGGCCGAGCTTCAGACGGTCCACGTGAGCGACGATCTCGCCGACGACCTCATGAGCCGGCCCCTGCTCCCTGCGATGTATCTCTCGGCGGACTGGCGGAACGGGCAGAACATCGTCTGGTACGTAGACATCTCGTCCCGAGGGCTCGCTCTCGGCGTCATGATGCTGATGCTTTATTTCCTTCTCGATCCTCGCGCGGGACCCCTCTCGCTTGCCGGCACGGCTGTCACTGGCGCCCTGCTTACCGCTCTCAATCCGATCGTCGGTCTTGCTGCCTGCTTCCTCCTTGCCGGCAGCGTAACCGGCGGTGGGGCTCCTGCATCGTTTGAGGGGAGGAGGTTCGGCCCCATCGCGCCAGCCATCGCGCGGAGTGCCGCGCTCGTGATCGGCGCGGTCGCGGCTCTGCCCACGTACTACCACCTGTTCGGCCAAGGCGGTTCGGGACGGATTTCACCGGTAGATCTCCTGGTGCTCAAGCTCGTTGTGATCGCGGCCAATTTCCTGATTCTGCTGCCGCTTACGGCTCTCGGCATGAGATCGGTCCGAGGCGCGGCCGCGCCGGGGCTCCAGGGCGTTGCTCTCGCCGGCGTCCTCCTGATAGGGACTGGTTCCTCTGATTCAGCTGGAGAAGGGCAACGAGCACAATCTCGCCAATGCGGCCTACGTGCTGCTCGCGGTGCCGGCCGTCGCATGGCTGGTCAGAGATATCAACGGTTCCCTGCGGCCGCCCCAAGCCCAGCGTTCCCGACTTCTCATCGCGGCGCTGGTCTGCCTCCCGATGACGGTGGGAACCTGGATCGCCTTCCACGGACGACCTCCGCTGCCATTCCTGGCCCGAGCGGGCGTGCTTCAACGCACCCCGAGACCGATCCGGTTGCGCAGCTCTATCGCTGGATCGGGAGCAATACCGATCGCGACGCCGTGTTTGTGGTGGATCCTTCGGATGTGGTCAAGATGTCGGGCAACGTCTCGGAGCTGCCGGCATTCACCGGTCGCGCGATCTTCACCGATCAGCCCAGTTACATGACGACGCCCTATCCTGATGCGGATCGGAGAACCACGATCTCGGGGAAGCTGGTCAGAGGAGAGGAACTGACGGTTGATGAGGCGGGGTACGTCCGCGGGCTGGGGCGTCCGGTGTACGTCATTACCTGGCACGCCGATGACTCGGGTCTACTCGAGCGGCTCAAGGGCCGCTACGGATCGCCCTCGTTCAGTGCGGGATTCGTCGCGGTGTTCGGACTGCGTCCCTGAACCTGCTCAGCCTTTGCGGTAGCGCCAGAACGTCTTGGTGCCGATGAACCAGTCCCGCAGCCCGATCTTTTTCCTTCGGCCTCGGTCCGGGAAATAGCGGATCGGCACCTCTCTGATGTTTTTCTTCCGAGCCAGGAGGCGCGAGGTGATCTCGTGATCCAATTCGAACCCGGTGGTTTCAGGGGGAGCGACTGGATCAGCAGGGTAGGGAAGAGCTTTAGCGCGGTCACGGTGTCAGTGAGATAGCGGCCAGTGCAGAGCAGCGCCACGAAACTGAGACTCTGCCCGCCAAGGTATGCCATCCAGCCCTGACCGGGATGTTTACCTGCGAGAAGGTTCACCAGCCAGCCATCGTTCGGGCGCTTGAGATACCGGCTGCCGTACACGGCGTCCACGCCTGCTTCCTGCAGCTTGCGAAACATGGGGATGTAGTCGGCCGGCTCGTATTCCAGATCCGCATCCTGAATGATGAGATACTGGCCGGTGGCGAGCCCGATTCCGGTACGAACCGCCGTCCCTTTCCCTCCATTCTTCGGCTGATTGTGCAAACGCACCGCGGGGAATGACGCGACGATCTCCGCCGTGCGATCCTTCGAGCAGTCGTTCACGACGATGACTTCCTTGTCCAGCCCAAGGATGCCCAGGTCGAGTGCCAGGATCCGCTCGAGCAGAGTGCCGATGAATCGCTCCTCGTTGTAGGCCGGGATCACTACCGACAGGACGGCGCGAGTTGTCACCCGTCAGGCTCCCCGGCCGAGAAAGGCCGCCACTCGGCCCAGATCCTCTACCGTGTTGATGCCGATCGCTTCCATCGGATCGGATGCGGGGAAAGTCTCAATCAGCGCCTGAGCCGCGAGCCAGGGAATGAAGGGAAGCGAAATTCCGCTCACGAGTGCTTGTCCCAACGGGCGCCGTTTCGGCGAGACCGAGGCAGCAGCTCCCGGTAGGCCATTCCGCTCAGTCCGAACGAGATCCCTATGTCGCTCTCTCCGACCGCAGGCATCGCGTCGCCCTCACGTCGCTGGAGCACCCGGAGGATTCGTCCTTCCCCATCCCGCTCGAAATGGATGTAGGGATTCTCTCCCCTTGAGCGTTGGCATGGCCAGATCCGCGGGCGACTGGTCGAGTGTCCTGGCCAGCCGGTCGGCCGTCGTGCGCGGGAGACGGCGATCTGATCGCACCAGGTGATCCGATGACCTGATCGGCGGACCGGAGGACCGGAGCGCGCCGGGACCAGGATGGCGTCGAGCATCCTGTGGGCGAGTCCTGGACTGCCAGCTCGATGGGAAACCCGGTCGCGAGCGCAATGAGAGCGCACTATCGCGAGTGCCTCGGGATTCACGACGATCACGAAGCGATCAGCGACCAGGCCGCTGTAGCGCTCCAGGATGTAGTCAAGAGCATCGCGCGTTCCGTTCACCGGCACTACCGACCTTGGTAGTGCCGATCCCAACGCGGGAGCCGCGGCCACGGCGGCCGGAACCACCATCACCCGCCTCATTGATCAGAACTCTCGATCTTCGTCGCGAGGGAGCGCAGATCGGGGAAATTCCCGAGGAACCAGGGGCCGGAATACCGAAGATTGTTGCGCACTGCTGCCGACCAGGTGCCCGCGGCGGTCGCGGCCCTGAGCCCAGAGAGGCTGTCCTCGACGACCAGAGTCCGGTCCCGGATCTCCTCCGAACGTCGTAGCGCACTCCAGATAGGTATCTGGCGCCGGCTTTCCCTCTCGCACGTCATCGCTCGTCACCAGGACGGGGATGAGCGGCAGGACTCCGATCTGCCGCAGCAGAAGCTCCGCCGTGTCGCGCGAGGCGCTGGTCCCTACCGCAATCGCAGTTCCTGACGCCGTCAATTTTTCCAGGACTTCACGCGTGTCGGGGAATGTCACAGTTTCTTTCGGAAGGTATGTGCGAGCGCGCTCCTGCTTGAATCGGATCCACTGCTCCACCTGCCTCGGTTGTGGGCGCTAGATCCCTGGTAATCTCGCGGATCACCTCGCCGGTCGGCCTGCCCATGATCGAGTCATGACGTGGTCCTTCGACCCCGATCTCCTTCCAGAGATCCTGGTAGGCGCGAGCGTGACAGGGGAACTGTCGGCAAGCACGCCATCCATGTCGGAGATGATCGGGAGAATCGCGCCATTCCCGCGCTACTTTGAGAGCGACACGGTATCCCGCGGCAGGACCACCGGGTCCGTTTCGGCTCGCGGAGTGGAGGCGCGGCATGGCGCCGGCAGGCAGCGCCGACCAGCGGAGACGCAGGATCGTCGCCAGCGACCCGCAACCCGTCTACCCATTGCCGATGGCGGCGGAACCTTCTCCGGCGAAATGGGGAAGTAGTACTACCGGCGTTTCGTAACACTCTGGCTCGCTGGGCGGGAGAGAGGTTGGAAAGCTACTACCTGGTTTGGATTCCCAGCTGCCGGTAGTCCCTGAAGGCCCGCTGCGAGCGACGCTGGAGCGCCCCCACCCCCGAGAGAGTGCTTCGGAAATGAAGCGCCCGTAGAGGCGTGACACAGGCGCGAGGCTCACGGACGTGTCGAGCCCCAGTGGCTGACGATGCCTCTTCGAGCGTCTTGTTCAAGGTTACACGAGCTGGTGAGGCCCCGCTGGGATGTCGCTGGCCGTATTGAGACGACGGCCTTCCCCATACCGCATCGACGCGCCTCGAGGTGCCGTTGCACAGGCCTCACGATAACCTCGCTTTTCCTTTGTGGCATGCCGGAGGCTTCGAACAGTAGCACGTAGTCGTGTCCCGGATCATTGCGACGACCTCGCGCAATCCGCGGCCTCTATCGCGGACGAGCCCTGAGTCGCGAGTTCCTCACCCTGAAGGGAAGGAGTTCCCAAAGTCTTCATCGAAGGATTCGCGGCCCTCGTAGAACAGCGTCACCACGACCGGTAGCTGATCTATCCGGCGGCGCGGGACTATCGCGATGTGTCGATGCCCGGTCGTTGGTATGAGCGACTTGGCCCTCCACCCAGCAGCACCGCCAGCCCGCAACGCTCACGATCCCGTCGCAGAACGACCAAATGAACGCCGGACCGGATTGCTGGTTCCCTCGCGGATGCCACCGATGCTCGCGGCGGCGCAGCCATTCGAAGATCGCTCCGGTCCTCTGCAAAGGCGAGAAGCCGCGCACGGCGTTCATGCGCGGGCTGCCAATCCGAGATCGTTGGCGCCACGCTTCCACACGTCATCGATCTGCTGGCGATCGAGGTTCGAAAGAGAACGCGGAGCTCCACGCGGCGGCTTGACACTCGCGCTGCACAGCCGCGACCATGATGCCGTCTCCGGCGCCGCGAGGTTGCTGCAAGCTGGCCAGTGCCGACCGCGGAAAGCCTGTTTCCACCCACCCGGCCACATGCACGTCGATGACGCGCCGCCCGGCAAGGTAGCGTCTGAAATGGCCGGTACGCGAGGCTTCCTCTCGATCTGTGACCAGAGCGCCAAGTCGGATATCGAAGAAGGCAAGCTCTGCCCGGTGACGGTTATTCGCCGAGGCGCAAGGTCTCCTATGAGCTGAACTGATGTCGAGGCGGGCCCTCGCGTCTCGGCGCCGGACTGCGGCACTCTGGCGGCAGGCTCTAACGCGAAACTCCCGCAGCCTGATCGTCATCGGCGATATATTCTCCAGAAAAGTCTGCTGAGGGCGCGAAGAGACAGATTGCCGGTCTTGGCAACACGCTTTGAGATCGAGGCAGACGATCAGCAATTTGCCGGGAGGCTGGCCTACGAACATGGCTACTGAGCATCTGCTCGGTCACCGTTCCGCGCGACGAACGAGACCGTAGCCGAGTGCGAAGCCGGTTGCCGAAACTCCACCCTGACCGCGCGGCCAGAGCGGCATGTTGTCGCGGACCGATCTTTGGTGCTCCTCGCCGCCGCCCACTCACGACACTTGGCGACGCGCCAATAGGCGTCGGGCGGTTTGCACACACCCGCATCGTCGAGCTCGATGTCAAGCTTGCCGTGCGGCAATGATGCGCTCTTGCGCTCTCGATGCAGGCCAACGCATTTCCAAGCCGGCCAGATCGTTTGCCGGTATTTTTGCACGATCGCCGCGGCCTGCCGCCGGGCTGAAGGCGCATCTTCGGCCCCGATGTAAGCGGCATCGATCTGCAGCTTGTCCTGTCTGGGTTTTCCCGTTCCGTCGACCAGGCCGATCAGGTCGCGGTCGTCGAAACCAGCGCAACGGCCGTGCCACCTTCATCGACCGGCGATACGGCCCCGCTAGCGGATGCGATTTGAGTCGCGGCTTTCGAGCGAGGTCATGCGCTTGGCGCGATGGTGAAAATCAGATGCTGGGTTGCCATGGCATGCGGCGCCGGACGAATTCCGATACGATGATTCACCAGCGCAGTTGGCAAGGCCACCTCAGGCGTCGGACCCCGATCCATACGAGAAGTTTCAGAAGCTATCATGAAGCCGACCACGCGGATCAGCGCCGGGAGGTCGCCGCTACCACGCCGCAGCAGGCAACCAGACCGCCACTCTATTCGATGCCGAAGTGATCAGCAGCCAGCCAGATCGCCCGGCGCGGTCGATCTGCGACCAGCTACCGGCCCGCGGGCGGTCGATGCCATCACCAGGCGCAGTCAACGGTCGCGACCCGTTCATAACGGCACATCCGCGAGAAGCCATTGTTTCCAATTTTACGATCTGGCGCAGATTGCGCCCGCAGAAGGCGGCAACCTTCGAACCAACCTGCGGCGCGTGCCGCTTCCCTTACCACCAGTTTGCCTGATCGGGCTGTTTTGCGCATCAGCTCAGGCCAGGTTCGAATGCCTGGCGGGAGCGTCTGCGGCGCGTACACGGGGCCGCCTCGGGTCAGAGGTTGACGTTTCGAACCGGCACCGCTTGCTAACGAAGCTTGACGCAGCTCAGCGGCTACCACGAAAGGTGCCAGCATCCAACATGACTCGATTTTGATCATCCGCCTTTGGCCCAGCGGGCTATTTCACTGCCGCGCGCTTTCAGCAGCGTGTGCATTTCGGACCGAGGCTGCGGCGATCAATGCAGCGGACTCGGCTTCCACTGTTTAACATGATGCATCACCCTCCGTCCAGCATCATCTCCACGCAGTGACCGATGACGATCTGTGGCCCTGCGCTGTCCTCCAGCGCGCGATATAGGCGTTATATCGACTCGTTTTAACTCCCCCTGCACATCCGCTTACCGTTTCATCAATATGCCGTACAGCGGAAGCTCCACCAATCTCTGTTGGCTGGTGCCGATCAGATATCGCGCCTGGCGACCGAAATCCTGCGATTTTTCGAAAATGACCGAGGAAACGAGTACAGAGGCGAGAGCGCGCAGAGCCGCCAAGCAACGCCTCGGTCGCGTAGTAACTACAGACCGTCCATCCATCAGTACCGCCGCCGCCACACTTTCGCAGATCATGGCGTAAGAACCCGACTGCGCAGAAGACATCGGCGCAGCGCTGAATTACCGCTGGAGGTGCTCTGGATCGGCGGTTGCCATCACAGCCCACAACCTTTTACGATACAAAAATTTTGCTATCGTCTAAATAACCCATTCTGCCAGGCGACAAATGACACTTTCCCCGAAACCCGGTGGTTTGCTGCTCTCAGTGATCTTTGCGGCTACAATTTTCCTCAAACCAGCATGCCGGCTATGTTGGTCTCATGATACGAACTATGACTTCAGGCCGATTTCGCAGTCACGCGCTGGCTGGGGAGCCGCGGCAACGACGTCCTGGTCGTGCTGATAAGCGGTGATCGTCATCCGCTGGATGGCGCGCCGTCGACTACGGCAGGCCGGGGTGCGATCGCGCAAAGTTTAGCTCGCCGCACGGCATGAAACGCCGCGCAAGGCCGGGGCACGCTTATCTTTTCTAAAATAACTTCACAGTCAGCGACGACACGGCAACCACAAGCCCAGCCCCTGGCCATCCGGTGCATGCGACGCTGCCACGGCATCATTACCGAAACCTCACTTTGTTCTCTCTCCTGCAAGGGGGCACAAGATTTTGCCAGTTTCGGCGTGAGACAAGCGCGCACGGCCACTGCAACAATGAAGCCGCAGACGTCAATACAGGCGTTGACGGCCTCAACCTCGATCACCGCGCCGTGGAAGGTTGCAAAAGCGCATCATTTCCAGGATATCTAACAAAACAAAAACACTGACCGGTCGCTTGCCGCCGCGCGATGGCGCGCCACCCCACGGCGATGGGGGCCTTTTTATTGAACGCGTCACCGAATGACGGTCTCGCAGATGGGTGCCATCGGCGGATACAAACGATCACGGCACAAGTACTGCTGGTTGGCGGAGGCTCTGTGCCTGGTCAGACTTTGGAGTCAGCGGCGCGATGCGGCCCACCGACATCTTCGCCAGGCTTTGCTCGTAAGGCGGCGTACGCGGGCTTCGACAAATTAGCGCTCCGATGGGGGACGGCAGAAAAGACGTCGCCAACCGATGCTCAACAGTCGAGTGCTGGCCCTTACGGCGTTGGCGGCAATCCTCGGCGACCCAGCGCTGCCTTATCGGACCCGATCGATCCACGGCGGACCCGAATCGGCGATCTATGACCGCTGCCGCTTTCTCAGGCACTCGGCAGGCACATCCGATATCAGGTATGCGGCCTGGCGTGGGCGAGGCCAGCCCATTTGGATGCGGTTTCCCGAACACGATAAATCAACTTCATCTCCCAGCCCACTTGACCAGATTTGAACAACGACGAGGCGTTTACGACCACTTGACGGTTTTCACCACAGGCTCACCAGCAGCACATGGGCGAACATGCGCATTCAACGACGACTCCATGGTGACGAGCAGCAGGGCGCGCCCTGCATTCGCGTACATTTCTAGAGAGAGAAGTGCACCGGACAGGGTTTGAAAAAATGTACATACTCTATCGGGCGGTCAGCCATCCGCGCGGCAGGATCACACGGATGGAGCACTCCCAAATTGGTTGCAGACTGCTCTGCGACCATGCTGGCGGTATCCGGCAGCTATCAACCGCTCGAGGGCATGTAGCGGGCGTCATGAAACCAACCGCCGATAATCCACCGCGCCCCTTATGCGAGCGACCAGGCGTGGTGAAGGATCAGGAATTAAAATTTCGCGTGGGATTGCGTTTTCTCCGGGCCTACAACAGCGCACCGTGACTGGAAGGCGCGCGTCGACGGTGAAATTTAAGTATTTTCGCGGAAGATGCAGATCTCATAAAAGTCGGTGACGCTCTGATGGCGCGGATGGTCCACGCCTGAAAGGCACTGCTTCACATCAAAGCGGAGGCCAATAAACGCACAACAAAGCCTGCGCGCAGCACCAAAGCTTAGTCCCTAGGGCTCTGCCGTAAGCTCCACCATGATCAAGGGGTACGCTACATAGACATCACGTTACAGAAGCCACTAAATGTTTGTTTTCAAACCTACGCGATACTTTGCCAAATCAGGCGATAAATCTATTAGCGCGCCCGCTCACCTTCCGGGTATGCAGCGATCCTTGCTCGCTTGAAGCCGCACAGGCGTCACCACCTCATCGATCAAAACGGCACTCGGGCTCGCCACTTCTGATTTCAAATGGTTGTCGTCATCCACAACGACGCCGATCAGCACGTGATCAAGCTAACCGCGCCGCAGAAATATCTCCCGGAGATCGTCGATGCATTGGGGAAGGGACCGCATCGCATCCGGCGTATGACCGAACGACGGCATCAGGCTTGCCGGTATCTCAAGCCGATCGTTTAACCCAGATCGATCAAGGCACGGAAGCTCGATCCGCTCAGGGCGATACGCCACGAAATCTTGACGGGCAGCTTTGGCGCACGGTCAATTCCGTCAGCACCCATTCCCCTGCTCAGCATCCACCAGACCGGTGGTGCCAGGATCCCGCGCTGCGGTACGGAGCTAACGACAGCTACGCCTTCAGCGGTACGGCGGGATTCCCACCGCGGAAACCCGTCCAGAGTCCGGATCCCGCGACCGCGGCTGCAACACGGCGAGGCTCACAGTCGAGCCCCGAGCCTTGCTGCAGGTGAAACCATCGTCGTCGACAGCCTACAGCTCCGGCCAGCACACACATCGTGACCGCGGCGGCACCGGCGGCTTCCGTGAGCAGGCTTTGCCGCCTCCACGGCGCAGGCGAAGGGTAGGCGGCGTAGTGAATATCTCGAACCGACCATCAGGCAGCCACGTTACCACGGCCGCGCTGGTAATGTCGGGTCTCGCAATCAAGTCAGCACTCGTCTTCACTTTCTGTTGCCGAGTCGCGCCGCTGCCGCAGGTCAGGGTTTCCCACCATTCGGGTGACGGCTCAGTTGCCCGGCACCGGCCGGAGACGATAGCTCTCCAGATGTGACCCATGGAACGGTTAACGAATGCCGGGGCGTAGCCAGCTCACCACTGAGCGGCATCGGAATATCGGTGATCTCGATCCGAGTTCGATCTTGCACCGTAATGTCGACGCCGCCGGGGCGGAACGTGCGCGAGCCACGGTCGCAGCCCGACGGAACAATTGCCGAAGGGTACCGTCACCATATTAACCTATCGGAGAAAACCAATCCGTCGGACGCGCCGGTGATGTTTGCAGCGATGACTTCCTCGGATGCGCTGCCGATGACGACGGTGGGCGCGACTATGCTGACCGATATCTTCGCGCAGCAACTCTCCCAGGTCGACGGTGTCGCCGCGTTTGATCAGCAGCGCGCAAAAACTCAACCAGTGCTGGGTCAAGCCAATCCGCTCGAGAGCTCGCCGGCCCGCGGCCTCGGTCTTGGTCTGCGGTCTGGCAATCGCGGCCGCCACGCTCAATGCCACCGGGCGCACTTTGAACGCTGGCGAGCGTCAAAGGTTTTAACCAGAATAACGACCAATTGCTCCAACGCCGCCGAGCTATCGGCCCGTCATCGTTGCCTGGCGCAACAGCTCGCCCGTCCAGCTCGGCGACGTCAGCACTGTGGTGGATGGCGCCGAAAAATATCCATGGTCCGGTACCTGCAATGGACAACCGTGCAGCCATCCTCATCATTCAGCGACGACTGGCGCCTAACATCATCGATACCGTCAGGCATCAACGCGCTGCGACCTGCGGACTGAAGGCCTCGATCCCGTCCGCCGTCGATCCATGCTGGCGAATTCACCGACCGCTCAGCCCGATCCGTGCCTCCGGTCGAAGAGGTTCAGTTCACGCTGTTGCTCTGCATCGGCTGCGGTCGTGATGGTGATCTTTATATTCCTGCACCCAACGCGTGGGCCGCAGTGATCCCGGCATTGCACCTTTCTCACTGGTCAAGCACGTTTGCGGTGATGTGGCATTGTCGGCTATAGCCTCAAACAACCTTTCCCTGATGGCATTGACGGTCGCGACGGGACCCGTGGTCGGCGATGCGATCGTGACTGAAATAAAATGTGGCGCGGTACTGGAACAGGGCCACTGCCTTGCGGCGGCACTGAAAGGTTCGCGCGAAATCAGCTACCATCCATCTCCGCCACGACTGTAACCAGTCGCTGCTATGTGTTTATTTCCAGGTGTTTTTACTGATGGCGCGCCTTATTGGCTGTTCACCGGGTGAAATGCGGTGAGCGTCATGATCCTGGTGTCGACCATCATCTTTCTTTGACGCTGACGCCGTGATAGCCGCGCCCGCAACTGTTGGAGGACGAAAGCACCAGCGGCGAGGCCGGCTCTGCTGTTCTTAGCGCGCGAAAATTTCTTTGACGGCATGCTCGCGGTTTTGGATCGCTGCGCTGGGTATTTTGCGTCACCAGCGGCTCACACCGTCCGCGACCGTCCCCAGGCCATTACTGCTCCTGACCGGCTATCTGGCATTGCGTTCCTACCTGATTGAGGCTTCTTCCCGCAGCAGGACTGGGATTCACGTCGTCGCCGTGTCAGGATCCTCGCAGGACATTTCCTATCCGGCCATGCTGGAGCGCTTTGGTCGCCAACTGATACCGTGTTCCTGATGGCTTCCAGTCCCAGGATCGACGTGATGTCGGCAGTCGGCGTCGGCGGCGTCAGCCGGACCGTAGACGCGCCCGTATGTTTCGTCAATCTGAAGCCCTTTTAATAGCGCGATGGCGCGAGCCAGATCATCGACCAGCTGCGGCGAGGCGCTCGCCGCCGTGCAGGCATTTGGCTGTTCATGCAGGCGTCGCAAGACATGATGTCGGCGGACGCGCAGGCCGCACCGGTATCAGACTTTGCCCTCGGGACAGCGATCTCCACGACGAACTCGGTGCACCGGAAGCCGATGCTGCCGCGCTCTGCAGGGAATTCCGTTGCGCACGACGATGAAGCCACGACCCGGCAGGTCAGCGGTCGACCCTGCGGCTCGATATCGATCGAGATGCGGCATCAGCGCCTCAGCGTCGCCCGCAGGCGATCGGCGGCACACGCTCTACGATACGTTCGGATAGCGCAAGATGCGCGCGCAATTCACTGCAGCAAAGCAATTGTTGGGTCCTCGGGGGTGATCACCAATTCATTTCTCTGCTCGATCTGCTTTCGCTCGATCCCCAGTCCACGTACCGTCACCAGCGGGCGGCAGGTGCCTCTGAGCGCGCTGGTCGAACAAAACGCGCCGATGCGGTCGCTGTCAGTCAGCCACCTGGGGCCAATTTCGCGATCACTGTCGAACCACAACCTGGCTGCAGGTGCCGCGCTCAGACTGAGCCGTCAAGGCGATCAGAGGCAAGCAGGACCTCAATGCCCCAGCCACGCTGATCACCACCTTCCAGGGCACGCGCGGGCTTTTCGGATTATAAAAAGACTGACCTTTCCTGATCGCACGGCGCGATTGCGGTTTATATTATCACCAGTTGCACTTTGTGAAACGGTCATCCAATCGCGATCTTTCGGCGATCCCTCAACTGGCGTCAGCGCTAACCCCATCCTGATGGCGTTGACATGAACTCGACGTCATCGCGCTAATCGGCATCATCCTGTTGATCGGCATCATCCAAGAAGAACGCTATCATGATGATCGATTTTGCGTGCGATCCGTCTTTCGAGCCAGACGGACGCTATGGGCGCAGAGGATGCGATCTTCAGGCACGGCGCGCTGGCCTTCCGCCCGATCATGATGACGACGTTCGCGGCGTTGCTCAGCGCCATCCGCTTGCATGGGGGCGCAGGACAGGCGGCGGAGATCCCCGCCAGCCGCTCGGATACCCGCCATCGTCGGCGGCCTGCTGGGTATCCACGCAATTCCTCACTCACACGACACCGGTGGTCGCTCCGCTGCACCGCTTCGGCCGCAGCCGAGCCCGCAAAATCGTTCCTCGCCCAGCCAGAAACTGCGATCGCGGTGACTGAATGAAAATGTTTGCCCAATCGACGCCCTGAAGGCCTTGCGAACCGCTTTCTAAGTCCGCAGAACAAGCCGCCGGTCTGAAGCGGCGCGCGGCGCCGAAATCTCGAATACTGTAGTTGCGGACACTAAATTGCCAAAAGCAACAGACTTGAAGCGTCAGCCGACTCCGTCATGTTCTTCCCAGGATCGCCCCGGACGATCGCGTGATCTACGAACACCAGGCCGCATCAGACGGCACAAAGCAGATCGGCGGATCGAAGCACCGCTGCGATGAGTTATGGAAGCCAGCTTTGGTGGCGCGATTGTATGTACCATCGGTTAGACTGCCACGTCGCTTCAAGGCGCACGCAGAAGAAAAACCGGCGGCGATGCTTTCGCGCGCCCGTGCCCCGGCATTGGTGCTGGCTTGCAGGCTATACGATGCGGACGGTTTGGGTCAAGCAGGACGAGGCCGATTCGGGCGCGGCGTTAAGGCAGATCGCGATCCCACTTCTCCGCGTCGATCGTAACGTCTTCGTCGTGTCAGCGAGCCATAAGGTGCGTCGCCTGTCCACACCTTGGCGGCGCAACGGCAGGTTTGGGCGGGGATACGATCGATTCGCCGCCCCAATGCGCGCCCACAGCGTCCAGACGAAAACGTGAAGGCTCCAGTGTATTTTACCGGTGTCCTGGGCCCCAAGGAAGGCCCGCTACCGACGCAGGATATGCGCCCGGGCGCAAGGTAGAAGCGCGAGACCAGTCTCGCCTCCGCGCCGACAACGTCGGGACGGGCAGCTGAACTTTTTATGCATCGATCGGCTAAATAAACCTGGGTCGATGTTGGGTGAGTCAGCCCCCCCAGCGAACCGTTGATCTGGATCGGAAATGGTGGATTCACCGCGCATGGGATTGCCGTCCCACGGTACTTAAGACTTTCCCATTTTTGGGTGGTTAAGGCAGTAGTTGCTGGGGTCACTTCAGGCGAGCGCCCGAAATGCCAGCCTCCGGCAGAAGATTATCTGACGACGAGCGGTCGTCATCACGCAACGTCACCTCACTCATCAATGCCTCCCGTGGCGACGGGGAGGCCTCGCGCCTACCGTCATGGACGGTGCCGCGCGAACCGTCCGCGTAGACATAGTTGAGGAATATCTGCTGAAATTGCCTCTCCACTGAACGGCTCGCGCCAGTGGTGGGCTGGTCTGCCGCGATGAGCGGCGTCACCGGAAGCCACCGTCAACCGGACGTCGGGCTCAAGCAGATCAGCGGCAACCGTTGCCGCTTTCGCGCCCGAGGTGCAGCGTCACCGCGACTTCGCGGGCAGCGCGGTCGCGGTGACGCGGCTTTCAGTCACCGGTCTTGGTATAACCGCGTAAGCATAGAGTCATTAGGAGCGATTGTCCGACGCCAACTCGATGTCGGGCAAAAGGCTGACGAAGCGCATCAAGCGTCGAGAGTCGCCCCAATAGCTCATGCGCACTGGGGACCACGGCCTATCGCACCACCTTCGCCCGCCTGCCGGATGGGCAGCATATTGCGCAGAGCATCGGTGCCATCCGGGCGTCAATGAAGCGTGGCGCGACGACGCAGGAGCATAAAGCGAGCGTCATAATCCCGCGCCTCCGCCACGCCAAACCACGCTTGCGCCAGCCCTGACTTTGAAAGATGTTGCCGCACCCGTTCGAGGACATGTGTCACGTCGATCCCGAGGTCCCAGACGCGGTTGTAGCCGCAGCTTTCGAGATACATCGAGATTCTTCGCGCACCGGCCGGCAATTGTGCTCGACCGGCGAGGAGACGCACGGAAGCGAAATTCGTCGAACGGAAGCTTTTCAGGATCAGAAGCTCCGACCCTCCATATCGAGGCTCAATAGTCAATGATCGGCGCTCGGGCCTCGCGCAGGACAGACCGCAGTGTTCGCTTTGCTTGCGCACAGCAGGATGTTTCTTTCTGCGTGCCAAAAGCCTCTGCAAAATGCAAATGGCGTGGATCGTAGGCCTCAATGTTGCCGCCACCGACCTTGGCACTTGAGAAAGTCGGCGGGTACCCTCGCGATCCTTCCCAGACAGCATTGAACGCAGGTACAAGTTGCGGAGCAAGGACAAAGCTTGGCGCGAACGGCTGTTGCGTTCAGTTGTTGTTTGCTTCATCAGCGTTATCATCTCGAGGAAGCGTGTGTTGCTCCCACGCGTTGCCGTCCGACGCGCCGGGTCGACAAAGTAAGCCTGCACACGCCGCCAGAACCTCAGGATAAGGTCCTGCCTGGTAGAATGACTTCAAAACGATCCACCTGCACGCCTGCGTGAAGACGCGGCAGACCATAATGTCATCCAGATCCGACAGCCCGGCGACGATGTCGCGGGTGAGTCACCGCATCCTGCGAACCGCTGCCAGCCGAAACATCAGTGATATTGACACCAGCTCTCATAGTCTTGGCGGGGATCGGACCTCCGTTGCATGAAGAGATCGAGTTGAAGATGATGGCCCGGATTCTACCGAATAGCACGCGGGATGCGCGATGCCGATGCGTTTTCGAGGGGAAATGTCGGATCGCGTTGATATCACGGTTGGTGGCAAAATCCCCGATAGCGGCGCGTCATCGTAGATGACCATCCCCACCCGGACGTGTCATTCCGGTTTGGCGTGTGACGGCGTGATCGAAATTGGCAGCGTTGATCACTGCGGCGAAATCTGTGCTGCGTCGAATTTGCTGGCACAGCTCGCAAAAACATTCTTTGAAGCCCCAGGTTGGCGCAAGGAATGGCGCTACTTTGAGTAACGGCGGGCAGTTCGCCGGCGAATTTCACCTCGGCGATCTGGAGAAGCAGAGAGGGCAGTTGAAACCGGAAGAATGCGAGCACCGATGGCCATCGCATACCGGTTTCCGAACAGACTGTCGGGCAGGCAGAATTGACATGCTGTGAAGCGCTTCCGGCGTCAGGAAATCGTCGATAAACCGACGCCCGGGCGATAAGCCCTGTCTAAAGCTGCTGCTGTGCGCGATCCCTCTTCCAGTCACGGGACAGGGGCTTCGGCTGAGGCGTGGCCCTTCGAGGTGAAGAAGACGTCCGCCAATTTACGACCGATTAAGCTGCCAGCATCAGGCGAGCAGGCCGGTATTGTCGCTGAATGGAGCCAGCGTTTCCAGAACTTTAACTCAGGCCTGTAACCAGGCCATCAGACTAACACGCCGCCTTCGGGCCGGGTACCCGCAATTGTTCGCGATCGCGCTGCGTGCGGAGAGACGGCGTGCATATCCATTCGCGATTTTCCCGGTGCTGGCCATACGCTGATGCGTTTTGCGAAATACGCTCGCCAGTTCCCCACCAGCATCAGGTCTGCTCGCGCTTCATTGCGACGTGATCTACTCACGCGTGTGCGGCGCATTTCTCCGCCTCCCGTCGAGCTCGCGACGAAGCGATAACTCACTGCTCCGCCACAGTTCGCGGGCAGCGCACGTTACGAACGATATAAACAATACCCACCGATCGGAACCGTAAGGCGCCTGCGAATTCCATGGCACCAGCAGATCACATGGATTTTTTCAGAGGCGCTGGCATAACGCGCCGACGCGCCGTTCACGCGACTTTGGTTATCGTTCGTCCAGCACGTTTCACGAACCATCGCACGTGCAACCTCGCTCACCCTGGGACCGGTCGAAAACCACCAGAAGGCGCGCACGCGCGCCTAAGGTATCTGGCGATCAACGATGGCAATTGGCGCATGTTTTGACGACGGATGGCTGAAAGCGACCATACGCCCGGGCTCATCTCGGTGTCCGAGCACTTTGGGAGGGAGCTGCATTTCATTGCACCGCCACAGGGGCTGTCTGTTACCGGCGAGAGACGCGGCTGCGGCTCACCGTATCTCAGTCCCGGCACCAGGCCTCGTTTCCGATACGCCACCGGGGCTCATCAGTACCGGCGAGGCCCTGGCGTGAGCTCGCTCGGTCCCGACGCCGGGGCTCATTTTCATCGCGCTCCACCGGGGCTCGGCATCTCGGCGTGCAGCAAAGAAGACGCGACCGGGAGCTCTGTCGGTCGACGCCGGCTCCCCATTCATGCCCGCCACCCGGCGGGCTCATCCTGATACTGGCGAAGAACGCGCGGCCGAGCTCTTATCTCGGTGACATGGGCTGTTCAGCCGCGCCACCGGGCTCATCAGTACCGGCGCGAAGAGCGCAGCCGGGGGCTCATCTCGTCCCGACGCGGGCTCATCTCGGTGCCGCTATTTTCAAGCGGCGCACGCCAAGGACGAATTCACGATCATGCGAAAGAAGGTCGCCTGCAAAACAAAATGCCGGAGGTCGCTTTCTTATCGGCGGCGCACAGATCGGCGCGACGGCCACGATGAGATCGTCACCACTGTGGCCTTTCATCAGCGAACTCCCAGGCAAAATACACGTCGAAACTCGGCATCGCTTGTTTCCATTGCTTCCTGCCGCTGTGGCGGGCTTTGACGTTAACGATAAACCGAGCGTCGCACCGCGCGTAGATAACCCGGCCCCCGAAATTCGCGGCGTCGATCGTCTTCGGATGCGTTCTCAGCAGATAGCGTCCGTCATGACCCCGACCCGGATCGGTGACGAACTGCTCGCGCAACGCCCAAGCACGCCGGTTGAAGCGCGCGGAACCTTGCGCTCTCCGTGCGGTGTGCAGCTTTCCGATCGGCACGCGAAAGCGCCTGCTACTTCGTGGCGTTTGCTGGCGGGTATTTAGCGCTCAACTCCAGCTCAGTGTTTTTCGCAGTCGTCTCCATCTGGATCATCAGTGACACGATCGCGATCACTCGCCGTCACGTCTCAGATTCAGGCTCGATCGGTCGCCACGGCAGCCAGGCGACACCGCGCTGGCCGCGTGCGTACTCCTGGTTCAACAGGCGGTTTCCAGAGGTTCAGCCACTTTGAGATGCGACCATGGCTTTGGCGGCTTCTGTGAATATTACAGCAATACATCATATGACTTGAATCGGACGTTTTACGCTTTGCGCATGACCACAGCTCAATAAACTTCCTTACAGAACAGGTCGGTGCGAAACCGGACGTCACAATATCAGCGCGACCGGCGGCCAGCTTTGCGTCCCGAACAGGTTTCGGCCGCAAACGGCATTGGCGTCACTATATGGAGTTTCCCTTTCAGCAAATCGTCAGCAGTCTAACTCGTGCGCGTTTTCCCAGCCATCCCAGAGACGAGACCCCAAGTGTTTGTAACCGGCTGCCACCCCGCTAAACAGCGCCTCGGTCATTCGACCCCAGGCCGCACGCGCCATGTGCGTCCCTGGCGGTAGCGCGCGACGGGGCGTGGCTCCAGTGGCTGAAAGGGCGCATTCGCGCAAACCACGTTCCGTGACGGCTTCCTTCCGCGTCAGGCGCTCTACCGTCGGAATCGTCTGACGATGTGCGGCCGACAAACATGGTACGCGATCGATTACCGATCGCGCTGGAGACGCCGTCGGCAACGGCAATCGGAGGTAGATCGTCGCTTTTGATACCTTCCGAGCTGGGGTTCCACGGGCACCAATACCGTCTGATGTTCTCGCAGCTTCCGCCAGAACGCGGATTTACCATTCCCACGATGTGGCGGACGAGGACGGCATTTTCAATCTATCGCGCCCGCGCCGCGACGATGATGCCCAGCGCAGCGCAATGCCCAACCGGCGCATCGAGCTGGATGCGATGGAAGCTCTATCTCTGGTCACTTGATGCCCGTTCCAGCCCCTAAAAGTTTCACACTGCTGGAAAGTCCCGCCAGCTAACTGCACTAATGCTCGTTTGGGAATGCCTTTGGTTTCGGTCAAATGGCGAAGGGGAGGTCCGGCAACGATTACGAAGGAATTTTAAAATGACTACGAAGTGGCAGCGCTGACCATCGGCTGCCGCCCCATTACGCTGCCCTATCACGCGGCTCGCTGATGGCGAATCCGAATTCGCAGCTTACCGGTATGGTGGAAACGATGGGATACCGGGTAGATCAGCGCACTCCGCGCCGATAATTGCATACCCACAGGGCGACAACGTCGCTGTCACGTGATCCCCTTGTTTTGGGAAGCCACTGATTCTCTTCTGCGGCGTCTATAACTCAGCGTTTCGCCAGGTTCTGACGGCTATCGAGGTTACGGTCAACGCCCCGACGGCCCCAGCCTTGGAGGGCGCAAGCTACGCACGTTCTGCAGAAGCACTGGAACGCTCTTTTCTGAGAACGCGGAGGACTGCCATTTACAAAAATGCGTGACCTATAGTTATGAGTATTGAGGGTAGTGCGAAGAGATCGCGGGTCTGGCCTTAGGCGCTTCCTCTAAAACGCCCGGCAGCGTGGCGTGGGGCATAATTCACATTACCCTTTTGGAAGCGTCGGGGTTCGTGGACGCGTGACGGTAAGGTCGGCGCGAACATCAGACCCGCCGTGGCGGGCTGTTCGCCTTTCGTCCTGGAGGATGGCGCAGCTTCAGCAACTCGCAATTGGCGAGCAGTTCGTTACCTGCCGGGCTGAGACGGGCGCACCGAGCACAGGCTGTGGCGGCTGGCCTGGTCTCTGCGCGCCATCAGGATGGACACGGACCGCGCTCTGCACCTCGCGACGCCTGGGGTGCGCTATATTGGGCAGCCAGGCGTCGTCGATACCCAGCAGCGCGCGCGCGAGGCATCGCGAGCGAAACGCAGCGTGTCCATCCCGATAATAACGCCTCGAGACCATGTCACCAGCTCCTGTTCAGTGCCCAGCTGCGTTCAGCTTGGAGAACTGCTCGACGATACGAGCGGTGGCGGCCATCCTCGGGACAGGCGACAGCTCACTGCGGCGGAACAGATGTCTGCCGTCGCGTCCACGAACCCCGACACTCAAAAGGGTGTGTGGTCATGCCCCACGCGCCACGCCAGAGGAGATAAGGCCGGCCCTGCGCACTCGTACTCATGGCTATAGATGCATTTTTAATGATGGCGTCCTCATGTTCTCTAAGAGCATGTCTAGGCTTTCTTGAGCAGCATGACATCTTTTGGCTCTCAGACTCGGGCCGTCGGAAGAGTCCTGTCTCCAGGGCTGGTCGCGTTCGAACTGGCGTGAAACCTTTCGTGTGCATGAACTTTTTACGCCAGTAGCGGACAGTCTTGGTGATACGCCCAGCAGGCATTACTGACCGACAGCGCGGTATCGCCTGTAGACATGCACCATCGGCGGTAATTTACCGATCTCGGTAATATCACCAGCGAAACGCGATTGATTCGCCATCCGAGGGCGTGGTGATAGGCGTAGCGAGTGTGAAACGGGTGCGGCTGATGTGTCGAGGCCGCCGCCTGGTATTGTCACGTCGGATACCTTGGACTACCGGGCCGAACCAGAGGGCATTCTCAATTTGAGCGCACGATAACCTTCGGAACTTTGCAGCAGCGTGAGCAGGCTGCGTCAGTCGACCGCGGATGAGCTCTGTCGAGCATCAGCTCGATGCCGGTTACTCGCCGCTGGCGCATCACCGGCGCCGTGCAGATTGACGCCGTGTCACATCATCGGCAGCCATAAATCCGCGGCGTTCGCATCGACGGCACCATTCAGCGAAGCTGCACAGCGGCGAGCATCGCGCGACGATTCGCCTCCGGTTTATGCGCGACGGCGTCTTCAGCGACCGTAATCGATCGCGGCACTCGGCGACCGGCTTCCAACTTTCGTCATTTGACGATGCCCGGAAACGATCCCGGCGATCGCAGCGAAACCATCGGCGCCGATACGCGAACTGCCCCTCAAACCACCAGAGCCCGCCCCATCGCGATGCGCGATGATGACCGGGAGGCATTGCAGGTGGCAAACATAGTCTTGTTCTGGGACACGCGCACGGGCGCTGACGATGCCAGTGAACGATAGTTGCGGCGAGGCCAAAACTGCCGCCCGATATCGCGTCCGTTTCGACCCGTTCTGTAGGAGGCGCTATCGGCTGTATTGGCGGGCCACCGCGGCATCCTATTTGGTATGGATATTGCCCGGCGTACCATAGTCGCTGCCACCTGCCATCGCGGTTGAATCTTTCTGAAGTCGCTTCGCGACGGCGGCCGGCAATTTATCGTGATCGATGGTTGCATGGGCGAGCCTGAACCTCCAGACCGCGATCGTGGTCAGACCGCGTCGTGTCGCTGATTCGAATGGGGACGATCATGAAGCGCGGGCCTACGAGCAGTGCTTTGCCCACGCAAACTGCCACGGCGCAGCAGGCTTTTAGCGCCGATCAATGCTGAACGCCATTTAGCGGCAAATGCGTCTGATCCGGCTCAGTCATGACGGACCCTTCCTGGCGCGGAAGACGTCCGTCCGAACCGCGATCGAGCGCCGCCAACTTATCTGCAAATCGTTTACTGCTTGGAGGCGCTCGGCTGGCGAGATGGCGCGACATGGTCGCGTGACGCCCGCGGGGTCGCTGATGCAGTGCCCCGCGTGGTGACGATCTCGCAAAATCATCGCGCTGATCCTGGCGCCGCTGACAGGAAACGTGCATTTTGTTTTGCAGTGAGATCTTCTCGCATGATCGTAACCGTCTGGCGGCACCGCTTTTGGCGGCACCAGCGCGTGGTTTCCAGATGAGCCCCGGCACCCCGCGTCTTCACCGGTACCAGATAGCCCAGTAATATTTGGCTCATTTGGCGTCGGGACCAGCGAACCCAGGCCGCGTCTTTCGCCGATACCGTAGACGTGATGCGCGAAATGGCCCCGGCGTCAGGACCGAGATGAGCCCCGGCCGCGATCTTCGCCCGGTCGCGAATGACCCCGGTGGCAGCTGCACGAAATGAGCCCCGGCGTCAGCCGGGCCGCGCTTCGCCGGTAATTGGTAACGAGAGAGAGCCCCAGCGTCAGGATGAACTGACATCTTTACTTTCGAAACGTGCGGATGAGCCGGTAAACGCAGTCGTTAGCGGGTCAATCGCTATCGCGGGTAATGCGACACAGCTACGCGTGCGCGGCATCTTGCTGTCTCGAGAGGCGATGAACGACGCGTTAGCTCAGGCTGCAGCGGCGATAACACCAGGCCATGTGAGCAGCGCGGCGCGGCGTCACGGCGGCTCTGAGGTGACAGTGCTGCTGAATTCGTGGGCGCTCGTGTCATTTTGCCGGACGGCGCGACAACGCCTCGAAGCAACGCTGCTCGCCGGGCTGGAGCGGAGCAGCGAGGTATCGAAGCTCTTTGATCGCCGACTCGACAGGGAACGTGGCTGCGTGAGCGGATCATCGTCGCGAACCTGACGCTGGCGGGAGCTCGCGATATGTTTCGCAATCCTCGGCGATGGCCGATCAGCGAATTCGCTGAATGGATATGTGACGTTGCCCGTCTCTCCGCCATGATCGCCAGGCAACGTACCTGGCACGAGTGGCGCCGATCTTGATGGCCCCGCCAATTACGTTCTCTTCAAGTTCTGGAACGGCTGGCCCTCGGCGACAATACTCAGTTCGCCATGATACTGTATCGATAAACTTCCATGGACGTCTTCTTCACTATGGCTTTTCCCGCATCGCGCGCGACTGGAGGAGATCAAGCGCCACATCTTTGTGCGCTTATCCTTCCCGGGCGTCGTGGTCTGACGCGGTATGCGCGCGCCAGTGCCTGGGTTCGACAGTCTGGTTCAGAGCCATTAGCGGATGGCGCATCGGTGACCCAACTACCGGTTCTTCCAGATCGCCGAGGAAATTCGCGCTGCTGCCGTTATCGAGGCGCTATCCCTTGCGCCAACCTCTGGGGCTTCAGAATACTTGCGAGCTGCCCGGCGAATTGACGACTTTTCGCCGCGTGATCGTCACGCACCGTCTCGACGACGATCGGCAGTGAATAAATCTTCACATTTATCAATAGTTGCTGCCATCCTCATAATTTTTGCCACTTACTGCAATCGTGATATCAGCGCGTCCGACGACTCTCGAAACATCGGCTCGTGATCGCATGCGCAGCTCGGCAGAACCGGGCCATCATCTTCAGCTCCGTCTCCATGGCGGGCTACGATCCATTTCACCAGACTCTGAGGGCGCAGCGTCCCATTCACGATGCTCTGTGTTCGCGAGATGCCTCTTGGCGACATCGTCGCCTGTGTCGGATTCGTGTTTGTGGCGTTCACTGCGTTCTGCGGGGGCTTTGGTGATCGTCAGGCACCATTCCCCTGGGGCAGGGTGCCCTGACTGTCTGGAGCGTGTGCGGAGCTGCCGAACCTCCGGCGCGTCGGACTGGCACGCGCCAGGCCTTTACCTCCTCGAGATGATACGCCAGCTGGAGTGGCTGCTATGCGACGCAACGCTGGCGCTGGCATGACACTACCGGTTTCTGCGTTCAATGCACGCTGTTCATGACTCTCGGCAACCAGCGTCACTCAGCGGCATCGTGGGCCACGATCACGCCATTCGCGTGCGCAGCGGCTTTGGGCCGCGAATATCCTTGCTGGCCGCTGGCGCGGCGAACTTTTACTGCGGTATCACGCGAGGCCGGAAGCGTAAGCTCGATCGTTGACTGTGGAGCCTCCGGAGGGAGATTCGAACTTCGATATCTGAAAACTTCCGTTCGACGAATTTCGCTTCCGTGTGCCTCGCAGTCGGCGAAAAAGGGCATATCGACGGATCAGCGGCTACGATGGAACAGGATCGCGACGATAGCTCGAACGAGAATCTTCCGCGTCGAAGACTGGCGATAAATATTTGGCGGCGGATTATGACGTAGCCGAGTGCCCTATGTCGTCTTAGCCGCGCTTCATTGACGCCGGATGGCACTGATGCTCTACAATATGCTGCTCATCCGGCCTGGTGGCATGGATATCCTGTGGGGCGATCGGCGATCACGCTATCGTCGACGGCGCTCGGGACGTCGCTCCTGCCGGCCTATGCTACACAGCGCGTGCCAGTGACTTCCTGCCGCGTCACGCACGACCGCGCTGCCTTCTGACCTCCGACACAGCGTGACTCTTTTGCCATGTCAGTGACGCCTCGGTTGACCAAACTGGCGATATAAATCGTTGGACGGCTCACGTGGCACGAGAAGCCGTTCAGTGGAGACGGTTTCGAACTCCCCGGCTATATCTGCGCGGACGCGGCGGCTTTCTCGGCCCATGCGGTAGGCGCAGCTCCCGTGCGATGGCATTGATGAGTGAGAATTGACATTTCGTGATGACGGTTTTCGCTGTCGTCGACGATCGCCAGGCCTGGGCGCGCTCGCGAAGTGATGGCGGCTACCACTCAGTCCGCGAGTGATCTTGGCGATGGACGGTAATCCGCGTGAATCCATCTATTTCGATCAGAGATCAGTTTCGTTGGGGGAGCCGACGCAACGCCTCGAGCTGTGTCGACGAGCTGATCGATGCGGTCGAACTGAAGTTCGGCTGCCTGTCCCGGCGTTATCGGCGGAGGCGAACACTAGTCCGCGCTCTACTGCCCTGGCTATCTCCCGTCGGTAGCGAAACTCTCCGCGGGACACCGGCAGGCGCCGCTGGGCCTTCGCGTTACGTTCACGGGCAGCTGGGCGCATTGGGCGGCCAGGCTGATCGTAATCGCTCAACTGCCGTTGCCGCCCGAGACGAGGACAGGACGCGCTATGGCTCGTGACGAATGAGCAGACGCGATCGACGGAAAGAGGACGATCTACCCAACGCCGCGCCAGATCGCCTCGTCGCCCCAACCGATCCGCAGCCCGCGTCGACATACCAGCGCAGGCGCGCCTTCAGCTCGCCGGCTTCCTGCGCGCCTTGAGCGGCGCAATCGTGAAGACGCATACAATCCGCCGCCAGCTACGGCTTTCATCGCATTCGATATCCGCCGGATCTGCGTCTGGCTGGCCCTTGGCGTTCGTGTAGATCGCGATCATCGACTCTCGGGAGAGAACATGATGGAGGCGACTCAACGGCTGGCTAGTGTCGCAACTATTCTGGTTGAAATAGTAGCGCGCCGCTCCCGAACACCGGCAGGCTATTCCCCGGGACAGAAGCTGACTCCGCGAGGCCTCTAGGCTGATCGATGGGCAGGCGATTTCGTTATGACCGCGATCCTCAGCCGGGCGAAAGAACGACGCGCAGCTCGGCAGAGCAACGGAGTGTCGTAGATGGTCGCGACACCGGCTGAGCCGCCGACGATGTATCCGTGGCGAATCTCCGCGCCCGTCGTGCCCCAGCCGAGCTGGCGCCGCGAACGTCGTCATCATGATCAGGCGGAGCGCTTAGCGCCGCCTGGAAATAATCCTCCCAGCGCATGGCGATCATCTGCTCGGCATGGATCTGCTCGCAAAATCGATCATCGTGACTCAGCGTTGCTTCTTGACGTGCCGATCGGCTGGGATGATGCCGATTAACGCGATGACTGAGTTCAGCCGGGCATATCCAGAGCGCCCGACCTCAGCCATCGTCGAAGGATTGGAAGGATCAAGCTCGTAAGCGCCAGATATGAAGCCGCGTCAGTGCCGCGGGGATCAGGAAGGCCTGGGTGAAGAATCCTGAGAGCCTGGGCGTTGCCCTGGGTGGTAGTCAGCGTGGCGAAGGCATTAGTCTGCTCAGCATCCACGCTGGCGAGAAGCGCGGCACCCTGGCAGGTTGGGCGACAGTGTGATCGCGAAGTGGCCCGGTGATGATGATAGCGACCGCACGGCATTGTCGACCAGCGCGCTCAGCGCCTGCCGCCCTGTCTTCGATCGAGATCGCCCAATGTGTTTTGCTGCGTAAAAAAATTCGCGATCTGCGCTGTCAGGCTGCATCGTGTCGTCGATCGCTGGCGACAGCCGGCCACGTGCGCGCCGGTGATATCGAGCCGCGAGATCGAGACCGGCGATCTGCTGATGGTCGCGACGATCGCCTGGCAACAAATTCCCCGCAGAGCTGGTATCGGCTTTGGTGGTTCGTCGAGATCGCTGTCCTGGAGTAAATTATGATCTTACTGCGGCGGCTCGCGCGTCGTGTGTCTTGCGGCGCCTGCAGCGCAATGCCCTGCGGCGGCGAGTTTCTGCCGCAGCCGATCGACGATCCCCAGCTCGCGCGCCAGCGATTGCGCGGCTTGAATTGATGAACAGCGCAGGCGTGTCATGGTCTGGTTGACGCCGCCGACTTCGGCCGACATCCGCGCCCGTCGATAAACGCCATCAGAACGTATCAATTGCGACTATCACTCCAGCATGGCCAGATAGAAACGTCCTGCGAGATGACGATGAATCCCAACTGCGGGAAAAGCTTAGGAAGTCAGAACGACACGCAGCCCGATCAGATTTAATGGTCACTGACAGTCGCGGTCAGCGTGGCCGCTGGTGACGCAATACCAGCGCAGGCTCGGTTAAACCGCGAGCATGCCGTCAAAGAATTTCTCGCTATAAGGAGAAACCGCCATAAATATCTGGCAATTGCAGCAGACGTCAGCTCAGCAGACTGACGGTCGACACCGGAGATCACGAGCTTACCGCGACGCAAATTCAGCGATGTGATACCGCCTCGGTAACGCCGGAGATAAACAGCTTACGGCGATCAGCGACATGGGATGATGGTATTTCGCGCAGCGCCCTTCAGCGCCGCCTAACCCTATTCCCAGGTAAACGCGCCACGATCGACCGCTGTTATCGTCGACCTGATTCCACACGTCGCGATCATCAGCCATCGAAGGTATCAGGCTATAATAGGCATATCGTGTCGCTTCGACCAGCGATAGCACGGATCGCAAATGACCGCCGCATTGGAAGTGGAAGATCGCAAATCTGCGACCAGCGCGACCCAGCATGAACTGAACCTCTTCGACCGATCCGTCTGAGTGCGATCGTGACACCGCTATGGACGTCGACGGCGGGTCGGGTTTGGTCATGCAGCGTTGATAATGCTCGACGGCCATCGATGTGGCGCCGGGCTGCACCGCTGGTGACGAGGATGGCTGACGGTTAATCCTGGCCGGACGCGATCTGGCGTCACCACGGAGTGCTGACGCCGGCCAGACGGGCAGCCATTGCGCCAGGCAACGGTATTGGGCCAGCCCCGCGGCGTTCGTCAAGCGTAACCATGACGCTCGCCATTCGGGAGGCATTGAAGCTGGCGGCCACGTCATGAAACGAATCTTCAGACTGAGGCCGCGGCCAGCGGGTATCAGGCGGTTCCAGCGACCCGCACCACGCGACTTTGCGCGCGGCGATAGCGCGGCGGCGACGTCGACCTGGGAGAGTTGCCCGAGATCTATTATCAGCATGATCGCTGCAAATCGTCATCGCGTATCGAGTCATCGCGAAGCACCATCACCCACGGCGCGTCCGACGGATGATTTTTCCGATGGAGTTGGCAAGTGACGGCAATTCTTCGGCGGTGTCCGCCGGCTGCGCCAATCGCGGCATCCTGCCCGGCGGCGTCGTATCGCAGGCAGATACAGACTCGAGATCGCCCATTCGATGCCGCTCACCGATGTGGTAGGCTACGCCCGGCATCTGCGCCAGCTGCTGCGTTCCGGCGACGCGACCAGGAGATCGTCTCGAACAGTGCCAGACGGCTGGGTCGCAGATGGTGAAATCGATCCTGCGGCAGCGGCGACCGGCGCGGCACGAAATGACGACGGGCCGACATTGCAGACAGCGCGATCGGCACCGTCGGATGGGGCGAAGTCTTTAAATCGCGCGCCGCCCCAGTCGGCGAGCGTGGAGGAACGGCGAGGTTTAACTCGCCACCGGTCTCGCCGCGATCACCCCAGCGAGCCGGAGGCTTTGTATTGGCCGTCGACGACGATCGTTCCGCAGCAGGCCTCAGCGTTGACCACCTCATGGCCGCGATCGGACCCGGACTCGCGGTGGGATCCTGCCGCTGCGGAAGGCAGCAGCTGCCGTCTTCCATGCTGCAGCGCGGATTGGCACGGGCGCCGATCGCGGCAGTTTGAGCGCAGGACGTGAATTAACGAGTAATTGACCGGGCCAAACTGCCGTCGAAGATGAGAGGTTTGCCTTGAGCCAGATCAATGATCGGTACGGATTGTCGATCAATCGAGATCTTCGGCAAGCTGATGCGGTCGTCTTCAGTCATACGCCGGTCGTGAAGGCGTCTGCAAAAACTCATCATGATATCTCCGGGAAGTGTCTTCTGCGGCAAAGCGAACATCCGCTGATCGGCGCCACGGCCAATGACGCAGGCGCCCGGATCAAGCATGAACGATATTGCTGATGTCGAGGCGGACGCGCGCGACAACGGACATTGTGGCATATACCTGGCTGCGCAGGCGTGTCGACCACCGCGTTTGTTCGCGGCTTTGTACTGCGCGACCAGCGCGCTGCTGGTATCGACGCTCTGTCAGCGACCGCAGTTGTAACAGATCCAGGCTGGCGTTGGCAACAGCGCTTTCGTCGTGGCTGTGCTCAGCTGATGCGGTGCGCCTCATAGAGGGCGTGGATCAATCTGCGCCATCACGTCGCCGTATCTTGTCGCTGGCGAACATCTTTTTGCGCCTCGCCATCGACAGCGCTCTTAAAGTATCGCGGTGTTAGTAGACGCGGACGGTGCCCCTGTCCCGCGAGTCGCAGAGATTCATCGCTCGCCGCGCCGATCGTCACGGAGCGCAGACCGTGCAGTCGACAAAACAGTTTACTATCATGCGCGCTGGCAACCTCGAATACAGATCTTTATGCGGTTGCCGCCAGCACTGATCGTGGATGAACGGTCGCAATTTGGTTCATCTCGGTGATCCTGTCAGTAAGGCGGTGACCTGCTCGATGGATATTTTTCAAGTCCTGTCCCGGTAGCACTCGCGGGCGATACTCGACCTTTACATCGCCTCGAGTCGGCTGCGACTCGCGAGCGCATGTTGATCGGCGCTTATTGTGGAAGTGTCCGTCGAAGCGGACAAGCGCTTGCCCTCATGTTCAGCTCAGTCGCCAATACGACGATGTTGTTCGAGACGCAACTCCCACGCCGCAGCGAACATCACGACCGGATGTGCCTGCCAGCTTGCCTCTGAAAGCGCGCATAATGGTAGATCAGCCGGTGGTGCGTCGAATCATGAATTTGTCCGTATGCGGTGCCCGGAAGTCGTCGAGATTGCCGCTTTTACCGCCAGTATCAGCTTTGCGACGTCTTGCCGTCCCCCTCGACCTTAACTCGTCGGAAACCCGCCCATAAACGGCGCGCAGAAAAAAGGCAAGACCGTATTCGTTGGCATTGACAGAGGGTGAAACGCTCTCCGCCAACCGGTACGGCGTAGCGCGGACTATCGTCTCGCTGATATATCTGCGGACCGTCATCTGCACGACACGTATTCACGAAGCCTCGACATGGTGGCGCGGCAGTCATTAATCGTGGCTTCCGATAAACCGCCGCTGGTAGTTCCGAATAGATGCGCTTGCAACCTTCGACGGCGCGGTGTACCGTGGGCTGAATGGCCTAATGTCTGCGCCGAACTGCCGTAGAGACTCGGCGTAACGTCATGAACCAGGCGCGCCTTGCGCGAGCAGAATTCGGTGGTGCGGTGATGCCGCCGCAGCTGCGCGTCACTAGAATGGGGTTTGTTTCGTCGTCATGTAAGCTGACCTCAATTATTAAAGAGACCAGAGTGCAGTTTGGCGCATGCGATTTCGTCGCGGCAATAACGCTGGCGCGACTGTACGCATGACGAAAAATGACGCTGAATCCGCGGGTTGACAACATCGGCACGACCGGGACAACAACTCGTGCGCAGCCCTCAGCCAGCGTGGAAATCAACCTGGCTCCTCTTCAACGCGGACCTGGCTGATGATATCTGTCATATTCTCAGGCCGGTGATCATTGAATAGCGGGTGTCATTTCTGAGGGAGAAGACCGATTATTAGACGACGTAGCACACGTCGTAAGCAATAGGGCCGGTATGAACCGCCGAGCGAAACCTCTGGGTGGTTGCGCCCGACGCCTGGCCAGAATATCGCGATCCGCGGCGTGGCAGCGGAAGCAAGCGCGACGACGCCGATGATCTGATTAGCGGATCGGAAGGCGTTTGTGGCTTCTGCGCGCTCTCACCTTTCAACGTTTCTCGGCCTCGCAAAGATCCGCGAGTTTCCAGCGCAATGCCTTGTTTTTTCTGAGATTCGGCAGCCGCCCCGGAAGATTGTAATGCGAAAGCGCGGTAGATGGGGTGGTCAAAGGATGCGGGAAGATGAAATCGAACGATGCCAGCCATCGTGCGCGCTGGAGAACGGGCTGGGGCCTACTGATGATGCTGCGCAGATGGCGATAATCGGCTGTTAATGAAACCGAATCCCTTGGACTTGCGCGGTACCCTGTATCTCGAAGATTACAGCGACGCTGCTCAGCGCGGCGAAACGAGGCGTATGCGGCTGATCCGAATCGATGCGGCGATGCTAGCGCGCGGGCAGTTGAGCTGCGTCAGGTTTGCGCCGATCATTTCGAGGCAGCCTGTTGAGGCGCGGCCCCGTGCGCCGCGCGTATTTGAACTCGGGCGAAATACCGACGTCGCGTGGCTATCCGATCACAAACCGGTGGTGTATGGAAACTGGCATGCGCCACCCAGTCGAGGTTGGTTGCCCCGCGCTGTAATTCCACGCAGATCAACGTGAATAATGTGAACCTTTGACGGGCGACGAGGTAAGTGGATGACCGCGCCCGGCACCACCGCCTCCCGTGCGCCTCTGGTGGTTCAGGATTTGACCCGCGCCGCGTTCGTGAGTCGCGTCACGATCCCCCTGGCATTTGAAACCGACAGTCGTTGGCGACCTCCGGTACGCTGTCCGTGCGATCGGCTTCGCGTCTGTGAAACCTACTCACCGTGATGGGGATCCGGAGTCCGACACCTGGGTGACTCTTTCGTCGGCCGCGACCAGCCATTTCGAATTCAGTCCGGCGTGCGCCGTATGCCATGGCAGCCTGGCGATGTCTGATTTTCGCAGCGCCCGACGCATGGATCTATTTTGATCGCGGCTATGTCCGGCTCGGCGGGAACATGTGATCGATGAGTGCGGCTTTCGACGACGGGCTGATCGGCTTTGTCGGCGGAACAGAGGACCGGCAAGGATGCTTTGATCGATGCCACTTTCATCGGGCCGAAGATGCTTTCTTCGCCGGCGGCAGCGATCGTAAAAGATACCTGCGCATTGGCCAGCAGGCTTCGTATCACCGGACACTGAAGCATCATCAGCGCACTGCTTTCTGATCAGGCTCGACGTGCGGCAAAACCCGCCATACCGCCCCGCAATGCGCTCGCCGTCGTAATTGAATGGCAAGAAATCAGATCATCCGACAGCTTGTACCGCCGGCCGCGCGAGATGATTCGGCACTGTCACCGGCTGCGCGGTGCCGCGAACATTCGAGGCGGATGTCGGGTACGATTCGTAGATCGGCACCTGCGGCAGTTACGATCGTTTGCTCATTTCAGCGTTGCCAAGACCAGCCTGTCATTCTTCGGCCCTCAGCGGCTTTCTGAATATCGCCGATGACACCTGGGCTGCGGAGTTCGCAGGCCTGCCGTCAGGCGTCGCCAAACCGCGCCGGAACGCGAGTTCGCTCGACATCAGTTCATCGAGACCACGCGCCTGTGGTCGTCTTCGCCGCCAGGACACTTTGAGCCGACGGCCTGTCAGATTCGGGAGAATATCGCGCGCCATCAGACTACCTTGCTGGCGGCGCGTCATCAGCGGGAGAGCGGAATGAATGCGCTTTTCACGAAGCGCGGTATTGCGCAACACTCGCGCGCCGGAAGACTGGCAGCGCGGGCGCCTCGCGTTCCTTTCGAACTCGATCGCCAGCAGACCAGCGTGAGCGTAATAACATTCAACGGCCCGCCGTTCGCGCTCGCCTGCAGGCGATCTTTCAGGCTACGCTGCGATCATTGGCATCCGCGGGCAAACGATCCGGTATCACGTTCAAATCAGTCGTTCATAGCGGGACGCGAGCGTTTGAACTGGCAGTAACGCGGTGGAGAAGCGATCGTGGCAAGTTGGGCAGACCATCATCAGTAGTCGCGCCGGAATAGATCAACACCGGGTGGTGACGCTGGTGGGCGCAATCGATAGACAGAACTCCCTTCCTTCGAGAATTGGTCGCGACTCGGGAGCTTTCGTCCGCTCGCCGCGTTGCTGAGTCGTGGTGATCGGGATTCGAATCACTTCCGGCATGTAAGGGCGGGTCATCGTGAGCCTGGCGCGGCACCTCGAGGAGCGGCTCGGCCTGCGGTATGAAGCCCAAGATCGTCTCAGTCGGCATCAGAAAACGACGCTACCGCTCGTGCCGAACAGACAGCTGGGCGCTATCGATCGGCTTATCCGGAGTCTGCAAATACCTGAGCCTCGCCTATTCGCGCTCTGCGGGCGCTCGCATCTCAGGGCGAGTGGTAGCTCGGGCCCTTCGACTACCGGCGGCATGTTGCAGGTAATTCTTTCCGGCGCTGCTCGATGGTAGCGCCGGTATACTACTTCCCATTTCGCCGGAAACTCGCCGCGACAATGGAGTGACGAGGTGCGGTCGCTGGCGACGATAAAATCTCCGCTGGTCAGCGCTGCCTGCTGGCTTTTGCCACTCCGCGAGCCGAGCAGACCCACGATGGGGGTCCTGCCGCGGATGCCATCGCTCTCAAATGGCGCGCGGAATGGCGCGATTCTCCCTGATCATCTTCGACATGGACGCCGACTGGGTCCCATCGCGCTCGCGCCTACCAGATCTCTGGAAGAATCGAGTCGAGAGACCGCGTTATGACTCGATCGTGACCGACGGCGCGAGATTACCGGGGATCGCCCACAGGCTGGGCGGTGTAACGACGAATTCGATTCAGCTGAGGCATCTGCCTTCAGAAGAAGGCAATTCCCGCGTGAAGTCTGGAAGAATGACGGCGTCAGCGCGGTAGGTCAGCCTCGCGCGTACCCCAGCCAGGAGCTTTGCGGCGGAGTCCTGCCGCTCATCCCCGCAGTGACGAGCGATGACTGCGGGAAGCCGGCGCCGGACTCTCTGGAGGCGCTGGCTTTCGGGGAGATCGGACCAGTCTGGTGTCGTCGGACAGCTCTGGGCTCGGGAGCCGCGACCGCTGCGAACCTTGTCGGCGGCGGTCTGCAACGTCTCGGGTGTTCATTTGATTCTCGTTTCCCCGTCTTTGAACTGCGGGGCGAAGGTTCTGTCAATGGGCGAATTGATGTTCAGCCACCGGCCGCGGCTCCCCACGGGATCGGCGCTACCCAGGGTGTGGTGCCGGTGAACCGGATGCGCGATGCTCGACCTGGAGCCTTACAGCAACACGGTCATTCAACTTCCGTGATCGTCGTGAATCGGGCGCTCGCGTGGTACGCTGATACCTCGCGACCGGGATTTCCCATCGAGCTGGCGAGACCGCCGCAGGGATGCTCGACGCCATCCTGGCGCGATCGCGATCCGTCAGGTCTGTCACCTGTGCGGTGAACCGTCTCCCGCGCACCAGCAGCAGGACATCGACCAGTCGCCCGCGGATGCCAATCCCCTGCATCCATTTCGAGCGGGATGAGGAATCCTCCCGTTAACTCCGGCACGCGACGTGAAAACCAGTCGGAGAAGAGCGACATGGGACTGTTCGGACTGGGCCAATGTTTCCTGCCGGGAATCAATTTGGAGAGCAACGCCCGTTAGGTTGGCGCTCCGGGGCGAATTTCCTTCCTTCATTCCTGGGTCGCGGCTCAGGCGCTGATGGCTTTCCGCATCGATCCGATAAGGCGATCGGCATCAGCGCAGTAAGTCTGGGCCAGTGGCGTTTTTCTCGATTGACGCGCCGTCCTGTCGGTGATCCCATTTCCGGCGCAGGCGTTCATCGGCGCTCTGTCGAGCGGATCCTGGCGACCTGGGCAATCATGGGCTGAACAAGAGTCATCATTTCACTCGAAGAACCGCGGGGATCGTCAGCGTCCCCGCGGTGCGTTGCGTCGACCAGATGGCGGGAGACGGCGGATGCGGTGATGCGCCGCCGGCAATCTCCGTGTTCGGGATCTTGGTCTGGAAATACCGCGGCTACCGGCGTTCAACTCACCATGTTTCGCCAGGCTGCAAGGAAGCAGGCGTGGACGCCGTTGGCAGCGGTATCTCAAGCGCCCGAACGATGGCTGGCTGGTGAACAACTCTCGGAATGCTGGATGGCATACGGCGGCGGAGGTGTCTCGGTTTCGTGGCGCTGCTCTGCGCTGGCGCTCGCTGACGCCCGTGACCACACTAAGCTACGCCTACTGATCCCGGCTCCTGGAAACCACCGGGTTCGGGTGGATCGCGGATTACTATTCTGTCGGAAGAAAACATCCGAGGCGTCGCCTATTTCCCCGGACCCGAGGCCGAAGGGAAAGAAATCGGGCTGCGGGGACTGTCCGCGCTGAAGACGTTACGGCGCTACCGCAAAAGGCTGGGCGAGATTCGAGGACGCAGTCCGAACGCGACGAATCCCGCTGAAGGAAGTCGCTTAGCGGCCGCCCAGACACCACCGGTAGACCCGGTCATCGGCGATGCCAAGATGTGACGTGGCGCTATGCCGCATCATCAACCGTCAGTTCACTTCTCCTCTGACCGACTTCCCCGAGGATCGTGGTTCTGCATCGTGAGGCGTCGTCGTAGATAGTTTGATCGGTAGTCGCGACCGGTGAATGCCGGCGGCTCCGAGACCCGCGACATCATCGAGGATCCCGCCTGTACGGCGTCGCGTAGGCTCAACGCTCGGTTCACGGCGATAGGCAGACGGTACCAGATCATTCTTTCGAAGTGCGTGAACCGCGCTGGTGCCGGTTGGCCGGTCTTTGTGATCGAGATTCCACCGTCGATCGGGACAGTGGCACCGTGGAAGACGCTGTCAGCCGTTGATATCTCCTGACCAGCCATGCGACGGCAGAACGGCGCCATGGGCGACCTGGCGGATGGCCTTTCTCCAGCTGAATCAGAGGGACCAGCCCTTTATCAGGGCGGAAATGACGCCTGGTGGCATGACCGGCCTCGAACCAATCTAATACTCCGAGGCCATAAGCGGCGGCAGAATATCAGAAATTGGCCGCGATCTGGCGAGCGAGCGCCAGGAGATCCGCCCGGTGAAATCCGTCGGAATACTTTGGCCAGACGGGTACAGTACCATCAGGCGAGAACCGCGACCGCCGATCGCGAAAGCGCGGCACTCCGCTGGCGCGATAGGAGGCGATCTCACTCAAACGATGCAGAATTCTGCATTGCACTGCCGGCGAGAAGCAGGCGGCGCAAAGTTGGCGATCGGATTGGGAAGCGCATGAAACCGCCAGTGACGGCGACGCCGGCAGAGAACTTATGTAATCGAGAGGAAGCGACATCATGACGCCGGAGGCGAATCAGGACGAGATTCGCTACGCAGACGATGTCTGCCCGTTTCACCGATCCGCCGGCGCCCATCGCGAGGGCAGGGAACCCGCTCATGGGGTCGTCATCGCTCGTGCGGTCGAAGCGAATGCACGGTACCTTCGAGGAAGCCCTACGATGTCCAGACAGATGACAACGATGGCCAGCCCCGAAGTGCCCCGCCAAAGAGCAGACACCGATGAAGTCCTGCTCGAGTGAGCCATCTGCGACCGACCAGCCCATACGAAAGTCGGCAGGCCCGCAGAAGATCCGCGCTTACCTGCGACGCCAGTCGCAGGCGGCTCGCGGCGAGACGGATTTTTCGGAATCAGGCCGGGAAGGGGCGCCAGACGATCGCGGTGTCGCGCCGACAGGACGATCGCGGATTATCCAGGCGACGGAGTCTGGGCGAGCCATCCTGCGCGACGACACAATCCGACCAGAATGAGGATGTGGCTCGGAATTTCAGAGGGCAGCGTGGACGGATGGTGTGCGGGATCCTTTAATCTGCGTCTGCCCCTCCTTTCCGCTGATCAGAGAATGTTTTACAGTAACCGGGCACAGGATACTTCACAGGTATTGATCTGGACATTGCTCCCGTCACCCGCGCCAGATGGCACTACGCCACTGGCACTGGTTATGTGGTGAGGCCGCCTGTTGCTGTTGGTCATCAAACATCTGCTGCACTGGGACACGCGTCTTGGCGGCTTCGCCCCGCCTCGAACTAGTAAGTCTGGAGTATTCAGACACATATGTTGATGCCTGGCTGACTGTACTAGAACGACAGACCAACCGAGATCCCCTCATGCTGTCTCTCAGAGATTTGAACGCTGGCCCGGCCTGTCTCGGCGTCGGACGGACGGATCCGCGATCGTACCTGGGTCAGATTTGACCGGCAGCCAGAACCGGCACATCTTTGCCTCTGCTCGGTTGATCTCTTCGGCGTGCGCAACTCGCCTGCCGGCAGCGTTTCCAGTTTCGCGAGTCTGGAGGCGACGTAATCAGTACGTGAGGTGCTCGCGACCTCGCCAATACTTCTCCTACCATCACGTCTGGATTCTCTCGGGAATGCCCGGGGCTATTCCGGAAATATAACGTTTGCTGAGGACCAGACATTCTGCCTGACCGGATCGCGTCTCAGGCCGGTGTTCTACGCTTTGCGTGCATGGCTGGCGATCCTGCACCCGCGTGACCATGCGCGTTCGTCGTGGGCGCGCACTCATCGCTCTGGTGACTGGTGGCGCCAGGGCGAAGCCTGACAGCACCGGTCCGCCGAGCGCTCGCGGCGATCCTCGCGGCGCTTTGCGGCTGCCTCCGGTTCTTCGACGCTGCTCACTCGACGACTGGCGCCGTGGAAAGAATCGCCTCTGTAACTCTTATTCCAGACGCTAGTATTGGCACGGGCCGAGGTAGTGCTTTCGTCGGCGGTGTCTCATTGGCTCTGGAGTTACGCATGATCACCGTATTCTCATCGCCGAGATCTCAACGATGTTTGCGGCACAGCATTATCGCATAACCTCTGGCGAGGCTTCTCTTCAGCGCCGGCTTGCGTGTTGGGTTCGAGATATTGTTATCTCGCGGCTCTTTCAGAGACGAGGAGAGTTCCGCTCTTACGCCGCCGTGTGCGATCGCCGTTAGAAGCCTTGGCCAGTGCTGCAGCCTCAACCAGCAACAAGTTTTTCAGCGCCGCGCCAGCTGTCGAGGCTCGGCAGGCGCTGGTGATGTTTGACCATATCGCCACAGCCCCGCTTCCGGGAAGTCCTGGGTTGGTGAGCGATCCCAGGCCACTATGAAGGCGGCGAAGCCAGCGCGCTCATGCCTGTTAACAGCGCGCGTTCGATCTGGCAACGGTCAGCCGGAGTCAGATAGCGCTCGAACATGCCGCGATGCTGCAGCGTGGCGGCAGTGCATCGTGGTCGCAAGTGTCTCGTTCCTCCAGTGCCCGGCGTGAGGCTTTCAGCGTGATCGAGAGATCGTTGCTGACGAGTCGGGCCCGCGGAAGTCGTCATTTCTCGACTACAACGAAGACTGCCCGCAATCTGTGAGTGATCGCGCGATGGTGTCGCGCGGAAATACCGAGGATCATCGTGTGGACGACGGCTTCGGGTAGCGGCTCCAGGTAACCGGATCTCGGAGTCGAGTGTGCTCCGGCGGCGCCAGAACCGGGATACGCGGCGCGGCGCTCGAGCGCTGGGTTGCCTGGGCCCAGCCTGGGCGATCTGATCGGACGATCCAGTTGACGCGACAGCGCATCAGGTGACTGGTGGGAGGCGCGGACCACGGCGGAGATGTGCGTTCGATCGCGCGGCGACCAACGGAACTTTCTGCGCAGCTGTCGCAGTATCTGTCGGAACCGGGTGCAACTTCGGGCATCTTCCGGCATGCGATAATGCCGGAAGTGGTGCTGCGATGCACCTGCTGCCGGCTTCTCGTTCGACATTCACCCTCGCGGCAGATCACCGGGGCGCGGTCGAATATCTGCCGATCGCGCCCAGCCTTCCGGCCCCGGCACTGTATTTCGCCGCTCCTGCGGACCTGCTGATCGTGATATATTCATTCCGCTGGGCGTTCTGGCGAATCTCGGTGGCAGTTCGGCTGGCCTCTTCCAGCCGTCACCTTTTTCTTTCAAAAATTCAACGCAGGCCGTGAATAAGCCGACCAGGATATGCGGCTCCGGGAAGCCGGATGCAGGTGCAGTCGGCGTCGGTTTTGCTCACGGCGCTCTTCCTGTTGCTTCCGGCCATCAGGTTCGAGATCTAGCGCTGGCCTGCTGTTGTCGTTAGTGTGTTGCTCGGCTGATGCTGGGCGCACGCTCGGCGTAAGTGAAGTGGCGGACGATGACGCTCAGACACCAGCCTGCCGACAGCGACGCTATGTTGTATAAACCGACGCCTAATGAACATGTGCCTGAGCATCGTTGGCGTTATCGCAGGCTGCGCCCGCGAGCTTCATGACGGCCTTCCTGGGCGGCGTCGCTGACCGACATGATGTCGCCATGTTTGTCTGGTTGCCGCGGCAGTGCTGACATCGCGACGCGCTGCCCGGGTTGGCAGGAACCGCACGGTTTCCTGATCACAAGGCGGCGCGGTAGCGGTGATCTTCCTGCCGCTCATGCTGCGGCGCCGGCTCTGGCCGCGCCGTCTGCGCAGCCGATCGTCGCCTAATCGCACGCTGCGCCGTCTCGCTCGGAGATCCCGTAGCGCCGCCAGAGACATTGTAATCTCATCACGATTCGGGTGCAGTCCTCCTCCAACGTGGACTAACAGCTGAAGTTCAGTACCCTGACAGTATGGTTTGCTGGTCACGGCCTATTGCCAGATCGCCGGACTCATGCCGATCAGCCTCGGCGGCGCGCTCTCAGCTGCGCAACTGCGCCGTTCAGCTCCCCTTCGCTGATCATCCTCGGCGGACGCTGTCGCGGGTGGCTTCCTCGTTGGCGGCCTCGTCTGGCTGCTGCTCATTTGGCGCGTCGGCGCATCGGAATCTCGGCGCCGGCCATACCAGGTCGGCACCGGCCATTAACGCGCGAACACCCGCAGACGGGCATCACCGTGGTCGGCGAATACGGTGTTGTTGGAAACCGGCGGCGGCTGAAGTCAACAGCTGGAGCGCACCGCCTGCACCCGGCATGCGACCCGGAGATTCTGGCGGAGATAAGAACGCTCGAGGAACATTTGCTGGACCGGCGGCATGGCGGTCGCACCGCCGGAGACGAAAAGTTCGTCCGCGCTTCCCGCTCAGGCTCCGATCGATCTGATGCTGCGGCTGGATCACGGTTAAGCGCAGACTTCATTTCTGTGTGAGAAGCCACAGGTGGCAGCGTTCAGCCGCCGGTGTCCTGGCATCTGCGATCTCCTGCGCCCAATCTGAAGTGAGATCCCGGACGCATCGGGTCAGGCTTGCGCGTCAAGTCTCGACGGTCGTTCGGCTCAAGCTGTGCAGAATCCTGTCCCCGGGTTCCGGGCTCAACTACGCGGGGCGAACAGGGGCACGGACTATCAGGCGTTCGCCTGCAGCGCAGGGAAATGGGCCGGATTTCCAGTGGGCTTTCGCGCGTTGCCAGCTGCGACCGTGGTGCGGGTAGCCTGAACGGATCGCGGCGACGCGTTGTCCACGGGGTGACGGCGGTTCTGCATACAGTCCTGCATCCCGATCGCTGTCGCCCGATCCTTGAGCGGACAGTCCCCAGTAGGACGCGGCACGCGGAAGCATCGGTATCAGGCGATGATTCTGGTCTCTACCTCGACTACCGATGAACCAATTCACCGGTTCGACGCCCGCTACTTCCCGTCGCGGACGTAGAATACCCGATTGTCGGCCAGACTGCCGCGGTCGTCGCTGTTTCTGGCCAGACCACGCTGCCGTGCGAGACCGACGATGTGGCGGATGGTTGATGCCTGAGCCTTGGTCGCGAAGTGGCCGACGATCCCTCCCGGCGCCGCCGGTCGCGGTGCACCCGGCGTTGTCTGCGACGGGCGTCACTCTGCCGGGGCTGGCGTTCAGACCTGGATCACTGGGCCGAAGTCTGCCGCGGCTGCTGTCAGGCAGTCTCTTCGCCATGACAACGCCCATCGCGCTCTGGCGCATACGCCGCAGTGGACTAATCTGTTTCTGCCGGGATCAACGAGGACAGTGGACATCGGAAGGTCTTGCCGCCGCATCAGTGGAAGGACGAACGCCGTTCGAGCGAGCATCGGCCGGCTCGGTGCTTTGAGCGATCGGCAGTCCACCTGACCGGCGTCATTGCGGCCCGTCGAACGCTGGGCATTTGCGCCAGCTTTCCGAGGCTTCAGGTATTGCCCGCTCGAGCGGCTATTGGCTGCGGAACTCTGGCGCATGATCGATGTCGTCGCTCCAGTTCCGCAGGCCGGCGGTCGTGGCGGCTCTCGCGCAGAAACACGTGTTGCGTGAAAAACCGCTCAGACCGTAGTTTCGGCATGCGTGCCGCCCGGGCAAGCGGCAAGCGCTTCTCGCGTGAATTCCAATCAGCGCAATCAAGTTTCTCAAACGAATCGGCAGGCAGATCGCGCTGGACCGCGTCCGCGTCGGCGCAGGCGACGGCCTCCGCATCAGGCCGACTGGCAATACCAGACGCCGGAGTCAGGTAGTGGCGCGGTGATGAATCGGTATTCGCCCGGCATCCTGAATGATGTCACCGAAATCGTGATCAGCAACCATGTCTGGAGAGTCGGCTCCGGAGACAACGCCGACGTCTGCTCACGGCCGCATCGATTCCGGCGACCTATGAAACCACCTGAACCGGTGTGGAAGGGATATTCCCTCGGGTACGGCGACACCGCGGGATGAAAACACTACGCGCCGATGTCAGCTTCCTGGTGCAGGACATGAAGCCGGGTGGCGCAGCGGAAGATCCGATATCCGGAAATCGTGCGGGAACTCAAAGGCGGACTTCGACCGCGCTCTCGACTCAGGAGGAGCTGGCCGATGATCAACGGGGAGGCGGACAGCTGGAAGCGGTGAGATCGCCAGCATGACAGGCAGTGCCGTCAGAGATCGCGCTGAGCCCGGGCCGGCCTCGCCGACTCTGCGCTCGTCCGTATTCCCCAGTGGGTGTGTACGTCACTCCTTTGCCGCCGCGGCATGTTTGAGCGTGGAGGAAGCCACACCTTCCGGCCTGGATCCCATGCCTGGGGTGCATGTCGACATTTTCCAGAATCCGCCGGGCGCCGCGGAAGCCATCTGGCGCCGGCCCGGGCGTCGGAGCGATTCCACCGGCATCATAAGCCCGCGATTATTCCTGGTCGTCAGAGGAACGCTCGCCGCGCGAGGCCGGCGGACGACAATCTGACCGCGCTGGCGCCAGTTAGTTATCGGAAAGTCGCCGCCTCGGCTGGATTTCGGGTGGTCGCGCGGTTACTCGGGCTCGTGCTATCAGCGCCGCTCGGCAGCTTCTCCGCCGTCACGATCATCGGCCTCCGGCGCCTTGGTCTCGGCTTGGCGCTTGGCCTGTCACCTTCTATGCCCTTCGGGACGCCGGGTGTTTTCCGCGCGTTATCTCGATCAAATCTGGGCATGAGCGCCTGTCTCCTTTTGCCTTCGTTATGATCTGGGTCCTGAGTATTGCACCTGCGATTAATTAAGCTTCGGGCGCGATGCGCGCTCGTCCCTGGGCGGGTGCTCTCCGACTGCAACGGAGGCCGATGGAGTCACGGGCCTAGTAGCGCTCTGGAGTCCGGCGGATTCGGGAATTTCAGACTCGTTATGTGCGCGTGGGCATTCACGCCGGTACTGTTGCTGTTCTACCAGTGGGCCTGGATTTCGGTGACTGTGGGCTCGCGGTGCGGCGATATCGAAATGGATTGATGGCTACAGGCGGGCTCGCGTGGCTACGCTTCTGATCGAGCCGCGCTACGGCCTTCTTCATCGATAAACGTCACGATCTCGCTTCGCGGCATTAACCAACCGGCAGGAACGCCATTCCTTCGCGCGCGAGACCTGGTTCTGCGTGGCATTCATTCTTCGGCTTTGCGTGCAATACGCCCGGCTGCGGTGTCGCGGCGCATCCTGTTTCACCGACCAGGCGCTGCGTGCTGCTGCGCTACCCCGAGCTCGCGTACTGGCCTCGCCTGATTTCGTCGTCATTAATGATCTATCTCGATGGTCCGCAGTCGAGCGTGATGAACAATCTGAGCGCGTGTTGATGTCGGTTTCCTGCAACTTGCGATTCTGGGAAGACAATACCTTCCGCAACCCGACTGTTCGGTAATCGTTTGGAGACGATTCAGATCGGCCAAGCGACCGGATGCGTCGTCCGGCTGGTAAAGGTGATGCCAAACGCTGCAGATTTGGGCAGATGTAACGATATATCGCCGCAAAACGGCGGCTTACGGTGGCGCGATCTGATCTCTCCCTCGTGGCGAAGACCAGAATCATGTCGGGGCCTCAGCTGAGCCTGCATCGACCACGGGTATAGACCAGCCAGAACCGCGACGTCGTCATCAACGAACGGGCCGTATCCTGGCCAGAGTGTGGCCGCGATGCCCAGCTTCACGAACGGCGCATGTTAATGTGGCGATGGCATCGTCATCGGTAGAGACAAGCAAGTTCAACCGATAGCGGCTGGTTTTGGCTGGTGGGAATGCCCAACCAGTTCGACGGTGCCACGTGGCCGAGCGCGCGTGAGGTGACGCGGACATCGATACGCCGACGTTAACCTCTCCGCCGGCTGGAGGCGCTTCCCAAGCTGGTAGACGCCATCGATTCAGAGGCTATGACCTTTGGGACCGGATCCGTCTGCTCACTCCTGGACGACCGGTCGGCGAGACAGGAGTTCATCTCGCGAATTATTTATTTATGTTTCGGGTGGTTCATTTGTGGACCCTCGGCGACATGGCTTCAAAGTGTCTAAGCCGCCGAGTGGTCGTTCACGAGTGAAGGACCGGGCATGGTTTTCGACGCGGAATGTGGTGCTGGCGGGTAACCTTTTTCCCCTCAGCGGATCGAGACGACGACGGCACGGGTGGCGTCGCCAGACCACTACTGGGAAGACATCCAGGCATTACTCGTGCGCTGGAAGCTGTAAAGCGCCTCAACTCTCGATAACGCATCGCTCCTCTGACTCCTTTCGAATCCCGCCGGTCGCGTAGCCTCCTTCTCGTGTTCCGGCGCCAAAAATTTTTCGATCGGCGCCGCTACTGCGTCACGGCGGGCGCCGCAATCCGTTACCCCTGCTCGCTCGTCGACCGCCAGGTCAGCCTGTTGGACGATTCCATCGATTCCCGGCTGGCTACATCGAGGGCGTGCCTGACACCGCATCTGAGTCATGCCCTCGGTCACGACAATACTGTTTAGCCGCGACCTCCGAACATTCCAGGCTTTATCAACGTCGAGGCACTCATGTCGCGTTGCGCCGATCACCGATTCATCACAGTAAGCGGCATCGCCGCAGTACCTGGCGCTTCAATAATGCTGCGATCGATCGAAACGAATTATAACCAGCATCCCAGCAGACTCAGATTTATTCGCCCTACGTCGATCGACCAGGGCGAAACTGCGAGCGTCAATCATGAATTGGCTCGCCAGCACTCCGACACCGCGGGCGTGATGTCGGCTCGGGTGCTCGGGAGTCCCGGCCGGTCGCAGTGTTGCTCTAATCGCCGCGGCAGCGGCATTCGCTGGACACTCACTATTCGAGTCGGAAGACCCAGATGCTGCGGTGGAGTTACGCGATTAGGGGATCAGGCGCGTTCCATCAGACCCCTTCGGAGCATCCCTCGCCTGATTCGCCAGCGGTGATGGGCTTTGCCCTCCTTTGACCGCGAGATCAGCGTCGTTAAGCCAACATTGTTTACGGCAGCTCCCCCATCCGATAGTCGACAATACGTAAAC
>ERZ1370068.7086-contig-6025_pt1 | contig 60350 bp, 68 predicted proteins | sample MGYA00561227_ERZ1370068 | MGnify/ENA primary metagenome ERZ1370068 (study PRJEB38410, sample SAMEA6850437) | metagenome | study: Metagenomic assessment of the ecological functions of the soil: analysis of the soil microbiota associated with the... | reverse complement strand
TGCTGCAAACCCTCGTGGTCAACTGGGACTATGTCGGGGGCTCGCGCGGCGCCACCATCATCCGGCCGAGACGAGATCGCGTGGATCGGACCCTATCCAGTATCTGTTCCTGCTGATGCTGGCGCTGGTGGTCATCTCGCATCACGATCGCGCGCTGGCATCGAGCGCTCGCAGCTCGGCTACGGCTTCGCCACCATCCGCGACGATGAGCTCGCGGCGGAAGCCTGCGGCGTGCCGACGCTGCGGCTCAAGCTCATCGCCACCACGATCTCCGGCGCGCTCATGGGCATGGCCGGCGCGCCGTTTCCGTATTACATCGGCTATCTGCAGCCCTCGTCGGCGTTCGGGCTCGAATACGCCGGTCAACTCCATCGCCATGCCGATGATCGGCGGCACCACCAGCTGGGTCGGGCCGCTGATCGGCGCGATCCTGCTCGGCATCGCTGCAGCAGATCGCGACCGTCACCATCTCCTCGGCGGTCAACCTGCTCATCGTCGGCCTGCTGCTGGTCGCCTTCGTCATCATCGCACCGAACGGCATCGTCGGGCTGGTGCAGGGCTGGTGCGCAGGAGAGAAATAATGGCCGGCGCATTGCTCGAGGTTGCGGGTCTGAGCAAACGCTTCGGCGGCTTCGTCGCGCTCGACGGCATCGATCTTGCCGTCGCCGCCGGCGAGCGCGTCGGCCTGATCGGCCCCAACGGCTCCGGCAAGTCGACCTTGGTCAATTGCATCTGCGGCACGCTCGCGCAACGAGACCGGCACGGTGCGCTTCGACGGCGAGGCGGTCGACGGCCTGCTCACCCACGAGCGCACGCGCCGCGGCATGGCGCGCAGCTTCCAGCTGCCGCGGCCGTTCGCGAGCCTTGACCGTCGCGGAGAACCTGCGCGTGCCGCTGCTCTACACCGTCAATGCGCGGCCGGGCTACGCGCTGTCGCCGGCCGAGCTCGATGCGCGCTGCGCCGAGCTGTTGGCAGCTGGTCGGCGCTCGCCGACAAGGCCGAGCAAGCTTCCGCGCGACCTCACGCAGGTGGAGATGCGCAAGCTCGAGCTCGCGCGCGCCATGGCGGCGGAGCCGAAGCTGCTGATCGCCGACGAGTCCATGGCCGGGCTCTCGCAATCGGAGGTCGACGACATCGTCAACCTGCTGATCCAGCTCAACGAGCGCGGCATCACCATCATCCTGATCGAGCACATCATGCGCGCGGTGATGAAGTTCTCGCAGCGGCTGGTCGTGCTGGTCTCCGGCAAGAAGATCGCCGACGGCATGCCCGGACGACGTGATCCGCGACCCCGAGGTGGAGAGGGCTTACCTTGGCCAATAGCCTCACCATCGAGAAGATCGACGCCGCCTACGGCGCGGTGCGCGTGCTCGAGGACGTGTCGCTCAACGTCAATGCGGGCGAGACCGTGGTGCTGCTCGGCACCAACGGCAACGGCAAGTCGACGCTGATGAAATGCGTGATGGGCATCGTGCGCCCGCGCGCCGGCCGCATCGTGGTCGAGATCGACGGCGAGACGCACGACCTCGTCGGCCGCACGCACCGAGCAGATCGTCGATCTCGGCATCGCGCTGGTGCCGGAAGGCCGCCGCCTGTTCCCGCGCCTCACGGTCGAGGAGAATCTCCTGCTCGGCGCCTTCCGCAGGAAGGCGCGCGCCGCGCTCGAAGATCGAACCTGGCGTTCTGCTTCGAGTGCTTCCCGCGGCTGGCCGAGCGGCGCGCCGCAGCTCGCCGGCTCCATGAGCGGCGGCGAGCAGCAGATGCTGGCGCTCGCGCGCGCGCTGATGCTGGCGCCGCGCATCCTGCTGATCGACGAGCCGTCGGTCGGCCTGGCGCCGGTGCTGGTCAGCCGCACCATCGACAAGATCAAGGAGCTCAAGGAGCAGCTACAAGCTCACCGTGCTGATGGCGGAGCAGAACTTCCCGCAGGCGCTGCGCATCGCCGACCGCGGCTACGTCATCGTGCACGGCCAGATCGCCTTCGAGGGCCGCTCGGCCGACGAGCTCAACAACAACGAGCTGATCCGGAAGTTCTATCTCGGCCTTTAGGGACCGCGTTCGGCGCTTGGCCCCTGGAGGTCGCGACCGCAGGGACTTCCCGCGATCTAGTGGGCCGCCGCCCCATCAACGGCTGGGATCGCCGCCTTCGACCATGATGGTTTCGACCTCGCCTGCGCCCTTGCGCCGAAACGCCGCGGCGCGGTCGTATTCCGGCGAGGTGAAGCAGGCGACGCCCTGCTCGAAGGTCGGAAACTCGATCACCACGAAACGCTGGAACTTGTCGGGCCCTTCCATGATCTGGAAGCGGCCGCCGCGCGCCAGCACCTTGCCGCCGAACTTGGCGATGATGCCCGGCACCAGATCGGTGTACTTCTTGTATTCGACGGGATCGTTGATCTTCGATCGGGCAACCCAATAGGCCGGCATGCTGGTCTCCTTGCGAACGTGTTCCTCGGCCTGACACTGTCGTGTCCGCGGCCCGAAATCTCAAGCGCCGGTGTGGCCGGATCATGCGCGGCAGCTTGTCCTCGGCACGGCGAAGCCTTACCCGAGGGCGCAGGACGACAGCGGATATCGCTGACTTGGGAGTGCTCACATGCCGCGCAGATTGATCGACATTTCCGTGCCGCTGGAAAACGACGTCGGCCGCCGACCCGCCGGGCTACGGGCCGAAGATCGACTATTCCACCCACCGCCAGACCGCGGCCGACATCGTCAAGTTCTTTCCCGGCCTGCGCGAGCAGGATCTGCCCGATGGCGAAGGCTGGGCGATCGAATGGATCACGCTCTCGACCCACAACACCACCCACCTCGACGCGCCCTGGCATTTCGCCTCGACCATGGATCGCGGCAAGCGCGCGATCACCATCGACGAAGTGCCGCTCGAATGGTGCTTCCAGCCCGGGGATCAAGCTCGACTTCCGCCATCTGCCCGACGGCCATGTCGCCAGCGCGCGCGAGGTCGAAGCCGAGCTCGAGCGCATTGGACATGCGCTCTCCCCGCTCGAGATCGTGCTGGTGAACACCAGTGCCGGCGCGGCCTATGGGCGCCCGGACTATGTCGCCAAGGGCTGCGGCATGGGGCGCGAGGCGACGCTTTATCTGCTCGAACGCGGCGTGCGCGTCACCGGTATCGACGGCTGGAGCTGGGACGCGCCGTTCGTCCATACCCGGGAGAAATATCTCGCCAGCCACGACGCCAGCCTGATCTGGGAAGGCCACAAGGCCGGCCGCGAGATCGGCTATTGCCACATCGAGAAGCTGCACAACCTCGAGGCGCTGCCGGCAAAGGGTTCATGGTAAGCTGCTTTCCGGTCAAGGTACGGGGCGGTTCCGCCGGCTGGACGCGCGCAGTCGCCATCATCGACGAAGCGACAACGCGATAGCGTGCCGAGACGAAAGCGCACACCGGCCGCGGTTGCCCGCGACGGGCACGCTCGCTACCATCCTCGATAACGACGCCGGCCCCGAAGTCCGGCTTTTCCAAAGGAGGAATGCGTGGATCGACGCAGCTTCGTCATCGGTTCCGCCGCTGCGGCAGCCGCCTTCAGGCCATCCCTCGCGCAGGACACCTATCCCTCGCGCGCCATCACCGTGATCAACCCGTTTCCGCCGGGCGGCGCCGTCGATGTCGTCATGCGTCCGCTCGCGGCCATTCTGGAGCCGATGGTGCAGAAGCCTGTCGTGATCGACACCAAGGCGGGCGCCGCCGGGCAGGTGGGTGCTCAGGTCGCCGCCCACGCCAAGCCCGACGGCTATACGCTGCTGTCCCATCTGACCTCGATCTCCGGCTTTGCCGAGGTCGACCGGCTGTTCGGCCGGCAGCCGAAGTTCACCAACGCGGATTTCATCCCGCTCGCGCGTTATGTCGCCGATCCCTGCGTGCTGGTCTGCAACGATCAGCAGCCGTACAAGAGCCTGCAAGAGTTCGTCGATGACGCCAAGAAGCGCCCCAACGAAATCATCTTCAGCTCCTCGGGTCTCTATGGCGCGCTCCACATTCCCACCGCGCTTGTTCACCGCCGCGGCCGACGTCAAGCTGCGGCATCTGCCGACCCAGGGCGGCGGACCGGCATTGACCGCGTTGCTCGGCAACAATTCGCAGGTCCTGGTCTCGTCGGTGTCCGCCTGTCTGTCGCAGATCAAAGCGGGCAAGGCGCGGCCCCTCGCCTTGTTCGGCGGCGAGCGCTCGAAGGCGCTGCCCGACGTGCCGACCATGAAGGCGTCCGGCTACGACGTCGAATATTATCTCTGGGTCGGGACGTTCGCGCCCAAGGGCACGCCCGCGAACGTCATCACCTATCTGCGCGAGGTCTTGAGCAAGGCGGCGGGCAGCGAAGCAGTTCAAGGTGGCGCTCGCCAATCTCGGGCAGGAGCCGGCCTACATGGACCAGCCGGAATTCGCCGCCTTCTGGGAGGCCGATGCCAAGCGCATCGAAGCTGCGATCCGCTCCATCGGCAAGGTCGAGGGTAAGCCTCCAGCGCTGTGACGTGCGGCATATCAAGCTGGTTCAGCTCCCTCCCCGCGCGAGCGCAGTGGGAGGGGTCGGGGGTGGGGGCGCATGGCGGAGAGATCGGTTGCGAAGGCGCGACAATCGCGTTCCTCGCGCGCGTGCTATGCGGCGCGCAATGACGGACGCTGAGAAGAAGCTATGGTGGCACCTGCGACAGATAGCGATGAAGGACTCGCATTTTCGGCGGCAAGCAACCATCGGCCCCTATTTCGCAGATTTCGCCTGCCATGAGCGGCGCCTTGTGATCGAAGTTGATGGCGGGCAGCACAACGAGATGAGCCGCGCCACTGCGGACGACAGGCGAACCGAATTTCTCCACGCGCACGGCTACCGCATGCTTCGATTTTGGAACAACGAGGTTTTGGGAAACATCGACGGTGTCATGCAGATCATCTGCGCAGCTCTGCGCGCCCCCACTTCGACCTCTCCCACCGCGCGATGCGCGGGGAGGGAACGGAGAGATCGTGACGTTGCGCACCGATCACATCGCGGGTGGCGTCTTTGTCGCGCTCGGGCTCGCCGTGCTGGCACTGAGCGGCGATCTTCCCGTCGGTACGCTCTCGTTTCCCGGCGCGGGCATGATGCCGAAGCTCGTTGCCGGATTGATGATCCTATTCGGCCTGCTGATCATCGTGCGCGCGGGCGAGAGCGCGCCGCTCGCCAGCCTTCCGTGGGGAGACCTGACGCACGCCGCCCGCATCGTTGCCATCACCGCGGTCGCCATCGCGCTCTATCAGCCGCTGGGCTTTGTCGTCACCATGGTGCTGCTGCTGTTCACGCTGACTTTCGGCGCCGAGCGCCGCCCGCTGTTCGCCGCGGCCGCCTTCAGCGTGGGCGTGGTCGCGCTCACCTACCTGCTGTTCGCCGTCGTGCTCAAGACGCCGCTCGAGCCCGGCATTCTCGGATTCTAGCCATGGGGACGGTGGAAAGTCTGCTGCTCGGGTTCTCGGTTGCGCTCCAGCCCGACGTGCTGTGGTACGCCTTTCTCGGATGCCTGGTCGGCACCATCGTCGGCGTGTTGCCCGGCATCGGGCCATTGTCCGGCATCAGCATTCTGCTGCCGGCGACCTTCGGGCTCGACACCACCAAGTCGGTCGTGATGCTCGCCGGCATCTATTACGGCTCGCAATATGGCGGCTCGACCACGTCGATCCTGATGCGGATCCCGGGCGAGGCGGCCTCGGTCATGACCTGCATCGACGGCTATGCCATGGCGCAGAAGGGCCGCGCGGGCGCGGCCCTGTGCATCGCCGCCGTCGGTTCATGGATCGCGGGCACGTTCGGCGTGATCATGCTGACGCTGATCGCACCGCCGCTCGCCACCTTCGCGCTGCGGTTCGGACCGCCCGAATACACCGCGCTGCTCGATGCTCGGCCTGGTGTTCCTCGCCTACATGTCGTCGACCTCGCTGCCGCGCACCTTGCTGATGGCGTGCTTCGGGCTTCTGCTCGGCACCATCGGCATCGACAACATGACCGGACACTTCCGGTATTCCTTCGACATCCCCGAGCTCGGCGACGGCATCGGCATCGTACCGGTCGCGGTCGGCCTGTTCGGCCTGGGCGAGATCCTGTCGACGCCGGCTGCGAACATGGTCCGCAATGTCATCGCGCCGAAGCTGCGCCAGCTCCTGCCCAGCCGGCAGGAATGGCGCGAGTCGGCCATGCCGATCGCGCGCGGTTCGCTTCTCGGCTTCCTGGTCGGGCTCACCCCGGCTCCGCCCATATCATTTCGAGCTTCCTGTCCTATGCGCTGGAGCGGCGCCTCTCCAAGCATCCGGAGCAATTCGGCAAGGGCGCGGTGGCCGGCGTCGCCGGACCCGAATCGGCGAACAACGCAGCCTCGACCGGCGCCTTCGTGCCGATGCTGGCGCTCGGCCTCCCCACCGGCCCGATCACCGCGGTGCTGATCGCGGCGCTGATGATCCACGGCGTCCCGCCAGGGCCGACGCTGGTGAACGAACACCCAAACATCTTCTGGGGTTTTGTCGCCTCGATGTATGTCGGCAACCTGATGCTGCTGGCGCTCAACCTGCCGCTTGTCGGCATCTTCGTGAACGTGCTGCGGATTCCATATGCCTATCTGTATCCGCTGGTGATCATGTTCTGCATCGTCGGCGTCTACGAGGTGAACCACTCGATCGTCGACGTCTGGATCATGCTGATCATGGGCGTCGTCGGCTACGGCCTGCGCAAATTCGGCCTCGATCCGGCGCCGCTGGTGCTCGGCCTCGTCATCGCGCCGACCTTTGAGATGTCGTTGCGCCAGTCGCTGATCATGTCGAACGGCAACTGGACGATCTTCGTCCAGCGTCCGATCGCGGCCGTGCTGATCGCCGTGTGCGCGTTGCTGCTGGCGCTCGCCGCCCTGTCGGTCATCCGCGCCCGCAAGGACTGGCGCAGCAAGCTCGCGGAGGCGGAAAGCGGCGAAGGAGCTAAGGCGCGGATTTGACCGCAACGGCTTCGACTTCGATCTTGAAGCCGTAGTGCAGCTTAGGCACCGGCACCACGGCGCGCGCCGGGCGCGCGGAGCCGGCCCAGGCGGCGTAGAGCGTGTTGAAGGCCGGCCACGACTCGATGTCGGTGACGTAGACGCGCACCTGCGTCAGGCACGCGACTGAGCTGCCGGCCGCTTTCAACGCATGCGCGACGTTGTCCAGCACCTGCTGCGCCTGTTGCTCGAACGGCGCTTCGTTCAGCTTGCTGCCGTCAGGCGCGATCGGCAATTGCCCGGATATGAATACAAAGCCGTTGGCCGAGACGGCATGGCTGTAATGCCCGCCCGGCGCGGCCATGGTCGCGGGATTACTTTGAACGATCTCACCAGCCATCGAAACGTCTCCATTGCTGCACGACACCATCCACGGTGATCGCTTGATACTCCGAGAACTGCGTGCCGGTCGCACAGGCGTGGTTGGGCAGGATCCGGAGCCGCGTTCCGATCGGTAGCCGCGTCGCCATATCGGGATCGACCTTGCCGTCCATGCGCGACACGATGCCATGCTCCTGGTTTACCCCCGTCAGCACGAACCCATCAATCGGATTGCCGTCCAGACCGCACACGACACCGTAGCCATAGTCGATCTTCTGTCGTTGTGTTCCGCGGTCGCGGCTCATGGCCATCCAGCCGGCATCGACGATCGTCCAGCCTTTCTCGGCCTGGTGCCCGATGACGGTCGTCAACACCGACAGCGCCACATCCCGCGGCGCGCAGACCCCACATTGGCCATCACCAGATCGAACACCGCGTAAACTCCGGCCCGCACCTCGGTCACTCCGTCGAGATGCGTGGCGGACAGCGCGGTGGGCGTGGAGCCGACGCTCACCTCCGGACAGGACTTGCCGGCTGCGCGCAGCCTTTCAGCAGCGCGAACGCATTCGCGCCGCTCCTGCTCCGCCAATCGCCGCAGCGCTTCCGGCGTATCCAGATCGTAGGAGCTGCCGGCGTGGGTCATCACGCCCTTGAGCGCCGCGCCGCCATCATGCAACACGCTGCCGATGTCGATCAGGCTTGGGTCTTCGGCCCTGACGCCGGAGCGGTGGCCATCGCTGTCGACCTCGATCATCACATCGAAGGGGTGCCCTTCTGCCTTGCCCTTGGCGACGACCGCGGATGCCGACGCGATCGAGATCCACGAGAATGGTCAGTGCGCATCCCTGGCGGCGCAGCGCCAGCGCCCGGTCGAGTTTCGCCGGCGGGATGCACACCGCATACAGCACGTCGCTGAAGCCGGCCGCGAAGAACTGCTCGGCCTCCTTCAGGGTCGATACCGTAATGCCAACCGCGCCGGCATCCCGTTGCCGCCGAGCGACCTCGATGCACTTCGTGGTCTTGACGTGGGGACGGAGGCGAACGCCGAGCGCATCCATGCGTTGCTGCATGCGCGCGATGTTGCGCATCAGGCGCGTTTCATCGATCAGCGCGGCGGGCGTGGGAATGTCCAACGGATGCATGCACAGCCCCTTCAATCAAGGTATTCTCCGCGCGCCCGCAGCGCCGGGACATCGCGCGCGAGCCCGATCGCGATCAGCTCGGACACCGTGCCGGGCGCCAGCTGCTCGGGAGCGGGCAGGTCGACCCCACCGCCTCCATCTGCCGTCGCAAGTCGGCGTCGGCCACCGCCGCCCGCAGCGCGTCGTTGAGCCGCTTGATGACGGGGGCGGGCGTGCCCTTGGGCGCGAACAGCGCGTTCCACGCACGGATGTTCACGTCGCCGTAGCCGAAGCTTGACGCGGTCGCGACATCGGGCAGCTGCGCCAGTTTCCGATCCGTCAGGACGGCGAGAGCTTTGACCTTGCCGCCGGCGACCTGCGGCAGCGACGTGGTCGACTGGTCGCACATGACATCGATATGTCCGCCCATGAGGTCGTTCATCGCCGGAGCGACACCCCGATACGGCACGTGAGTGACGTTCTGTTTGAGCGCAGACAGCAAGATCACGCAAGCAAAGTGCGAGATCGAGCCGACACCGGCGCTGCCATAGGTGGCGGTGGCGCGGTTGGCGCCGGCATACGCGACGAATTCCGGCAGATTGGACGCCGGCAGCAAAGGCCTCGCCAGCAGTATCGTCGGCGCGGTACCGGCAAGCCCCACGGCGTCGAAATCCGCGAGCGGGTCATAGGGCAGCTTCTTGTAGAGAGCGGCATTGGCGACGTGCGTCCCGACGGTTCCAAATCCGAGCGTGTAGCCGTCGGGCGCGGACTTGACGAGCTTCGCCAACCCGATCGTCCCGCCGGCGCCGCTGATGTTTTCGACCACGATCGGCTGCTTGAGGTGAATGCTCATGCCTTGCGCGATGGCACGGGCCAGCGCGTCGCTGGGGCCGCCCGCGGGAAACGGCACGATGAGCGTGATCGGTCGCGCGGGAAAAGCATCCGGCGCGACGGTCATGACCTCTGCCGCGACGCCCCCGGGCACCAGGGCCACGGCGGCGAGGCCGCCGATCCAACCGCGAGATCCGGCGTTTCAAATTCATGGCAGACGTCCCTCCAGCCAGGGAATCAATTGGTCGAGGGTCGGCGATTCGAAATTCGCCGGCGGGGCGCCGGTCGGGACGCTTGAGCCCGACGCGATTATGCCAATAAGTCCGCAGACCCACGGCGCGCGCGCCGAACAAGTCGTAGCCGGAGCCGGCGACGAAGGCGGCCTCGGCGGCCGGCACGTCGATCCTGGCGAGTGCAAGGCGATAGGGACGAGGATCGGGTTTGTAGTAGCCGGCCGCCTCGGCGGTCACGACGCAATCCCAGGGGATGTTCAATCGCCCGGCGGCCAGCATGCCCAATCGTTCCGAACAATTGGTGACCACCGCCAGCTTGGTTCGGCCCTGCAACGCGTCGAGCGCCTCCTGCGCGCCGCTCCAGGCCACCAGCTCGACCCAGCGTTCGTCCAGGGCATCGGCCGCAGCGTCGGGCAAGCCGGCTGTGCGGGCGGCCGTGCGCACCAGTTGTTCGTAGGGCACATACGCGCCGCATCCGTAGGTCAGGCGCAGATACTCTGCGCGCCACATCCCGCCCGCCGCTTCGGAACCGGCGACCGAATTCCACACCGTCCAGAGTCGAGTAATGCGGTCAGGAGGTCGAACAGCACGGCGCGTGGAAAGATCGTCTTGCCCATTCCTCACTCTAGCTCGGCAAACATAATCTGTGCTTAAATTGCAACGAAGATATCGTTAAGACGAATTGAATGATCACGCTCGACGATCTCCGCTTCATCGACGCTCTGGACCGCACCGGATCACTCAGCGCGGCCGCCCGCTCGCTGAACGTCACGCCGCCGGCGCTCTCGATGCGGCTCAAGAAACTGGAGCGCTTGCTGAGCATCAATCTCGTGGTGCGCAGTTCGCGCCACGTGCGATTCACCAGCGAAGGCGAACGTCTGGTGGCCGAGGCGCAGAGGCTTCTCGAGCAAATCAACGCCTTGCCCGACGCGCTGGCCGGAGAAGGGCGCAGTCTGGCGGGCCGCCTGCACGTCGTGTCCTCATTCGGTTTCGGGCGGATTCACGTCGCGCCATTGATCGCAAGATTTGCGGACACGTACCCTTCCGTGCGCGTGACGCTGGATCTGTCGGAAAGACCCTGGACCGAAAGCAGGAGCGCCGATGTCGTCATCCATATCGGCACGGTGCGCGATCTCGTCCTGGGTGGCGCATCTCCTGGCACGAAACGCACGTTGGCTGTGCGCGAGCCCGGCTTATCTTCGCCGCCGCGGCGTTCCCTCTCACCCGCGTGACCTGCTGGAGCACGCGTGCCTGTGCGTGCGCGAAAACGACGAGGACGTGACGTTGTGGCGCTATCGCAATGGCGGCAAGACGCCTGAGGCGCGCCGGCGTGCGGATGCGGTACGTGTCACCCCTGCCTTCACCAGCAACGACGGAGAGGTCGTCCGGAATTGGGCGCTGGCCGGACTCGGCGTCACGCTGCGATCGGAATGGGACGTAGCGCCGTTCGTCAGACGCGGCGAATTGCAGCGCATCTTGACGGATTGGGACTTCGACGGGGCGGACGTCATCGCGCTTGTCCCGACCCGCCAGGGTATCTCCGCGCGGGTGACCCGGTTCGTCGATTTTCTCAAGGAGCACTTTCACACCAAACCGCCCTGGCGCTGACGCACATGGGCGCCGGTCGACGGCCTCGGCGCCTACACCCTCGGCGCCTAAACCCATGGGCGATCCCATGTCGCCGCCGGGAGAATCGGGTGAGCCGGATTCCGCTTCCGTCAAAAACGCTCTATCCTCCGCCGGCGATTCTCCGCGGAGTGGATTCCGTCAGATGACTGGATTGCCCGTCGGTCGATGCCCGAACTGCGGCGCCGCCGTCTCCTATTTCGCCTGGTCGTGCCCCAACTGCCACCGGCGCAACCTGCCCAACCCGGTCGCGGCCACCGCGGCGGTTGTGGCGCTGCTGCTGGCGGGCGGATTGACCGTGCTGGGCTGGCAGACCTTGCGCAGCGACCACGGCGCGGACCCGCAGGCGCAAGCGGGCGCGGGGTCTGCCGCCTCAGATCCGGCTGCGGACAAGACGGAGGATTATGGCTGGGTCGTGCAGGCGATGGCCGATTGCGACGTGCTGGCCAAGCACAAGTTGGACACCTTGTACTTCCTGATCATCCCCGTGACGGCGACCGGGGTGTCCCTGCCGGGTTGGACGCCGACCACCATCGGCGCGGTCGGCGATGCCGTCACGCTGTTGCACTCGAGCGATACCATAATCGGGCTGCGCAACCGCGCACTGGCGCTGTATCAAAAGCCGCTGACTTTTGCCGTCTCCGATCCGAGGACCAAGACGGTTTACAAGTGGAAGCCGGCGGTCGGCGTGACGACTCTGACCACGCCGGACTCCGGCTTGCCCGCTCTCACGCTCGGATTCGAGTCCCCGGACCTGGGCAAGGAGATCGAATGGGGCCCCACGATCAATCTCACGAAGGGAACCTGCTACTGGATCAATCCGCGGATTCTCGCCGCACCCCGTAGTGGATGAACGCGCAACCGGTCAGGCCCAGAGCCGTTCCTTCTCGAGACCCTTGTAAAGGTCGGCGACGTACTCGCCGTAACCATTGAAAAGCAGCGTCGGCCGGCGCTCGTTGAGCCCGATCAGTTCCTCCGTCGCCTGGCTCCAGCGCGGATGCGCGACCTGCGGATTGACGTTGGCCCAGAATCCGTACTCGGCCGCCTGCAATCCTTCCCAATAGCTCTTCGGGCGCTGATCGGTGAAGTTGAAGCGTACGATCGACTTGATCGACTTGAAGCCGTATTTCCACGGCACCGCGAGCCGCAGCGGCGCGCCCTGTACTTTCGATACCGGCTTGCCGTAGGCGCCGGTGACCAGGAACGCGAGGTCGTTGGTCGCTTCCGCGATGGTCAGGCCCTCGACATAGGGCCAGGGATACCAGGTCTGCTTTTGGCCGGGCGCGATCGCGGGATCGAGGAAGGTTTCCATCCGCACGTATTTCGCCGACGACAGCGGCTTGGCCAGCTCGACGAGCTTGGCAAACGGAAAGCCGCTCCACGGAATGGCCATCGACCATGCCTCGACGCAGCGGTGACGGTAGAGCCGCTCCTCCAGCGGCATCTTGCGGATGAGATCGTCGATGCCGAGTTCCTGCGGCTTCTCGACCATGCCGTCGATCTTGACCGTCCACGGCCGCAGCTTGAGCGCCTGCGCCGGCTTGGCGACGTTCTTGCTCGGACCGAACTCGTAGAAATTGTTGTAGCTGGTGTTGATCTTCTCGTCGGTCACCGGCCGGTCGAGCGCGAATTTGTCGTTACGCTTGACCGGATAGAGGTCCTTGGTCGGATCGGGCACGTCGCTGGCGCGCTGGGCGAGCGCCGGTGCCCGCTGGCAGCGACAACCCCAGCGCGGCAATGCCGGTCCCCGCCAGGAAGGCGCGGCGGTTGAAGAACAGGCTTTCGGGCGTGGCGAGGCGAGCCGGGATTTCCCATCCGCGGCGGCGAATGACGTGCATGGGCTTCGTCCTCCGGATCAGGGGCCTTATCCGCATACGCCGGGCGGCCATCACGGGCAAGTCACGGCTGTGACAGGGCAAGTGATGTGGGAGCGATGCGGCGGGCAGAACCCGGCGCGGAGCGATGCGGGCCAGGCCGCGGTCTCACGCACCTCACAGCGGCGCGGTCGCGCGCCAACGCTGCCCCTAGATCAACGCACGCAAGACCAGGTGCGCGCCCAGCAGCAGCGACCCCGCGAAGAAGCAGATCCGGAACGTTTCGGAACGCACGCGAGCGCGCACCCACTGGCCCAACACCATGCCGATCAGCGCCGGCGCGAGCGCAAGCAGCGAGCCGCCGGCAACCGACATTTGCAGGGCGCCGTCCTGCACCAGGGTGGCTGCCAAGGCGAGTGTCGACACCGTGAAGGACAGCCCGAGCGCCTGCACCAGGTCGTCCTTTTCCAACCCGATCGCCTGCAGGTAGGGAGCGGAAGGGATCATGTACACGCCGGTGGCCGCGGTCACGAGACCGGTCGCCGCACCAATCAGCGGCGAGAACCACGGTTCCAGCCATGCCGGCAGGAAGAACTCGACCGAGGTGAGGCCAAGAACACCGTAGAGCGCGAGCACCGCCCCCAATCCCACGGACGCCCGCGTCCCGTCATCGGCGGTGAGAAGTCCGCCGCCGAGCCAGGTGCCCACGCAAATGCCGAGCAGCATGGGCCAAAGCCGCCGCACCAGCGGTGCCAGGGCGGGACCCATCGCCTGCCAAACATTGGTGAGGAGCGACGGCACGACCAGGAGCGAAGCGGCCTGCGCCGGCGTCATCACGATCGCGAGCAGGCCCATCGCGACAGTCGGCAGGCCGAGACCGATCACCCCCTTGACGAAACCGGCGAGCAGGAACGTCGACGCGACGACGGCGAGAACGGACAAGCCCATGCGCCGCTTATAACAGGCGGCTCGTACCCATCGCCTTCGGATGTCGCGAACAGAGGCTTCGGCGGGAGCGGAGGACGGAAACAGTTGGTCCGTCCTCGCTCGGTGATCGTCTGCCTTCCGCCTAGGCCGCCGCGCGTCTTTCGCGCCGCCACGATCTGGTCGGCGGTGCGGCCGACGAGCTCGGCCATGTGATCGAACTTGAACGTGAAGCTGCCCACGCCGGCAGTGGCCGAGCGTACCTCGACGATCAGATCACCGATTTCCGACTCCGGCATCTGCACCCGCACCACGTCCCATCCGTCCCAGCCCTCACGGGTATCGAAGCCGAGAATCTGGCCGCGCCGTCCCGACATCAGCGCGTTCATTTTCGCGGTCGCCTCCGACGGACAGACGATCTCCACCTGATAGATCGGCTCGAGCAGCACCGGCTGACACTGGGGCAGTCCCTCGTGGATGGCGAGACGGCCGGCGAGCTGAAACGCCATGTCCGAGGAGTCGACGGTGTGATAGGAGCCATCGACCAGCTTCGCCGTGATGTCGACGACCGGAAAGCCGAGCGGACCGTGCTTGAGCGCGTCCGCCACCCCTCCTCCACCGAGGGGATGTAATTGCGCGGCACGACGCCGCCCTTGATTTCCTCGGTGAAGGTGAAGCCGGAGCCGCGCGGCAACGGCTTGATGTCGAGTACGACATCGCCGTATTGGCCGTGACCGCCCGACTGCTTCCTGTGGCGGCCGCGCTGCACGATGCCCTTCTTGATGGTCTCGCGATAGCCGACCGTGGGCTTGCTCGACGTGGTGGCGACGCCGAAGCGGTCGGACAGCCGCTCGGTCGCCACGCGCAGTTGCATCTCGCCTTGTCCCCACAACACCACCTCGTGCGTCTCGGCATTGTGCACGACGGTGATGGAGGGATCCTCTTCGAGCAGCTTCGCGAGCGCCTGGCCCAGCTTGACGTCGTCCTTGCGCTCCTTGGCGGCGACCGCGACGCACAGCACCGGCGCATGGGGCGCGACCGCGGCAAGCGGCGGATGCGGCGTCTGACCGTCGGTCAAGGTGTCGCCGGTCTTGGCGTGATCGAGCTTGCCGAATGCCACCGTGTCGCCGGCCTCGGCAGGGCCGCGCTTCTCGCTGTGCTGACCCATGAGCTTGAACACCGCCGCGACCCGTCCCGCGTCTCCGTCGGGGCGCTACGAGCGTCGTACCGTCTCCGATCTTGCCGGTGAGCACGCGCGCCACCGACATCTTGCCGCCGTGCGAGGTATTGATGGTCTTCAGCACATAGGCCACGGGGCTGCCGGCCTTGACCCCCAGCCGTTTGGCGGTATCCGCGATGGCGGGCGATCTCGTGGCGCAACGCCTTCATCAGCCGCAGCACGCCATTGGTGCGCGTGGCCGAGCCGAACAGGACCGGACAGACGAGACCCTCGCGCACTTCCTTGGACAGATCGTCGAAGATCTTGTCGCGCGGCGGCTGGATGTCTTCCAGCAGCTGCTCCATCAGCTCGTCGTCGTGGTCGGCCAGCGTCTCAAGCATGGAGAAGCGCGCGGTCTTCTCGAGGTCGAGCGCATCGCCTTCGAGCGGAATGATCTCCGAGGGCGCGTGCTCCTTGTAGACAAACGCGCGTTCGAGCGCGAGATCGACGAACCCGGTGATGATATCGCCCGAAAACGTCGGAATCTGCCGCAGCAGCAGCTTGCTCCGCGAGGCCGGCTGCAGGACCCTGAGCACGTCGTGAATGGTGGAATCGGCTTTGTCGATCTTGTTCAGAAACAGGAAACGCGGAATGTTCTGGGCTTCGAGCTCGCGCAGAATGAGCTGAAGCTGCGGCACTTTCTTCTCGTCGAGCTCGCACACCACGACCGCGGCGTCGACCGCAGGCAGCGCCACCCGCATATCGTGGACGAATTCGACCGAGCCCGGAAAATCGACGAACGTGTAGGCGTCGCCCATGAAGGTGGTGCTGGCCACCGAGTTCGACGCTCATCTTGTGATCGCGTGCTTCCTTGCTCGCGTCACCGACCGTATTCCCCGCCTCGATCGTACCCTGGCGCTGGATCGCGCCAGTGCGGGCAAGGATCGCTTCGAGCAGGGTCGTCTTGCCGCTCTGAAATGGGCCCACCAGCGCAATGCACCGTGGACCCGTGGCTCGTGTGCCGTTCTGTGCCATTTCCGCCTCCCAAATTCGCCGAGATGCGGCCTTCTCGCGAGACCGTTTGCTCTATCGTTTCAGGCCGGAGGGGATTTGGCAAGAGGCGCCAGCGCCTCAAGGTACAGGTGAGGACCGGTGGACATGCGGGGACCGCATGCCGAAAAAAACGGCCGCCCCTCGGGAGCGGCCGTCCGAGCGATGGGAACAATGCTTCCCGTTCAGGGGCCGGGGCGCAGACGGAGTTCCGCCACTCCGACGGCGAGATTGAGACCCACCGAGCTGTCCACCGAGATCGGCTGCAACGCGACGGTGCGGTTGGAGCCGCCGACGAGGACATTGGCGCCGAGGCCGGCGGCGATGGTCACCTCGCCGCTCGCGCCGAAATAATCGCCGGCGAGAAAGCCGTGAGCGGGGCCGACGCTGTCAGTGAACACGCCCCACACCATCACGCCGCTGCTGGTGACGCCGATGTCGAGGCCGAACTTGCTGATCGACCCGCTATAGACCTGTTGCGGACCGGCTGGCTCCGGCGCGTACACGCAAGACACCGCTTTCTGCGATCCGATAATGAAGCCGATTCCGGCCGAGACATCGCAGGTCAACAGGCCGGCCTTGACCCGCTGCGCGGCGGCTGGATCGACGGATACAACAGTCAATGCGAACGCGGCAGCCCCGATGGCGTAACGCAGCATTTAGATTCTCCCTTTGCTCGATCGCAAACCCAATCCGGGTCGCGTGCCTCGAATCGATCTTACGCAAGAACGAACGCTATGTCGCGCCTCCAGCCGGCGCCCTGCGGCCACCGCACTAGTGTGGCGCATTTGACGTTCCTATCAGGATTGGCCGCGAGTCCTTCATAGGAACGTCAAATGCAAAGCCACACTAGGATCATGACTTGCTAGTGTCCCTTTGTTTCCGACGTTCGTAAAAGCGGGTGCCGCGAGATGATACGAACGTCGGAAACGGGACACTAGTTCATTTCAGGTTGCCGCAGAAACGCTGGATGCGCCGGCAGGCCTCCTCCACGTCCTCGGTCTTGGTCGCATAGGAAATGCGAAATGCCGGACCGAAACCGAACGGAGTTCCCTGCACCACCGCCACGCCCTCGGCCTCCAGCAGCTCGGTGACGAAATCCTCGTCGGTGGCGAGCTTGTTTCCGCTCGGGGCCGTCCGGCCCATGGTCCCGGCACAGGATGGATACACGTAGAACGCGCCCTCCGGCTTCGGACACTGGATGCCGCGCGCCTGGTTGAGCATCGAGACGCACAGGTCGCGGCGCTCCTTGAAGATGGCATTGTGCTTGGCGATGAAGTCCTGAGGCCCGTTGAGCGCCTCCACCGCCGCCCATTGCGAGACCGCGGTCGGGTTCGAGGTCGACTGCGACTGGATCATCGCCATCGCCTTGATCAGCGGCTCGGGTCCGCCGGCATAGCCGATGCGCCAACCGGTCATGCAAAGGTCTTGGAGACGCCGTTCACCGTCAGCGTGCGATCGTACAGCCTGGGCTCGACCTGCGCCGGCGTGGTGAACTCGAAATCGTCGTAGACGAGATGCTCGTACATGTCGTCGGTGATCACGTAGACATGCGGATGCCTGACCAGCACGTCGGTCAGCTTCTTGAGCTCGGCGCGCGTATAGGCCGCACCGGTCGGGTTCGACGGCGAGTTGAGCAGCACCCACTTGGTCTTCGGCGTGATCGCCCGCTCGAGCGCCTGCGGCGTCATCTTGAAGCCCGACTCGAGCGTGGTCGGCACGCTCACCGGTTCTCCGCGCGCGAGCATGACCATGTCGGGGTAGCTGACCCAATAGGGCGCCGGAATGATCACCTCGTCGCCGGGATCGAGCGTCGCCATGAACGCGTTGTAGAGCACCTGCTTGCCGCCGGTGCCGACGATGATCTGGCCCGGCTTGTAGTCCAGGCCGTTCTCGCGCTTGAACTTGCGGGCGATCGCGGCCTTGAGGTCCGGAATGCCGTCGACCGCGGTGTACTTCGACGCCTTGCCGCCCTCGATCGCCTCGATCGCGGCGCGCTTGATGTTGTCAGGCGTGTCGAAATCCGGTTCCCCGGCCCCGAGCCCGATCACGTCACGGCCGGACGCTTTGAGCGCACGCGCCTTGTCCGTCACCGCGATGGTCGCGGACGGCTTGATGCGCTTGAGGTATTCCGCGAGGAGGGCCATGGCGATCTCCGCTTGCCCGTACCGGGCGCGAGCTTCCTAATGACCCAAGCCGCCGACCGCAAGCCTCAATCGCAGGCGCACACACCGGTGTGATCGCGCCGAAGCCCGTACGCTCGCGGCAGCGTCACTGAAATATGTCCGCAAACCTGGTTTTGAGCTCCCGGCCCCGCTCTTCGATCAGGTCGAGGTCCACGGGGATGAATTTCATCTCGCTCAGCGCCGGCTGCCCGGGCGGCGGCGCGATGTCGATGCGCGCCGCGTGAACGCCGCCATCCGCGATCATCTTCTGCGCCACCGGGAGATCATGAATTGCGCGAACAGCTTTGCCGCGTTCGGATTGCGTGCCCCTTTGATCACCGCGGTGGGCGAAGATACGATGAAGACGCCCTCGGTCGGATAGACCATCTTCTGATTGGGCACCTCCTGCCCGTCGGAGAAACTGCGCGGATCGGCGCCCTCCGCGCCGATGATCCGCTCGCCCTGCTGCATCGTGCTGAACACCTGCTGATGGCCCTGCACGATCATGGTCTCGTTGGCGCGCAGGGCCTTGTAGAAGTCCCAGCCGAGCGTGCGCGAGAGCATGCCCACCACCACCAGCTGGATCGCGGTGAAGGACGGATCCGGCATCACCATCAGACCCTTGTATTTCGGATGCCTGAGGTCGGACCAGGTCGTGGGGACATCCTTCACCTTGTCGCTGCGGATCGGGATGCCGACGATCGAAAGCCGCTGGGCGATCCAGCGGCCGTCGCGATCGCGGGCATCATCCACCACCTTGTCGAAGCCCTCCGGCTTGAAGGGCTCGAACAGGCCCTGTTTGGCCAAGCCGTTGGCGGCGCCGCCATCGGACATGGTCATCACGTCGGCACCGGGCCGGCCGGCGCTCACCTCCTGCTGCAGCCGCCGCAGCACCGCCTGGCCGCCGGTGCGCAGGAGCTGGACCTTGATCCCGGTCTGCTCCTGAAACTTGTCGGCAAGTTGCTGGGCGAGCGCGACCGGCGTCGAGGTGTACCAGCTCAGATTGCCTTCCTTGCGCGCGGCCGCGGCATCGGCTTTGTCCGGCGCCTGCGCCGATGCAGGCAGCCAGGCGCAAACGCCGACGCACTGCAGCAAGGCCATCGCCACGGCAAATCTTGTCCGCGACCTCATCGGTGTCCCTCCAGCCGGCGACGTGGATTTTGAGCGCAGCGCCGTTGCTGGCATGGTCCGCCCGCGGGCGCGAAAAGGCAATCGGCCTCGCTCCTCCGTGGCGCGTGATCTCCGGATAATGAGATCTCGAAATAGTGTAGGCTTTATCGACATCATGCGACCGGACGAATGCTCGGAACGAAATCGTGATTCAATCCGAAGCGATTTCATTCTAAGCTGAGCACACAAGAAGACACGAGCGTCCCCGGAGAACGCCATGAAGCTCACACCCGAGCAGATCGATACCTTCGACGAGCAGGGCTACGTGTTTTTCCCGAACTGCTTCTCCGAAGACGAGGTGGCAGTTCTGCGCAGCGAAGCCGACGCTATTCTCAGGACCAACCGCCAGGAGGTCTGGCGCGAGAAGACCGGCGCGCCGCGCACCGCCTTTGCCGCGCACACCTATAATGAAGCCTTCCGGCTGATGGCTCATCACCCGCGGCTCGTCGAGCCGCTGGAGCAGCTGTTCGGCGAAGGCGTCTATGTCCATCAGTTCAAGATCAACGCCAAGGCGGCGTTCGAAGGCGACGTCTGGCAATGGCACCAGGACTACGGCACCTGGGCGCGCGATGACGGCATGCCGGAGCCGCGGGCGATGAACATCTCGATCTTCCTCGACGAAGTCTTGCCCTTCAACGGCCCGCTGATGCTCATCCCGAGAAGCCACAAGCACGGCACACTCGCCGCCGGACATGACAAGAGCACGACATCCTATCCGCTTTGGACGCTCGACCAGGAGACGGTGACGCGGCTTTGCTCCGAGGCGGCACCGCCCGGCGGCGTCGGCATCGTGGCCCCGACCGGCAAGCCAGGCTCGGTGCTGATGTTTCACGGCAATCTCGTGCACGCGTCGCCGCCGAACATCACGCCCTACCCGCGCAAGATCGTGTATCTGACGCTGTGCGCCGTCTCCAACCACATTACCAAGTTCACCCGCGCGGAATGGATCGCGCACCGCGACTTCGCGCCGATCGTGCCGGTGGAAGACGACGCCCTTGTGGCATATGCGCGCGCGCATCGCGTCGCGGCAGAGTAACGGCGAAATAAATTTCTGCATGAGGCACGCATCGCAGCAGGTATCGGCTGCGGCCGGCTGCCGCGGTGGTGCGCAGCCACTTATCTGCATCCTGCGCCATGACATTGCCCTCGTAATGACCTAAGCGTCGGCCAGGGCAAACAGCGGCGAACGACCGCTAGAGGGAAGGCGATGTATACGCTCTATTCGATGCAGCGATCGGGCAACAGCTACAAGGTGCGCCTGGCGCTGGCGCAGCTCGGCTTGCCCTATAGTCTGGTCGAGGTCGACATCCTCCAGGGCGAGAGCCGCACGCCCGAGTTCCTGGCGAAAAATCCCAACGGTCAGGTGCCGCTGCTCGAAGCCGCGCCCGGCCGCTATCTCGCCGAATCGAACGCGATCCTCTGGCACGTGGCGAGCGGAACGCAGCTTCGGCCCGACAACCGCATCGATCGCGCCGAGGCGCTGCAATGGATGTTCTTCGAGCAGCACAGCATCGAGCCCAATATCGGCGCCGCCTACTTCTGGCTCGCGCTGGTCAAGGGCGGACGCGAACTGCAGCAGCACGCGCTCGAGGATTGGATGGAGGAAGGCTACCGCTCGCTCGCCGTGATGGAGAATCACCTCAAGCATCATCGTTTCTTCGCGGCCAACCGCTACACCGTCGCCGACATCGCGCTTTATGCCTATACCCATCTCGCGCACCTCTGCGATTACGACCTCGCCACTTTTCCGGAGATCCGCGCCTGGCTCGATCGCGTGGCAGCCCAGCCGCACTATGTGCCGATGGATTGGCAGCCGGAGACCGTCGCGGCGGAATAAAACGCGGCCTCCCTGCACGGGGCGCAACCGAACGAGGGGAAGGCGGGCGGTCGCACGGCTTGAATCGACGCGTGCCAACTGCGCAAACGTGCAGGCGTTAACCCGTCGTTAACCTCAAGACACGAAATTCTGCGGCGTTAACCCTTCGTTAACCCGAAACACAAAATCGCCCTTGTTCGTCAAAGCCTTCGCCCAAGTCCGGACCGAATCCGCGCCGGGATGGGCCGCGATCTATGGAGCCATTGGGGACTGATTCGTGGACACTGATCTCGTGGAGATCGAGATGACGAAGAAATTACTCGCCCGCGCCGCGGTTCCTGATTCCCGTCAGGTTTCTGCGCCGAAGCACCGATCGATCGCTTTCGTCGAATTGATGCTGACGGCCGCGCTCGTTGTCGACGGCCGTCGCAGTCACTGCCGTATCGATCGGCATCGCCCGCGCCGACGTGCTCGGCGCCGTAACCAATGGCGACGCAACGCCGTTGGCGATCGCACTGTCGTTCGGGTTGTTGCTCGCCGCCATGAGTGCACTCACCGCCATCATGGCGGGTGATCCGCGGAGCGAATGACCTTCTTATCTGTTCAGGGCGGCCGGTCGGGGAAGTCACTGCCGCGCGTCACCAACGCGCGGCAGTGATGTTTGGAAACACCGTCATTCCAGCTTGATATTCGCAGCCTTGATGATCGGCCACCACTTGTCGATCTCGGCCTTGTGGTAGGCCGCGAGCGCCGCCGGCGTCTGCTGCTCGCGCGGCGCGATCTCGTGTCCGAGTTCATTGAACCGTTGCCGCACGCCCGGATCGGCCAAGGTCTCCACCACCGCGGCGTTGAGCCTGGCGATGACGTCCTTCGGCGTGCCCTTGGGCGCCCAGATGGCATGCCAGAACGGAAAGTGCAGTCCCGGCACGCCCGCCTCATCGATGGTCGGCAACATCGGGCGCCGCGAACCAGCGCTTCTGCGTCAGCACCGCGTAAGCCTTGATGCTGCCGGCGCGGTATTGCGGCAGCGTCTGTCCCGCCTCCGGACATGACAGATCGATCTGCCCGGCCAACAGATCCTGCATCAGCGGGCGCGGCGCCCCGATAGGGCGCGAGCGGAAACCTGGTGCCGGTCATGTTCTGGAAATAGACGAGGCACATGTGAATGCCGCTGCCGAGTCCGGTGGTGGCAGCCGATGCCTTGTCGGGATTGGCCTTGAGCCAGGCGATCAGCTCCGGAGGTCCTTCGCCGGCAGATTGCTGCGGCCGACGATCCAGAGCGGAGCGACCGAGAGCATCGACACCGGCTCGAAGTCATTCAGATAGTCGAAGGTCACCGGATACATCGCCCCGGCGCCGACGTGCGACGTCCATTGCCCGACAACGAGCGTGTAGCCGTCGGGTGCCGCCCGGAACAGGCGGGTCACGCCAATGGTGCCGCCGGCGCCGCTCACGTTCTCGATGATCACCGATTGGCCGAGCGCCGTCTTCATGCGCTCGCTCACGATGCGCGCCACGATGTCGGTCACGCCCCCGGCTGCGAACGGCACGATCACCGTGACCGGCCGCGCCGGATAGGTCTGCGCGGCCGCGCCGGAGACCGCGGCAAACACGGCAAATGCCAACGCAATCGACAGCCTGGTCATCATGTCTCGTCTCACGGCGTCTCACCCCATTCGCTGCCGACTGAAGCATCGGACTCATTCCGGCGGCTTGATGTTAGCCGCCTTGATGATCGGCCACCACTTCTCGATCTCGGCCCGGTGGAATGCGCCCAGCGCCTCCGGCGTCTGCTCTTCACGGGTGGCGATGACGTGACCCAATTCCGTCAGCCGCTGCCGCACGGCCGGATCGGCCAGCGCCTCCACGACCGCTGCATTGAGCCGGGCGATGATCTCCTTGGGCGTGCCCTTCGGAGCCCACAAACCATTCCAGAACGAAATGTACATTCCGGGCACGCCGACCTCGTCCATGGTCGGGACCTCGGGCGCGCCCGGCCAGCGTTCCTTGGACATGACCGCGAACGGCTTCATCGCGCCGCTGCGCAGGAACGAGAGCGTCTGCGAGGCCTCGGCGCAGAACATGTCGATCTGCCCCGCGATCAGATCCTGCATGACCGGCGCGCCGCCGCGATAAGGGCACGAGCTGGAAATTGGTGCCCGTCTTCTGTGCAAAGTAGAGCAAGCAGACATGCGCCTCGCTGCCGGCGCCCACCGTGGCCGCCGAGGCCTTGCCTGGGTTCGCCTTGAGCCACGCGATCAGTTCGCCCGCGTTCCGCGGCGGCAGCGCGTTCTTGCCGACGATCATGAGCGGCGTGGCGCTGATCCGCGCTATCGGCTGCAGGTCCAGCAACGCGTCGTGGACGGCCGGATACATCGCGCCCGATCCCGACATGGCTGGTCCAGTTGCCGATGCCGAGCGTGTAGCCGTCCGGCGCGGATTGCGCGGCGCGTACGACGCCGATGCTGGCGCCGGCGCCGGTGACGTTCTCGACGATGACGGGCTGGCCGAGCGATACCCGCATGCGCTCGCCCAGAATGCGGGCGAGCGTATCCGACGGACCGCCCGCCGGAAACGGCACGATGATGGTGATGGGATGCGATGGATAGGCTTGCGCATGCGCCTGGGTAACGCAGCCCGCCGCAACGGCGAGCGCCGTGAAAACGGCTGTCAGCTTCATGGCTGTCCTCGTCTGTTCCCGGCCCCGCTTTTTCGAAACGATGGCACAAGACACGTCGGCGCGAAAGTCAGCATTGCTGTCACTACGATGTGAACGCCGCGCGCTTGCTGGAACACCGGCTTCACCGCATCGTTGTAGCGGGCTAGGCGCTGGAGGCATCCGCATGAGATCGTCGACAATCGCGTGCGCGGCCGGGTTCCTCGCGCTCGGCGGCGCGCCAACCCATGCGCAGGTGTATCACTCGGCTGCCGGCGACATCGCGGTGGAGACCGTGGCCAAGGGCCTCGATCATCCCTGGGCGCTCGCATTCCTGCCCGACGGCCGCATGCTGGTCACCGAGCGGCCGGGCCGCCTGCGGATCGTGTCCAAGGACGGCAAGCTCTCGCCGCCGCTCGCCGGCGTGCCGAAGGTCTTCGCGCTCAGGCCAGGGCGGCCTGCACGACGTCGATCATCGACCGCGGCTACGGGCAGAACCAGACGATCTATGTCTGCTACGCCGAGCCGGTCGAGCGGCGGCGCGCGCACAGCGCTGGCGCGCGCCCAGCTGGTGGACGAGGCACGCCCCGGCTGGAAGACGTCACGGTGATCTTCCGGCAGGAAGGCCCGCTCTCCAGCGGCAGCCATTTCGGCTGCCGCATCGTGCAGACGCCGGACAACAATCTCTTTCTCACCACCGGGCGACCATTTCACGGCACGCGACCAGGCGCAGAACCTCGGCAATCACATCGGCAAGCTCATCCGCATCCGGCCGGACGGGTCGGTGCCGCCGGACAATCCGTTCGTCGGCAGAGCGGGCGCCAAGCCGGAGATCTGGAGCTACGGGCACCGCAACGCGCAGGGCCTCGCGCTCCATCCCGCCAGCGGCAAGCTGTGGGAGCACGAGCACGGGCCGCGCGGCGGCGATGAGATCAACATCATCGAGAAGGGAAAGAACTACGGCTGGCCGGTCATCGGCTTCGGCATCGACTACAGCGGCGCCAAGATCCACGAGAGCACGCGCAAGGACGGCATGGAGCAGCCGGTGCACTACTGGGTGCCCTCGATCGCACCGTCGGGCATGGCCTTCTACACCGGCGACCTGTTCCCGGCGTGGCGCGGCAACCTGTTCGTCGGCGCGCTGGCCGCCCAGCTGCTGGTTCGGCTCGAACTCGACGGCGACAAGGTGGTCAAGGAAGAGCGGCTGCTGCAGGATCTGCGCGAGCGCATCCGCGACGTCCGCCAGGGACCGGACGGCGCGCTATGGCTGGTGACCGATAGCGCGTCGGGCCGGATCCTGCGCGTTTGGCGCCGGCGAAGTGAGCTGCTTCCGGTTGTCGGCGCGCGCGACCGAGCCGATGTCCTTATGTCACCGGCTCAACTCGGCTCCAAAGAGGCACTGTGGCTCAAACGCAACAATGACAAAACATGCGCGCAACGTGCCCCGGCGTCATAGTGCCGACACGAAGCTTCTCTACCCGCCGCATCCGATCCGATAAACAGGAATTGAGGGGTCGCACCGCTTGACGGCGCCAGGCACGGCGTCGCAAAGCGGTCGCGCCCCGTTTCGAGCCCGTGCCATGTTTTCGCTGTTCGAGCGGCTGCTGAAGCCGACCGATTTGCCGGAAGAGGCCGAACCGCCGCCCGGCTTCATCGCCTTCTTCTGGCATTTCGCCCGCCAGGCGAAAGGCCTGTTCGTTGCGTTGTTCGCGGCCGGCTTCGTGGTCGCGCTGCTCGATTCGACCATTCCGGTCTTCATGGGTCGCATCATCACCGCTGATCACGGCGACCCCGCCGGACCAACTGTTCGCGACATTCTGGCCGCACCTCGCCGGCATGGCGGTGGTGCTGCTGATCGCGCGGCCGATTGCGCAGGCCTCGCAGAACCTGATCGCCAACCAGGCGATCGCGGCCAACGTCTCGAACCGCATCCGCTGGCAGAACCACTGGTACGTGGTGCGCCAGTCCTGGGCGTTCTTCCAGAACGACTTCGCCGGCCGCATCGCCAACCGGGTGATGCAGACCGGCCCGGCGATCCGCGAGACGCTGGTCGCGCTGATCACGAGCGTCTGGTACATCCTGGTCTACGGCACCAGCGCGCTCATTCTGCTCAGCTCCGCCGATCCGGTGCTGGCGCTGCCGGTCGTGCTGTGGTTCCTCGGCTACCTGCGTGATGCTGCGCGTGCTCGTGCCGCGCATGCGCGACCGCTCCAAGGCCGTCGTCGGAAGCGCGCTCGATGCTCACCGGGCGCATCGTCGACAGCTACACCAACATCCTGACGGTGAAGCTGTTCGCCCGCGCGCGCGAGGAGGACGCCTATGTGCGCGACGCCATCGATCAGCACACCGAGCTGTTCTATCGCTCGCTGCGCCTCAACACGCTGTTCAGCTTCTGCCTGTCCACGCTCAACGCCATGATGGTGACCGGCACCGGCGGGCTCGCGCTCGTGCTGTGGACGCAGGGGCAAGGTCGAGGTCGGCACGGTGGCGATGGCGCTGCCGCTCGCCTGGCAGATCGTGAACGTCGCCGGCTGGGTCGCCCTGCAGGTGACGTCGATCTTCGAGAATATCGGCGTGATTCAGGAGGGCATGATGACCATCGCCCGCCCGATCGCGCTGATCGATCGCCCCGACGCGCGCCGTCGCTCGACGTGACGCGCGGCGAGATCGTCTTCGAGGACGTGCGCTTCGGCTACGGCCGGGAAACGGGCGTGATCGATGGTCTGACGCTTGACGGTGCAGCCGGGCGAGAAGATCGGGCTGATCGGCCGCTCCGGCGCCGGCAAGTCGACCGTGGTCAACCTGCTGCTGCGCTTCTTCGACCTCGAAGGCGGCCGCATCCTGATCGACGGCCAGGACATCGCCGCGGTCACGCAGGAGAGCCTGCGCGCGCAGATCTCCATGGTGACGCAGGACACCTCGCTGCTGCACCGCTCGATCGGCGACAACATCCGCTATGGCCGCCCGCAGGCGACCGACGCGGAGGTCGTCGCGGCGGCGAAGCTTGCCCATGCGCACGAGTTCATCCTCGAGCTCGAGGACTGGAAGCAGCGGCGCGGCTACGACGGCGCAGGTGGGCGAGCGCGGCGTGAAGCTGTCCGGCGGCCAGCGCCAGCGCATCGCGATCGCGCGCGTGATCCTCAAGAACGCGCCGATCCTGGTGCTCGACGAGGCCACGTCCGCGCTCGACAGCGAAGTCGAGGCCGCGATCCAGTCAGAGCCTGGACACCCTGATGGCGGGCAAGACCGTGATCGCGATCGCGCACCGGCTCTCGACCATCGCGCGCATGGACCGGCTGATCGTGCTCGATCGCGGGCGCATCGTCGAGCAGGGCACGCATCACGAGCTGTTGCAGCACGGCGGCCATTACGCCGCGTTGTGGCGGCGCCAGTCCGGCGGCTTCATCGACGCCGGCGACATGCAGGCTGCGGAGTAAATCACCGCAGCCTGCGGCTGCTTTTCTTCCCGTCGGAGCTTTCCCTGGACATCCGACGACAGAACGGGAATTTGTTTGAAGCACGGGAATAAATCGAGCGGGTGACCGATCTCCACCACGTATGACCGCAGTGGTTCGCACCGAGGATGGGGAGCCTGAGCAGCGAGGACGATCAGGCACGCTTTCGCAGCGTGGTGCTGCCGCATCTCGCGCAGGCCTATGCGCTTGCGCGCTGGCTGACCGGCGATCGTGCCGACGCCGAGGATGTGGTGCAGGAGGCCTGCCTGCGCGCCTTTCGCGGGATCGGCGGCTTTTCCGGCGTCAACGCCCGGGCCTGGCTGCTCACGATCGTGCGCCATGCCGCCTATACCTGGCTGGGCAAGAACCGTTCGGGATCGCTGCTGATGGTCGACGATCTCGAAGCGGTGGAGCGCAAGCAGGCGAGCGCCGGCGCCTTGTCCGAGCAGGCGCCGGAAACGCCGGAGGCGGCGCTGATCGCGAAGGCCGATGCGGCGCGCCTCGAAGCCGCGATCGCGGAGCTGCCGGTGCCATTCCGGGAGACGCTGGTGTTGCGTGACGTGCAGGGCCTCGACTATCGCGAGATCGCGGAGGTGACCGGTGTCCCGATCGGCACGGTGATGTCGCGGCTGGCGCGCGCCCGCCACCGGCTGATCGCCCGCCTCGGAACGGAAGCGCCGGGGACGCATCATGAGCGTTTCACCGACGGATCCGCGCCTGCTCGTTCACGCCTATGTCGACGGCGAGCTCGACCCTGCCCATGCGCTCGAAATGGAGCGGCAGCTTGCCAGCGATCCCGCGCTGGCGGCCGAGCGGGATCGCGTCGAGGCGCTGCGCCGCGCCATCCGGGAGCAACTGCCGCGCGAGTCGGCACCGGCGGGCCTGGCGCGCCGGATCGAGAACTCGCTTGGCCTGCGGCGTGAAGATCCGCGTGCGTTGTCGCATCCGTCGTGGCGCGCGCTCGCGCGCCTCGGTCGTGCTCGCGGTATTCCTGGCGAGCGGCGCGACCTGGTTTGTGCTGCGTCCCGGCCCGGCCGACGCCACCGCGGACATGATCGTCGCCAGTCATGTGCGCGCGCTGATGGCACCGCAGCCCTTCGATGTCGCATCGTCCGACCGCCACACCGTCAAGCCCTGGTTCAACGGCCGCATTGCGGACGCTCCGCGCGTGGTCGATCTCGCCGATCAAGGTTTTCCCTGGTCGGCGGCCGCGTCGACGTGATCGGCCGCGCTCCGGTGGCGACCCTGGTCTATCGCCATCGCCAGCATCTGATCAGCCTCAGCGCGGTTCCGGGCGGGCAAACGATCGCCGCCACGCCGAAGGAAATCGCCGGCTACAACATCCTGTCCTGGAGCGAGAACGGCACCGTCTACAACGCCGTGTCCGACCTTGCGGCACCCGATCTGGAGACCTTCGCAAAGGCGTTCCGCGCGGCCAGTGCGGAGCGGTAGCTACGCCTGCTGCAGCAATCCCGCCATCGGCTTCACCGCGGCACTGTCCGGAAAGACCTTGGTGGCGAGCACGGTGCCGTCGACGCGCAGGTGGTCCTTGAGCAAGCCCTTGAGCACGGCACGCAGATCGGTGGTCGCCTTGAGGTCGCGGCCCTCATGCAGCTTGGCGGGCTTGAGCCCCGGCCAATCCGCGACCACGCGCCCGCCCTTGAGCGCGCCGCCGGCGAGCAATGCCACGGTCGCGGTGCCATGGTCGGTTCCGTCGGTGCCGTTGATGCGGGCGGTGCGGCCGAATTCGGTCACGACGGCGACGACGGTCTCGCCCCAGGCGTCCTTCATTTCCGTCTCGATCGCCGCGATGGCGCCGTCGAGCGCGCCGAGCAGCATGGCGAGCCGGCCGTTGGTGGCGCCCTCGGCGGCGTGGGTGTCCCAGCCGTCGAAGGCGAGCGCGCCGATGCGCGGCCCATCCGGGCGCGCGAGGAAGCGCGCCGCGGTGCCCGCGGATCTCGGCGAAATAGGCACGCACCTGTCCGGCGCCGGCCGCCCGCGGCTGCTCCCCATCCATGCCGCCGGCACGGGCGATGGTCGCAAGCCCCATGCGCTCCTCGAGCACGCGCGCGAGCGCGGGGTCGGTGTGCTGGTAGAGGTCGAGCAGCCGCGTCAGCGTGTCGTCGCTCGCCGGCGGCAGCCGCCGCGGCGTCCACGACAGGACCGGCGCCGGTCCACGCACGACCAGCGGCGCAATGGGCCCGACCGCGAAGGCCTCGCGGCCGCCACCGGCGCGGCCGCCCGGCTGCAGCGAAGCGAGCGCGCGATTGAGCCAGCCGGTGTCGCTGGCGCCGGGCTTGCCGAGACCGCTTTCCAGCACGTCCTGGCCGTCGAAGTGGGAGCGCTCGCGGTAGGACGTCGCGGTCGCATGCACGATGGTGGCCGCGCCGGCCTTGTAGAGGCGATGCAGGTTCGGCATCGCCGGATTGAGCGCAAAGAAGGAATCGAGCGGCAGCGCGGGCGGCTTGCCGTCGAGCGTGAGCGCCTTGTCCCCGCGCAAGCGCGACCCAATCCGGATCGCCGACCGGCGCCACCGCGGCCAGTCCGTCGAGCGCGCCGCGCAGCACGATCACGAGCAGGCGCGGATCGCGGCCCTCCGCGCGCGCGACTTTCGGCAGATAGGCCCAGGCGAACAGCGTGCCCGAGGCGAGCAGCAGGTGCCGGCGGGTCGGAGCGTGGAGATCGCAAGTCATCGGCTCACCTCTGTCGAGTGGTCGCGGTTCGCCCGTTCTCAGTGCCTCACAGCGCGTCATCGGCGTTGGAATTCCGGGCGCCATGAACAACAACGCGAGCGCCTGCGGACGGCTTTCGGCGCGCATGATCGTCTGGCGTGTTTCGGTCGAGGCGAGCGGCGCCAGCGCTTCCTCGAACACCTCTCGGATCGGCCTGTCCCCCGACGCGGCGGGCCAGCTGGTTGGCAATGTCGAGGCGTTGCGCGAGGCCGTCGAGCCACGGCGCGCTCTCGTCGGTGAAACCCTTGGGGGCCGACGGCCGCCATAGCGGCTCGCCCAGCAGATTGTGCGCCTGCATCATCGGGCCGATGTCGGGCGGCGTGAAACCCACGGCGCGCAGGGCCCCGACGATCCATTCGCCCGGACGCTTGAGCTTGGCGCGCGGCGCCTCCCATGCTTCCGGCGAGGTCACCAGCGTCTTCGCCACCTCTTTCAGATCGCCTTGCGTCGCAAGAAAGCGCTTGGCCAGCCGCTCGACCAGCGCGGGCGGCGGCTCATCGGCGACGAAATGGCGGACGAGTTTGGTGGCCACGTGCTTCGCGGTTGCGGGATGGCGCGCGAGCGCGGCGAGCACGGCACGGCCCTGCTCCACCCCGGTGTCGGGATAGCTCTTGCCGATCACCATCTGCGCACCCGGCTGGTGCGTACGCGCATTGAACTCGAACTCGCCGCCGCGCGCCGGGTCCTCGCGCATCCCCACCAGGGTCCAGCCCGTGATCACGTTGGCGAACCGTGTGACGTCCTCCTGGGTGTAGACACTGCGCACGCCGAGCGTATGCAGTTCGAGGATCTCGCGCGCGAGATTTTCGTTGATGCCGCGCTTCTGCCGCAGGCCCGCGAGCGAGTCGGGACCGATCGAGCGCGCGTTGTCGAGATAGATCAGCATGGCCGGATGGGATTCGACCGCCAGCAACATGTCGCCGAAGCGCCCGAGCACATGCGCCCGGATCGCTTCGCGCTCATAGGCACCGCAGATTTGGCGCACATTGCCCTTGTCCGCCGACACGCAAAAATGATTGGACCAGAACCAGACCAGCCGTTCGACGAAGCCGATCTCGGCGCCGAGCGCGGCATTGAAGCGCGCCTTGGCTTCATCGAGATAAATCTGCTGCGGCACGCCGGGACCGGGATTGGGCCTGGCGCGCGGCGGCGGCACCCGGCTGATCCGCCGGTTTCATGTCCGGCGGCGCGCCGCCGCCACCCTGCGCGTTGGCCTGCTGCATGGCGCGTTCGGCGCGCCGCGCCAGGCGTTGCGACTCCTGGTAGGCAAATGCCGCGCGCCAGGCAGGACCGCTCGACAGCAGGTCGGCATCGGAGATGCGGCCGGCGCTGACGCGGTCCAGATCGGCCAGCAGCGCGCCGCGCGGGTCCGAGGCAATGGCGGCGATCGATCCGGGGCGCGGACTGACGCCGAACCGATGCAAGGCAAGCGCAGCTTCGGCCTTTGGATCAAGGGCCATGCGTCAATGTCCTCTCCGTGGACGCGACGCCACCCCCTGAGGATGGTCCGCGACGGCGATGTCAAGATTGCGGCAGGGAACCTTGCATGACCATGGCCACAAGATGAAAAATCGGAAGGATCGGGCACCCGCTGCGCCGCCCGTAACCCCGCCGCGCCCGCTGGCACCACTCAGAGCGGACCGCGAAAGATGAAGAATGCACCCGCGGCAACCAGCACGAAGCCGATGGCATAGTTCCAGGTCATGGGCTCCTTGAGATAAAGCACCGAGAAGGCGGCGAAGACCAGGAGCGTGATCACCTCCTGGATGGTCTTGAGTTGCGCGGTGGTATAGACCGCGCTGCCCCAGCGGTTTGCCGGCACCGCCAGGCAATATTCGACAAACGCGATCATCCAGCTCGCCACGATCACGCCGGCGAGCGGCACCTCTTGAAACGCAGGTGTCCGTACCACGCCATCGTCATGAACACGTTGGAGCCAAGCAGCATGAGGATCGTCAGCACATAAGGCGAAGTCAGCATTGCGGGCATGGACACACCGGGATGGGAGGAAAACGGAGGCGGGTAGATGGAACGTTTTCTACGACCAATGCGCTTGGCCGCAAGCCCGCTGTGGGGCCCCTGCCGGTTCCGGCGCGGGTGTAAACGGCGTCTGTGTCCACAGCCGGACCGATGCCGTCACGCCCCTGTTACACGCGCACGCTAGACATTCCGGCGCAAGGAATGCCCTTCTAACTTTGCCGTAACTGTAGCGTCCAAGTTCGTCATGGCTGCCGGTTCCAGCCCGCTTTTGCCCCGGGCTGGAACCGCTTTTCTCCCGCTTTCAGGCCTGCATTTGCCCGCGCGCCCCGCTCGCATTGTGCGCGGGCGATGCATACATTGCGTCATCGACCTGCGCCACCAACAGTTGCCCGCACGTGGCGAGGCTCGGCATGCTAAGGCTCGGCCGTCCGATTCTGACGCGCATGGTCGACCGGCGCTAACCCAATGCGCGCCGGGACTTTTTGGTTGCCGTAGAGCGGACGTAATCCGGCGCTATTCTGATCGGCTTGAACCTGGGAGACATCGCGATGCGGCATTCACGCTTGCCCTCAACCCATATCATCGCGGCGACGTTCGTGATCGCGGGCGCGCTCGCGCCCATGTGCGCCCTCGCCCAGGGGCAACCACCGGCGCACCCGCCGGGCCAAGCCGCACCGGTGCCGCCCGGTCCCTACAAGCCGGTCGCGATCAAGATGCCCGCGCCCTTGAACGATCCCAGCTTCGACGCTTTCCGCAAGGAGCTTGCCCAGGTCGCAGAAAGAAGGACCGCGCCGCCCTCGCCAAGCTGGTGGCGCAGCATTTCTTCTGGGTCCCCGAAGAGAAGGACCTCGCCGACAAGAGCAAGTCGCCGATCGAGAACCTCGCCAAAGCGCTCAGCCTCAACGGAGCCGATGCGTTCGGCTGGGAGGCGCTGGCGGCCTACGCCGCCGACGCAACCACGATGGCCGACCCGCAACGCCGCGGCGTGATCTGCGCGCCCGCCGAGCCCGAGTTCGACGAGAAGGCGGCCGACGAGCTTGCCAATGTGACCCATACCGACGCCGCCGACTGGGCCTTCCCGATCCGGGACGGCATCGAAGTGCGCTCGGCGGCAAAGCAGGACGCGCCGGTGGTCGACAAGCTCGGCCTGTATCTGGTGCGCGTGCTCGCCGACGAATCGCCGGCGAATGCGGTGATGGCCGCTTTCCTCAAGGTGGTGACGTCGTCCGGGAAGGTCGGCTACGTGCCCGTCGAGGCGGTGCTGCCGATCGGTGGCGAGCAGCTGTGCTACGTCAAGGAGGGCGGCAGCTGGAAGATCGCCGGCTTCCTCGGTGGCGAGCCCAACAAATAGCGCAACCGGGCAAGGTGGTCGCTTGCAGCCACGCGAGTCCCTCACGTCACGCCGGCTGAGCTGCGCGCGTTGCGGCACCGCCTTCGCGTGCGACCTCGACGGCGACTGCTGGTGCCACGCGCAGCCTTTTCGCCTGCCCATGCCGGAGCCCGCATCGGGACAGGATTGCCTTTGTCCCAGATGCCTGCAGGCGGCAGCGGGGATCGCCCACTCTCCCTGATCTTGAATCCAAGCCCTACGCACTCGCCGGGCGCAGGTCCGATCGAGCGCGGCACGAACTCGCCGTGACGCCGCCCTTCCCCCGTATTTGCTATAAGTCGCCGTGTCGAGGTCTACTGATCATCCGCTCATCGCTGCGCGAGAAACATTCGGCGGATGGTGATGGCGAGCCGATAAAATGGCGCACTGGAGCTATCCCATGATCATCGAAAATCAACGAGACGTCACGACCGCGGTACTGTCCGAGCTTCAGCGCGCCCCCGATGCCCGATTCAAGGAGATCATGTCCGCCTTCGTTCGCCACCTGCATGACTTCGTGCGCGAGGTGAAGCTGACCGAGGAGGAGTTTCACGCCGCCATCGCCCACGTCATCGCGCTCGGCAAGCACAGCAACGAGTCCCACAACGAGGCGGTGCTGATGTCGGGCTCGCTCGGCCTCTCGGCGCTGATCTGCCTGCTCAACAACGGCGATCGCGGAACGACGGAAACCGACGCAGAACATGCTCGGGCCGTTCTGGCGGATGCATTCGCCGGTCACGCCCAACGGCGGCTCGATCGTGCGCTCGCCCACGCCCGGGCCGGTCGATGTTCGTCGACGCCTGGTTCCGCGACAGCAAAGGCAAGCCGATCGTCGGCGCCGAGGTCGACATCTGGCACTCCTCGCCGGAAGGCTTCTACGAGAACCAGGATCCGGTCCAGGCCGACATGAACCTGCGCGGCAAGTTCTTCACCGACGCCGAGGGCCATATCAGCTTTCGCAGCGTGAAGCCCGCGGGCTATCCGATCCCGATCGACGGGCCGACCGGCGATCTCCTGCGCGCGCAGGGCCGCCACAACATGCGGCCGGCGCATCTGCATTTCCTCGCCAGCAAGGACGGCTTCAAGACACTGGTCTCGCAGCTCTATGTCCCGGACGACAAATTCATCGAGACCGACGTGCAGTTCGGCGTCACCCGCCATCTCATCGGCAACTACATCCGCCACGAGAACGAGAAGGCGCCCGGCGCCCGACGTCAAGGGCGCGTGGTATTCGCTCGAGCACAGCTTCGTCATGGAAGCCGGCCGCACCAAGCTGCCGCGGCCTCCGATCACCGGCAAGGCGAGCGGCGAGCGGCCGAAGATCCCGCACCTGGCGTGAGATGAAAGCGCCCGCTGCGTCCCGGCGCAAGCGAGCGCCGGCGCTTGTCTCGGTCAGGCAGGATGCTGCACGCGAGCGCGAGCCGGATCCAGGGCCAAAAGCACTCGTCTGCGTCTCGGTCCCGGTCTCGCTTGCATGCGCCCTGCAGAGATCGCGTCCGCTACCTCGCGCCGGCTGCCGCGCGTTCGACCGACGCCGCGGTCTGCCCGAACAGGATGGCGCGCTCTTCCGGGGTGCGGATGCCGCCCGGCATTGGGATTGACCGCCTTCGCCTTCTCGTAGGCGCGCTCGACCGCCGGCCGCGCGCGGATCGCCTCGAACCAGCGCTTGAGATGCGGGAAGTCCTCGAGCTTCTGGCCCTGGCGTTCGTACGGCACGATCCAGGATAGATCGCCATGTCGGCGATCGAATAGTCGCCGGCGACGAAGGCGCGATCGGCCAGGCGCCGGTTCGAGCACGCCATAGAGCCGGTTCACCTCGTTGCGGTAGCGGTCCATCGCGTACGGCAGCTTCTCGACCGCGTAATTGTTGAAGTGATTGTTCTGGCCCGGCCATCGGCCCGAGATTGCCCATCTGCCAGAACAGCCACTGGATGGCGTCGGTGCGCGCGCGCAGGTCGCGCGACGAGGAACTGTCCGGTCTTGTCCGCGAGATAGAGCAGCATGGCGCCGGACTCGAACACGGCAATCGGCTTGCCGCCGCCAGCCGGCGGCTCGTGATCGACCATCGCCGGAATGCGGTTGTTCGGCGACACCGCGAGAAAGTCGGCTTTGAACTGCTCGCCCTTGCCGATGTTCACCGGCATGATGTTGTAGGGCAGCCCGGTCTCCTCGAGGAAGATCGTGATCTTGTGGCCGTTCGGCGTGGTCCAATAGTAGAGGTCGATCATGGGCATGGTCCCTTGCACTGCGATCAATCGAATGCCGCTGGAGGATAGCGTCGGATGGGGAGGCAGCTACGGACCACCATAGCAAATCTTTGCGCGGCATACCCTTGCCGGGCCGGCATTGCGGAAATTGAACCCCGCGCGCACGCCGGCGGCGCTTGCATTCCATTGCAATTGACTGCAGGTTCCCCGCCGATCATGCCTATTCGTCTCCTCCTCCTCGCGCTGCTTACGACCTGCCTGGCCTCGACGGCCGGGTGGGCGCAACACGGCAAACCGTACGAGCTGCGCCGTCACGACGCCCGAGGTCGAGGACGCCGCGCCGGGTCAGGAACCTGCGCCGGAAGACAAGAGCGTGCCCGAGGCCTACCGCCGCCAGTCGGTCTTCTATCGCGACCACCGAGGCACCGGGGACGATCATCATCGACACGTCCGAGCGCTTCCTCTACCTGATCCAGCCCAACAACACCGCGCTGCGCTACGGCATCGGCGTCGGACGCGACGGCTTCCAGTGGAACGGGCTGCTCAAGGTCACGCGCAAGGCGGAATGGCCGGATTGGACGCCGCCGCCGGAAATGATCGAGCGGCAGCCCTATCTGCCGCGCTTCATGGCGGGCGGCCCGGGCAATCCGATGGGCGCGCGCGCGCTCTATCTCGGCAACACGGTCTATCGCATCCACGGCACCAACGCGCCGGAGACCATCGGGCATGCGGTGTCGTCCGGCTGCTTCCGGCTGGTCAACGAGCAGATCATGGATCTCTACGACCGCGTGCATGTCGGCGCCAAGGTGATCGTGCAGCAGTAAGGCTTCACCGCATCGCTTGACCGAACCGCGGCTCGTACCGCTCGCTCAGTTGGTCGCGCCCACCGCGCCGTGACGACGCAGCGCCGTTGCCTCCAACGCCTGGATGGCGACGAACAGCAGCGACGAGATGACAGCGAGCACGACGATCGCGGTCATCACCAGGTTCATCTGGAAAATCTGGCTGCCGTAAACGATGAGGATCGCCAGCCCGGCCTTGGCAGCCTGAAACTCGCCGACCACCACGCCGACCAAGGCGAGGCCGACATTGACCTTCAGCGTGGAGATCATGGTGGGCACGCTGCCGGGCAGTACGATCTTGGTCAGCACCTTCCAGGCGCGAGGCTCCGAACAAGCGCACCAGCTTGATCTTGTCGGGATCGATGGCCTGAAATCCGGTGTACAGCATCAGGATCGTGATGAACACGCTGACCGCGATCGCCATCGCGTAGATCGATGCGACGTCACCGAGCCAGATGTAGAAGATCGGCACCAGCGCGATTTTCGGCATCGCGCTTGAGCACCACGATGAAGGGATCGAGCACGCGATAGAGGAAGGTCGACCACCACAGCAGCACCGCGCATACCGTGCCGAGCAGCATTCCTCCGGCGAAGCCGACCACCGTCTCGCTGAAGGTGACCCAGGTGTGCTTCGCCAGGCGTGCCGTCCTCGAGCATCGCCATGAACGTTCGCGCCACCGCCGACGGATAGCTGGTCAACATCGGATTGATCCAGTTGGCGCGCGGGGCGACCTCCCACAGGATGAGGAACACCACGACCACCCTGAGCTGCCAAGCCTGGATCGACCGGGTGCGACGGCGCAACGCCCGCAGGTAGCGCTCGTAGGCCGCGCTGCGCGGCGCTGCGGCCGTGTCCCGGGCGAGTGGAGCGAGCGTGCCGGCGCGAGCGGAGCGAGACCCGGGACCCAGGGCGACACGGGCGGTTCGAAACATCCAGTCGAGCATGCCGCCCCTGGGTCCCGGATCTGCGCCCGCTGACGCTCGCTCGTCCGGGACACGAGAAAGGCTGCTGGCCTGCTCTGTGCTCATGTCCCGTCCCGCTATTGCGCCTGATGGAGGTCGAGCTCGTCCCAGATGGTCTGGAAGTAGCCCGCGAACTCGGCGCATTTGCGCGCCGCGAGCGGACCGGGCCGCGTCGGTCCGTAGCTCGGGTAGCTGATGCGGTGCTCCGACTTGATGCGGCCGGGACGCCGGCTCATGACCACGACGCGGTCGGCCATGCTGATCGCCTCGCCGATGTCATGGGTCACGAGGATGACGGTCTTTGCTCGGCCGCGAGGATGCCCGCGATCTCGTCGGAGAGCGCGAGACGCGTCTGGTAGTCCAGCGCCGAGAACGGCTCGTCGAGCAGCAGCACGGTCGGGCTCGGGGCACATACGTGCGCGCGAGCGCCGCGCGCTGCCGCATGCCACCGGAAAGCTGGTGCGGCAAACTGTGCATGAACTCGCCGAGACCGTAACGCCGCAGTAGCTCCTGCGCGCGGCGGCGCGCAATGCCCATGTCCAGATCGAGCAGCTCGGCGCCGATCAGGACGTTGTCCAGCACGGTGCGCCATTCGAGCAGCGTGTCCTTCTGGAACATGTAGCCGACCTGCGGCGACGGCGCGGTGATCTTGCGGCCTTCGATGAAGATGTCGCCGCCGGACGGCGCAAGCAGACCCGGATACGATCGACAGCAGCGTGCTCTTGCCGCAACCGGACGAGCCCACCACCGCGATGAACTCGCCGCGCTCGACCTCGAGCGAAACGCTGGAGAGCGCAAGCGTCTCACGATCGGGCGTGAAGTAGTGCAGCGTCACATCCCGGATTGCCACCGCCGGCGCGCGCTTCCTGACGGCGCGAGCATCAGCGCCTCCTCATTTGCTCGCGAACTTCTGCTGCGCCTTCTCGGCATAGATGTTGGTGACGATCTTGTCGTAGTCGACCTTCTTGTCGGCCGGCAGCACGCCGCCGACCACCATGATCTCCTGCGCCTTGGCGAGGCCGGCCGGATCGACGATCGTGCTGGTGGCCCAGATCGGCACCCCGACGGTGCGGTAACGGCTCACGACGGCAATATTGTCCTCGATCGTGAGGCCGGGAAAAACGGCGCGATCGCCTCCGCCACGTCCTTTCGCTCGCGGTCTTCATCCAGGACTGGCCGCGCGCGATCGCGTTGGTCCATTTCTGCGCGAGGTCGGGATTCTTCTCGACCCAGCTCTTCTTGGCGAAGAACAGCGTGTAGTCGGCGCGGCCGACTTCCCTGCCGATCGAGGCCACCATATTTCGCCTGTCCGGCACTTCTCCATCTTCGACATGTTCGGCTCGTTGAAGATGGCGAAATCGAACCCGCCGGCGATGAAGGCCCGTCGCGCGCCGGCATGCCGATATTGGTGACGATGCTCTTGATGGTGTCAGCGGCGACGCCGCGCTGCTTGAGCACATATTCGAGATAGAGCTGGGGCGTGCTGCCCGGACGCCAGCCCATGATCTTCTTGCCGTTGAGCATCGACCAGTCGAACTTGTCGAGCTTCTGCCGCGACGCCAGGAACAGGCCGTCGGTCGCGGTCGGCGCGCAGAAGATCACCGGCTTGTCCGGGACTCGCCGTTGTAGATGTAGACCGGCACTTCGGGGCCGGCGAGCGCGAACTCGGTCTGGCCGAGAGGAGCAACGCGCCGGCGCGGTCGCCGCCATTGGCGGTGATCATCTCGACCTCGAGCCCCTCGTCGGCGACGAAGCCTTTCGACAGCGCGACATACATCGGAACATAGAACTGCGAGCGCACCGACCTCGGCCATCTTGAGCTTGACCTTGTCGGCTGCGCCGGCGGACGACAGCGCCACGCCCGCCGATACCGCTGTCCACAGCAGCAGCCCTAAAGCTTTCCTGATCATCGCGGCGCCCTTTCGTTGCTTGGCCGCCTCCACCCGTGCAACCCGCATGCCATGCCGTCGGCACGGAAAGCCGAAGGATTACCGATGCTTCGCCGTGATGATCGCTGCTCCCGTCCCGCGCCTGCCACGGACGCTGGCGAGGAAGATGCGCAGGCGCGCCCAATCAAATGATCAGCGACCGACGAGCCGGGATCTCAACCACGCCCAGAGAGGGCCTTGCGTCATCGGCACAAAAATTGCTGCATTGCTGCAAACCCCCGCAGGAGAGAGCCATGCACGAATTGTCGATCCCCGCCGACCTCGTGGACCGCGTCACCACGCGCACCGGCCGAGCGCATCCCTTCGACGTGATCGAGCCGGCCAAGACCGCGTTCGTGGTGGTCGACATGCAGAACTACTTCATGAAGCCGGGCTTCCAGGGCGAGGTGCCGAAGGCGCGCGCCATCGTGCCCGCGGTCAACCGTCTCGCTGCCGCCGTGCGCGAGCTTGGCGGACACGTGGTGTGGGTCAAGAACGCCACCAACGACACGCGCGAAAGCTGGAGCGTGTTTCACGACTGGCTGCACACGCCGCAGCGCCGCGACCGCCGCTACGCCACCATGGACCTCGCGCACGAAGGACACGCGCTCTGGGCCGAGCTCGATGCAAAACCCGAGGACGCGCAGATCGTGAAGAAGCGCTTCAGCGCATTCCTGCCGGGGTCGTCGGACATCGTCGCCCATCTGCGCGGGCGCGGGATCGACACCGTGCTCATCGGCGGCACCGCCACCAATGTCTGCTGCGAGAGCTCGGCGCGCGACGCCATGATGCTGAACTTCAAGGTGGTCATGGTGCATGACGTGCTCGCGACCTATACCGACGAGGAGCACAATGCGACCCTGCGGAATTTCTATTCCATCTTCGGCGACGTGCAGACCCTCGACGAGGTGATTGGCTCGCTCAAGCGCGGGCGCGAAAAGGCGGCGGCGTAGGCTTTCGCGCCGGATATCATCACGCGTCGAACAGGCGCGCGGGCGTATCGACCAGGATGCGCCGGCGGTGGCGCGCGTCAGGCGTCCACTCGTTGAACAGGTCGACGAGATGGCCGTCGTCCGGCATGAGCCCGGCCGCGATCTGCGGGTGCGGCCAATCGGTGCCCCAGATCAGGCGTTCGGGATTGGCGCGCACGAGCGCGTCGTGGAAGTCACGCGCGTCGGGATAGTCGGGAAACGTCTCGGACAAGCGATAGGGCGCCGACAGCTTGGCGTGCACGTGACCTTCGCCGACGAGGCGAAGGAGCGTCTGGAACGCCGGGTCGCCGGTGCCGCGCGCCGCCGGGATATTCAGCATGTGATCGATCACGACCGGCAGTTCGGCCGCGATTTCGCGCAGCTTGCCGCCGAGGTCGGGTAGCACGCGCCAATCGCACCACACCTGCATGACCCAGCCGAGCTCGCGCATCACCGGACCGGAAGGTCTCGAACACGTCGAGGCCGACGCCGCGCACGTAGCCGGGCCGCCCCGCGTCCGAGAAGACATGAAAGCGCAGCCCGCGCATGCCGCGCCGATGCCAGTCCCGCAGCGTCGCCGGCGCGACGCGCGTGTCGGTGATGGCGACGCCGCGCACGCGCGGACCTTGGCGGTCGAGCGCATCGAGCACGACGCTGTTGTCGTAGCCGTGGGCGTTGCCCTGCACGATCACGCCGCGCGCAAAGCCGAGGCGATCCAGCAGCGCGATGTATTTTTCGGCCGGCGCCGGCGGCGCGTCGTAGCCGCGGCCCGGCGCGAACGGAAATTTCTCGACCGGACCGAAAACATGAGCATGGGTGTCCCAGGCGCCCGACGGCGGCGGGAGCGCGGGGCGGCGTGGATTTGAACGGGTCCCGCGATCAGCGGCGGGTCGTTGTTGATCAGGATGCCTGGGACACGCGCGGTGTAGCTCATCTCCAGCTTGATGTTCGCCTCGCGCACCACCCCTGCCCCACTTGTCCATCTCGGAGGCGACGAAGGCGCGGAATTCCTCCGGCGTGTTCTCGCGCGCTTCGACGTTGAGCTGGGCGAGGCGCGCGACGATGTCGGGTTGCCGCAGCACCGCGTTCAAGCCGGCGTTGAGCTTGGCGACGATCTCCGGCGCGGTCCCGGCCGGAGCGAACACGCCGTGCCACTCATAGGCTTCGTATCCCGGCAGCGTCTCGCGCAACCGCTGGGCACATCGGGCAGGGTCGCGAGCCGCCCGCGGCCGGTATGGGCAAGGCACTTGAGGATGCCTGACTGCACGTGCCCGATCGAGGCGGCGGCATTCGAGAAGTAGAACTTCACCTGCCCGCCGATCAGGTCGTTGAGCACGGGACCGCCGCCGCGATAGGGGATGTGATTGAGCTTGATGCCGGCCTGATGCTTGAACATTTCGAGCGCGAGGTGCTGCACGGTGCCGTTGCCCGACGACGCCCAGTCAAGGCCGCCGGGCGTCGCCTTGGCGAGCGCGATCACGTCGGCGACGGTCTTCGCCTCGACCGACTTGTTGACGACCAGCAGGTTGGTGACGAGCGCGGCCAGAAAGACCGGCTGGAAGTCCCTGACGGTGTCGTAGGGCAGATTGGAGTAGAGCGACGGGTTCACCGAGTGGGCGGTGGCGTCATACATGATGGTGTAGCCGTCGCGATCCGCCTTGGCCACCGCCGCGGCGGCGATGGTGCCGCCGGCGCCGCCGCGATTGTCGATGACGAATTGCTGGCCCCACATGTCGCCGAGCTTCTGGAACAGGATGCGCCCCACCGTGTCGGCGCCGCCCGCCGGCGGATAGGGAATCACCACCTTGACCGGCCGCGCCGGATAGGCGGCCTGCGCCGCGGCGGATCGAGCGACCGCGATGAGCGGCAGCGCGCCCGCCGAAGCCTTCAGCATCTGCCGCCGCGTCAATCCGCGTCGCGCGTGACCCATTGCGTTCCTCGCGCTTTCCCGCCGCTGCGGACGTGCGCCGGCACCATCCCGTTCGATGGATGCGCCGCAAGCCATGCGCATGGGGATTTGTGGCGCGGAACCCTGTTCCGCCCTTTTACGATCATAGCCCAGGCGCCATATTTCAGCGATGGCGAAAGCTCCCGACGATCCCGACGCGCCGCAGGAACCCGAGCGGGGGCGCAGACAAGCACCAGACGCAAGCCCGGGCGCGATCCGGCCAAGCATTCGAAGAAAGATCCCGCGCGGCCCACGCGCGCCAAGGCCTCGCGGCCCGACCTGCCGCCGACCGACCCGGCGCTCGCCGAGCTGCTCAATCCCGGCATCGGCCAGGGCACCGCGGGACCGGGCTCGCAGACCGGGCTGAAGCCGCCGGCGGACAACTCGTTCGACCGCCGCGCCGATTTTCGGCCGCGCACCGGGCGCGCAAGTCGACCGGGTTCGGCGAGGCGCCGCAGGCGGGCTATGGCGGCAAGGGTCCGGCACCGTCGGACGCGACGCCGTCGGGCGTGGACGCCGAGCTCGCGCAGGCGCTCGGTTTCGAAGGCGACGACGCAGCGGACGGCGCCGCCGCCGACAAGAACGCAATCACGACCTTCGCGGCATCACCGGCGCCGCCTCCACGGTGCAGGCGCTGGAGACGCTGCTGCGCGAGGGCCGCCCGGAATTCGGCGAGCGGCCGTGGACGCCGCACCGCCCGCCGCGGCCGGAAAAGTCCGAAGGCGGCCGGCCGCTGGTGATCCAGTCGGATTTCGAGCCCAAGGGCGATCAGCCGCACCGCCATCGCCGACCTGGTCGAAGGCGTGCAGGCGCCAGGACCGCACCCAGGTGCTGCTCGGCGTCACCGGGTCCGGCAAGACCTTCACCATGGCCAAGGTGATCGAGGCGACCCAGCGGCCGGCGCTGGTGCTCGCGCCCAACAAGACGCTGGCGGCCCAGCTCTACGGCGAGTTCAAGAGCTTCTTCCCGGACAACGCGGTCGAATATTTCGTCAGCTATTACGACTACTACCAGCCCGAGGCCTACGTGCCGCGCACCGACACCTATATCGAGAAGGAATCCTCGATCAACGAGCAGATCGACCGCATGCGCCACAGCGGCGACGCGCGCCTTGCTCGAGCGCGACGACGTCATCATCGTGGCGTCGGTGTCGTGCATCTACGGCATCGGCTCGGTCGAGACCTATTCGGCGATGACGTTCACCCTCAAGCAGGGCGAGCGCATCGACCAGCGCCAGCTCATCGCCGATCTGGTGGCGCTGCAGTACAAGCGCAGCGCCGGCGACTTCTATCGCGGCGCGTTCCGCGTGCGCGGCGACGTGGTCGAGATCTTTCCCGCCCACTACGAGGACCGCGCCTGGCGCGTGCTGCTGTTCGGCGACGAGATCGAGATCGATCCACGAATTCGATCCGCTCACCGGGCAGAAGACCGACGAGCTGGAATTCGTCAAGATCTACGCCAACTCGCACTACGTGACGCCGCGCCCGACGCTGCTGCAGGCGATCGCCGGCATCAAGCAGGAGCTGAAATGGCGGCTCGACCAGCTCAACGCCGCCGGCCGGCCTGCTGGAAGCGCAGCGGCTGGAGCAGCGCACGCTCTACGACCTCGAAATGATGGAGGCGACCGGAAGCTGCGCCGGCATCGAGAACTATTCGCGCTATCTCACCGGCCGCAAGCCGGGCGAGCCGCCGCCGACGTTGTTCGAATACGTCCCGGACAATGCGCTGGTGTTCGTCGACGAGAGCCACGTCACCATCCCGCAGCTCGGCGGCATGTTCCGCGGCGACTTCCGCCGCAAGGCGACGCTGGCCGAATACGGCTTCCGCCTGCCGTCGTGCATGGACAACCGGCCGCTGCGGTTCGAGGAATGGGACGCCATGCGCCCGCAGACCATGGCGCGTGTCGGCGACGCCGGGCTCGTGGGAGATCGAGCAGGCGCACGGCATCTTCGCCGAGCAGGTGATCCGCCCGACCGGGCTCATCGACCCGCCGGTCGAGGTGCGGCCGGCGCGCACCCAGGTCGACGACCTCGTCGGCGAGGTGCGCCAGGTGGCGCAGCGCGGCTACCGCGCGCTGCGTCACCGTGCTGACCAAGCGCATGGCCGAGGACCTCACCGAATACCTGCACGAGCAGGGCATCCGCGTGCGCTACATGCACTCCGACATCGACACGCATCGAGCGCATCGAGATCATCCGCGACCTGCGCCTCGGCGCCTTCGACGCGCTGGTCGGCATCAACCTGCTGCGCGAGGGCCTCGACATTCCGGAATGCGCGCTGGTCGCGATCCTCGACGCCGACAAGGAAGGATTCCTGCGCAGCGAGACCTCGCTCGTTCAGACCATCGGCCGCGCCGCCCGCAACATCGACGGCCGCGTCATCCTCTACGCCGACACCGTGACCGGCTCGATGGAGCGCGCCATGGCCGAGACCAACCGGCGGCGCGAGAAGCAGGAGGCGTTCAACGCCGCCAACGGCATCACGCCCGGAGAGCATCAAGAGGTCGATCGGCGACATCCTCTCCAGCGTCTACGAGCGCGACCACGTGCTGATCTCGACCGGCGGCGGGCTCGCCGGCATCGGCGAAGAGGACGCCGCCACCATCGGCCACAATTTCGAGGCGGTGATCGCCGATCTCGAAACCGCGCATGCGCGAGGCCGCCGCCGACCTCGACTTCGAGGAGGCCGCGCGCCTGCGCGACGAGCCTCAAGCGCCCCGCGCGCGACCGGAGCTGCTGGCGGTGGCCGACGATCCGACCGCGAAGCGGCCAGGCGCGGGTGGGCCGACAGCCTCACCACAGGCACGGCGGGCACCCTCTCCCGCTCGCGGGTGGTCGCCGCGCGTGAGCGCGGCGCGGCGCGGGGTACGGGGCAACGCATGGCGGGCCATCAGCCACGCGGCCGCATCCACAAACCCGACGCTCGACGAGATGGGCATCGCGCTCTCGCACGAGGTCGCGCCTGCATCGCCCCGACGACACGCGCCCGCTGCAAACCCGACGCTCGACGAGATGGGCCCTGGACCGGCTCCCCAACACGCCCCTATCGCGCCGGCACCAGCCCACGCTCGACCGGCGGCAAGCCAGGCCACGCGCGGCGGATGGGAGTCCCGCGCGGGGCGGTAGGATGCCGGCCCGGCCAGCACCTGAAACTGAAGGGGCGAAGTGCCGCACCGGCGCAAGTCGTCCCACTGTCATAAGGAGACTGCATGGCGAATTACTTCCTGTTCGGCGCCATCGGCCAGTGCCCGGCAATTGCGCCGACCACCGCTTCTCGGGGCCGTGCCTTGCTGGCGCCGAAGGCTCCGAACGTGACCTGTCGCACAAATGCGGGCACGTGCGCCCTGCGTGAGATACCGCCCGTCGCCGCCGCCCTCAAGTCGGGCGTGGTGAGCGAAGCTCAGCGATCATCGTGTGGTGCAGGGAAGTTGAGCTAGAATGGCGGGGCGCAATCCTCAACACCGGGTGGGCTCCATGGCTAGGGTCAGATGAGATGTAACAAGGAAAGAAGAAGCCGAAGGCGGACAAGGACAAGCAGAAGGGCGGCCCCGCGCCGTCGCCGTTGGCGTTCGCGCCGGGCTGTTCTTCAGCTACCATAATTTACGGCAAGAAGTAGCGGGCACCCGCGCTGCACGTTCGGCAGATTACAGGCGCGGAGCGATCGGCTTCCCCGCGTCCATTCATTTTTGACGAAAGTCCCGCCATAGAGACTTGTCGTCGTATTTGCCGCTCGTAATTTGCTCGATCCGAACAACACGGCTGGCGCGCAAACACTGATCACGCGTTTAGTATTGCAACGACGTCGCATCACGCAGTCGTTTCAGTTGCTGCAAGCAACCAGCTATCAACAGCTTGTCCACAACCGCGTCACGCGCGTGACGCTGCACCTGATTGAATGGCGACGAGAAAACGTCGCAGCAAGTAACGGAGTACGGAGCGTTGCTCGCTTCGCATACGTCGCATGCAATTTTTCCTTGACTTAGCTTCAGCCAGGACACACATTGCCGAGATTTTTGGTAACCTCCATACATCGCATGCAAGGTGCGATCTGGGGGCGCGTACAGCACCGTTTCGTCTTGCACATCGGGGTTTGTCGAAAGCCGCTGCCATTGCACCTGCTTGATGGCGGACATGGCGTTCGGCAATGGAATGTGGCACGGATGGACACCAGGCCATCACGCGAGCAATTTTCGCTGGTCCCTATCGTCCAACATCTTTCCGACCGGCGCCAAATTCGGCGCGTATCCAGGCGAAACTGACGTTTGCCATCATCCAATGGCCTTCGCTGAACGCTGTGCCGCGCCAGACTATTGCGAGGAGCTCAAGAAGACGCGAGCGAGGCTCTTGCGAGAGAGTGTGCAGCGGTACTAGGCGTCGATCGGCTCGACGCACAAGTAGGGAACATCATTATTCCGCTCGGCCCTGCTCTGCGCAGGCGGAGCCCCAGAATCAAAAAAAGCAATCCTGGACGTTCCGCCTCAGCGTGGGTAGTCGAGCGGAGATAGAGTTCGTCAGGAAGCGAAAACGTCTAGCGACCGGCGATCGCGGTGGCGAGCACCATCGCCATGAAACAGATCCAGACCGCGGCCAGCACAACACCGAACCAATCCCGCGCGATGCGTTGCGCCTTCTCGCCCAGCGCCAGCTGCGTCCAGCCGATCACGCCGTTGATGCCGTGCTGTAATCCCGGCGGCTATACGAGCCGACGATATAGAGCGCGAAGGAGCATCCACATCGCAGCAAACATCTGCGCTGCGCCCGCGAACAAAATCCGGGCAGGACCCATGCGAGCACGCCTTCGACTTGCGCGGCAACGAGGACGAGCTGCCGGCGTCCACAGCGTGGCGCCGGATCGTGCCAGGCGCGAGCAGGCGCAAAGCCATGGGCGACGGCTGCGCCGTCACCAGCAGCGGGCACTGTTCGCACGGGCGTCCATCACGCGTTTCCTGACTGACCGTTTTGCTTCGACTTGGTGGCCGTAGCCTGTAACCTCCGACAGAATGCCCATACCCGGCGACGCGTTATGTGACCCCGCAGTCGCACCCATTCATTATTAGTCGCCGGTACCTGAAGCAGGTTCGCGCTCGCGGACTTCACGCATTCACACCTGTGGCGATTGCGCGCAGATATCACGATCTTCCTGTGGGACGCCTCGAGCGGTAGGCTCGCACCGGGGTGTCCCAAATCGTCACATTGTTGGCCGACTCCGGCCGAAATCGCTGCGATAAGGCGCTGGCAACGAACGCGTCGCTTTGCGGGACGACCACGGTCAGGCACAACGCGATCGACCATGACCGGGGACCACATGCCTAAACCGAATGACTGATGGCGTCGCTCCATCGTCGTGCTGATCGTCGTGCAGCCGGCGCGTTGATCGCTCAACCAGGCCTGGCTCAAACCGCAGCGCAAGGTGCGCGAAACAAAGACGCCGCGAACGAATGCCTCAGCGGGGCTTGTGCTGGCGTCGCACCGCGCGGCAGCCACTGGTTCTACCGGCTTGATCGCGTGGAACGGCGGCCGCCGCTGCTGGTATCTCGGTTCCGAGAATTCGAAGGTGCGGCGGCGGCGGCAGGAGCGCGGCAACGGCAGCGCCTCCGCCGCTGCTGGAGGACGAAGCGCCGCCGAACTGCGCGCGTGGCCGAGCGTCGCATCGGTGGCGACGATGGACGCCAACGCGGTCGACACGAACCCAGCGAACAACGTGAACGCAACAAATCCGAACGCAACAAACCGGACACCGAAGTCACCGCCGATAAGCCACCCGTGACCGCGGCACGCTTTTCGTCCGCTTGGCCCGCGTCGCCTCGAACGCGGCGGCGCGAGCGAGCACGAGGGGGGCGACTGGCGGCCGGCAACGGCGGCGCAGGAGAACTCCGCGACGGCAGAGACGCGTGACGATGCCGTCGGTGTGGCCCGCTCGCGCTCCGCCGATGCGGCCGCCGCTGGGGTCCCATCTGGAACCGCGCCCGGCTTCCGGCACCTGCTGCTGTTCCTGGCCGCGATCGTGGCGTTCATCGCCATCGCGGTCCGCGCCCTCGTCAAGCTCGCGTCGGCGTGGCGCACGCGCAGCGAGCCCGCCCGATCGTGCAGCGGGCGGCGCCCGTCATTCGGGTTCGCTGGAACGGCTCGCATCCGATCACATCACCGAGACGGCTACGGTTTGCAGGCCGTGTGCTGCGCCCGCTCGACGTCGCAACGCGCTGGGACACGATCGCCCGTCGCCGCGCACGCCCGGCGTTCCCTCACGACGACACCAGGTAACGACGCGCCCCTCTACGCGACGAGCAAAACCGCGCCGCGTCGGCGCCGCCGCGTGGCTCAGCGCGCCGGCGGCGCCACCGTCGCCTCCTGCCCGGCCCGCTTGATCGCCTCGGCAACGAAGCCGCGAGGCTTTCATCTCCTCGACGAACGCGGCGAGGTAGCGCGCGCCGGCGTCGCGGCCCTTCGGCAGGCAATATCGCCTGCTCGATTGCATGAAGCGGCCGGGCAGCAGGCGCGCCACCGGGCGCGCCCCTCGACGAAGCGCACCACGCCCTGCTTCACGCCGGCGACCACGTCAAGCCCTTCGCGCAGGAACACGTCGAACGGACCCCTCCGCCCGCACCAGCGTCGCCGCGCTTCAGCGAGCGTCGAGGTACAGATCGTAGGCCGCGCCCTTGCTTCCGACCGCGATGCGCACGCCGGCACAGTCCACGTCCTCGTTGCTGTCGTCGAGTGTCAGTCCTTGCGCACGGCATAGACGCCCTCGATGATTACATAGGCGGCGGTGAAATCGACGTCGGCGGCGCGCGCCGGCTCGATCGCCAGAAGCCGATGTCGCAGGACGCCGGTTTGACGGTCTCGAAGGATTTGCCGGCGCCGTCGATGACCACCAGTTCCAGCGGCACGCCGAGCCGCTTCTCCAGCTCCGCACGCGCGAGATCGACGGTGACGCTGCTGGGCGCGCCGGTCACCGGTTGCGCTGCACCAGCACCGGATTGGCGATGTTGATCGCGGCGCGCAGCGTACCGGTGGGCGCGAGCAGTTTCAATGGTGTCGGCGTTCGGGGCGATGGTCACGCCATATGGTTCTCCTAGTCTGTTATTCATGCCTTCGCAAACGGTGCAACGAGCGCCGTTACCCTCCGCACAAGGGAGAGGGTTTTTAGTAGCCGCAACAAGTCCCCTCACTGCTGCCACGGCGGCGCGACCGTGGCGTCCTGGTTGCCGCGCTTGAGCGCCGCCGCCACGGTAGCCAGCTTCTTCTTCATCTCCTCGATGGAATCGCGCACAAAGCGCGCGGCCGCCGGACGCCGCCCCGCGGCGCACCACGGCATCTGCCGGACTTCCATGAAGCCGCTGCTCCATCATCGACGCACGTTCGGACCTAGCTCTTGGCCTGTGCGTTCGAGCGGCTGCCGCACGCCTGCCGCGGCCTCCTGGCTTCTCCGCGTAGAACAGAGTCGATCGACGCCTCGTCCGCCGCCCACCTCGGCAGCGCACGATGGTGGCGCTCTTCGATCGTCCGGAGTCAGGTAGAGGTCATACGCCGAGCCCCAGCCCCACCGCCGATCGCGGGGATGCCGGTGGTCGAAGTCGACGTCGGCCGGCGTCTTCAGCGGCGAATCCTCTCCTCACCATGTAGGCGCCTGTCGACGACGACATACGGGCGGCGAGAACGGCGACTCCGTCCGCGGCGCGCGCTGGGGCTCGATCGCGAAGCAACGCGCGACGCTCCAGCTCGCCTTGCCCGCCATCGCCGCGCGGACGACTTCCTGGCCGCCCGGAATTCGTGGATAGCTCGACTGGCACGCCCGATGCGCTTGCCCAGCTCGCGTACGAGTTCGACGCTGACGCCGCCGAGCTCGCCGCTGGCTCGGACTTCTCGCGCCAGCACTCGGAATTGCCGAGATTGATCCCGGCGCGCAGCTTGCCGGTGGGCGCCAAGCCCTTCGACCACGTCGGCCGGCGACACGCCCTCTCTTCTGGGCGCGCGCGCGCATGCTGGTCGGCGCGAACTGCCGTCAGCGACGCGACGGCGGCGATCGCGAGCGCGACGCAGGCGTTCCGTTCGCATTGGCGGTTCCTCCGTACGGACCGGCGGGATCATGCGCACCGCCCGCTTGCCCGCAGCGTGACGCGCGGCGATGGCCGGCGGTGCACATATCGTCCTGGTATTCGCGCGCGAGCCCGCCCGACTACAATACGTCTCGATCTGAGATGCCAACCTTGCGCCGCTCGACGTCCATTGTGGTCTGGCTCGTGATTTTCGCCGTGCTGGCGTTGATCGCGCACCATATCGCCGCGGCGCGCACCGGCGCGAGCCTGTGACCGGACGCGCGCACGTCGTCGATGGAGATCTGCTTGACGTCGCCGGCGTGCGCATCCGCCTGTTCAGCATCGACGCGCCGGAGCGCGACCAGGACTGCCGTGACGCCAATGGCAAGAGCTATGCCTGTGCACGCGCGGCCTGCGGCGCACCTCGCCGCTGCGATCGGCGGCCGTAGCGTCACCTGCACGCCGGTCGAGGTCGTGATCAATACAATCGCGACGTCGCGGTGTGCACGGCCGACGACCCGATCTCGGCGACGCCATGGCGCGCGGCGGCCATGTGCTGGATCATGCGCGCCGCCAGCCGCGGCCGTTATGCGCGCCAGGCGCCGGAAGGCGAAGCCCGCAACGCCCGGCGCGGGCGGGAACGTTGAGCGGCCGCGACATGGCGGCAGCAGAAATCTCAAAGCGGTAGGAAACGCGGTAGGATATGGCGTCATGCAGATCGCCAGGCTCGCATCTGGCGGTGACGGGCCGTTGCAAGCCCGGCGCTTGCACAGGAGCGTCAGCTTCCCGGGAGCGCGGACGGACAGACCACGCTGGTCGGCTATGTGTTCGCGGCGGTAACTCCCGCCGCCCGCATGCTGGCGGTGATGATGCACGGCCGCGCGGCGCCTATTCGGCTGCGGCCAAGGCCGCTACGACGCGTCGACGATTTCGCAACGGCACCGGATGTGGGGCGCGTTGTGGGCGGCCAACGGGTATGTTTCGCGGTCCTGGTGGACGGGTTCGGCCCACGCGGCTACCCGGCGGGCTTCCGCGCTTCAGCTACGAGAGCCGGCCCGATGTCGTGAACGAGGTCACGGGGTGTCCGTCGCCTATGGCGCGCGTTGACCGTCGCGCACGCGCGCGGCGGATGGCTGCCCCAACCGCATCGGGTTGCAGGGATGGTCGAATCGGCGCAGCGCCACCTCTGCCATGGCGGCGCGGGCGAAAGCCTTGCGCCGCCGGCACGTAGTCCAGGCTTCAGCGCTATGTTTTGGCGTGGCTGCCGATTGCGCGGTTGCCGGATACGGCTACTGGCCTTACGCGCTACGTCGGGTGGGGTGTTTCAATGGCACCGCCGATGAGGTGAGGTGGTCGTCGGCGTTGCCAGACGCTGGTGGAGCGCGGCCGCAGTCGGCGGCGACATCGAGATGACGCCGAAAATCCGGGAGCGACCCACGGCTTCGACGATCCCGGCCGCGCGCCCGGCAGAACCCTTCTCCGCCGCACCTGGAAGGTGAAAGACGACATCGAGCGCCGCGCGCCCGCTTTTCGCTGAGCGGTCAGTGATCGTCGACCGTGAGGCTTACTGCCGTGCCTTGTGCGGCGATCTCGCCACCAACAATCCGATTGGCCGGGCTGATCAGCTAAGCACGCCGTCGCTGGTGCGGACATAGCTGAGATTACGCGCACCGCTGAATCTCTCCGCCGTGATGATCCGGCAGCGTGCGCACCTCGACATCGTTCGGCAGCAGTTCGGAAGCGGAACGGACGCTGGCGCTGGCCGCCGGCGTCATGCTGACCGCGTCGCACGCGCTGGCGTTAGTTCTGCCGGGGTCAATGGCGGTGGAAACGCCATGGTCGGCAGTTTATCCGAGCGCAGCGTTGCGCTCCGAAAGCTTGACGGCACCGTCTGGGCGCCAGCCGGTCGCCGCGCCTGGCGTTGGTCCAGGCGGTCAATATTTTCGGAAAGGCCCAGGACGGTGATCCTGACGCGGAGCGGTCGGCGTATGCGTGAACTCGGCTCGGTCGTGCTGGCGCGCGGCCAGGACTCGGTCTGTTGCGCCTCTCCTGCTGGCCCTTCTCGCTGCGGCGACGACAGATCTTTTCCCGCCCTGCTGCGCGACCGCAAACCTCGAGACCGCTAAATCTGGTAACGGTGATCAAACCAGCGCGCAACGCAGCCATGGCGTATCTTCCTCAGGGGTGAAGCGGAGGACCAAATAACGCCGAAGCAGCCTGTTTCTTGCTTGCCCCGAGCTGCACTCGGCGATCAAAAATTGCATGACTGGCAGCAGTTAGGGGCCGGCGTGGAATCCGCCAGGCAGGCACCGGGGCACGCTGCGCGTCCCTGCGGGCCCAGCGCAGCCTGGCACGAAACACCTGAAACATTGACGACATCAACCGGAAACATGGCCCCACATTTCCGACATCGCTACGGGTTGGCCCGTACCCGAACCAGCGCGATCGATGCCTCTCCGTCCGCTTCCTCGCAATGCCCGTCATCGCGCTGACTGTGATCGCACGAATGCGCTCGCCCAGCCCACAGCCGGCCTGAATGAGTCAGATTGAGACCCGGTCGGTATCGCGCGGGCTACCGCGCCACGGTGGCGGCGAGCCCCGACCTTGCGCCTGCACCCTCGCCGGCAATGCCGCCAGCGCGGTCCGTTGACGCACAGCTTGACGCCTTTTAGCGCTCCGCCTCCAAGAACGGCTAACCCGACCCGGATCGTACCCCCCGACGATCTGGGGACTTGAAGATCAGACCCGGATCGCCCTGGGACGATCCGTCTTCTATTTGCGGCTTCCGCGCCGCTCCCCGGTCACCGCCATTTGACTGCTTCTGCCCCGCTTTGGCGGGAAAGGTTTGATCCCCGAGTGGCGGCCGCGCCAGGGCGCCGCGTCCAACCTTGCCATAAATCGGTGTATGATGGCCTGTGGGTGGTACGTCCTTCCGGGTGGGAGTTTCTCATGCGTTTCTCGTTTGATTCTTCTGGGGTGTTGGCTGCAGCGATTGCGGTGCCTCGCAGCCGCGCAGCACGGCCTGATCCTGGCCGGGCGGCGGCGCGCGCCGCCGGCGCAGTCGAAGGCCAAGCCGAAAGCCAAGGCAAAGCGGTGCCGCCGCCCGACGACGTCGAAGTAGCTCACGCCCGCGCAGACCTAACGCGCGCAGGAGCAGGACGGGTGGCGGCGATTATGCCGCAGGCGGTGAAGCGGGCTGTCGAAGAACGTCTCCGACGCGGCAGGTCGATTGCTGGGCGTTTTCGCCCGCGATCTGGTTATATCCGCTCGCCCAGATCTTCGAATAGGACAACGTCGCTCTACACCGAGGTCGACGGCCCCGGACACTGAAGATCGGCCTCGGTGTTGTTCCTGAAGGACCGCAACGGCGGCTTGAAATGCTCTGGAATAACGACCTTTCGCGCTCCGGGGACGCAGTGATCGTCATCACCGGCAAAGTCCACCGGACCGCACCGCGGCGTCAAGTCGGCACGCGGTATTTGCCAGCGGAAAGCTCAACGGCAAAGCTTCAGCCCACGCTCGCGCTCGGCGCCGATGGCAGCACGGTGGCCACCTGGCAGGCGCGGCGCCCTGCTTTCGCCCAGGGCGGCCAAAGATCGGCATGCGCTTCGTCGTGATCCGAAGGCGGCGTGAGGACGCGCGCAGCCAACTGGCGCTCGCGAAGGAATTGCAGCCGATTAGCGTGTGCCAAAAAGTCTGACGGTGGCGGGAGATTCTGATTGGTTAATGCTGGAAGCTTAATACGGGCGTTGCGCGACAGGCGCGCGCAATCAGCGGGCGCACGTGCCGCCTGTCGCCACGAGACGCGCGGAAGCGGTTGTTGCGTGGTGCTTGCGGTCCCTTTGTTGACCGCAGCGCCGGCACTGCCTTTAAGAGGCTGTTGGATCTCAACGCCGGCGTAGCGCTTTCGCCGGTCACCGCACCAGGCCGGAAAAGGTGGAGCCTGATCCCATTCAGGGTGCCGTCGGGCGGACGGCCGTTGATTGTGACGCGCTTCGACGATACTCCCGCGTCAGCTCAGCAGCCATCGAACGCGCCACCGCAACGCGACGGCGTTGGGTGTTGCTGGCAAAATACCCGGCAGCTGCATCTTCCGGCCCGCCGACGGCTGTCGCCATTTGATAAAGGCGGTCGTGCCAGGTGCTTCGGCGTCACACCGGATAGCCGCGCGTTCCTGTTCGATCGCTCGGTCGAACTCGAACCGGTCGCCGATGACGTTTCCAGTGGTCGCCCTGAGCGGCGGCTTTTCAAAGTGCGCATCGAACTAGCCCGGCCTCATGGCCCCGGAAGCGCGCAGGAGATCAGACGCTGCGATCGCGTGGGCGGCAGCGACAACCGCCCCGGCCCGCGAGGTCCGGCACACCTATCGGCAGGAAGCGGCGAGCCTCAACGCGTTCTGCGCTCTCCGTCGAAGCACCGCCGGTTCCGTTGCGCCACCCCGGAATTCGGACTGGCAGACGCTGTGGCAGTCACACCGCCTGGAAACCCGCAGCCCTAAAAAACAGGTGAGCATATGACGGGCTGGTGACCCGATTTTCTCGGCCCCCATCCGGCCGGCCCAGTGCGATAATTTGCCGTTATCTGCCCCAAAATCGTCATGTGAATCAGGGGTTAGCGGCCGCGAAGCGGTCACATTCTGATGCCGCAATCACCTTTGGTGTGATCTGCGCATTGTTGCGCTTGCTTTTAGGTAACTCATGACGGCAATCAAGTCGACCAAACCTATCGGATGAGAACAGCAACCACGCGAAAGGGTTGAAGGCGGAAATCCGGGAATTCGTGCGCCGTGACGACAGGCGCTGCGACGAGCGCCTGAGACCGACAGCGAACTGGCTCGCGCATAACATCAGCACTTTGCTTCTGCAAGTCTGGTGGCTGGTACGTCGGTGCAGGAGGCCGATCGGCTGCATAACCGTAGCAATTGCGCGAACCCTGCACCAGGAGGGTGCTCGCCCAGCGCGAAATCACCGGAATACGCAACGGTTTCCAGCCTGGCGATGCGCAATCAACTGAAAATCATCGCCGAGAGTCTCTCGCACTGGAAGGGTGACGCCACCGCGCGGGCACGCGGATAGCTCGCGGTCTCCTGCGCCGCGCCGGGGGCGCGGCCGGGCATGATCCCGAAAAGCGGGGACCGCTCTGGAAAATGACGCGTGGCTAAAGCCTGACGCGATCCGATCCGTGACGAATGGGATCAGACTGGCCAGAAGACCAGCTTGTAGCGCGGATCATCGTCTCGACCCGACGTGGGTTTCCGTGCTGACCAGCAGGATGCGGTCTTCGAGCTTCACGAAGCCGTAGCCATCCACCTCCGGTCCTGGTGAACCACCATCGCCGGGATCTCGTGGAGCTCGACCGTCTGCGAGAGCGGCACACCGGGCTCCGGTGCGCGCATGGTGAGCTCCGGGACATCCGGGCAGACTGATCACGCCAGCAGAAAGATCAGGCCTCGCTTTCGCTCGTCGGACAGCGGACAATGCGGCGGCCGCCGCGGACTGACGCCGCCCGTCGTCTCGGCCATCTCGTTGTCGTAGTCGTCCACGATCGCGTGTATAGGTTACAGATGCCAGGTAGACGGTCGTGCTCACTCCGGTCGTACCGAGACCGGTCGTCTCGCCAGCCAATGGCGCAGCTGCGCCGCATCTGCGCCCAGAGCCGCCAGCGATAAGCAGCAACGCGTTGACACGGATTGCGGAACGCACGTACGAACCTCCCAAGCCTGTCGGGGAGGCTATCGATGATCACCCGCAATCTTAACAGTGGCGGGAGCGTCGTCCTTCCAGCGCCGACAGCATGGTCAATCAAGTGCTGCGCATATGGTCAACGGACCCCGAAGATGGCCCCGCTTCAGCCCCTGCCGGAAACACATTTCACCTGCAGGCAGTGATCATGCTCCCCAACCACCAGGATGCGTCCGCGTCCTTCCTGTGGTCCCGCCACGTGCTCGAGTTTGTTCGCTGCCTGTCGGCAGCCTTTAGTTTGAACAATGCCATGACACGGCGCGGTGTCCTGACCGGCTCGGTCGGCAGCGCTAAGATCGGAGTCCGATCGAAATTGCCGATGTTCTCCTGTTCGCGCTGGCGGGAGGCGGGCTCGGCGCGATCACGAATTTTCCGCGCGATGCCATCCTGGCAGTGATGGCGGCCACCGGCTTCCTGCATTTCATCTGCGGACGCTATTGCAACTACCGCCTGCGGCTGCTGGGCGCCAACCTGTCGGGCCCGGTGGTGCAGCTCAGCCTCGTGGTGTCGCTGTTCCTCGCCATCACCGCGCTGCAGGAAGCTCGACGCCGCTGCGTGTCATTGGGATCGTGCTGGAGATCCTCGTCCGGCGCTGATGCACCGGTCCGACGCAGCCTGCCGGCCGTATCGACGCTGGCAAAGCGGCCGGCGGATCGGTCGGTCGCCGCCGGACTGCCGCTGTCTCCAAGCCCGCTACACCGAAGGCTACCTGTTCGGACTGCTGGCGCCGCCTGCTACGGCGTGACGCTGATCCTCATCCGCATCGTGGTCGAGCGCGGGCAGCTTGCCGACAGCATGGCGCTGCTTCTCCTATTGGTACCGCCACTGCAGTGGTCGCGCTGTTGCCGCTGTGGCCGGACAGCTGCGCCACGTGCTATCGATCGACCCGGTGCCGGCCAAGTGGTTCGTCGCTTCGGGCGTTCTGGTGACGGTGTCGCAGTGATGCGCCTTCTACATGGCGCTCGCGGTCGCGCCGCCGGTGTCGGTGGTGATGCCGATCCTGCAGGGCTGCACCTGGTTTTTCGTTACGTGCTCGCCCGTCTGCTGAACCTGCACCATGAGAGTCGCGGCGCCGATGATCCTGGCCACCGCGATCTGATGACGGCGCCGCCGCACTGTCGCTCGACCCGGAATCTAATCGCCACCAGACCCTGCCGCAGCCGCTGGTCGCGTTCTGCGGTGGCGGGGCTGTTGGCGACTGGCCCCGCCGGACGCGCGAAACCGCGACCGGCGGGCTCAACAGAGTCACGCCTTTACTGCAGAGTCACGCCTTTACTGCGTAACGTCGCACGGCGACGATGACGCCGGTGTCGGATCGACCAGCAGCACGCGCCCGCCGACGGCCATGTACCGGTACGGCCGACCTCCGAACCTCCGCCACCAACGCCGGCGGCACGGGGGTTCAGCTGGCTCGTCGTCGGCACGCGCGAGCCGTGATGGGGCGTAGGCGTTGGCGCTGTATCCGGCTCGACGATGACGCGTCGCTGATACCGCGGCGCCGGCTCGTACGGGATCGCCGGGCCGTAGGTGCGGCACGAGGGCGCCGGTGACGACCCGCTCACGGACCACGGGCGCAATCGGCTCGTCACGATCCTGCCGCGGATGACGCTGGAGCCCGCGAAGCCTGCGGAATGATGGTGTGGTATATGGTGGTGGTCCGTGGCTGGCTGGTGAGCGGAACCGGTAGGCTGGGTCGCGACGACCGGCCGGTCATAGTAGTCCCGGTAGTACTGCGCGTTGGTGTCGACGACGCCCGCGAGCAGCGCGAGCACAACGGCTGCGTGGCCGAGCTGGCATCATGATGATCTCCTTGCCCTGAGTGCCATTGCGCCAGATCACCAACGCGACAGCGGCTGGGTTGTTCCTGCCGCTGTCGCGCTTGATGCAAACTTGCTCGCAGTGTCCGTCGCCGGGCAGCGCCAGTACTTGGTGACCTTGGGCACCTCGATCTGACGGTGCTGGTGCTGCCGCCGCCGAAATTGCCGCCGTTGAACATCACGATGCCGGATGATCACTAAGACCACAACCACGCCGCCGAGTACGAATGCCATAAAACTGTTACCGCCACCGTCCGCCATCGCACGCCCTGTTGTCTTTCGCTGTGCCCAACAAACGCGCCGACTGAATTCGGGTTCCATCGAGTCTGTGTGACCCAAGTCCACACCGACGAAGGTATTGCTTCGCGCGCGCGTGTGTTGCGAGTAATATTCCCTTGGGACTGGGGACCTCGAATGATTCTTCCAAGCTTCTTGCCGGCGCGTTGATCGGGTCGCATGTCGCCGCCGGCCCGACGCTCGACCGTGATGGTGCGGGCATGCGCCAATTATCGCTTCAGCAGAAAACTGCGGCGGTTCAGGCTCTGGTGCGATCGGCGACTGGAGTGCATCGCCTCCGTACCGTCGCCGCCCATCCGCGTTTTCGCAGGCGCCCGCCATTGATCTCGGCGATCTCATTGTCGCCTCGGTACCGAGCGCCAGGTTACGCCGGTGCGCGCGCGATGATCGACGCCTATGACGCTACTTCGGCGACGGATCCGGCGAGGCCTTCTGCGTAGCTGTATCTCGACGCGGCTGCCGGCGGCGGTGAGCACGCTCGCCGCCGATCGCATAATGGACTAATCCTCGAGCCAGCTGCGGAGGATGTCGACGACCCGCATGTTGCGTGGGATCGATCAAGAGCAGCTGGTTTTTCACCACCGTATCACGGCTTTTTGTCGCTGAAACCGCGCCAGCACCGCGTCGGGCAGGATGTAAAGCTCGATCGCCGGAGGGACCGGGCGCACCGGACCGATGGGACGAAGCTCATCAGTCGCTCGACTGCCTTGTTGTCCCGCCGCATCGGCTTCGGCGATCGTCTGCTTTTGTTCTTGGGTCAGACATCGGCGCGGCGCGCGTATCGCCCCGTCCTGACGAGTCCATCCTCGATTTGCGGCGGCGTCGCGAACCGACTTTGCGCGCGGACGCTTTCGCCCGAACCGCGCGATCCCAAGTCCGCCAAGCAGGGCAAGTATCAACGTCCCAAGACCACAAGCGCCCCATGCCGAAATGATGTCTCACGGGTCTCTGATAAGTTCTTTCACCCTGCAGACAACGCGTTCGCTGTGCCGCAGTGTTCCCGCGATGCAACATTTCGGCGGCCATCATCGAATGCAGGTCAGAGGGCCGCGCCGGAAGCACCGGTTTCAGATCAGCGCCATCGGCAGCGTCAGCAGCAACCACGCGGCGTCGCTGACGACCAGAGCGGCGGTCACGCCTGTGACATCGCCGATGATCCCGAACAGAAGCGGGTGCAAACACGAAGCCCGCGCCGATCGATCCGGTATAGAAGATGCTGAATGCGCGGGCACGCCGTTCCGGCGCCACCAGATTCGGGAACCGTGCCATAGAGGACCTGACGATGTCCTGTTGAGCACGACGCCGATCACCGGCAGCAATAGCGCCGGCTTCGAGCGAAAGCGGCAGCAGCGCAAGGATCAGCACCGCGGTGAGTCCCCTCGGAGAGGCACACGGTCGCAACGTGCCGATGCGGGCTGATGAAAGTACGCACCAGCCAGCGGCGGCGCCGCCCGCGAATACCAGGCGGAGCGCAGTCCCGATGCGGGAAGACTCTTGCCCTGGCGGCGAGCAGGAACGGAAGAAACGTGAGAAACGCCATGTGGGTAAGCTGTCGCCGATCACGCCATCGTGATTGGCGTTATTGAAACGCGATGCCGCTCACGGCGCGGCGTTGTAATCTGGGCGTCATCGATACCCGTCGTCGCCGCCACCGTGGACGACTCCGGCCCGTAGCGCAGCGTGAGTTGCGAAGATCGCGTGGCGGCGCAAACGAGCCTGGCCACGCCGAGCAGCATCACCGCCGGTTGCCACGTCATCTCCGTGAGCAGCAGCGCAGTGGCGGCCGGCACCGTCATCTGCCGATGTCGCCGGGCGAGTACCAGGTGCTGAGCGCTCTCAGCGACCGCGGTCCGGCGCGCGCGCCATCAACGCCGGAACCGAGCGATGCTGCGCACTGGCGCCGAGTCCGGCCAACCAGCAGCGCGAGCAAGAGGAAGGCGAAGCTCGTGCTCGCCCCGGCCGCAGTAGCCGATGCCGGCGAGCGCGGTCCCGAGCGCCAGCACCGGCGCAGCGCCGAGCCGCCAGCAACGCCGCCGGGATTTCCAACGTGGCCATGGTGCCAGCGATAGAGGCCGCGCATCAGTCCGACCCCGCGTGCAGCCCAATCCGAATTCACGTTGCCAGATCGGCAGCAGACTGAAGAGCAATACGCTGCAACTGAACGAAGTACAAC
>ERZ1370068.3901-contig-3_pt1 | contig 60395 bp, 104 predicted proteins | sample MGYA00561227_ERZ1370068 | MGnify/ENA primary metagenome ERZ1370068 (study PRJEB38410, sample SAMEA6850437) | metagenome | study: Metagenomic assessment of the ecological functions of the soil: analysis of the soil microbiota associated with the... | reverse complement strand
TTGTACTTCGTTCAGTTACGTATTGCTGGCCGTCTGGTAATTTTCTCTGCGGCTCTCCGGAAACCACGTTCCGCCAGGCCTTCAAGTAGTCGGCGCGGCGGTTTGGTAAGGTGAGGTGAAGTAGGCATGTTCCCGGACGTCCACCCCAATGATGCTGGGGACGCCCGCCGGCTCCCGCGATCGCCACTTACCCATGGGGGGCTGTCTTGATTCCGCAGTGGAGACGAATTTCTCTGAGACTCAGCTTGGAAGGGTTGAGACAGGCCAAGCCAGCCGCTTCCAAATCTCGCCAGAGCAGCGGCTGGCACTTCGCTTTTAAACTCGTCAAAGCTCCCGAAGCTGGACTTGATCGCATCGCCCGAAGATGCGCCGCTGGGAGCGCCACCAGCATCACTGGAGCCATAATCTTCAAAAGAACGTATGATTGGGTGCCCGCCCCCGTTGTTGCGAACCGGGCCTCCGGACCGCCTCTGGGACGGCGGCGAGGTCGGCGATCAGTTCATCCACCGGTTTCTTTGGCCCTTCCCAGTTCTTGCTGGTTTTCGAGGCCTTGCATTGAGATTCGCCACGTAGGTGGCGTGAGTGTTCTGCCGTGGTGAATCTCCATTGTCTTGGCATCGATGCTGGGTTCGAGCGCGTTGGTGGGATAGGGCAGTGGTGGAAGTTCGTAAGCCATGTGGTTTTCGTCACGAGGTTCGCGCCAAACCCTGGGCACTCTTCGCGGAGTGCTTCAAGCCGACTGAATGGCAAGGCCGCGCGAGCGGAGCCCATGCAGGGGCGCAGGCATTGCCTGTTCGAGAGGCCTATGAACGTTGATAAGTTTTTATGGAGCCGAACTCCTCCGCGAAACGACAACCGCTCCGATTGGAAACCCGAAGCCTCCACATCACCAAAGCCGCCAGAGTCGGCGGTCATTGCCCGCCAGACTTTGTTCTGGTCCTTACTCTAACTGGCTGGTCTGTTTGATTGGTGATCCTCGACGTAGCCGACGAATGGAAGGCTCCCTTTCGAGGCAGAAACCGAAATCGATCTCTCGTTCCTGGAAGCTGCTCTGTACCACGCTCTACTCGTTGGCGCGCGGGTGGGTGGCAATGGGGCTCTCGTTCGTCTTCTCGATCCTCTATGTGCGAGCTGGGCGTATTACGATCGAAGGCACGTGCGATTCTGTTGCCAGCCTTGGACATTCTTCAGGCGCATTCCGGTTTTGCGGGTTTCATGCCCGGTTTGGTTCTGGCGGGTTGGTGACATTGTTTCCGAGACAATTTTGGCCTCGGAGCTCCGCCTGCGTGCTCGTGATCTTTACCGCCCGGGTTTGGAATATGGTGTTCGGCTACTATGATGCGCTCAAGGGGGGTTCCCACGAGTTCCGCCAGATGGGGTAAACTCTGCCATTTCGGGCCTCTGCAACGTTTCTTGAAGATCAGCGACTGCACTTTTTGCGGCACGCAGGGAGTTGATTTACAACTGCATGGTCTCGATGGCGGGCGCTGGTTTTCTCGACCATCAACGAAGAAGCGTTCACTTTGGGGAGACAAGAATTTCCGGCTGCCTGGTTTGGAGGCTCCTACATGAGTGTGGCAACGTCTCTCGAGACAACGTTTCCCGCGCAAACATTGCCGCCGTCGTGGCGATATGGTCTTATGATCGTCGCCACGGATCGTCTCGTCTGGTGGCCATTGAGTCATCTGGTCCCGAAAGTTCAAGATCCGAAGATGTGGCCGGCGCTCCCCTCGAGGACCTGCCTTGGTCTAGCGGATGCTGACTGCTGCCAGGCTGCCGCGAGTGCTGTCAACCGGAGGCGCCTTGCTGGAGACTGGACTTCCGCCGGCCTACCGGGCGGCGCGCCATTATCGATCTGGTCTCGGGTTGGCTTGTCGCAGGGTCTTCGATCCGTGTCAAAAATGCAGCTCTGCTGACGCTGCTCTCGCCGCCGTCCCTGCGCTTTGGGCGTAGCCGGTCTGTATGGCCTATTCTCTTTGATCGCGGAGGTCGATCTTACGGCGAATGGTTGCCGCTTTGATCATTTCAGAGACACTGCAGCAACGTTCCTGCGAGGTCTTTGCCGCGCTGGTGCTGAGTTCGCTCTGGACGATTCCCTGTCGGGGTTTGGATCGGTTTGAACCCGGTATTTCCCGTTTCCGCAAGCCGGTCATCCAAGTGTTTGCCGCCTCGTCTCGCCTGCCCCAGTGCTCTATCCCGTGGTCTTTGGCTGGGGTGCTGGCCACGGGCGGAAACCTCGGCTGGGGCGCGGATGGTCATTTTGAGTGATGATGCTCGGAGCGCACGGTGGTGATATTCTCTTCAACGTGGCGGCCGGCGCGCAGTCCCGGACTCCCTGCGGACATGGTGTCGTGCGCTGACGTCTTCAAGATGGCAATTGGAAGCGGTGGCGATATTTTCATTCTTCCAGCGATTTTTCCGTTTCTTGTCACCGGTTGGATCACCATCGGCCGGGCGGCGCGTTGGAATGCCAGTATTGTCCGCCGGAGCATATGCGTGCAGCAGCGCGGCCAGACTTATACCGCCTTTGGTTTGGGCGATCTTATCAGCCAGGCGACGGGTGCCGGAAGATTTGACGTTCTCGCCGCCGCCGTCGCTGGTGATGGCGTTAACGGTGGTGACCATCAACCGAACTCTGTGGAGCGCCTGCAGCGGCTTGGGACGACTATTGCCGGTTTGGTGGATGAAGACGCCGCCGCTCATTGCACTTGAGCAGCGTGTGGCTGGAGTATGCCGGCGAAAACGGAGCCCGCATCCGACGACCGTCCCTGGAAAACCATCAATCTGCAGGAGCTCTGAGAAAATGAGCATCATCGCGTCTGCTGGGGCCTTCCGGGTGCGGCGAGAGCACGCTCATCCGGCCTGATCGCAGGGCTTGAATCAGACCGACGCGCGGCGTGGTGAAGTTTCATGATGAGGAGCTCGAAGGTGTTTGCCCGGGAGTAGCCATGGTTTTCAGAACTTTGCGCTTTTCCCTGGCTGACCGTTGCACGGCAGTGTCCGCCTTCCCCTCAACAGTTGGGACTTCCCAAAGAGGTGATTGGAGAGCGCAGTTCACGCGCCCTCGAAATGGTCGGTTTGACTGGCTACGAGGACACCTATCCGCGCGAACTCTCCGGCGGAATGAAACAACGCGTGGGCATCGCGCGCGCTTTGGCTGTCCACACCGAAGTTCTTTGCATGGATGAGCCGTTCAGCGCGCTCGACGTGCTCCGGCCGAATCAGCGCAATGAGCTAGGGCGATTATGCGCGGATGCGACACAATCCGCTGCGCACAATGGTATCGGTGACACACAATATTGAAGAGGCCGTCTATCTGGCGAGAGAGAATTCTTGTTCTCTCGCGGCCCGGCCCGGGAACGGTGGCCATCGACATTCGAACCCGCTGCCCATACCCTCGTGAGCCGTCAGAGCCCTGGAGTTCAGCTGCAATCGTGTCGCAATTCACGCTGTCTTGACGCACCAGGAGTTACCCGAACCCTGCTCACCACGCTGCGCCACTCCTCTGCGCCGGTTCATCCCATTCCCCATGTCAACGTGAACGAAATTGTCTGGCCTCACCAGCGTGGTTTCCACACAGCCATCGGCAGACATATCTTCGATCTTGGGAAGCGACTTGGGTTATGAATTTTCAAAGCTTCTTCGTCATCATCAAGGCGAGCGCGAACATGCTAGATCTTGTGACAACTCCCGGCGAGAACGTGCTGCTTGCACGGACTGACCGGCCGCGCGCTTTTGGCGCGCTGATGTCGCTGGGCGCAAGGCGATTCTTCGGGAGAGATGATCGTGCTTCCCGCTCTTCGCTCGTCTGCTCCGACTGTCCGGAGACCAGATCCCGACAGACGAGATATCGATTGTCGAGTTCTTTGACCTATCTCCAGAGAATGGTGCCCGAGGAAAATCTCCCGGAGCTTGCCGAGAACAATTATCAGGTGGGGCGGATTCACTGGACTACTCCACCTGACTCCAGCGTCGCGCTTGGATTGCCCGACAGAGCGCTCTAGTAGCCTCCATGTCGTCTCCACATGGCGGGAGTTGGTTTTCTTCTTCGACGCCACTCGGTCGATCTCGAGAGGCGGCGACGGTGGTCCTCCCAGTGAGCTTTCGTCAAGGTTTCCACGGGGACCGAAAGATGGCCGTTCCGCAGGCGGATCAGTGTGGCGCCCTCCTTGATTGCTGCCTCCGAAGTCATCGGCTCATGCCCATCAGGTGTGGGCAAGTCAATTTGGTTCTCCGCAGCGATTCGATCGCGGAGCGTTCATGGCGTTGCGCAAAGAATGGCCGGGCCTTCGTCGGCCGCATCCGCCAATCGAGACGCGATGGTCATGAGGCCCCCTCGGCTGCACTCGCGCGGAGCGCCGAGGCGTGGCGCCTCGCCGCGCTACCTCCGGGGTGAAGCCGCTACTTCGTTGCTTCCGCGAAACATTCACCTCCAGCAAGACGCGCGGAAAGAGCCCGACGCTCCGGAGAGCGATTCCGATGTCAGTGCCAGTTCCACTGAATCAACACTGTGGACAAGGTCAGCCAACAGGGAGGACACTTTGCGGACCTTGTTTTTGAAGATGTCCGATAAAGTGCCAGTGGATTGAGGACGGCAGCAGGGGCACTTTGGCGATCAATTCCTGGGCGCGATTTTCGCCAAAGGCACTTGGCCTGCGTCGAGGGCTGTCCCATGATGTTTCGGCGGATTGCGATCTGATACCGCGGTGAGTCAATCTCAGAGGGCGAGACGCGCCGCACTTTCCGCGATACGGACAATCTGCTCCTCAACTACTTCTAATGCGACCGGGAATGTCACTCGCCAAAACAAACTTATCTACAACCAGCTATGAATATAAGTTATTCTTATCCGATTTTTAATGCACATCCAGTCATTCAAAGTTTTTTCCAATTTGGCGGAAACCTCGAGTTTTCCAAGGCGGCGCAGATGAACGGCATCACGCAAAGTGCCGTCAGCCAGCAAGTGCGCGCCCTGGAACGGCGTTTTCGCGTGAAACTCATCGAGCGCGGGCGAAAGAATTTCTCTTTGACACCGGAGGGTCGGGCGTTTCTGCAGGCGAGCCATCAGGTAATCGAGATTCTTGGGGATCTGGAAGGCCGGATTCACAATCTGCAGAATCTGGTGGCCGGTGAGCTGTGCATTTCGACGATTTTCAGTATTGGACTGCACGAGTTGCCGCCGTATTTGAAGATTTTCCGACAAGCGCATCCCCAGGTGGACGTGCGTGTCGAGTATCGCCGCTCGTCGGAGGTTTACCTGAGCGTTCTGGACGGACGAGCCGACATCGGCCTTGTTGCCTACCCTGCACCCCGTCGGGGAGCTCGAGGCTGTAACGTTTTGGAGTGACCGGCTTGTGCTCATCTGTTCGCCGACACACCCTCTGGCTTCGCGGCGCCAGATTCCTCTTTCCGCGTTACAGGACGAGAAGTTCATCGCTTTTGAGCCCGATTTGCCGACGCGTCGCGAAATTGATCGCAAGCTGCGCTCCGAAGGAGTCGAAGGTGAAGCTTGTTCTTGAATTTGACAACATCGAGACGGTGAAACGCGCGGTTGAAATCGAGAATGGAGTCTCCATCGTTCCGGAAGCGGCCATGCAAGCCGAGGTGGAAACCGGCGCTGCTTGCCGCCGATTGAGTTCAGCGATCCGACTTTTCGGCGACCGCTTTGGGCGCGTTGATTCGGCGCTCGGCGCGCATCTCGCCTGCATTGCGAAGTTTCTCGAAATGCTTGCACCCAAGAGTCGTCCGAATCGCGTGCCAACTTGGAGTAAGGGTGCTCCTTTCGATGCCAACCGCTTTGCACACCCGAAGCGGCCCGCAACCTATTGTTGTAGGAAATTTCGTGAGGATTTTCTCTTCGACAAAATCGTGATGGCTTTCACACGCGATTCATGCGATGACTCTCCCAAAGAAGTCTGAACGATGGGAAATGCCTTTCTTTTCGGGATCCTGCTTCTCTCATTGCTTCTGGCTGCATGCCAGAGTGCGCGGGCGCAACAGGTTGCTCCGGTCCTGGTTGTGCCCTGCCGATGAATTGTCTCATGATCCTTCCTGGCGCCACCTCCGGCGTTCCGCCCTTCGCCTAGTCCGCAGCCATCACCGCCAGTGCACACAGCGTTCCACAACCGACCCCGGGTCCTGTGATCGTGCCGGAGAAGAACGACTCTTGGCGTGCAACGTCGAGGGGAATGTCCATCGCCATCACCTTCGACGATGGTCCCAACGCGCGGAGTTGACGCCAAAGACTTCTCGACATGCTGAAGGAGCGTGGCATCAAGGCGACGTTCTTCGTGGTGGGCAAGAACGTGAGAAGAGATCATCGCGGGGATCGTCGCACGAATGGCTCTAAGAGGGTCATGAGGTCTGCCAATCATAGTTGGAGTCATCCGGCCTTGACGAAGCTTGGTGTCGAAGGTTTTCGCAAGCAGATCGAAAACACTAATGAGGCGATCGCGAAGGCGACCGGGAAGCGTCAGTCTCAATGCGGCCGCCCTACGGCGCAACCAGCGTGAGTCTGAATAAACGCTTGAACGAGCAGTTTCGGACTCAAAGTTATCCTCTGGTCGGTTGATCCGTTGGATTGGAAATATCGCAATTCAATCGAGTCTACAACGCGATCGTTCAAAACACCCGGCCGGGCTCGATCATCCTTGCGCGATATCCACGCAACAACCGTCGCTGCGATGCCGGCAACCTTGGATGCCCTTCTGGCCAAGGGTTACAAGTTTGCGACGGTCTCCGAGCTGATTGCGATGGAAATCCCGCCTCAGTTGGCTACAAGAAGGACCCCGCGGCGGCGACCAGGCCCCGCAATAGAGTTATGGCGGCGGCGTCCGCCGCCGAGAACCCTCGGCGATGCGGACATCGTCTGCTATCGAAGCGCAAAAAGGTGATCTTCGGAACTTGCAGAAGTTTTGCTGGAAAAACTGTTTGGGAAAGAACGCCCGAAGCCGTCCCTCGGGCTTGCCTGGTGCCAAATCGCACCCTTGAAGCGCGCACGGGGACGGCCGAGCTGTTGTTTGCCGAATTTCCCTTTGTTGATGCGCGAACTTCTTGCGGCTTCTTATCGAAGAACTTAAAGACGTTTCGCGTTAGAGAATTCTGATCTCGCAACACCAAAACCGGAATCTTGTCTTGTTGTTTTGCTTTCGCTGGGTTGCGCGGTTTTGAATAAGCTTATTTCTTGTCTTTCGACTTGCTCTCTGAGGAGCTTCCCTGAGGATCGCCGGCTGGCCGCCGTTCGTCCTCGTCGCGTTCTGTTCCGGCGCTCGATCAGTGCTCGTTCGCTTCCAGTGCTCCTGCGGCGGTTCCGCTTCGGCACTCGTGCGGTGCCTGTTCGGTGCCCGTGCGGTGCGGACCCGTTCGCCAGCGGCTCAACGCCGTTCAGTTCCGGTCCACTTCCGCTGGTTCCGGCCCGAGCCGCTGGAATACTCGATTGAGCTTGCAGCGATGTCGTCAAACAGCTGCAGAGGCAAATCGCAATCTGTGTGATTCTTTTTGAGTAGTGTTCATAACACCTCCTTGTTCCGATCAGCCAGACCTCTCAGGCATAGTCTAAATACCGGAGCGGCAGGTCAGGTGGTCAGTCGGTGACGTTTAGTCAACGCAGGCAGTCGGCCGTCAGGGAAGAGCGCTGAGTGGATCCTAGCTGGAGCTTACGAGAGGCTTGCGCTGATCAGCCTTGAAGCAGCGACCTGCGCGCCATCGATAAAAATCTCTGCGCCGGTGATGTGGCTTGAAGCGTCGGAGGCGAGAAGAGCCTAGCTCCGCGACCTGCTCGAGCGGTTCCAGGCACCTTGCCGGTGAGCGGAATTTCGCCCTCGGGAAACTCGACCTTCGGTGCCGAGCCTCTCGGGAGCACGGTCTTGCGTGTTCTCATCAATCTCCGGTCTCGATACTGCCGGGACAAATCGCATTCACTCGGATCTTGCTGCCGTCCCAACTCTACCGCCAGCATTTTGGCGAACGCTTCACTGAGCGGCTTTCGTCGTACGCATAGGCGCTGCGCGCCGACGTTGCTAAACATTCTGCGTCCATTCACCGAGGAAGTAACGATGATCGACCCTCCACCCGAGGTGAAATGGGGGATGGCAAGCTGATTGTCAAAAACGTGCCGCGAAGATTGATGCGCATGCGTCTCATCCCATTCGTTGGATCTTCAGTGCAGCAGAAGGCGCCCAGACGCCGTTTATTCCGGCGTTGGCGAAAGATCACATCAAACGCTTCCACTTGCGATGCAACTTTGCCAGGGCCGTCTTCATTTCGCCCTCGTCTCCCGACATCAGCGGTGAGAGGCATAGCCGCTTCGCCGCCTGCTTTGGCAATGTCGCCGAGCGAGCTGCTTCATCTCTCGCTGGTCGTGCGCGAGAGGACACCGACTTTGGCGCCTTCGGCTGCAAAGAGGCGAGCCGCTGCCTCGCCGATGCCGGAGCCAGCTCCCGTCACGAGTGCGACACGACCCGGAAAGCTTCTGCGGCGATTTCATATTAGGCAATTCGCAGCTGGACTGAACTGCGCGTGCTGACCGCATTGACGGTGACAGCCGGGGCAGTTGATGTGAGTGCCGGCAGCTCCCCAGCACGCGGGTCATTGGAGCCGCTCCACCGTGGCCACGCAGGCACTCGAATGTTGGCGCATAGCACCCGTAAAGCTGGGCATTGCACATGGCAGGTTGAGCTGCCTACGGATCGGGCACCATCTGCGTGAACTGAGCATCCACGTGGATCCCCGGCCTAAGGGAGTCTTCATGCAAACAGCTGTTTTCTGCGCGTCGCGGGCGAATTCGAAGCCAGGCAGCGGTGGCGCGAGAGCCACTCCGCTTGACAGGACGAGGTAGTGAAACTGTGGTTGCCCATGCTCTCGGGATGGAGAAGCGTCTGGAGTCCGCAGAAGGTTCTTTTACGATGAGTTCATCCGGCGGATGGCTGGTTTTGGCGAGGAAATCGTGCGAGGCGCCGACGAGATAATGGTGCTGATCGGCGAAGCCTTCGATGCGAAATCCTGCTGCAAGGGGCAGCTTCGCGCGAGTGCCGTGAAATCGACGTGGGCCGAGATATCCTTTTCGCCCGGATCTTCCAGAGGCCGAGAGTCGCGGCGATGCGCACGATAGCAGCAGAGAACGTGCCGTTTGTTCGATGCGGAGCGAGCAGTTCGAAACGAGGGAACCCATAGTCGACAATCAGGACGAACGCCTTTGTTCACGCGTCCCGCAAGAGCGTGAACCCAGTCGCAGGCCGCGGGGCGAAGCTCGGCGATTGTCCCCGCGGGGCGCGCGGGCAGAGGCTTTGGAGCGCGTCTGCGATGACAGTTGAAGGGCAGGCAACTTCGAACGATGAACCGGTCCTGCATCGGTTGAGACGCAAAGCTCGTCCCACCCGGTGCCATTCGAACGGATCCAGATGGAAAGGAAACGAGTCTACCAATTCATTGGAAAAATGAATTCCATCGAAAACGGGGAGCGTGCTGAGATCGTCGACCCACTTCACTTTCCCTTCAACGTCTGTCGAGCTTCTGCTCTTGAAGTCGCCGCAAGGCTGGAAAGGCTCGATGATCCAGTATTCGGCTGTCTCGAGGATCTCGCTCCGCCAGCGCTCGGAAAATATCCAAGGCGAGTTGCCCGTCGTTCGCCCCCTGCTCAACCAGGGCAAAGCGTGCCGGTTTGCCAAGTCGAGGACCACATTTCTCGAAATTGACCTGCGAGGATCTCGTCCGAAGACCGGGCCGACGCTGACATTCGTGAAAAAGTCTCCGCTGTTTGCCAATCCTGGCCGTGCGGAAGCATAATAGCCGCCGACGGGATCATAGAGCGCGAGCTCCATGAAGCGCGCGAAGGTCAACGGGCCGTTGGCCTGCGATCTCAGAAGCAATCTTACGGTGCGCGGTGACTTCGCGCACATAGACATTCACCTGGCCATCCGAAGTTCGTGCGAACTTCTGTCACCAGGAACGGGACGGCGCGAGTCGCGTGATAGCGTCGAGCCCTCGGACGGTGGGCGACTGCCCGAAGGGAACTCGACGATAATGCGTGTGTTGCTGCTGCGTCCCCGATTCCAGGTTTTCCGGCAGCGCTGCTTGCGAGCGGAGGACCGCCCGATTCTGTCCTGACGCGGTCACGACAAAGCTGCCTTGGAGGTAAATGCGTTCCCCGGCGACCCCGCGGCTCGCCAGTTCGGTCATATCAGGCACGTTCGCGAGGCGTCCGCGAGGCATCTGCCCGGGCGCATACGTGGGCCACTTGCCGCCCGCGGTGGTAGCGATGGACACCGGGGTAGGCGAGAGGAAAGGCTGGAGCGGTGTCGACGTCGGGCTTAGCGACGGGAGAGGCCGCCGCGAGAACTGGAGTCGAGGCGGGCGATTTCGCGGGAACTGCGGGGAGAACTGGTGCGTCGCCGGGAGCGGAGGAGTAGGCGACGACGCGGAGTCGGAGAGGCAGCTGCCGTTTCAGGAGGAGTTGCCGTTTCGTTCACGCGGCTTCGGGACGCTCGACGCGGACGAGCTGCATTTGCGGTCGCGGGCGTCGCCGAGGCGCTTTCGGTGCCTTCCAAGCCCTGCCCGGTTGCGATGCGCGGCCAGCTTATCCATCGCCTCCGCGATTGATTGGCTGGTTCACCGACAGGAAGCCCTTTGGCGATGTTCAAGTGAGCTAGGAGGCTCCAGCGAGAACGATCCCGCGCCACTGCTCGTCGTGTAGCTGCCGTAAAGAAGCTGGCACCGCGGTGAACTGCAAGTCGTCCGTCCTTCAACCGCGTGACATTGACAACGCGCGGAGAGATCCACGGTCTTGTCGAAGCGCAGATTGAGTCCGGTCAAGAGCATGCGGTGAAGGACGGGAATGACACGCTTATCTGCTGTAAATACGTGCTCGAGGAGCACCGTGTGGCGTGTCAGTCGCTTGCGCGAGAGCAACCACTCCCGAGGGAAAGAGATTGGAGTCGTTCAGCTCGTAGGAATCGAGAATGTTGTGACGACCCGATGATGTAAGGAACTTTGTCGGCCGGTCAGCTTGTAGTTCCGAAGGTAGTTCCGCAGCAACGTCTGGCTGGTCCGTTCAAGCTCGCGGTTTGGTCATCTTGTTGTAGCGGTCCCAGAGCTGCTGCGCGTTCAGGAACTCGCCCTGGGGGCCGCGGTGATCTCGAACCGCTTTGGCGCATCGAGCTTCTTCAGCTTGGCGAGGATCGAATAGCTGAAGGGCTTTTCCGGGATGTCCGAAAACGTAGAAGCTAAACACCCAGCAGCAGATCGCGAAACCGATCAGCAGAAGAATAACGACCGTCCAAACGAAAAGGTTACCCTCCTTTGCGAATTGCCGGATCATCCGGGCGAAAGGAGAACTCGGCACTCCGCGCGCTCGGTGTCGGAGGATTGTCCTTTGCGTTCTCGCGCCATGGAGATCTCGTTCAGGAGCGCGCGCTGTCTGCGGGCTCGAACGATGTGCCACAACCACAACTGCGCGCACTCAGGGGATTTCTAACGCGGAAGCCTGCGCCCGACAAGCCCTCTTCATAGTCGATCACCGAGTTGTCGAGCCATTTGAGGCTCTCCGCGTCGATAAAGAGCCGTGCATTGTCGCGTTCAACGATCAAGTCGTTCTCTTGTGGCGCGCCAATGACTCATTGCGTATTGCAGACCAGCACATCCGCCCTTCTCGACGGAAAGCCGCAGCCCCGAGGTTTTCGTGTCGAAGCCCTTTCTCTTGCACGAGCGCATGGAGCTGCGCGGCTGCGCTTGGCGGTGAGTTCAACCATACTGATTTCTTAAGGATGAATTCGGTATGAAGTCAAATGGGCGTGCGAGAAAGCACCCAAAAATAATGCTTAACTAAGGTAGCCCTTGCGAGGCACGCCGCCGCGAGCCTGGCTCCAGCAAACTGTGCTTCAGAATTTCTCCGGTTTTGCTGCAGCGATTGCGCAACTGCGGCACCATTTCGGCATCATGGGGAAAATTCGTCTCGCTTCCGGACGAGTGTTGCCAGCCAGAGTCGCGGCAGGGGAGTGGTTGAGCGCCCGGCTCTCTTCGTGGTCAAGGAGCTGGTTGAGAATGCAGCCTGGACGCCGGAGCTTCCGGAAAATCTGGGTAGAATTCGTCTGCGGCGGGTCGCGTTTTGTGTCGGTGCGTGATGACGGTTGCGGCATGGATCAGGGATGATGCTCTTGCTCTGCCTCGAGCGTCACGCGACAAGCAAGATCCGCCACGCTTCCAGATCTTGCGCGCGTGCGCTCGATGGGTTTTCGCGGCGAGGCATTGCCCAGCATAGCCAGCGTCTCGAGATTCCGGCTGGCGACTCGCGAGTCTGGCTCTGAAGCGGGCACCGAAGTCGTTGTTGCCGGAGGCAAGATTGAGAACAGTGCGTGAAGTCGGCGTTCCAGCTGGAACGCATATCGAGGTGCGCGATCTCTTTACAACCTTCCCGCTCGCCGGAAGTTTCTTCGTGGCCAGGGCAGGAGATCCGCCCATATCATTCATGGGCTGCAGGAATCCACGCTCGCGAATCCTCGGCAGCCTTCGAGTGCAGGCGTGAGGGGGAGTGCCATTGTCGCGCTTCCACGAGCTGAAAGCCTGGCGGTTCGCATCGAGGGACCTGTTTGGTGGCGGATATCCTGGCCTGAAGCTTCTCGAGATTGATGATTTTGCCGCAGACGGAGTCGCGGCCACGTGAGATTCTCGGGCGCCCTGGGCAGGGACGTCGCGATCGCCTTTTCCAGGTCCGTGATTCTCAACGGGCGTCCGAGTTCACTGTTTGGCGGTCCAGCGAGGCGCTTCGCGAAGCTTACCTTGGGCGTTATCGAGCGCGGTGAGCACCGCAGCCTGCGTCGCTTCACATCGACATGGATCTCGAAGCTTCGTCGGTTGCAGTGTTCATCCCGCGAAGCGCGAGGTGCATCTCCGCCGGCCCGAGGTGTTGCAGCGAGGCCGTCTTTGATGCCCGCGGGGCTCTTGTGCAGCCGCATCACGCATTGCGCCCCCACCGCCGACGGCTCGGATCGCAAACTGCGTTCGTTCCCGAGCCTCCCAGGCCGTCGTTCCGCTTCCGGAACAGACGTTGGTTTCAATCACCGAAGTTGGAAGGGACGGTGGCCGGAAGGGGCACGATTTCGCTTTCATGGGAATGGTTGGCGACGGGTATCTAGTTCTCGAAGGCGACGAAGGTCTCGTCCTGCTCGTGATACGCGCGCAGCGTCAGAGCAGAATTCTGTTCGAAGCAATGATGCGGCAGATTGCGGAAGGAAACGCTCCAGAGCCAACGTCTGCTGATTCCGGCACTCGTGGACATTCCTCGCGTGAGCACGCCTGGGTCGTGGATCATTTGGAAGATTTGCGAGTTGCCGGATTTTTCTGGAGCCTTTTGGCGGAACGACACCTGAAAGATCGAGAGCGCTTCCTGCCTGGGCGGCACAAAAGGAGCCTGGACGGCTGCTGCACGAGGTCACCGCCATGCTGCGCGCCTGCAGGCAGAGCTTCCACATGGACGCGATGTGCATGAAGCGGTCGCTCGCTCCCGTCTCTCGTCTGGCGGCTAGCGAGGATTTCCCCGGAGACGGATACGTGCCGGAAAGTTGCTGCGACGAACTGCTCGGCTGCGATCTCCCCTACGCGAGCCCCTCTGGCCGACCGACGATGATCCAGTTTCTGCTTTGCGGAACTCGATCGCGAATTTGGGCCGCGGCGGTTGAGTGACTATCGCCGCAATTGCATAGTAATTGTTTTTCTAATACGGAGATTGCGTGATTGCAGGCCTGCGAATAGGAACCACGCGACCCTGGACGACCTACCCGAGTTGGCCGAACTCCTGTTCTCGAGCTCTTTTCTCAGGGGGCAGATTTTCATCCCCAATCGTGAGACGGAAATGCGCGGGCTGCGGTTGTTGTTAGAGCAGCCTTCATGCGCGGCCGAATCTTTGTCCTCCGCGGCTCCGGCAAGATCATCGTGGAATGATCAATCTGCTCCGATTACGATCAGCACCGCCGAGGGCGGCTTCGTGCTGGTGCTGGAAGATTTGATCGTCCACCGGGATTATCGGCACCAGGGCCTAGGCACCCGGTTGTTAGATTACGCTGTGGATTTCGCCAGAAGAAGAACTTCCTGCGCATTACGCTCTTGACGGACAAACCCAACGAAAGCTTGAAGCGATTTTCCTCAAGGGTGGCTTTGTCGAGAGCGATATGATTCCGATGCGCATGTATTTTCGTGAAAACTGAGCCCTGAGGCGGTGCGTGATCTTGCTGGCTATGCGCGCGTCGACCTCGACCGTCTTCGACGTTGCGGCAGGCCCGAGGTCATTTTTGTCAGGGCAAACTTCCCGGAGAGGTCCTGTGGAATCGCGGTTACTTTGCGGCAAAATAATCAGCCGGTGCTCGCAACTCGGGCCGAGATCGCGCACTTCAGGCGATCCAGAGCCGACTGCCAGACGCGGTGTTTTTCACGAGCGGGCGCCGATGCATCACCGTGGGTGCCGCAGCTCATTCGCGCCGACTTCTGGAAGGTAGGAGTTATCTGTGCGGGAACGGCAGACTTGCCGGCTGCCGAGGAAGGCTGCTGCCTCTCTCGAATCTTTCGGCTGGCGCGTCGAGCGGATCGTTGATGTTGGCGTCGCCGGACTGCATCGATTGCTTACGGAGACCAACCGCCTCCGCTCGTGCGGAGTCTTGATCGTGGCGGCCGGTATGGAAGGGCGCGCTCCCCGGCGTCGTAGCCGGATTGGTGAACAAACCTGTGATCGCATTGCCGACCAGCGTCGGGCTATGGCGCAAGCTTCAGCGGGCTTGCTGCGCTTCTTGGCATGTTGAACTGCTGTGGTAGTGGAGTGACCGTGGTCAACATCGACAACGGATTTGGTGCGGCCTGCGCGGCCGATGACATCTTTGCGCCTAGCCGCCGAGAGCCAGAGTCGATAGAAAAGCAAGCTTGCCACTTTGCTTCGAATGCTCCATTTCCGAATCAGATTCCCTATGAAAATTTTTCTTTGTTTTTTGCCGCCTTGACGCTGGCGGTGGTTGTCGGGTGCGGCGGTGGTAGCTCCTCGGCGAAAATCGGTTTGAACGTCGAGCTCAACCGGCGAAATGCCGGCAGTGGGAGCCTCGGCAAAGAATGCCGCCGAAATGTTTGTTAACGAGGTCAACAAGGCAGGAGGACTCGAAGTGGCTGGCAAGAAGCATCCGCTTACTCTGGTCATCGGCGACAACGCCGCCAAGGCAGATCAGGCCGCGGCGGTGGCCCAGCGGCTCATCTCGCAGGACAACGTCATCGCGATGATGATGGCCCGGACGCCAGCGCCCGTGCGATTCCCGCCTCGGAGATTGCCGAAGAGTTTGAAGTGCCCGATGATCTCGCCGTGGTCAGCTAATCCCAAGACGACGGTTGACGCGTACCAGCGGCAAGTCCAAGCAGTACGTCTTTCGCGCTTGTTTTATCGATACCTTCCAGGCGCGGGTGTTGGCCAAATTCGTCTTGAATAACCTGCAACGCCAGAACCGCGGCGGTCCTACCCGACGTGGCCTCTGAGGCGCCCAATGGCCAGGCCAACCTTTTCAAGGAGACCTTTGAGGAAAGCGGAGGCAGCGTGGTCGCGTTTGAAACTACACGACGGGCGATCGCGACTTTCCGCGCAGCTTACCAAGATCAAGGCGGCAAACCCCGACGTGATTTTCCTTCCTGCGTATTACAACGATGTTCCTTTGATCGCGCAGCAGGCTCGGCGGCTCGGGATCGATGTCGCAACTGGTCGGCAGCTGACGCGGAGTTCGCCGGAAATAATCAAACTAGGCGGAGCCGACATCAACGAGTCGTATTTTTGCAACCACTACTCGACGGAGATCGCCACGCCGGTAGCGCAGGAAGTTTGTCAGCGACGCTACAAAGCTGAAATGTACGGCATGGCGCCCGATGATGTCGCCGCGCTAACTTGCCGGACGCCTTTGGTCTGCTGGCCCAAGCCATCAAGGAGGCCGGAAAGCTGGAGCGACAAGCGATCCGCGATGCTCTAGCCAAGATCCAAAAATATGAAGGAGTCACGGGCACGATGCAGTTCGCCGGCAGCGGAGACCCCATCAAGAGCGCCGTCATCCTGCAGATCAAGGATGGGCAATTTGCCTGGGTCGCCCAATGCGCAGCCTTAGAGCTGCCGAGTCGTTGAAGACAGCCCGAGACCAACCCGCCGAGTCTGGTGACTTCGGGACAGATTGGTTCTAAAATCCACGTGAGCTTCGGACGCCGCAGGTGACCTATTTCGCGCAGCAGGCGATCAATGCGATCCAGTTGGGCTCGATTTACGCCCTTATAGCCCTTGGCTACAGCATGGTTTATGGGGTGCTGACCACGATCAATTTCGCTCATGGCGATATTTTCATGGTCGGCGCATTTTGTCTGCTCTTGGCCTCGGTTGTTTCCGCTTCCATTCCCGGTCACCTCGTGATCGTGATGCTGGCAACCGGCATGCTCGGCGCCTTGATCGAACGGTTCGCTTTATCGACCTCTTCGAAAAGCTCCGCGCGTTTCGGCGATCATCACTGCTTTAGGCTGCGGATTGGTTATTGCGAACACGACGCTTAGCCTCAGCCCCTATGCCGCAGCCGATGCCGGCACTCTTCGCCAGCACCAGCTATCACTTTGGCGGCCTGACGATCTCGTCCCTGCAGATTCTGGATTATCAGCGTAGCGGTCGTCCTCATGACCGGTCTGGACTTCCTTATTCGGAAAACTTCCTACGGCATCGCCATGAGAGCTATTTCGTTCGATGCAGCGACCGTTCCTCTGATGGGTGTGCCGGTGAACCGAATTATCTCGATGACTTTTTATATCGGTGCGGGTCTCGGGGCGCCGCGGGTGTGCTCTACGGCCTAGCTTATCCAGTGATCGCTGCTTCGATGGGAATCCTTGTCGGCTGGAAGGCGTTTGTGGCGGCGGTTATTGGAGGCATCGGTAAGCATTCGCGGTGCCGTCCTTGGCGGATTTCTTCTCGGCGCAGTCGAAGTGATGGCGGTAGCTTTTTTACCTTCCACCTACCGTGACCTGATCTCCTATTCGCTGCTGCTGGTCATTTTGATCTTCAAACCCTACGGGCTGCTCGGCCGACCGCCGAATCAGAAAGTCTGAGCTTTGATGAGTGCTCGCGAATTTTGGCTTCAGCGTCGCGGTGGCGCTGGGCGCTTCCTGCGTTGGTCGCCGGTGGCTTTGTTTTTGCATTGGTTTCCGAAAACTATCCCGTGATCAACAGCTACACGCAGTTCGTGTTGGTCACGGTCGGGATCAACTATCATCCTGTCGACGAGTTTGAACCTGGTCAACGGGGCATGGGTGAGTTTTCCGTTGGCCACGCGGGGGTTCATGAGCGCTTGGCGCCTACGCCTCGGCCGTGCTGACAACCAAGTGGCTCCCGGATACTCCTTGGGCGTTTTTTCCGTCAGTACTCTTGGAGGAATGGTTGCGGCGTCGATTGGTTTCCCTGCTGGCGGTGCTCTCGTTCAAGACTCGGGGCGACTATCTCGCCATCATCACTCTGGCGTTCTTAATGATCGTGAAGTCAGCCTTCGAAAACATTCCCTATGTCGGGGGACCACGTGGCTTGCTCGGCATCGACAAGTATACAACTCTCGTGTGGGCGCTCTTCTGGGTAGTCGTCACCCTGTGGGTGATCCGCAACCTCGATCTACTCGAAGTTTGGACGCGCCGTGGTTGCCATTCGCGAGGACGAAATCGCTGCGAATGCGATGGGTGTCGGACACGCGAGGCGAAAATCCTTGCCTCTTGTCGTCTCGTCCTTTTTCGGCGGGGTGGCGGGGGCGCTCTTCGCCCACCAGATTCAGTTTATCAACCCGTCTTCCTTTCGACATCATCAAGTCGACCGAGATCCTTGTGATGGTCTATCTCGGCGGAATTGGCTCGCTGGCCGGCTCGATCTTGGGCGCCGTGATCTTCACCTTTCTCGCGCAGGCTCTTCAGCCGCTCGGCACCTGGCGCATGGTGATCATGCCATTACGATCTTGGTTTTCTGATGCTCTTTCGGCCTCGAGGCATCCTGGGTTTGCGCGAGCTGATTTGGTTTCCTCCTCCTGGGCGGGAGCTTTCCAGGCCGCGACAGAGCTATGAGTGCGTTGCTCGAGATTCAGGATGTCACCATGCGGTTCGGCGGCCTTTGTGCCATCGCGAATTGCAGCACTTGATGTCGAAGCGGGCCGCACCCACGGGATCATCGGGCCGAACGGCGCCGGGAAGACGACCCTCTTCAATCTGATCACCGGGATTTATCGGCCGAGTTCTGGGGATATCCGGTTCAAGCGTGAGAGCATAAGTGGGCTTCGCCCCAACCGGGTTGCCGCCCTCGGCATCGCCCGAACCTTTCAGAATATCCGGTTGTTCAAGAATCTCACCGTGCTGGAAAATGTGCGGGTGGCCTTTGATTCCCAGCTGCATTATTCGCCATTTGAGGCCTTTTTGGCTTTGCCGCGACAAGCTCGTGATGAGCGGCGATCTATCGAAGAGAGCTTCCGCCTCCTGAGCCTTTGGGCTGGCCGAGCAGAGCGGACTCGCTTGCCGGTGAATTGTCTTATGGTTCCGCAGAGACGTCTCGAGATCGCACGCGCACTCGCCCTCAAGCCCGGTTTGCTTCTTTTGGACGAACCCGCCGCCGGCATGAACACGGCGGAGACGGCCACGCTGACGGAGTTTCTTCGATGGGTGCGTGAGGAGTTTCAACTGACGCTGGTTCTCATCGAAGCACCACATGCACCTGGTCATGAATCTCTGTGATCGCATCACGGTGCTCGATTTCGGCCAAACCATCGCCGAGGGTACTCCCAAGGGAGATCCGCGACAACCCGCGAGTCATCGAGGCATATCTGGTGAGACCGACTGAATGAGCGCGCTCTCGGTCGAGGATTTGAAGGTTTCCTATGGCGACATCCATGCGGTGAAGGGCATTTCCGTTCGAAGTCCGCGGAAGGGAGAGGTCTTTCACTCTGATCGGTGCCAATGGAGCGGGGAAAACTTCCACCCTCCGGGCGATCTCGGGTCTTCTCCGCCATCTGACGGCCGCGTGTCGCTTTGGGGGACGGGAGTTGGATGGCGTCGCGCCCGACAGAATCGTCGCCTTGGGCATGCGGCGCACGTTCCGGAAGGGCGTGGAATTTTCGGCAATTTGACCGTCACCGAGAACCTCCGCTTGGGAGCGTGGGTTCGCGCCGATCGGAAAGGCGTCGCGCGCGATATGGAGCGTGTCTTCGGCCTTCTGCCGCGCCTTCGTGAGCGCCGCGACCAAGCCGCCGGGACGCTTTCGGGCGGCGAGCAACAGATGCTCGCCGTCGCCCGAGCGCTCATGAGCAACGCTCGCACGCTCTTGCTCGACGAACCCTCGATGGGCCTAGCCCCGAAACTGGTGAAGGAAATTTACAAGGTTATTCGCGATATCAATGAGACAGGGGTAACCATTCTGCTGGTCGAGCAGAATGCGAACCTTGCGCTGCGCTCTCGCCGATCGCGCCGCGGTGCCTAGAAAACGGAAGAATCTCACCCACGGGCAGCGGTGCAGAGCTGCTTCAGAATACCCAAGTCCGCGAAGCATATCTCTGGCGCTTAGTGTGCCTGCTAGTGTCGTTCTCGCCCGCACAGTGCCAAGCTGGTCCTGGCTCGGGAGCTGACTGGCGAACGGCTCTAGGCCGCAAGCGGAAGGGTGCTCCTCAAGACCTGGAGTGTTTCTTGTGTCGGCTCAACGGCGGCATCGCCGATGGAGGCTGGCGCCAAAAAGAAGTTGCCGGGCGCGAATTGTGTTCCGGCAACGGAAACACCTCCAGCGACGACGCTGAAGATGGCGAACTTCCCATCGGAAGTGGCCGGAATTGGCGAACCGACCGAGATTTTCTCGACTTTGAAGTAGGGACATTCTGCGATCACGCCCTCCTCGATGTGATCAGCCTTGGGTTCAAAATCATTGAAATCGATCGAGGCCATCGATTCTTCAATGTGGAGTTTGCGAGGCGCCCCGTCGAGGCCGGTGCGATTCCAGTCGAAGACCCGATAGGTGGTATCGCTGTTTTGTTGAACCTCGACGATGACATTCCCTTGGCCAATGGCGTGAAGGCGTCCGCTGGGGATGAAGATGCTATCGCCATTTTCCACCGGGATGACATGAACCGCCTCTTCGACTCGGCCGTCGCGAAGCAAGGTGTCTCGAATTGCTGCCGCGTCACCCCCGCCTTCAGGCCAACGTAAATGTTCGCGCCCGGTTGGGTGTCAGCAAAATACCACATCTCCGTCTTTGGTTCGCCCTCGAGGGTTGCGCTCATTTGCGCAGGTGGGTGGACTTGGATCGAGAGCCGCTCGCGCGCATCGAGAAGCTTAATCAAGAATGGGAAAACGCGGCGCGTCATGGTCTGAATATGCGCTTGCCGAAAATCTCCTCCCGCTTCGAGGTCCAGAGTTCATGCAAGGTTGTTCCCGCGGTAAGGTCCGTTGTGGACGACGCTTTGCGCGTCCTCGCGATCAACAACTTCCCAGGATTCTCCTATCGGCACTCCTTGCGGAAGAAATTTTCCCATAGAGGGTTTCGAGGCGGCGCCCTCCCCAGACGCACGTTCCATGGCGAGAGGGTTCGAAAATAACGGGTTCTGTAGTGGCCATACCTCTTATTTCTCCGAGTGAGCAGATGCTCCGCAATTCCTTTTGCAAGCTTTCGCGATGCTTGCGGCTTGGGCGATTTTCGCGAGAATCGAAATTTTGATGGCCAACAAACCGAAAGGTTATCGGAACCTGGGATGCCGCACTCGGGCTCGTGCTGACGGGTCTTGCGATCTTGCTTTTCCTCGCGCTGGTCTCCTATCAGCCCAGTGATCTGCCACCCTGGGCCAAGCTGATTTACGATAGCAACGTTCGCAGTCCCATCGTTCACAACCTCTGCGGGATCGTTGGTGCGGTAGCGGCCGGCTACCTCTACTTTTCTTTGAGCCGCCTCGTATCTCTGATCATCGTGTTCGCCGGATACGGCATTGCCAAGCTCACGACGAGGGATTTTCTGCATCCGGGAGCGCCTCCGGCTGGAGTTTTCTCTTGCGTTGTCCGGCGCATGCCTGCCGCAGTTGCAAAGACTGGTTCTTTACCGATTGGAAAACGCGCTTCCACATCGAGGGAGCCGGAGGCTGGCTTTGGCAAGTGGGTTGGCGAGAGGGTATTCGGCGCCTCGCTTGGCGAAGTCGGCGCGCCGGTGGTGCTCGGAGTCGTTTACTCTCACCAGTCTTGTGCTGGCGATCGGCTTTCATCCAGTCAACGTGCTCAAGCGCGGCTGGTCAGCTTTCAAGGCGTATTTCGCTGACCGGGAAAAGCGGCGGCTCGCTGCGCATGGAAGAGACCGAGCGGATGGAATTCGAAAGACGCGAAATTGTCGCGCCAGGCCGAAAAACTCGAGCGCAAGCTCAAGAAGAAGGGTGATAGCAGCCTGCCGCGCTCTCCCGGAATCGCCGGAGCCGGAGATTCCCGAACCCCGCATTATCGACGCCACCTTCCCGCTGGAGAAGCGCCCCCTCGTTGGCAGAAATTGAAGGCGGACGCAAGAAGAGGGAGGAGCCCAAGCCGAGCCTCGGCGGATTGCGCCTGGAAAATTATAAACTTCCCTTGATCGACCTGCTGGACCCGCTGGACGAGGCTGGACGTCGCCCGGCCGATCACGACGAGTTGCGTGCGGTTCAGGCCGTCATCATCGAGACGCTGGCGCATTTCGGCATTGGCGCCAAAGCGGGCGACATTACCCGCGGGCCGACAATCACGCGCGTTTGAGGTATACACCCGACAGTGGAGTGCGGGTGGACAGAATTACTCAGCCTCGAGCGCGACTATCGCACGCGCCACTCGCGCGCAACGAATCAACATCCTCGCACCGATTCCTGGCAAGGACACGGTGGGAATCGAGATTGCCAACCCTACCAAGGTGAAGGTCGCCCTTGCGCGAAGTCTTGGAAACCGCCGACTGGGAGCGCTCGGCGGCTAAAACCTAGCCGCTGGCGCTGGGCAAAGACGTTTACGGCCAAACCATCATCGCCGGACCTCGCCCAGATGCCTCACTGCCTCGTTGCGGGCACCACCGGGAGCGGCAAAAGCGTATGCATCAACTCGATGATTGGCAGCCTGCTTTTTCGATACACGCCCGAGGAACTGCGCTTCATCGATCGATCGATCCGAAAGTGGTCGAGATGCAGGTGTACAACGACCTGCCGCATTTGGTCACGCCCGTGGTCACAGATCCTAAGAAGGTGCTCCCTGGCACTCCGCTGGGTAGTCGACGACATGGAGTTACGCTACCAGATCTTTGCCAAGTCCGGCGTTCGCAACATTGCCAGTTTCAACGACCGTCCGCTGCCAAGGTCCTCGGAGCAATCGGATGCCGAAAAGATTTTCGGGCAAAGAGCCTGAAGGGCAGCCGGCTGCTCCGAGCAGTGAGGAGAATCCTTCAATCAAGCGCCAGAAGTTAGCGTGCTCCGGGATGAAGATTTAGTCATTCCAGATCGAATGCCCTACATTGTCGTGATCGTGGATGAATTGGCCGATCTGATGCAGACCGCTCCGGCCGATGTGGAAAGCGCGATTGCGCGGATCACGCAAATGGCACGCGCGGCCGGCATTCACTTGATCGTGGCAACGCAGACGCCGCGCGCCGACGTGGTCACAGGCATCATCAAGGCGAACATCCCGAGCCGAATCTCCTTCCAGGTGGCTTCTGGTTTGGACAGCCGGGTGATCTCTTGACCAGAAAGGGGCCGAGAAGCTATCAGCGACAAGGCGATATGCTCTTCACCTTGCCTCCCGGCACCTCCACCTTGGTGCGTGCGCAAGGCGTGCTGGTTACCGACGAGGAAATACGGCGGCTGTCAGCTACGTCTGCTCCCAGAGCAAACCGACATTCGAAGCGAGCATTCACGAGAAACTCAACAGCCCTCTTCCCGAAGAAGAGGTGACTGAGGAAGACGAAGAACTCCTCCGCAAAGTTCTCGAAATTATGAAACAGGAACGCAGGGCCTCGACCTCACTTTTCCAACGGCGCTTGCGTCTGGGATACACACGGGCCGCTCGCCTCGTCGATGCGCTTTCTGAACAGCGCGGCATTGTTGGGCCGCGAGATGGAGCCAAGGATCGCGAAATTCTCGTCGATCTGGACACTTTGCCTTAAAAATACGTGCAAGGTCTTCAATTTCCCTTGTATTTTTAAATTAAGAGATAATAAGGGAAGTATGAAGTATGTCAGCGAAGGCGTTGGGTGACCTGCTTCAGCTAATCTTTTTGCTCCGGAAGAGCGGGTGAGCAGGCTTAGTTAGCTATTTTTCACAACTGTCCTGGCAATGAGAGGATGGTGTCCGCGGCAAGAGGAAGAGATGGGCCAGATCGCTTGGAGCGCAGTTTGCCGCCGTTCGGCAGAAGCGCGGTCTAACGCTTGAGAAAGTCGCGAGCGAGACCCATATCCGCGTTCAGCGTCTGCGCGAGATTGAGCGCGATGATCTTTCCCGGTTTGCACATCCGAGTTACGCGCGAATGTTCGCGATGGACTACGCCAAGCATCTTGGAATTCCGATTTGCGGATTCGCCGTTTGCTCCCGGATGCCGGCGAATGTGGGACCGAGGGTTATCAATACCTGCAGGAAGGCTGCTTGCGACTTATATTCGGACGAATGTTCGTCCGTTTCGTCGGCGCAAACGCCTCACCCGCAGAGTCGTGGCGGCTGCTCTGCTGCTCCTCTTAGGCTTTGGGGGTCCCAAAGTCTGGACGACTATCCGCGACATTGAACGGCTCGGCCTCCATCGCATGGCCCTGGAAGACAAAGCGATCTTGACGGTGCCTGATGTCCAGGAAGCCTCAGAGTCGCTGGGCGCCCCAACGATTTCAGACCCGAACGTCGCTCCTCAAGAGAAGGACGCGGTGCCGACGACTGAGGCTCCTATCAGCGAAACTAGTCCGGCTGAAACAGAAGCCGCGCTCCTGGTCGGAACTCGACGTTGGTCAGGGCACTCATCTGCGGTAGGCTCACGCATGCTTGGGGCTCTGCAGAAGGCCGACCTCCGAAGGTTGGCATGATAGTCTCGGCTGCGCCAAGAACCTCGTTGATGCCGAGATCATGCTTGGGAGTGCACGCGCCCGCGGCTTTGAAATCACTGCCGATGCCAGCCGATGCGGACGTCATCGTGGTAGAACACCTGCGGCTTCATTGAAGTCGGCGAAAGCAGGAATCGATCGATGCGATCCTTTGGAGCGCGCCGGAAGACCGGATCAGAAGCTGGTGGTCAGCGGCTGTTTGGCGCAGCGCTATCGTGAGCGAACTGGCGCGTGAACTTGCCGGAAGTGGACGCTTTCATCGGGCTCGATCAAGTCGGCCGTGGCCGGCAGAGGTGTTTCGCGACGTTCTTACCGGCGATCATCGGCTGTCCCGCTTTGGCCATCTCTGCCGCGGTCCGCGCTACATTCCCGACTATGACACGCGCGCTTCCGCTTGACTCCCGCTCACACTCGCCTACGTCAAGATTGCCGAGGGCTGCAATCATCCCTGCAGCTTTTGTGTCATCCCCCAAATGCGAGGCCGTCATCGCAGCCGGACGATCAATTCAGTGGTCGCCGAAGTGCGCAACCTCGTGGCTGAAGGAGTGAGAGAGATCAACCTCATCAGTCAGGACACCACCTATTTCGGAATGGATCTTTGGAAGGAAAAGGCCGGTCCGCGCCAGCCGGGTGGACTCGTTGCGCGGTCCGACGCTGGTTCCCTTGCTCGACGAGCTGGCGACGATTCGAAGGAGAGTTCTGGATTCGGCTGCTTTACACGCACCCCGCGCATTGGAGCGAAGAGCTCATCGCGGCCATAGCCCGCAACCCGAAGGTTGCCAGGTATGTGGATATGCCGCTCCAGCACATTCATGATGAAATGCTGGAAGCGATGCGCAGGGAAACCTCGCGGGCGCATATCGAAGAGCTGATTAGCCGGCTCCGATCGGGAATTCCCGGAGCTGGCCATTCGCACGACGCTCATCGTCGGATTTCGGTGAAACGGAGGAACATCTTCAGCGCTTTGATTGATTTCATCGAGGCGACTCTCGCTTCGAGCGGCTCGGCATTTTTCGCTACTCGCAAGAGGGAGGGCTCGCGTCGCAGCCAGGATGTCCAATCAGCGCCAGTCAGAATAAAGAACCGCCGGTATCGCGAAGCGATGCAGATCCAGCAAGCGAATTGCCGCCGAGATTGCCGCTGCCCTAAGGGGGCGACCGTTCGCGTTCTTGTCGATCAGCCGCGTATCGCCAGCGCCAACACGATGCGCCCGAGGTGGATTGCCGCGTGATTCTGAAGCGCAGCGGCCTGTCGGCGAATTCGTAGATGTGCGAGTAACAGGATCCTCAGGTCTACGACCTTCTTGCCGAGGCGATTATGCCCGTGACTTGAGATTCTCGATAATCCGGCGAACGCGTCAGCTTCGGTAACCTCTTTGACACGAAAGCGCGCTTCCGAGGCTTGCGCGAGGACAAAACCGGATTGATCCCGCCTCGAATTTTTATCCTTGCGGAGGGCATTCAAGAGGGCCTCGCTGGAAATATCCTGCGCCAGCTGAAGTGGCAGATCAAACGCGTCAAGGACGGCGCTGGCAACCTTTCGGCTTGCTCGACTGGTAGACCGGCCTTCTCCACGGAAAGGTCGAGTGCCGCGGGAGATGCCAAGGCTTACCGCGCTTCACCATGAAGGTACCGTCCATACCCGGCCGCGTTTTCGATCGCATGGCCGATCGTGCGCCCAAAATTGAGCAGAGCCCGCAAGCCGAACTTTTCAAATTCATCCTCAGAGACAAAACTGCGCCTTGATTCTGTTGGTTTTCGCGCGATGACACCGACAGGATCGGAGTCAAGCATCTGCGGCAGATCATCAAGCATCGCGGCATCAGCGAATGACCCCGTGTTTGACTATTTCGGCGATCCCTTCGTTGAATTCCCGTGCAGGCAGTGTCGCAAGCTACCGCCGGATCTGTAATCACGTGGACTGGTTGGTGAAACGATCCGATCAAGCTTTTTCCCTTCACGTGCATTTACCCGGTCTTGCCCCCGATGGCGCTGTCAACCTGAGCCTACCACCGTCGTGGGTATCTGCACATACGGGACTCCCGGCAATAAATCGAAGCGACGAACCCAGCTGTGGTCTCCGATCACACCGCCTCCAAGGGCTGCGACAAAGGTGCCTGATCCAAACCTGCCTCGATCATCTGATCGCAGAGTGCCCCGACGCGTCCCATCGATTTCGACTCTTCTCCGGCGGGAACCGCAATCACCGTCGGCTTAAATCCAGCCTGGTCGAGCGATTCTCTGACGACGTCGGCGACAGAGTGGGCGACTCTGTGAATCGTGGTGATCACCGCACACTGACTCGGCGGCAACACTTTGCGAACGAGCTCTCCTGTTCGAGGGAGGATCTGATATTCAACAATGCTTTCGTATTGTCTGCCCCGGGAGAGGAACAAGAACGCGCTCAAGCATCGGCAGCTCTCGATGACGGTGGGTAAATGTCGGTGGACGCTGCCCCAGCGCGACGGGGCTCTGGAGCCGTCTTTGGCGTCGCAGCGTTTCAATCTTGATGCGCCAGGCATGCGGCGATGAGGCCCTTTAAAGAGCGGATGAGGAGCGTTCGGCTTCGATTGAAATTCGGGGTGGAACTGACAGGCAAGGAACCAGGGATGACTCTGAGCTCGATCAGTTCGACGAGCGCCGTCCGGAGAGGTGCCCGGATATGACGAAGCCCCTTCTTCTCCATGATTTCGCGGTACGTCCATGTTGAATTCGTAGCGGTGCGCCAGTGCCGCTCGAGTGACTTCTCGGCGCGCCCGTAGACCTGGTGGGCAAGGGTGTTCTTGCCGAGCATGGTCGGACAGGTTCCCAACCGCATGGAAGCGCCTTTCTTCTGTGACGTCTTTTTGGTCCTCGAGGATGCAGATGACGGGATGGGGCGTCTCCGGATCGGAATTCTGGTGCTGTTGGCATTTTCCAGCCCGCAAACATGGCGCGCAAATTCGATGGTGGCGAGTTTGCATGCCCGAGACAGAGGCCAAGGTAGGGCGTGCGCGACTCGCGTAGCGTAGCGGGCCGCGTCGATCTTGCCCTCCACACCCCGGTCGCCCAAATCCTCCTGGCACCGAGCACGCCGGCCACGCCGCGCAGGTATTTGTCCGCGCCTTCTTTGCCCAGGTCTTCCAGCATCGATCGAGCACCAGGTTCGCCGCACTAATCGCTGGGCAGCCCCGGCGTGCGTCAGCGATTCGTAGATGCTCTTGTAGGCGTCCTGAAGCTCAATGTATCTTGCCAACCACGGCGATGCGGACGCTTTTCTTGGGATTGACGACGCGTTCGACGAACTTTCGCCAATCGCTCATGTCCGGTTCGCTGGCTTCGAAGGTTCAGGATCCGTGCAGACGTATTCATCGAGCCCTTCGGCCTGCAAGTTGAGAGGGGCTTCGTAGATGGTGTTCTCGACGTCACCGCTTCGATGACCGGCCTCGATCGGAACGTTGCAATAAAGAGACAGTTTCTGGCCGAACCTCCGCGTCGAGCGGCATCTCGGTGCGGCAAATGATCACTCTGCGGCTGCAGGCCGATCTCCCGCAGCCTGGCGACGCTTTGTTGGGTCGGGCTTCGTCTTGAGTTCGCCCGCGCGGCCTTGATGAGCGGAATCGAGCGTTACATGCATCACGAGCACGTTGCCGACACCAGCCTCGAGCTAGGAAATTGCCGGATGGCCTCCAGGAAACGGCAAGTCCTTCGATGTCGCCCGGTGGTTCCGCCGTATCTCCGTGATGAGGACATCGGCTTCGGAGGATGCCTTCGATGGCCCGGATTCGATTCTTGATTTCATCGGTGATGTGAGGAATTACCTTGAACGGTCTTGCCGAGATAATCACCGCGGCGCTCGTTCGCCAGAACCGTCTCGTAGACCTGGCCACTGGTGACGTTGTTCGCCCGGGTGAGCACGCAATTCGTGAAACGTTCGTAGTGTCCAAGATCAAGATCGGTCTCCGCGCCATCGGCAAGACACGTAGACTTCGCCATGCTGAAACGGATTCATCGTGCCCGGATCGACGTTCAGATATGGATCCAGCTTCTGCAGGACGACCTTGAGGCCGCGCCGCTCGAGCAACGTGCCCAGCGAGGCGGCGGCAAGTCCTTTGCCCAAGGAACTCACCACCCCGCCAGTCACGAAAATGTATTTCATGCGCGGGCAGTGTATGGCAGGGCGGCGAATTGGCAAGGGGCGGAACTCGAGCGATCGCTCGGCGGGGTAAGAATGCTCAGCGCCTGTCGAAAATCCAGCGTGCCCGCGCCGTGTCGGCGACGGTGCTCAGGAGGGTCTGGTATGCGTCGCGGTGCGTCTCGCGAGGGCGGCTTCGACACGGGCGACGTCTTCCGGGCGTATCAACACCCAACGCCCGGTGACGGGTGCGGATGACATGAATAGCGGCGCCTTGTTCGAGGGCGCGAAGTTGCTCGAGCTTTTCGATGCGCTCGAGCGGAGTTGGGCTCCAGCAGAACGAACCGGGCAGAGAAAATCGTGACGATATCCATAGATGCCGATGTGCCAGAGCGGTGGCGAGGCCTCTGAACCAGCTTCGTCGCGTGGGAACGGGATGCGACTTCGGGAGAAGTAGAGAGCTCTGCCATCGCGTGCCGTCACCACCTTGACATTATTCGGATTGACAGCTTCGGACTCGTTTTCGAAGCGGGCTGGCGGCGGTCACCATTTCCAAGCTGACGGTCGTTTTGAAGAACGTGAACGAGCCGGTCGATGAGGCGTGGCTCGACGAGCCGGCTCATCCCCTTGACACATTGATGATGTGCCTAAAGCCGCGCAGCCTGGCAGCCACCTCGGCAATACGATCGGTCCCACTCTGATGCTTTGGATGAAGTCAATGAGACCGCTGCGCCGAAAGCGAAAGCGGCTTCGGCAATACGCATGTCATCGGTCGCGACGATCACCTCGGAAAGGCTTTTCGCCGCCTGGCAACGCTCCCAAACATGCTGGAGGAGCGGCTTGCCAAGAATGGGGAAAAGCGATTTGCCAGGAAAACGGGTCGACGCCCAGCGCGTCGGGATGATCGCAGCGGCCTTCACGTTTTATCGGCAAGAACGATTTCGGCGGCCTCGACGATGTCTTTGGCAATAAAATGCGGACCAGAATCTCGGTAGTTCTTGCCGTAACCGGTCAGCACCAAGATCGTTTTGCAGCCGGCCCTTCGGCCGCAAAGAATATCGGTGTCCTTGTCGCCGATGAACCAAGATTTCTCGACTGCGATCTGATGGTCGCGCTTGGCTTCCTCGAGCATGCCGGTGCCGGGTTTGCGACGGGTGGTTGCGTTTTCAGGGTGTTCCGGACAAAAGTAGGCTGCATCTATCCCACCGCCGAGCTGTCGGAAGAGCTCCGCATTGACGGCCTCATACTCGTCGACGGTGAAGTATCCACGAGCGATGCCGCTTTGATTGGTGACCATGACGTTGAGCCAGCCGTGACGCCGAAGCGCGGCGAGACTTTGTCCGGCCCCGGCTATCGCGCGCACCTTCGAGAGATCCGCGGAGAAATGCATCTCGTTCATGAGCGTGCCATCTCGATCGAGGAAGACAGCTCGACGCTTTGCAGCGGTTTCGCCTTCATCCATCAGCGATTAGAATGCATGGTTTTTCTTGAAGCTGGCCAGGAGCTCATCCGTGTGTGAGGGTGGCCGTGCCGAATTTGCCGACAACAACGGCCGAGCCATGGTTGGAAATCTCGGCTGCTTCCTGCAAGGTGCCTCCCGCGCAGAGAGCCAGGGTGAAAAGCGCAATGGCTGTGTCGCCGGCGCCCGACACGTCGAAAACCTCCTTCGCGCGAGTTGGGGTGTAATACGGCGGACTCTCCCGGTCGAACAAGATCATCCCATGCTCACTTAGAGTAACGAGCACCGATCGAATGCCAAACTTCTCGAGAAGAGCTGCTCCGGCTTGAGCAATGCGCTGTCCTCGAGTGGATCGTCGAACGCTCCCGGGTCGACCATTCCTGCCATGGCAAAAGCCTCGGCACGGTTCGGCTTGATCGTTGTCGACACCAGTCCACCGCAGCGGGTTGCCTGGGTTTGGATCTGCGGTCAAGATCTTGCCTGTCTTTGAAATCATCGCGCCAACCTGATCAACGAAATCCTGGGTGAGAAATCCTTTGCCGTAGTCCTCAAAGATTACGCCCTCCACCTCCGGGAGCAGTGATTCGAGCCGCTCGGAGGACTGCCTGGTGGACCGCTTTCGGCGCGGTTATGCGGCGCTCCCGATCAACGCGCACGACCTTGTTGCTGTCGGGCGATAATTCGTGTCTTTACGATCGTCGGAATTTCGGCAGACTCGACGAGCGCCTCGGTGGCGATGCCTTCGTCGTGCAGAAGACTTCTCAGTCGGCCAGCGGCGGCATCCGGGCCAACCATCCCGCTTATTTGGACGGCGTTGCAGAACGGCCGGAGATTTCGCGCAACATTCGCCGCTCCACCAGGATAGAACGATTCGCTCTGGACCTCCACGACTGGCACCGGTGCCTCCGGCGAAATTCGAGAGACCTTTCCCCAGACAAATTCGTCTAACATGACGTCGCCGACGACCAGCAACCGTTGCTTGCGTGCCTCGTCAAGAAGGTATTGTATTCTTTCAACTTTCATCTAATGATGCCGGCGCTTTTAACGGGGCTGCGGCTCCAACGCGAAGCTTAATTTCTCATGCTGCCACGCCTTCTCTTCTCCTCGTCTTTTACGGTCTCGCCTTGGTGAGTTCATTGGGGCAAATCCCTTCGGCAGCCGCTCCTCCCGTAACAATTGACCTCTCCAAATTCCCGGCTGCGGCCGTTGACGAGGGTGGTCGTGCCAGTTCCTAGCGAGATCTTCAGCGTCCTCGACAAGTTAGGATCGCCGAACTGGAAGGCCGAGATGCGGGACAATCTCGGCAAGAACACTGGAAACCGTGCCCAGGTCGCGCTTCTGCTTGGAACAGTGATCGCGGACGGGTTCGTCGCCGTCGAAGCTGAGAATTCGGAAAGTGTGAAACAGATCGGCCAGGAAGTGCTGAATCTCGCCGAAGCCATCAATGTGCGGAAGGCCGTTCTTGCCCGCAGCAAGAGCATCATCGACAAGGCCGATTCGAAGAACTGGCGAGCGGTCCGCGAGGAACTTGACGGCGCCCTGCAAGATGTTCGTTCCGCCATGGTGGAGCTCGGCGATGCAGATCTCGCCCAGCTCGTGAGCATCGGCGGCTGGATTCGCGGAACGGAGGTGCTCACCTCAATCGTCGGCAAGAACTACTCCGCGACTGGAGCAGAACTCCTGAACCAGCCTGAGCTGCTCAACTACTTCACACGGCGAATTGACGAGATGCGGAGCTCGCGTTTGAAGAAGGAGGAGCTTGTTGGGCGCGTTCGGAAACTTCTTCGCGACATCCGACCGCTGATCGGTAAGGGCGGCATCTCGCAGGCGAGCGTTGAGAAAATCAACAAGATGACCAACGAGGTCGTCGTCGTGATCACCTCCGCGGAGGCCTGAATCTGTCGTGAAGCCCAGATTATCTTCTTCTGGTTCCGCTTGCACTCGCCGTGGCTGTTCCCTGGCGGTAGCGACGGTCAACGATGCGCTTTCCTTTGCCAAGGAGGCTGCCGCGCCCTATGCCAAGCAAGGATTTACCATCCGCGAGGACGCGTGGGGCGGTGATCTGGGAGTCAAAGACCAGCAAGCCGTCACGGCTCAACTCTTCAAGGGCAACGAATACTGGTTCTGGCTCGCCACCGACACGCGCGGAGCGGTGCTCACGGTGCATGTTTACGATTCTGACGGCAAGCTGGCAGAATCCGAATTCTGGCAAAAGGGCCGCTTCGCTGCGGCCAAGATCACTCCAGCCAAGACGGGTGCGTATTACGCCATTGTCACCGTGGAGAAGTCGCCTCAAGAGCGCTCGAACTGGGCGCTCGTCTATGGCTACAGATAATCTGGAAACGCTCACCCTCGAGTTCGATAACGCCCGTGCCGTCCAGGCACTCTACGGTGGAGACGACAAGCTTTTGCGCGAGTTGGAAGCGGCGCTCGACGTGCGCGTGACCTCTCGCGCGATGGCTGGTTGCGCATCGAGGGCGGCGAGGATGGCGTCACCAAAGCCCGCAAGGTGTTCGAGCAGCTGGACGAGGCGCGGAAACGAGGCGTCGTCATCCGAAGGCCGGAGTTTAACTATGCTAGTGCATGCCGCCGGGAGAAATGGCGGCACGGAGTTGGGGCGGCTTCTTGACTTTCGCATCCAAACCTCCCCGCGAAGGCCTCCCATCGTTCCGAAAACCGACGGCCAAAAAGCTACATCCTCGCGATGCAGTCGCGCGATATCACCTTCGGAATTGGCCCGGCTGGAACAGGTAAGACCTATCTTGCGGTCGCCCTGGCCGTCTCGGCGCTCAAGCAGGAAAAAGTCAGCCGCATCATCCTCACCCGTCCGGCCGTCGAGGCAGGTGAGGCGCTCGGCTTCTTGCCCGGCGATCTCCAGGAGAAAATTCTGCCCTTATTTACGTCCGCTCTATGATGCGCTTTACGATATGCTTGAGGTAGAGGAGATTCAGAAGCTACATGGATCGTGGAGTTATCGAGATCGCTCCGCTCGCCTATATGCGCGGGCGCACGCTCAGCCAGGCCTTTGTTATTCTGGATGAAGCACAAAATACGACGACCGAGCAGATGTTTATGTTTTTGACCCGACTCGGTCATGATTCGAAGTGCGTCGTCACTGGCGATCGCACCCAGATCGACCTGCCGCGCAACAAGCGCAGCGGGCTTATCGAGGCCGTCGAGGCCTTGAACAAGGTCGAAGGAATAGGCTTTCAATTTTTCGACGAAACCGATGTCGTCCGCCACCGGTTGGTCCAGGCGATCGTTCATGCCTATCGAGAACATCGCGGATTGCAGGAGGAGCGATTCTAGGCTATTAGTTGAGGCTCGTTTCATCTATGTGGAACTTTTTCCAACGCCGCCGGCTTGTTGGCAAAGGCATGGCCTGCGGCAAGACCCGGCGAACGGTCACCGACAGCAAGTTTGCCGAAGCTCTCGAATGTGCATGGCCCATTCAGGACTCCTGATTTTCGGCGGCTTTGTGGGCGGTCTCGCGGCCTTGATCTTTACCGGCCAGCAGGAAGAGCCAGCGAAGAAGTTTTTGCTCTGTCTTCTTATTTTTGTCACCGCTGTCACCCAGCTCTGGATCAACCAGCCGAAGACCCTTGGGGCAACTCCCGCATTGCGCTGATCTTTGGGGTCTTGCTGGTGCAGCTTGCGGCGATAAAGATCATCCTGGCGCAGGCTGCGGCCGGAAATATTGATCTCCAGTTGGCTGCCGCTCCTTGTTCCCTACGCCTTTGCCCCGCTTGTTCTGTCGGTCTTGCTTGACAAGAACCATGGTCTCTACGCGGCGGTTTTCGCGAGCTTGTGGGGATCGCTGCTGGTGGGACGCATTGATCCGATATTCCTGGTCATCTCTCTGATTACCGGCTTCATCGCTGTCTATGTCACCATTCAGGTGCGTCGCCGCAGCCGGCTGATTCGGGCTGGCGTCTACGTCGGCATCGCCATGTGGGTGCTGGCGGCTGCTTTTGGTCAAATTGGACCCTTGGTCTGGGAGAACCCTGCTCAGACGGATTGGAAAATGGTCGGTTGGCAGAGCCTTGCCGCGATTGGGACCGGTTTCGGCACGGCGGTTCTGGCCAGCGGGATCCTTCCGGTGTTGGAGAATATCTTTCGCATCACTACCGACATCTCATGGCTGGAAATGGCGGATCTCAACCATCCGCTGCTCAAGCGTCTCAGCCTGGAGGCGCCCGGCACCTACCACCACTGCCTGGCCGTCGCCAACCTGGCCGAAGAAGCTGCGGAGGTGGTGGGAGCCAAACCCGACCTTGAGCGCGAGTCAGCGCCTATTTTCATGACATTGGCAAACTCGTGAAGCCGGAATATTTCACGGAAAACATGCGCCCTGGTCAAAACCCGCACTGACGAACTGACGCCGACGATGAGCGCACTGATCATCATCGCTCACGTAAAGGAAGGAGTGGATCTGCGCTCTGAAGAACAAGCTCAATTCTGAGATCGTAGACGTCATTCAGCAGCATCACGGCACGTCGCTGGTCTCCTATTTCTACCAACGCGCTCTTCAGCAGCAGAGTGATGCGCGTCTTGGCGGCAAGATCATGAAGATGCGACCAGAAGATATTCCGGAAGTCAAAGAAGAGAGCTTCCGCTATCCTGGGCCGAGGCCGCAAACCAAGGAAACGGCGATTGTCAGCCTGGCGGACGCAGTCGAAAGCGCCTCTCGCTCGATGGAGCGACCCACTCCGCAACGCATCGAAGACTTGATCAACAGCCTGATCGATGTGCGCATTGCTGAGCATCAACTTGACGAGGCACCGCTGACCCTCGCCGAGATTCGCAAGATCGCGGAAAGCTTTCGCTTCACGCTCATCAACATGCTCCACTCCCGTATCGCTTACCCAAAGCGGGAGGAAAAAGATTCGCCCGCATCCGCCATCCGCGGCGAACAAAAATCGGCCGCCTAACTGCGCGCCCGGTGGGCACGACGGTCCCCTCTCGCAGAGGAATCACGCCTCTTTCTTCGAGGCGGCTTGGGAATCGTGGCGGCTCTGATCGTAGTCAGGAACAGGCAAAGAAGGGTCCGCTTCGATTCTGACCTTTCGTCAGGTCGATGGCGGAGTGCGCCTGGCCTTTTTGTCTGCGAGCGATGCGATTTCACCGAGCGCCCTTGGATGGACTGGAGGAGATCGAGGCGACAATCGTTAGTGACCGGGCGATTGGCAGAGTGCACCGGACCTTCTTCAGACGATCCCGCTCCGACCGATGTTATTACTTTCCCGGATGGAGAGATTCTCATCGGAGCCGGTGTCGTCGCCAGCAACGCGGCTCGCTTCGGCAACACTCCGAGCGAGGAAGCTGCTCTGCCTTATCCACGGACTCCTGCATCTGGCGGGGTGGGACGATCAGACCGCTCGGGGACGCAAAGATATGCGCCGTAAGCAGGAACAGATTTTCAAAATGGCACGCCGGGTGGTATGTTCGCGAGATCAATGACGGGGATCAATGGCTCCAGCGCTTTCGACACCGCGAATGCACGCGCGGAATTGCTTCGTGCCGTCGGCCTTTGCCATCCCGGTTGGAATCGTCTTCGCGGATTGACTTTTTCTCCTGATTCAAGCTCCTGCCCGGCGTGGCTTCCGTGGAAGGAAGAGTATTCGCGACAATCCTTTGGCCGCGCATCGCCGAGGCGCGTTCTGCTTGCGCCGCTGGTGATTTGCGAGCTCTGGCAGATTGCGACCAGGCGATCGATTCTGCTCTGCCCGCGGGCTCGCGAGGCGCCGAGTTCGCGGGCTGGCCGGCTCCTGGTGGCGCACTACTCGGCACCAAAATCAGAGAAGACTTTGGCGGCGCTACCATGCGCTGATCGGGTCCGGGAAGCTCCCGGGCACCTGGCGACCCTCTGTGCATTGCGAGGAGCGATCTTTCACCTCTCATCGATCGCGATTTCGGGTGCCTATATATTTTCTGGAGGCCAAGGCGGGCCTTCCCCGAAGCGGAGTGGACCTTTGGGTGAACATGGTTGTCGATTGCCTGACAACACAGTGCGGGCCGAAAATCTCGGGCTTGCGAGCTGCGTAACGATGGGAGAGTCAAGGAAGTTCCTGAAAGCGGCACACGTAGCGAGCCCTCTCTCGAAATTCCCTGGAATGTTGTTGTGCATAACGATCCGGTGAACCTGATGGTCTACGTCACCCTGGTCTTTCGCAAGGTCTTCGGATTTTCACGCGAGAAGGCCGAGTCGCACATGCTGGAAGTGCATCATAAGGGGCGCTCGATCGTCTGGTCAGGCACGCGTGAGCGAGCCGAGTTCTATGTGCAGCAGCTCCATTCTCACCTATTACTTTGCCACGATCGAGCACGGGGAAAGCTGATGGAGTTCTACAGTCTATCCGGCAGCCGATTGGGTCTGCGCGGAATTCCACCGCTGCTGGCAAGCTTAATGCGGCCAAATTCCTCGTCTGTTTGAACAGGATTGGAGCGTCGCCGAGGAGCGCCTTTTCCCAGCCCCAGCCACGCTCCCCACGAGCAAACACTCCGCGAGGATTGGAAAGCACATGTCGAACCCGAGCTCCACGCCTTCTTCCTTTCGGCCCGCCAGGTGGTCGAGGCGGATTTGCGAGGTTTTCAGGAGTCCGAGGGCAACTATACTCTCGAATTTCCCGTCGCCCACGCGGAGTCAGTGGCTGAACGCCCTTTGAACCAGGCGCGCCTCTGCTTGGCGGCGCAGCACCACTTGGAAGAAGCGGAGCTCTCGCAGTTGGAGCACGATCGCCATTGTCTCGGAAAGGACTTGGCCAGACTTCAAATCCACTTTTATGCAGCTCTTCAGCAGTGGCTCGTCGAGGTTCTGGATACCGCATAATAAGGGTCTGAGTGTCGAGGTTAGATGGAAACAACCCCGCAATTCTCCTGCGGAAAATGCCCTGGTCGGAAACAAGCCTCATTGTAACCTGCGCTGACAGAACGCTTCGGAACAGTGCGAACCGTTGCACGGGGTGCTCGCCGGCCGAAAAGCGCGTTCGCGAGGCATGCTTGACCTCTTCTACACAGCTGACATTGCGTTCTCGTTCAGTCGAAAAGGAGACTTGCATACCTTGCGAGAGGTCAGCGTCAGGGTGCGTTTTCAATGTCTCTGATGCGGGAAACGCTGGCTTCTATCTGGCGTCGTATTTCGGTGAGCTGGCGGCAATGGCCGCGCCTTCGATGCAGCCGCTCCCGAGATTTTCGATCTCCTGCGACGCGGCCTCAATTTTGTGCAGCAATCACCAGCCAGCTTGAGGGCATTGAACCACTTCGAAACCGAGCTATGCCGCATTCTTGGCGGTTCATGACCCGAGGGAGTATGTCGCTGCCATCGACGCGCTCGCCTCCTTATGCGGCGTCATTCCAGGTTCCAGGGCGGCAGCCGTGAGATTTCTCGGGCATGCCGACAATCGTTTAAGCTCAGCCGAGAAGTTTCTGAAGTCCCATGCGCGCTTGTTGGTGGGCAAGACTCTCCTTCCCGTCCGGAATCTTCTCGCGATATTTTGCTTCTAGACACTAGAAGGCGTCTGCCGTCATACTTTTTGTAACTGAGATGGAAACGAAGGTAGCCTGCCGGAACTGGTTTGCCGCGACTGCCGCGCGGAAGGCCAAAGCGTGACCCTCGGTCCGCCGGCCAGGGGGCAACCGGCCAGCCGGTTGTTCAGCACCGATCTCTGGAACCCGATGAGCTCCGAAATCCTTTCGGCGGCGGAAGCGCCGAAGGTTTCGTGATCGTCTCGACGCCGCCGGGCGAAAACTTGTCTTTACGAATGGCTGTTTTGACATCTTACACCGCGGCCATGTTCAGTACCTCGAGTTTGCGCGGGCGCAAGGTGATGCCTTGGTTATTGGTCTGAACAGCGATGCCTCGGTGCTTCGGATTAAAGGTCCTGGCCGGCCGATCAATGCAGAGAGCGATCGCGCGGCGAGTCCTGCCGCATTGCGCGCTGTCGATGGAGTTGTCATCTTCGACGAGGACGAGCCGCGGGCGCTGATCGAGGCCATTCTTGCCGCACATTCTCGTCAAGGTCACGATTGGGCGCACTATGTCAGTGGACGCGACATCGTCGAAGCGCATGGCGGACGCGTCATCCTGGCAGAACTTCTCCGCCGGGCATTCCACAACCAACACGATCGAGAGAATCTTGCGCGCGCGAGGCGGCGTGAAAATGCGATCGTCTTGAGCCCTTGGACGAGATCATCAAGTGTTGTCAGCGAACGACTAGGCGTTCCTGAATCGGTAGCCCCGCGAAGCGACTCAAGGTCTTGCTTGAATTCGCACGCAAACGATCGGCAGGAACAAAGCTGGAAAAGCTTCTCATGGAAATGCCGGGCGTGAGCTCGCTTTGGGAGAAACGACGAGTCTGCCAGAGTCGGTAGCGCTCTTCTGAGGTGGGGCGCTAGTCGCCGGTTCGGTCGCAGACATCGCTAAAGCGTTCTTCGACCTGCGAGCTGCTGGCCTGCGAAGCTCTCAAATTCGTCCCTTCGTCCGAAACCTTCTTCGAAAGGCCCGCGAGATTGCCGGCCCGGAAACAATCGAAGAAATTCTCCGACAAGTTCCGGCCTTGAAGACGTTCTTGAAGTGGTAGTGCAGGAGACACTTGCTTGAGCACCCTCTTCGCTGCGTCTCCTAAAAGGACAGAAGTGATCGGAAACCGCTGTTCAGTTTTCGGGCGGCTTTGCTAATATCTATTTGCGTTATGGATATTGATGTTCCCGTTGCCATTGTTGGCGGCGGACCTTGCGGAATGATGACTTCACTCCTGCTGGCCCGGGCGGGGTAGAAAGCGCTGTCTTTGAGAAGAAAACCGGGAACGTCTGCGCACCCGAAGGCGATGGGAGTTTCGCGCAGGACCGCTGAGATTCTGCGTCAACATGGCTTGATGGAGCGCATTCTAGGCGGTTCGCTGCCCATCGAAGGACGCTTCTTGGGAATCTGGGCAAAGTCGCTCATTGGCGAGGAATATGGACGCGTGCCTCTGACGGCCTTGCATTCCGAATTTTCTCCCTGCAAGCCACTGCATTGCCCGCAAACGTGGACCGAGAAAGTTCTTCTCGAAGCCTTGGATCACGAGCCCGTCGCGTCAGGTGCATTTTAGCTCCGAAGTGGTCTCGATCGATCCGCGAGAAGACGAGGTGCTCCTGCAGCTGAGTACGGTGAGACCGTCCACGCGCAGTGGGTGGTGGCCGCCGATGGCGCCGGGAGCGGAGTTCGGCGGTCAGCTTTCCATCGAGACCGATGGACCCGGCGACATGGGCCACTTTGTGAATGTCATGTTTCGCGCCCGCTATGGCCAGCACCTGGGGGACCGTCGCGCCATCCTCTATCAAGCGCTTTCCAGGAGTAGCTTTCGAAGCTTTCGTCGCGGTGAATGGCGATGACCTCTGGTTGATGCATCACTTTCTTCAGCCGAACGAGGACGCCCGAGGATTACACGAAAGGTCGCTTCGAGGGGATCATCAAGCCACGTTTCCGGCCTCCGCAGGCGAGCCCGTCGAGGTCATTAGCATGCGTCCCTGGGTGATGAGTCCGAAACTGGCTATGAGATTTCGAGTCGGGCGCATCTTTCTTGTCGGGGATGCCGCGGCGCGCCTTTCTCCAGCAGGCGGGCTGGGCCTCAATACTGGCCTGCAGTCCAGCCACAACCTGGCGTGGAAGCTAGCGGCCGTCGTTCGCGGCGACGCAAGCGACGTCCTCCTGGATAGCTATGAAGCCGAACGCCATACCGCGGCGTTGCGAACGATGGAAAATACCAACGACAACGCTTTCGAAGTTTATGAGATCATTCAAGCGGGACTTCGCGGCGACGAAGATCAAGTTCGCGCAACTTGTCTCGCGAAGTCGACGTGGCGGGGCCGGGCTCGGGCAGGATCTTGGCGTTGTTTACGAGTCTGGTGCTTTATCAGTGACGGGCACCAAGCCGCCCAAGGTTGCCGACGCGATCAATGACTACGTCCCCTCAGCTTGTCCTGGCTGCCGCGCGCCGCACGTCTGGATTGACCGCAACGAGGGCCGAAGGTCCATTCTCGATCTTTTCGAAGGAGGCCTGGTCTTAGTCGTCGGTCGCAACGGAGCGGCGTGGCCGGAACTTCCTCTGGGGTATCGCGTGCGAAACATGGCTCATTTTGTTTGTGACGAGTTCGAAGCCGTCTATGGCATCGGGGAAACTGGGGCCATTGACTGGTCCGACCTGACGGATACGTAGGCGCTCGCTTTAAGTCTGCTCCCGAGGATCCGGAAGGTGCCTTGCATGAGGCGCTTTATGGCATTCTTTCGGAAATAGCCTCCCGAGGTGGCGGACGAGCCGTCGGCGTGTTTTGATCGCAGCGAGCAGAGACAATAACGCTGGCGCGACCATGGCTGCGACAGCCTGTGCCGAGCTGCTGGCGGTGGTTTTTCGCTTGAATAAGTGAACGCATCCACCACTCTGCGCGCGGCGATATGACCGTGATGCTTATCGGCAGGAGATTGGCGGTGGGCGGCTGTCTTGTGGCGATTAGCGGCATGTGCGCCGGTCGAGGTGGCGCCTCCGCCGGCTCTGCCGGCGGTCCCGATTCAAGCCCCGGTGCTCTACGAATGGCACGCGGAGGGCCTCTACGGAGAGCCCAGCGTCGTCATCGATCTGCAAATGCAGCGCGCCGAGGTATTCATTGGAGGGCAATATGCTGGTTGGAGTCGTGGTGGCGACCGGAAAAGAGGGATTCGGGACTCCCGCCGGAGACTACACGATTCTCGAAAAAGTCGTTAACAAGCACTCGACGCTCTACGGCCGAATCGTCGACGCCGCTGGGAACTACAGTAGAGGGCGACGCCGATGCTCGCCGGGACACCACCTCCGCCTGGGGGACGATTCTTGTATGCCCCCATGCCCTATTGGATGCGCCTGACCTGGCGAGGATCGGGATGCATGCCGGACCGATACCGCGGCCAGGCAATCCGGCCTCACACGGCTGCATTCAGCTTGCCGCGACCTTTCGCAATTCAGCTCTATCAAATGGTGCGGATTGGAACGCCGGTCCGCATCATCCGCTAGGGCGCTAATCTCCAGGAGAGGTCTGGCCCGCGGTCGGGAGCGAATTTCCGAGATCATCTCCGATGGTCGCCAGGAGAGCGAAAACCACGCCCAGACCAACTACTCCCAAAGCAATAAGGATGAGGATCGTTCTCGGCAACGGCTTTTGGCGGGCGGAATTGCTCATGTAGCGAGGTTCGTTCGAGCTCAAGCTTACCCTGTTTTGTCACTTGGACCAGCCTGTAATCGTCACGAATATCCAAGGAGAGTCGCTCTTGCGGGTGGATAGCCGCCTGCGGGTAAAGGTGCCATGCGGAGCCTCATGTTCCTTCTTCTGGCGACACTGTCAGCAGGCATGTCGCAGGATGTGAAGCTCTCCGACGCGCAGGCTCTCGGAAATTGGCAGACGCATCTGGAAGAATGAATCTGGCGGGACGGTCAGCGGACTAACCGCTTGGAATGCGGGGAGCAATTCGCCTCGCTCGGAATCGCTCACTTCATCTGGTATCCCGCGGGGAAGCGAGGTCCGTTCGAGGAAAGTTTTCCAAAGCTGGCCGACTATTTGGGACGTCAAGGTGTTCACGTCCCAGCATGGCTCCATGGATCCTGTCCGCTGGCAAAGCAGGTCGCAATTCACTGCTGACTTTCAAAGCCCGCGGATGCTGCAACTTCGCAACCTCCTCAAGGACACGGTCGGCTGGCAAGCTCGCTTTGCCGCCCTTCGCATGGAGCGGGCTCTGCCGAAAATGCTCGCGGCAGCGCCGGCCGTCGAGCGCGATCGCATCCAGACAAACTTCTACCGAGTCGCGCGCGAGCCACTGGGGCTCTATGCATTGATGGATTATGTCAATTTCAAAGGCGAGGGTGTCAGTCCGGGCGAGCGCTATCGTGGGCAGGGATGGGGACTGCTCAAGTGCTCGAAACGATGTCGACGACCGGCCCATGCGATTCCAGCCTTTGTTAAGGCGGCGGATAGCGTGTTGACGCGCCGGGTTGCCAATTCGCCTCCTGCTCGAGGCGGAAGCCAGATGGCTGCCTGGATGGCGCAACCGTCTCCGAACCTATCTGGAGTGAACGCTGGTTTCCGGCATTTAAAGCGAGCATGACGAAAGACGAGGTTGGCCGGGTGTTGCAAAACATCGCCCGTTTGCTTGAGCTTAAGGGCGAGAACCCATTCAAGATCCGTGCTTATGTCAATGCCGCCCGGGCTCTGGAGGGAATGGGCGAAGATCTAGGCAAACTGATCGTCGAAGATCGTCTCCGAAGGTTGAAGGCATCGGCAAGGCTATCGCCGAAAAGATTACAACTCTCTCGCAAACAGGGAAACTCGACTACTACGACAACCTGCGCGACGCCTTCCCGCCAGACATCTTTGTCCTCTTCGAGACTACAGGGCCTCGGCGCCAGAAAAGATCAAGGCGCTCTACGAAAGTTTGGGAATCAGCTCGATTACCAAACTGGAGCGCGCTTGCAAGGAGGGCAGAATTGCGCTGCTTCCGGGTTTTGGGTCCCAAGTCAGCCGAGAACATTCTGGCCGCGATCGATAAATATGGAGCGGAGCGTCGGTGCGTTTTCGCCTTGGCGACGTGATGGCTCTCGCCGAACGTCTCATTGAAGATTTGCGTGGGCATCCATCCGTGATCTTGTGCGAGATCGCCGGAAGCTATCGACGGAAGAAAGAGATTATTCGCGATCTAGACTTCATCATCTCGACCCGCAGTCCCGTGGAAGTCTTCGAAGATTTCGTGAATCATTCTCAAGTCGAATCAGTGATTGCCCGCGGGGACACGAAGACGAGCGTGTCGCTTGTTTCCGGAATCAATGCGATTTGCGCGCGGTAACAGCTGCCGAGTATCCCTTTGCCCTCAACTATTTCACCGGGAGCAAAGAGCACAATGTCCGCATGCGGACGCGCGCCTTGGAGCGAGGTTGGTCGCTCAACGAGTATCGCTTCAGCAGAGCGGAGGGCCGCGAACTCAAACAGCCGCTTCCCGATGTTCACTTCGAGGCCGATATCTACCGGGCGCTCGGTCTCGCCTATCTCGGCCCGAGCTTCGTGAGGATCGCGGCGAAGTCGAAGCCGCCGAAAACGGACGCCTTCCCGATTTAATTGAATGGCCGAATCTCCGGGAACTTTTCATTGCCACACTGTCGACAGTGATGGCCAGGCCACGCTTGAAGAGATGGCGACCGCCGCTCAGGAGTTGGGGATGCAGTATTTGGGTATTGCCGATCACAGCAGGAGTTCCATTCAGGCAAATGGTCTACGATGAAGCGCCTTCTGTCGCAACTCACTCGTATAAGAAATTACAACGCCACCCACGATGGGATCCACCTCTTCGCCGGCGTCGAGTGTGACATCCGGCGCGATGGATCGCTCGACTTTCCAGACGAAATCCTCGCGCAGCTTGATTACGTGATCGCCTCCGTTCACTCCTCCTTTACGCTGAGCGAGGCCGCGATGACAAACCGCATCATCATGGCGATGAGCAATCCCTATGTGACCATGCTGGGACATGTCAGCGGCCGCATGCCTCTTTGCGATGCGAGCCTTACCCGGTCAGCATTGCTGCCGTCATCGAAGCGGCAGCCGAAACCGGCACGATTATCGAACTCAATGCCAACCCGCGCCGCCTGGATATGGACTGGCGCTGGTGGCCGCTTTTGCCAAGCAAAGGGTGTCAAATGTGCCATCAACCCCGACGCCCATTCGGTTTCGAGTTTGCAGAACTTGATCTTTGGCGTTGGCGCGGCGCGCAAGGGATGGCTATCTCGCGAGGATGTGATTAATACCCTGCCCCTTGGGCAGATCGAGGAGTCTTGAACGCAAAGCAGAAGAAAGAGGAGGAGCAGTCTTGATTTCGCTATCTCGAGGCGGAATGTTCTCGCGTGAACGCCGGCCGAGCTCTCTGGACCTTTTCCAGCCGGCCGAGCGTCTCGCCGAGTGAGACGATCCAGCTTGTCGTGAAGGTGCGCAATCTCCAGCTCGGCCTTAAGATTGACATCATATTCGATGTCGGACCGGACGCGATCCTTCGCAGCTTGCCGATTTTGGCTCAGGAGCACGAAAACGGACAGGAAAATGGCCTCGAGGGGACGGACGGCGAGAAAGCCAAAGGGGTATGGATCGAACGGAGGGGATGCCGGAATCTGCATGGAGTTCACCGTCAACCAGACTGTGAAGAGAACCAGATGAATCATCAGAAACGGAACGCTGCCCGCGAGACTCGGCGATGGCGTCAATATAATCTTGTGCAAGAGGCTACGGCTCTCCGCCATTTTGGCGCATTGACGTTTCGAGACGCGGTGTGGCGCAGTCTTTCCACGGTAGTGCGCGCAGTCTCCGACCCATCGCTGCGAGGGAGATGCATCGCGGCCTGCGGCGCGCGATTCTAAAAACTTCGCCAAATCGTCGCGATCGAGCCGGAGAACTTCCGATCTCCTTGGTTGCGCGAACGGATGCGCTGCGGGAGCCCCCATCAAGGAAGGAAATCTCCCCAAAGAAATCGCCCTTACACAGACGTTCGAGAGTGATCTGCTCACCCGTATCATTGCGAAAGAAGATCTCCACTTCGCCCGAGCTGATGATGTAAACAGCGTCGCCGGGATCTCCGATCTGAAAAATCGAAGTGTCAGCGGCAAAATGCTCAACCTCCAGCCGATTGGCAAGATCTTCGCGCTCGCGATCCTCGAGCAGTTCGAAGGGAATTTCCTTTAGTAAATGTGCTTCCGGGCACATATACCCTTATTTAGGGCATCGCCAGCAAGTGAAAGTTTCGTTTTGCGGCGTGCCCGTTGCTGTTCTGTCTCCGCAAAGTCTTCCAGCGTTAGGGAGCACCTCCTCGCGGCCATCCAGGCGGGCGTCCAACTTTGAGCGAATTTCATCGAGGAGCTTGCTCTCGATGGCTTCGAGCACTTCGCAGAGGCTCTTCGCTTCCTCCAGGCGGCTGACACTCACGTAGTTGGCACCGGCACGATAGAGTGGGCTCACATCGGCCAAGACATCGGCGACGGCAATGATTTTGGCCTCGGGGTTAAGCTCGCGAAGGTGCCGGACAAGCCTCGCGTTCGTTGTGCCTTTGAGCAGCGCGTCAGGAACGGTGCAGATGAGAATTTGGGCGGAGGTTACGCCCGGCATGAACAGAGTCTCCGGATGGCTGATGTCTCCGTAAATCACTTTGATTCCTCGCCTCCGGAGAGTGGCGTGAACAAGAGGATTGAAGTCAACGACCGCGATGTCGCCAAGCAGGTCCTCCCGCTTCTGGCGCAGTTCTTCCAGGAGAGAGCTTGCCGTGCGGAAGAAGCCGATCAGGAGAATCTTCGGCCCTCGCGCCTTTGTGTCCCGCACTGCGCCCTGGTTCCTCCGTCTTTTTCGTCGGGCCGAAGGGTGTCCAGATCGCGAAGTCCGGCGTGCTTCAGCGCGGAAATCAAGACTCTGGTAAGTCCGTCGAGACTTGGTGATCCCAAACGTGCTCAAGGCTGCCAGCAGCACAAAGGCGAACGAAACCAGGCCCTTGGTTTCCGGAGCAATGTGATGTTCTTCAAGCCTAGCGCGCCATGACCACGAGTGAGAATTCGCTGATCTGGCTCAGAATTGATCGCCGGCAAGCAGGCTGGCGCAGATCCCTTGGTCGAGGCAAGTAGAGCGGCGCAAACGTGGTTATGAATCTGCTGATGATCGTGAAAAATGGCGAACCACAACGCCCCTGTAATCAAACGTGCCGCTCGGCACCGGAATCGTCATGCCGAGACCGACGAAAAACAGGGTGACAAAGAAATCCCGCAGGCTGGTGACTTTCGCGGTGACATCGAGCGCGTAGGGGAACGTCGAGATCGACACGCCGGCGATGAGTGCGCCCATCTCGCGGAGAAGCTCCATTCGCGCAGCGCAGCTCGCCGACTAGAAAACACCACGCCGAGCGCGCCGACGAGAACCAGCTCCGGCAGCCGCGCGACGCTGCTGGAAAAGCGGAGGCAGGACGAAGCGGCTGATAGCTAGCGAACTCGCCACCAGAACCGACCACCCGAACCAGCGACAAGACGAAAGCTCCTGGCTCGAGGTCGTCCAGGCTCGGTTGGACCGCCAGGAAGAACGATCACGAACAGATCCTGCAGAACCAGGATGCCGAGGGTGATACGGCCGGGAAGCGTGTCCAGCTCCCGTTTGTCGTAGAGCATCTTCACGATGATGACCGTGCTGCTGAGCGCGGCTGCGATTCCCAAGTAGAGCGCATCCCATTGTCCGGCCGTGATGGGGAAACCGATCAGGTAGAAAAAGCCGACTCCCAGCGAGCGTGCCGCCGGAGGATTTGCGACAGCCGCGGTAACCAGGATGGACGCTCCCCGCGCTGATGATCTTCTTCAGATCGATCTCCAGACCGATCATGAAGAGCAGAAAGATCAGTCCGAGTTCCGAAATGACCGCGACGGACTCCTGGCCTTCGACGAGACCGAATCCGGCGGGGCCGATCGCGAATCCTCCTACCAGAATACGCCAGGATGACAGGTTGATGGAGGAATTGAGCGAGCACTCCGAGAGCCCACGCCGCGATAATGCAAACGGCAATGTCGTGGATGAGCTCATGCATGGAAGATCCAGAGAACCATTAAAGGGCCAATGTGGATTCCAACACAAATTCTCTTTGCGCATCGCCGCGGGCGTGCGTCGAATTGAGTCGCCTCCGAGGAACTATTGTGGGATGATCACCCGCAAGAATTTCGGTCTGCGCGCCCTTCGACGATGAAGCCTGTCCCCGACTTCCATCAGATTACCAGCGACCTGTTTGTTTGGCATGGATACAATCCTGAGTGTAAGACAGATTGTACCAGCACCGCCATTCGGACACCGGATGGCTTCGTCTTGATCGATCCGGTTCGGCTTGAGGAACAGGCCATCGAGCGAATCGTCAGCGAGGACAAAGTCGTGGCCGTGCTCTTAACCAACGGCAACCACCTTCGGGGTTCACTTTACGAAAAGGGAGCGGCTTGACGTGCCGATCTGTGCGCCTAAACCGGAGCACAAGGCTATCATTCCGGTAGATCGTGTGGTCAGCGACGGCGAGCTTCTCTGGGAGACGCTCGGGCGATCGCCGTTGCCAGGCGGAAGTCCCGGGGAAACGGCCTATCATGCGCCAGGCGTGGTGGTGATCGGCGATGCGGTGACAAACCTCGACGGCTTCGCAGGTCCTGCCGGAGAAAATATTGCGCCGACCTGCCACTGCTAATCAATTCTTTGCGTGCACCTCCGCGCGTTGGAGTTCGACATCGCCTGCTTTCGCGCATGGATTTCCGATTGTCGGCAAGGCACGCGCAAAAGTTGGCGGAAATCGTCTGAGGCTTGCCGGCCCTTCTCAATAGAGGAGAATAGATTTCGCAGGCACCGGCGCAATGGCCGTCCGGCCGGCGAGAAATCCAAGCTCGATCAGGAACTGTGCCTGAACGACGTTGCCGCCCGCCTTCGCGATGAGTTCGGAGGCCGCCGCGGCCGTGCCACCGGTGGCGCAGCAAGTCGTCGATCAGGGAAACGCGCTCACCCGGCTCGAAAGGCGTCGACATGAACCTCCATTTCGGCTTCTCCGTATCTGAGCTTGTAGGCCAGAGTTTCCGTCTTCCATGGCAGCTTCTCCTCGCTTGCGGATCGGCACAAAGCCGATTCCGAGCCGATCGGCCACCGTCGCCCCGAAGAGAAATCCGCGTGCGTCGATGCCCACGATCTTCCGGATGTCTTCGATCGATGCAATCGGCCACCAAGCAGTCCATCGCCGTGCGCAGAAGAGATGCCGTTGCCGAGGATGGGAGTGATATCCTTGAAGAGAATTCCTGGCCTCGGAAAATCTGGCCACATCACGCACCGCCGCGCGCAACGCTTCGGTCGGGCGCCATCAGTCGCCGAAGGAAATCTCTGCCGCCCGCGCAGCGTTTCAACCATCTGACCTTCAGGATCCACGCGACGCAGCCGATTGACAGCGTGCGAAATTGGAACGTCCAGCGTCAGATAGTTTTGATAGCTTACCATCGTGCCAAATTTTTCTCCGTGATGAGCTGGACAGCCTTGATTCCGAAGCGGGTTCCCAGAGATTCTGTCCAGCGCGGTGGGCGCGCCCCCGCGTTGCAAATGACCGAGAACGCATGTTCGAACCTCTTTGCCGGTTCGCTCGGCGATTTCGGCGCCCACGATTTCGGCGATGCCGCCGGAGGCGGTGTTCTCCGCTCGCGGTGGCATGGCGATGTTGTCTGCCGGCGCGTGGGAGGCTCCCTCGGCCACCACGATCATCGTGCTCTTTGCCCCAACCTTGTCGCGACGCATGACCTCCTCTGCGATCTTTGTCATAGTCAAACGGGAATCTCCGGGATGAGGATCACGTCCGCTCCTCCGGCAAATCCGCCGTAGAGAGCGATCCATCCGGCGTGCCGCCCCATGACTTCAAGGACCATGACGCGCTTGTGCGACGTCGCCGTGGTATGCAATCGATCCAGCGCGTCGGCCACGCAGGCAACCGCCGAATCAAAACCAAAGGTCATCGCGGTCGCTTCGAGATCGTTATCGATCGTCTTCGGAACGCCGATGATTGGAATACCTTCCTCGTGGAGCTGGAGCGCGGTCGAAAGTGACCCGTCGCCGCCGATCGCGATGAGTGCCGACAGCTGGAGTTTATCGAAAGTTGCCTTGGCATCTGCGATCACCTCCTTCGGGATCATGGCTCGCTCACCGGCCGCCACCTTCGCAACGAAGTGTCCGCGGTTCGTGGTCCCAAGAATGGTTCCGCCGAGATGCATGATGCCCGACGTTCGCGGGCGATCGAGCAGCACATAATCGCCCGGAGGCAAAAGACCCTCGAAGCCATCTTTGAACCCGAGCACCTCCCATTTGAGCTTGTGAAGCTGCGCGGCACACCCCCGGATCACCGCATTGAGGCCGGGACAGTCTCCCCGCTTGTTAGAACGCCTATCTTCGTTTGTTGCATGGCTTAGAGCGCCTCGTTTTTCTTGATCTGCCGGCCGGCAGCCGTCCACTGGTCATAAAGGCCCCAACCCTGGCGTGCCAGCGCGAGCCCTTCGCCGAAGCGGTCCTGTGAACCGAGGAGGACAATGATGATGCGCCGCGGAGTTATGTAGACCGCCTCACCTTGCCGCTGAACCTCGGGCCTGCGTTCAGAGGAGAGAATCAAACAATCCCCGGCGCGCCCAGTGCGTCCAGTCTTCACTCCGTCAATTCCCTCGCGATCGAGCAGCTCGTTGGTGTTGCGGAGTTCAACGCGGCATGTCGACGCCGCCGCGAAAGACGTGAATGGTTCGGGACTTCTGGGAGACAAAAGGGAAGAATCCGCTTCGCTGTAGGCGTAGCGCGTAAGGCGGGCCATGTCGGACGCCGTCGAGTAGGGGAGGGTTCCTTCAACGTTGTCGGATCCCGACGGATTGAGAAAGAGTGTGCGTTTCATGCCGAGGGTATGGGCCAAGGCATTCATGTGAGAGACAAAGTTGCTGATTGGTGCGAGCCCTTTGTTGTTGGGTAGCCGAGCGCCCACGAATTCGGCGAGAGCAGTCGCGGCCACGTTGTCCGAAGCCATCAGCGCGGTGTAGAGAAGATCGCGCAGACTGAGCGAGTCGCCCTCCTGCAACCCGACCGGGTTAATGCCACCGGCGCGGACTGCTCGGGGAGAAATGATGGCCATTTGACTGAGATCGGCCTTTGCTAAGCTGCGCCCAATCGAGCGTGACCATCGCAGTCGCAATCTTCGTCAAGCTGGCTACCTGCAACTTATCGTTCGGCCTCTGTGAGGCCAGGATCATGCCGGTTTGATTATCGACAACGATGTAACTTTGCGCGGCGAAGGTGAAAGTCGCAGAGGCTGAAAACCAGCACGGCAGACATCGTGCTTACGAGTTTCATCGCCAACCTCACGCGTGCAGATTATCCGCGGCGTTGATGAGTTCAATCCGAATTCTCGAACGCGCATCGGCCCGACCATCAATTTGTGGGCAGAGGCTTTGAGCTCCTAAGAATTTGCTGTTCGCTGGGCAAGGCCGGCGGTTTTGAGGTGCCCCAAATGAGCTGGGAGGGACGTTGCGAGAGGCTTCGAATGAGGATCTTTGCGTAGGTGGAAGTCACCCTTTAAATTCTCGGAGGTGACCTTGAAGTCGGAAATGACCGCGTTCAGCTTCTTCTCATTGTTCGCCACCAGGTTGCTGCCGTCGCTGGCAAGCTTCCCAAGAGCGGCGGCGGATTTGTCGAGTTGCTGGATCGCCCGGGAGATTGGCTCCTTATTGTCGGCAATCAATTGCCGAGCGTCCGTAGTGAGCGCCTTCGCATCCTGCACGGCAGGCCTTGCTTCGGTGAGAAGCGATTGCGCGTCCTGCACCACCGGGTGAGCAGCTGCGAGAGCCCTTGTGCCTCCGAGAGCAAGCGTCGAACCTGATCGAAGATGTCGCCGGCCTCCCCTTTGGTGCCGCTGAGCATTCCGCGCAGGCTCGATCGCACCGTCCATTTCGCGAGTGAGCTTGTCAAAGGTGGTTGGCGGAATACCTTGAAGCACCGCGTCTGCCGCCAAAGGCGTTGCCTGGGAAGACCCTCCCGAAACGAGGACGAACTTGTCGCTGAGCAGGGTGTCAGCCGCGATGCTAACGCTGACATCTGATGGAAGCGGCGGCACCCCAGGTTAATTGCCAGGAGCAACTGGACGGCATTGAGAGGGTCGCCTGACTTTGTGCGCTCTTCGGGTGTAAGCATCCGGATGCTGGCAACCTTTCCCGCGATCGCCCCCGCGAACTTGACCTGAGAACCAAGGGTCACTCCGGTGACATCGTGGAAGTTGACGCGCAGCGGCCGCGAAGGCGCGCCGAGCACTTTGCCGCTCAACGCAAATGCCAGCGCCAAAAACAGCATGATGCTGCAGGCAATGACGATTAGGGCGACTGCCCAGTCGTTGAAGTTTTTGTTTCTCATAATGCCCGCAGGGCCTAGCGGGCGTTTGGCCCTTTCTCTAGCGCCGTCAGTCCGTGCTTCAAGTCGGAAACCGAGGGAGCTTCTACGTGCTCCGACCCCCACAATGTGGTAAATGGCGATCGGATGAACACGTTGGTTGACGAGCGAAGGGTGCGCCGGATTCCATGGCGAAGCCTGCTCCTGCTGGCGGCGTGTGCTCTGGTTATTTGGCTGATTCATCCACCGGTTTTGTCATGGGTGCTTCGTCTCGCGTTAGATCGCGCCGCCAGTAAGGCAGGGTTGCAGCTCGAAATTGGGGAGATACGCGCCCAGCTGTCGCAGCCGATTGTCTTTGAGCGGCTGCGCGGTTCGCGCCACCGACCCCGACGAATCTCAAACGGCCGTCGACGCGGCGCGCGTCGAACTCTCGCCAGGGCCGCTCTGGAGCATCCTGTTCGATCAAGGCAGGTTTTTCGCGCCTTGATCATTCAAGACGTCCGCGCGGTGCTCGATTTACGGCGTGGAGATAACCGCCAACGCCAGCTCGCTGGACAGGCAAACGAGGAGAGAACAGCGAACCCAGAAGACAACGCATGTTGCGCTGGCTACCCGAGTATGTAGGTATCCAGCGCGCCAATCTCGAGCTTCCTCGCACCCGGCCAGTCCTACTTTTCGAAGATGTCTCGGCGGACTTCAGCGAAGAACGTTTGGGTGAATTTCGAGCTGTCGGTGCTGAGATCCACGCTGGGCCGGTGAATCAAAGCCTTGGCTCCCTCAAGGGAACAACGGCATGGAAGGATGGAACAATCTTATTTCGCAAGCATCGACCTGTGGGAAGGGGTCAAGCTCGACAACTTGGAAGTCCAACTGGCGCAGGCCGCTGGTGTCGCGCTCGGCGTTCAGGCGACGCTCTTTGGCGGCTCTTTGCGTTTCGATGTTTCTCTCACTTCCGAACGGGGATGATGGCGGTCGATTCCGCGGTTTCGGCTTCGAATATTGAGGTTGCTCCGGTCGCGGCGCTGTTGGGTTATCACGCAGACCTCGAGGGCGTCATCGCGCGATGTGAAGTTTACTTTTCGCGGCGTTCCGGAACGCGCCCTCGATGGCCGGGGTTCGCTGCGGACTGGCGGCCGACGGCTTCCGACTGAACAAGCGCGGGTGGGAATCTCTCGAACTCGGCGCACGCATGATCCATCGCCGCGTCGCTGTGAGCGATCTCGTGCTCAAGCAAAAGGAGAATACCCTCGCGGCCAGCGGCGAGTTCTCGCTCGATCAAGGCTGGCTGGGAATGGCGAAGGCGCCTTTTTTGCTCCACCTCACCGCGTCCATTAACGAACTCGGCGCGCTGGCAGGCTTGTTTGGCTCGCCGTTCGATGAGATGAGCGGCAGAATGAGCCTGAGCGGCTCGATCAATGGTCAGGCAGGCAAGCTTGGCGGCTTCCTCACGCTCGAGGGATCGCAGATGGGGTTTCGCAAGCAACCCATCGATTCCGGGCGAGTCGAAGTGAGCTTTGCCGGCAGCGAAGTCCAAGTGACGCAGTGCGAATTCTGGAGCGGGGAGGATTTCGTCCGCGCCAAAGGAAATGTCGAGATCGAGTGTCCCTCACACCTATGCGGGTGAGATTCAGGCGCGCACCAAAGATCTTTCCGCATACCGCGATTTCTTTAAAGGCAGAAGGACTCCGGAGGTGCGCGCCGGTGCCGTCCAACTGCGCTGGCAAGGCGACGGAAATGCTTCTGCGCATTCCGGCGCGTTTAATGTCTCCTCGAGAATTTTATCTCCGGAGTTTACGCCCAGCGGAGTAACCGGTCGGTTTGCCGGAACGTATTCTCCGGAGACACGTGTATTTCAGTGGGTTCGAGTTGGAACGCGGCCCGTTGCGCTTCACCACGCGGGCGACTCTCGCCAGATCAGGCATTAAGCTCGATGATGCACGCCTTCAGGCCAGTGGCCGCCAGCTCGCCTCCGCGGCAATTTATCTTCCCATCGATCCGTTTGATGTCAGGGCTGGAAGCCGCTCAGAATGCCCTGCATCTGGACAAGAAAATGTATGCTGAAATCGTCGCCGAACACTCCGGCTGAGCATTCGCGGAGTTGCTTCGTCTTGCGGGAAACGACAGGCCTTTCGAGGGGACTTTCAAGGCGAATCTCAGAGCCGAGGGTCCGGTCTGGAGACCCAAGCGTGGAAGCGAACGCTGAAGCAAAGGGCTCTCCAGAAGGTTTGGAGAAGGTATGAGTCCGCCTTCGCAGGTTCGCGCTTCGATTCAGGGTGCCGGCGGATCGGCCTACGATTACCTGGGAGCTGACCTCCGCTGGGCTCTCCGATCACTTTCAAGGCCGAGGGTCCGTTTGGCGGTTGTCAGCGCACCAGATGGCGCGAGACATTGGATCGATCCGGAAGGCCGGATTTCAGTCGATCTTAATGTTCCGAGCGCCGATCTCGCCGCCCTTCGACCCCATCCTGCCGAATGTTCGTCGATTAGCTGGTCATTTGTCAGGCGACCTTTCCGTTACTGGGACAATAAGTGCTCCATCATTGTATGGCCGACTTGCTCTTAGCGATGGTCAGTTAGAAGTCTCACCTTACTTGCCGGTAGTAAGCAAAGCGACCGGCGCTTTGGTCATCGCCGGCGAACGAGCGGACATCGAAGAACTCACGGGCGAGCTAGGCGGGGGATCCTTCGAAATTTGGGGCGGGGTGTCTCTCAAAGATGTCTTGGAGCCCTACGTTCGACTTCTTCTTTACCGGAACCCGCGTCGACCTCACTCGCTTGCGCCTGGCTGCAACTAAAGGCTAATTGCACTCTGCACGCGACTGGAGACTTCCGCGCCGGGCTGTTTAAGGAGACGTGCGTCTGCCCGACGGGCGATTCTCGCGACGTTTGGAAGTAATCCCGATCTTGGTGGGTTCCGCTTCGGACGATGACTCGTTTCGCCCGCCGCGATTTGATGGTGTTTTTCCCCGACCTATCAACCGATGGAGGTTGGAGGTGTCGTTGACGAATGATTCGTCCTTTCTCTTTTCAGGCACGTCACCAGCGGGAGAGATCCTTGCTGAATTGCGCCTGACCGGCACGCTTGAATACCCGCTCCTCTGGGACAAATCAAACTACGAGATGTGCGCGCCTTTCTCCCCTTCACGACCTTAACCATTCCCGACGGCTATGTTGACTTCGTCGAAGGCAAGTCCATGGGTTCCGCGAATAGATATCCACGGGACGGCGCGAGCCGCTTGACTACGATGTCCAGCTCTATGCCTTTGGGACTCTCGACGACGCCGCGGTTAATCTTGCGCTCGGATCCATCGCTGCCGCAGGGATCGCTCATCCAGTTGACTGACCACCGGCATGGTGCCGGGTGTGTATGCGCAAGCGCCGCTGGTCGGTCAGACCCGACCGATGGCTTGGTCGCTCCGGAGGCTTTCCACGCGCAAGCCCTCGTCAGGTGGCAGCGTGGATGATTTCGCGGGGAACGACTTTCAGTTGAGCCCGCCTTCCGCATAATCCCTCGGACGTGCGCAACCCTGCATCGCCGATTCGAGCTCTGGCGCGGGCTTTCGCTCTTAGACGAGAACGATGACCTGACGCCTGCAAGTGACCGCGCAACCTTTCGTCTGCGTTTGCGATGACTCATCGGTTTCAGATTCGGAGCTAAGTGGTTCCAAGACGTGACAACGCTCGCAAGGACCTCTTAATCTTTGTCGATGAAAAGCATGACCGGGCACGGACGTGGCACCTGCCGTCGCGAGGAATCTCCGCGTGGTCGCGGAATGCTTTTCGGTCAATCGGCGGCAATGTGAAGTTGCCTTAGTTGCTTCGCGCGATCTGGCCTGGCTGGAGCCAGGAGTGCGGGAGGAGGTCTTCAAACGGATCTCGCGCGGAAAGGTGCAGGTCTCGCTGACTGTCGAGCATCCTCCTCAATCTGCATCCGTCCTCGTTGATCGACGGCGCGCGGCCGAATTTCTCCGCGAGGTCGCGCGCGTTGCAAAAAGAGCTCGGCCTGGCGCGGCGATATTTCGCTCGAGACGGTCTTGTCCGCTCCCGGCGTGCTCAGGATGGGAGGACGCGCAGCAGCGGGAACTCTGGCCCCTTGTTGCGCCAAGCACTCGAGTCAGGCCCTCGAGGGCTTGCTCGCGATGCGCGTCCGCGAAGGCGCCCACCTCAAAAAGAGCTTCTCCGCGCGGTTGCGCGCATGACCACGCGGCTTCGCCGGGTAAGGGCGCTCGCACCGCGTGTTCCCAAGCGCCAGCGCGCAGCTCTATTCAACCGCCTGCAAGCGGCCAGGTTGCCCGTTGACCTCCTTGATCCGCGCATCACCACGGAGATCGCGGTCTTCGCGGAGCGATGCTGACATCACCGAAGAACTGGCGCGACTCGAGAAGCCATCTCGGGGCAATTCGGCGATCACCTCGAGAGCGACGAACCGGTTGGCCGGACGCTCGAGTTTCTCGCCCAAGGGATGGGCCGCGAAGTGGCACACCGCAGGTGCCAAGGCGAACGACGCCGAGATTTCGCTTCTTGTCGTGGAGGCAAAAGCCGAGGCTTGATAAAGCTCGCGAGCAACTGTGCCAATGTTGAATAGCACCTTTCAACGCACCGGGATTCTTCTTCGTCCTCTCGGCGCCTTCAGGCGCCGAGCAGGACGACGCTTTGCTCGGCCTTGCGACACAAACCGGATTTCGTGTACGTGCAGTCTCCTGCACCACCCGGGCACCGCGATCCGGCGAAGTTGAAGGCGAGGACTATCAATTTCTTAGCAAGGACGAGTTCGACCGGCGGGTGGCCGCTGGTGAGTTCTTAGAAATGCGCTGAGGTTCACTGGCAGCAAGTCGGCGACGCTTACGGGAACCGGTCGATGCAACAACCTTCGCAGTGGTATCGGTGTCCTCGATTGACATCGACACCAAAGGTGCAGCCACCATTCGCGCACTCTGCCGACCCGTTTCATCCAAGATGCGCTTGTCGACGTCTTTATCATGCCGCCCAATCTCGAAGAACTGCGCCGACGCCTGATGAAGCGCGGCACGGAAACTGAAGAGCAAATCGCCACCAGGCTGCAAAACGCCGCCGCGGAAATGGAACGCTGGCGCGAATACAAATATACGCATCATCAGCGGCTCGATGGAGGAGGACATCGAAAAGTTTCGCGCCGGTCATGCGCGCCGAACGCTACCAGAGCCGCAGACTTGTGCGCATCTCGTGAAATCGATCGTCCTTGGCGTGCGCCGGCTCGATCGCCGCCTACTAAGGCCGCTGACCTCACCAGCAAACTTGTCAAAGCGCGGACACGCTGTTTTCGTTGTTCATGACGCGAGAACGCGACCAGCTTTGTTGGCGCCGATGACCTTTCAGACTCTTTCGAAAAATCCGGTGACCTCCGGAGTGCTTCGACGAGCGTGAATCCTGGCGCCCAACGCACATCGATCTCGCCGATCGCGCCGATCTTTTTCTCGTCGCTCCGGCTACTGCCAATATCCTCGCCAAACTCGCGCTCGGCATTTGTGACGACGCCCTCACCTCCATCGCCCTGGCGACGCAGGCGCCCGTTCTCATCGCGCCGGCGATGAATGGAAAGATGTGGTTGCATCCGCCACCCAGCAAAATGCCGCAACGCTAAGAGCGCGCGGCGCGAGCTTTATCGGACCCGGAAGGGAATGCTTGCCGTGCGGATACGAGGGCATCGGCCGTCTCTGGAACGTCGACGAGATCGTCGCCAAAGCCGATGAAATCTTGCTCCGCGAGCAGCGACGCTCCGCCAGCGACCCGTCGCAAGTCGCAGAAAAATCAAGCGAAAATCCAAAAAAATTCGTTGACGTCTTTTTCTAAGAGAACTATTCACAGCCAGCAGTGAGTTGTTCACATGATTTTCACCGATTTTCGCAGTTGCGAGTGGAAAGGGGAAAACGAATGCCAGCTAAGAAAAATCCGCCGCCAAAAGGCTCCAGTGAAAAAGGCTGCGGCTAAGAAACCCGCTAAGAAAAAAACCGTCGGCAAAAGATAATCATCGCCGAATCCCGCAACGCAACGTTGTTCGCCACGAGCGAAGAACACAACCGATTTGGGAGACGCCATTGGCTTCTCCCAAATTTTTGCTCACGAGCCGAAGCCTCTCTAGAAGGGTAGCGTGTCTGCATATTTGGATTTTGCGATTGAGGCTGCGCTACGCGGCCGGTGGGCTGCTGCGGGCACACTATGGGCGCTCACTGACCGTGGATCTCGAACGAGGCGCACGACATCAAGCTCGAGCTCGACAGGCGCAGCCAGGCGTTGATCGAGTCGTGCCTACTGGAGCAGTTTCCCTGCGCACGCAATTTACGGCGAGGAGGGAGTGCGCGGCGATGCCGACAGTGAATTTCAGTGGGTGATCGACCCGATCGATGGGACGGTGAATTATTTCTACGGGATTCCGCATTTCGCCATTTCCATCGCGTCTGCGACAGGCAGAGCGAGAATCATTGTCGGGGTGATCTACGATCCGATGCGCGACGAACTCTGGTCGGTCGAAGAGGGAGGCGTTACGATGCTTGAATAACCGACCGGCGGTGGTCAGCAGCCGCAACGGCACTCTGCTGAAGCGCATCGTTTCCGTGCGGGATGGCAAAGTCCTCTCGCTAATATTGATCGCGGTTTCCGCTCTTTCAACGGATGCTGAGATCGGCGAAGAAATGTCGGATGATGGGCAGCGCGGCGCTCGACATCGCGCTATGTTGCCTGCGGACAGACGTGGACATCTGCGTCGAAAGGCAGCATCAGCCTTTGGGATGTGGCGGCAGGAGTTCTCCTCCTGGAGAGGGCGGGCGGCAAAGTCATGCTCGAGCCGCACGAAACGGCCGAGGAAAAATTCTCCGATTGTCGCCTCGAATGGACTGGTCGAGTTTGAGCTGTGATGGTTGCCTGCTGGCATCGGCTATGACGTGCACCGCTTCGCAGCAGGAAGACGTCTCGTGCTTGGCGGGGTGACCATCGAACTTCCCTCTCGGGCTCGAGGGACACTCCGACGCGGATGTTCTTTGCCACTCGATTGCCGATGCATTGCTCGGCGCCGCCGGCGAGTCGGATATCGGCCATTTCTTTCCCAATACCGACGAAGTCGTTGCGCGGCCTGAACAGTCTGGTCATCGTGCGAACTGTGCGCGAGAAGCTTACGTGCCAATGGACGATCGTGGTGGTCAACGTCGATGCGACCCTCGTTGCCGAGGCTCCTAAGATGGACCGTATCTGCAAGGCATGAAGGCGAATCTCGCCGAGGCGTTGGCGATTTCTCCAGCCTCGCGTAGGAATCAAGGCGACCACCAACGAAGGCCTGGGCTTTCTTGGCCGCGGCGAGGGGATCGCCGCGCTGGCGGTGGCCATCGGTGGAAAGGAAATGAGCCTGCGCTTTTCAATACGCTTACGCGTGAGATCGAGGAATTCCGGCCGATCGAGCGCGAATCGCGTGCGCATGCACGTGCGGACCGACGGCTGTATGATTACGCCCATATTGGGAACTTTCGCGCTTACATCTTCGAGGATCTGCTGCAGCGGCATCTGGAATTTCGAGGCTATCAGGTTGAGCGCGTCATGAATCTCACCGATGTCGATGACAAAACCATTCGCGGCGCGCGAGCGCGGGAGTGCCGCTTGCGGAATTTACTCAGCCCTTCAAGAAGGCCTTCTTTGAGGATCTCGACTCGCTGCGCATTCGCCGCGCCGATCATTTTCCAGAGGCGACCGCGCCAGAAGCTACATCGCGCGGATGATCGAGATGATCGCGGTGCTCATCGAGCGTGGATGTGCCTACCGCGCCGACGACGGCTCCGTCTACTTCCGGATCAAAGTCATTTCCACGATACGGTGCGCTCGCGACACTTCAATCTCGACGAGCTCCAGTCAACGGGACGCGTGCGCAGCGACGAATATGAGAAGGAGGAGGCGAGCGACTTTGCCTTGTGGAAAGCTTGGGATCGGGAGGATGGAGAGGTCTGGTGGGAGAGTCCCTGGGGGCGCGGTCGCCCCGGCTGGCATATCGAATGTAGCGCCATGGCCACGGCCATTCTTGGTCCGCAGATCGACGTTCATTGTGGCGGTGAAGATAATATCTTCCCGCATCATGAGGCGGAAATCGCGCAAACCGAATGCGTCACCAAGATGCCTTTTGTCCGGCTTTGGATGCACTGCAAGCACCTTCTGGTCGATGGGCGCAAGATGTCCAAGAGCGAAAATAACTTCTTCACGCTCCGCGATCTGAAGGCGCAAGGGTTGGACCGGGCGTGAAGTTCGCTACGTCCTCGCCGCCGTCAAGTATCGCGAGCCATTGAACTTCACCTTTGAGAGCCTCGAGGCGGCGCGCGAAGCTCTCGCCCGCTACGACGAATGGTTTGAACGCCTGAGGGCGATGGCGTGCGGAGACCGCGGAGCCATTGCCTTCGGAACTCCATCCGGAAAAGTTCGCCGAAGCGCTTGGATGACGATCTGAACGTCTCCGCCGGGTTGGGCGCGATGTTCAGATTGATCAGGGATTCCAATCGCCTAATCGATGCCGGCCAACTGTCGGCCGGCCAAGCGCGATCGTTGCTCGACTGGCGTGAGAAATTCGAATCCGTGCTGGCACTTTCGGCGGACGAGGAAGGTATTCCGGAGGAAGTGCGCGAGATGCTCTTGCGCCGAGCGGAAGCGAGAGAAAAAGCAATGGGCGCTCAGCGATGCCTTGCGTGATCAACTGCTCGCCACCGGTTGGCAGGTGAAGGATACCAAGGAGGGCAGAAGCTCTCCCGACGAAGCTGAGAGAACTGTTCTGCGCGACTTAGTCAGAAATCGCTTGAGGCGATCATCTGCGTATTTCCACCAGCTCAATCGATCGCTAGTCTGGGATGATGTTCGCGCCTGAGGAATTTTTAGATCTGAGCTGCACCGAGCACCGCGTCATCTTCGACAATCTCGAGGCGGTCTGGCAGGCTTTGCCCAAAGTTGAAGCCTACCTGAAGTTTTCGACTTCAACCAGGTATCCACGGGAAGTTGCTGGAAGACCCTTTGTCGGAAGCGCCGTCTTTATCGGAAAGGGAACTGTTGTCGAGCAAGGCGCGCTGATCAAAGGGCCGGCGTGGATTGGAGAGGACTGTCACCATTCGAAATGGATGTTACATGCGCGAGAATGTCATCATCGGTAACGGGGTCGTGGCGGGAAACTCATGCGAGTTCAAGAACTGCCTGATTTTCGACGAGGCGCAGGTGCCGCACTTCAGCTACGTGGGGAGTTCGATTCTGGGCCACAAGGCCCATCTGGGTGCCGGCGTGATTCTCTCAAATGTAAAGCTGGATCACTACCCCGATCAGCGTCGTCGGCGTGGACGGGCAATCCATCTGCGACCGGCCTGCAGAAGTTTGGCGCCATCATCGGTGATAACGCCAGAGTTAGGCTGCAATGCTGTCTTATCGCCCAGGTTCGATCATCGGGCGCCGATCGCTGTGTCTATCCCGGCGTGCAATGGCGCGGCGTCCTCGGCGCGGACAAGATTGCGAAGGTGCGTCAGCAGTTTGAAGCCAGTCGTCCGAAGAACATAGTGCCGGAAACGCAGAGGTGGTGGCGCGCGCAGAACCGTCAGTCAATCTTCCCACTCCTGTTTTTCGTGGTGTCGACGGATTCGCATGCTCTACCGACAAGGTTGCCATCCGTATAGGCACATACCCCATATGCCGGTGACCCGATCCCTCGGCACGCCCGTCGCCGCCGCTTCGATAAAACCAGCCGCCATCGAGGGTTGCTTCTTTCTCCATTACGAAGGCGCTGTCTCCCACGCCTTCCGGGTCGAGAGTTGTGGCGTCTCCCTTCCCTTGTATTCCCAGGCAATACGTAACTGG
>ERZ1370068.1095-contig-1100_pt1 | contig 60410 bp, 102 predicted proteins | sample MGYA00561227_ERZ1370068 | MGnify/ENA primary metagenome ERZ1370068 (study PRJEB38410, sample SAMEA6850437) | metagenome | study: Metagenomic assessment of the ecological functions of the soil: analysis of the soil microbiota associated with the... | reverse complement strand
GTAACCTCAGGTCGCTGAAAAATACTTCGTCACGAGGTTAATGAAACAGGCCGAACCGAAAAATCCTGTGTGGGACTCGACGCGTTCCACCCTGGTGACCGCAGTAATCGATAGGTGCAATATGCGGTTCCTGGGCGTTGGCCTGCTGAGTATGGTCATCGACCTCTTGGTGTTCCAAGTATTATTTGCCTCAGGGGCCAACTTAGAGCTGTCTCAAATCATAAGTTTTTTTGCGGGAGCGATCCTCAGTTTTGCGTTGAACGCTGACGGAGGCGCATCGGAGCTTAAACAATCGAGCATTCGATGGGCGCTCTATGCCAGATTCCTGTTGGTGGCTCTTCTGGCACTACTTCTGCGCAGCGCTGTTCTCATGCTGCTAGTCGGGAACTGGCACTGGCAACCGCAAACAGCGATCCTCGTCGCGATCCTGATGGCCGCCGCTGTTTTTCACGTAGGCGCTGTTTTTTATATATCTTCAATCCGATGCGGTGAAAACCCCGCAATCCGCTGGCCAGTGGTCACGATCAGCGTTTTAGCCTGTGTTTTGATGCTTAAGTTGGATCTTCATGGGTTGTGTGAATCTGATCCCAGAGGAGGCGTATTACTGGAACTACGCCCAGCGTTTGGATTAGGGGCTACCTCGATCATCCACCCATGGTTGCTTGGTTGATCTGGCTTTCTACATCCCTATTCGGTAAATCCGAGCTTTCTGTTCGTTTGCCCGCTTATGTCTGCTGGATCCTCGCTGCGATCTTCATGTTCCGTCTCACCTTGAATCTCTACGACAGGCCCGCCGCCTTTCGAACTATTCTACTTCTAGCGGTACTGCCAATTTATTTTGGTTTAGGCTTTTCATGACCCCGGACGCCCCTCTGTACGCCGCTTGGGCTGGCTGCCTTTACTTCCTGGAGCGCGCACTGATCGCTCAGGAATCGCCGAGCATGGTGGGGGTTGGTACATGCGTGGGGCTCGGCATGCTGTCGAAAATACACGATGGCGCTCCTCGGGCTTGGGACGTTGACGTTTCTGCTGATTGACCGGCGGTCCCGACGTTGGCTGTTCCGGCCCGAGCCCTACATCGCGGCAATCACGTCTGTCATTATCTTTTCACCGGTGATTTCTCTGGAACATGCGCAACGGATGGGTGTCTTTTATCTTTCAGGGCTCTGATCGTTGGACGGCAAGTTACAACTTTTCTCTCCACTTGCTGATTGGTATGATTCTGCTTCTCCTTACGCCTACGGGCTTGCTCGGCATTATGCGGGTCCTTCTACCGCAAAGATTGGAAGGCGCGAGCGTTAGTCAAACTGATATCAAGAAGCGGCAATACCTCTGGTCCGTCACGTTCACACTTAGTGCCTCTCTCCGTATTTGTAATCTACAGCCTCTTCTATAAACCAAAGCTCAATTGGACCGCACCGATCTGGCTGGCAGTAATTCCGCTACTCGCTTGGGACATGGTCCCTACCATGGGGTCAGGTCAAGGGATCGCTCGCGCAGTTCAGTTCGGCGGTCGTGGATGCCCACTATCATTGCTCTTCTTATCATTCATGGCGCCTCTTTCTACTATATCTCTTTGGGACTACCCGGCGCGGGTCCCATGACAGCGCGAGTCGTCTTTTTGGAGAGTGGCGAGCACTGGCGCAACAGTGTTGAGACGGTTAAGAGACGCGTTGAGCTGGAAACAGGATCTAAACCGGTCATTGTTCGGAATGGACAAAAACTTTATCTCGAGCGAGCTGAGTTTCTATGACGGTGGATCATGATGGACCCAGAAATACAGGAGGTGCTCATTTCTTTGGCAACCCGGCAGCTTGATGTGGGCTTTTGGTTTCCTCGGTCGGCGGCGGTTGGGAAAAATGTTCCTGATGATTGATCTTGATCGTAAGCAGCTTATGCAACCATCGCTGCCCCAGTATTTTGACACAGTGGGCGATGTTTTCGAGGAGACATTAAAGAAAGATGGCCGCGTGGTTGGAAACTTTTACTGGCGTGTTGGCTATCGCTACCGAGGCTGATGTGGGCGAGATCGGCGTTGGTACCGAATATCTGACTGCTATGGAAGTTAGTCCCAATGCGGCTGCGGGTATGTTGTTTTAGTTCCGGTATCCCCGTCATCTTCTTGTTTTTGACTTTCCATCTGTTTTTGAGACATCTAAGTAAAATCATCCGAACGCGTTTGTTTCCTAAATGCAGTCGACAAAAGCTTTGCGCTCAGGATCGAGTTGGTGAGAATTTACTGCTATGTTCCTCACGGCGATAAAAAACCTCGGCAAGAACCGGCCGGATTCTTCGCCGGCGGAGAGTAGAAAAGACAGTTTAGATCCGAGTAGAACCGAGCTCATGATAAAAACTTCGACGATGCGACTGGCGGACCGTTGGCTGGGCGTACCGCTATGCCTTACCTTGACTGCGGCGCGGCGGGTGATTGATTATTTTGACTATACGGCGCCTCGCGAGCCATTTGCGACGTATCCTGTTTGTGAAGCTGGTCGAGCAGGGCTCGGAGCGTGCTTGCTCTGTTCAGCAATCCGTAGAGCGGTCGAGCTGGTCGGACGAGAAAACGTTTATTTTCTGGTTTTCGAAGAGAACCGCTTTATCCCTAGATGCCATGGGGCTAATACCACCCGAGAACGTCATTGCCATCCGCACCGATGGGCTTATTCTGGGCGGCCGTCGAGGCGCTTCAGGTAATCCGGCGTATCCGGGCAATTGGGATTAATACGGCAATTGACCTGGAGTTCTTTGCACGGTCTTCAGCAGCGTTGGTTTTCTTAAGCGGTGCTCGTTACCGGGTGGGTTTCCATGCGTTCGATGGAGAAGGACCTTATCGGAGGTAATCTTTTCACCCACCGCCTCCGTTTCAATCCTTACTTGCACACCTCGCAAACGTTTTGCATGTTGGTCGAAGCACTGACAGTTCAAGGCGATCGGTTACCGACTTTCGACCTTGAGCCTGTTCTAGCCGACGACTTGCCTCCCCTTTTGCGCCAGTCCGAGTGAGATCGATCAAGCACGCGCATTGCTGAAGGAGGCCTCCCCAGCGCGAGATTTCAACCTTTGATTTTATTAAACCCCAACTGTAGCGATTTGCTTCCGTTGCGCCGTTGGCCAACCGAACGTTACACGGAACTTGCCCAACGATTGATCCACCGGTACCCAGAGGTGCACGTAGCGATGACGGGTGGACCCAACGAGGGTGCAGCAGTAGCAAAGATCGTCGAGACAGGTCGGCTCGGATCGCTGCTTCAACCTCGCTGGGCACACCACGCTGGGTCAGCTGTTGGTGATCTATGGACTGGCAGAAGTTTTAGTGACGAACGACAGTGGTCCAGCCTGCACTTTGCGGCGCTGACACCAGATCGACGTGGTGACACTGCTTCGGGATCGGAAAACCATGCTGGCTTTTTGCTGCCCGCACGGTTCACTCGCAACCATGTATTCTGGGCTGGCATTGCCTGCAGCCCATGCGTCAGCGCCCTAAACGGACGCACCTCACCTTGCAAGGGACAATGTTTGCATGCAGCGTATCGACGTGGACCGCGTGCTCGACGAAGTCTGCCGAATATATGAGGGCGCGGACGGAGTGTCGCATCAAACAATCTCAAATGAAGCACTGATGACGCGGCAACTCTACCCTGTCCAGAGCGTTACCTAACACTCGCTTCTGCTACCCGAAAGTCTTCAGCCTGGTTCTCCCCTGCCTTGGTCGTCCGTTTGCTCTTCTTATGCACGAGCTAGGTTGCTACCAATAATTTGAATCTATTTCGTGGCTATCCGCAAACACGGTAAAAGAATGAAATCACTATCGCATGTCCGCGAGTTTTTCAGTAGAAAAGACCACACCCTCTCTTTGAAGCTTCGCGTTGCTTCAGCGCTAAACGTGTTCGTTTCAATCCGCGGACTCGAAGCCCTATTAAATAGCGGGACGGCGGGTTATGATGCGCAAGGGATATGAAACGCTTGTGATCCAGGATGGGTCGGCGATCGCCAACCGCGAAACCGTCTTAGCTTTAGTCCATGTGAAAGATATGGAATGTTATGACCGGCTTTTAACAATCCAAACTAATCATTTTCTTCACCGCGGTAAACTCGACCGAACAATTTCAAACGACCTAGCTGATGAGATGGCAAAGCAGCTCTTGAAAGAAGCCGGAAAAATTGACAACGGAAGCGCAGGATGATTAGTAAGCTCTAGAATTCTAGCAAAGATGAATATCAGTGACATTATCGCTTTGCGTCGTTTCTCATTGTCGTGGTAATGGGGTTCTTGCTGAGCTTTTATCTCTTGCGCCGCTAGCGCTAGTTTTCGACCTGCAGCCCCTTCCTACTTCACGCATCTTTCCTGTCGCCCAATCACTTTTTGTCTTCTACTCTTGTGCAAACATTCCCTCGAGTTTGTCTTTGCTGCGTCATCTTGCGACGCTGCCATTGATTGACAATTTCGACACGATCGATTGCCAAGTTGTCTATGGGTAGGCTGGAGAAAGGCCACAATTTCCAAGCTTTTCTACCTGGTGTGTGTTTTGCTCCTTTCCATAAACCATGGAAGCGAAAAAAGAGCTATGGTTAAACCGGCACTGCGTCGCAAATCGATGGAGCTACTCAAGGACATAACCCAGATACTTCGGGAGATTCTATCTTGCGGCGATGAAGAGGGTCTTCGTCAGTTTGAGAAAACAATCCGTGCCCTAGAGCAAACCCGCCACAAACCGGGTAGCCACGCAATCCACTGATGTCCCAGATGTAGTAGTAGCCTTCAAACAATCCGTCTCCCTTCACATCTCCCTGCACTGATCTTGGTTATTTGGTAAGGACCCCGTGTCTTAGAACTCTTCGTTTCTCCATAAATTGGGCTAATATTGAAGACCGGCGGAAGATGGGCTGATACGACGGTGGAACTACCGCTGGGACAATGGCACAACGAGTTTACCGACGAGGCATTTAATGACGGCGATGTCCGGGTTGCCAGTCTGCTGAAACGTTTTTCTGTCGCTCTTTTTAACTCGAGAGGATCAAAGCTCATGATCTCATTCCGTCTTTGGGCACCGGAACGCAAACCAGGTCGAACTAAAATTGGCAGCGACTTTTCGGCATGACTCGCGGTGACGGCAACTGGTGGCGCGCCGAAATACCGCTCGCCAAAACAGGCATCGATTATGCGTTTGTACTTGACGGCGGCGAGCCGGTGCCCGATCCCGCTCGCCTTGGCAGCCGAACGGAATCCACGGACCCTCTCGCACTGTGGATCATGGGGCGTTCTCGTGGACGGACCAGCGCTGGCAAGCAAAGCCGCTTTCGTCCGCCATAGTCTATGAGCTTCATGTCGGTACGTTTACTCCGCAGGGAACGTTCATCGCCGCGATCGATAAGCTCCGACTATTTGGTGGATCTCGGCGTTACGCATATCGAGTTGATGCCCGTGGCCGAGTTTTCCGGTACCCACGGCTGGGGTTACGATGGTGTCGATCTTTACGCACCACATCACGCTTACGGCGAGCCCGATGATCTCAAGCGTCTGGTGGATGCCACCCACGCCAGAGGCTTAGCGGTGATTCTGGACGTTGTCTACAACCACCTGGGCCCGGCCGGCAACTACCTCGCCCGATTTGGTCCCTATTTCACCCAGCGTTATGCGACTCCAGTGGGGCGAAGCGCTTAATTTTGACGGAGCAGCGTAGTGACGAAGTACGCCGATTCTTTTGCGACAATGCGCTGATGTGGCTCAGGGACTATCATTTTTGACGGACTGCGCATCGATGCCGTGCACGCTATTCTTGATACCTCGGCAATCCATTTTCTCGAACAGCTGGCTGGTGAGGTTGCCGACCTTCAGGGCACAAACGGATCGTCAACTGGCGCTCATCGCGGAGAGCGATCTCAATGACCCACGGATCATACGACCGCGAGAAATCGGCGGCTATGGTATGTACACGCCCAGTGGAGTGACGATTTCCACCACGCATTGCATTGCGTTTTAACCGGCGAGCGCGCCGGCTACTATCGCGATTTCGGCTCGTTGGCCGACCTGGCCAAGGCACTTCAACGAGTGTTTTGTTTATGATGGGCGCTATTCGGCCTTTCGCCGCCGTCGCCATGGAAGGCCGCCGAGCGGACTTTCCGGCCATAGTTTTCTCGGCTATCTGCAAACTCACGATCAGATCGGCAATCGTGCAAAGGGGAGCGGAGCAGCCATTTGATGAACGGCGGACGTTTAAAGATCGCTGCGGCCCTGGTTCTAACCGCGCCGTTTATTCCACGCTGTTCCAAGGCGAAGAGTGGGGCGCGACCTCGCCATTTCTCTACTTTACGGACCACGATGATCCATGAGCTTCGCTCGGAAACGTGACGCGAGGGCCGGCGGCGCGGAATTTGCCGCCTTCGGCTGGAACCCCGAGGAGATCCCTGATCCTCAGGCGGTGGAGACTTTCGAACGTTCCAAACTCAATTGGAGCGAGCATGAGGCAGAAGCCCCATGCCGGCTTGCTGGCATGGCACCGGCGGCTGATTGAGCTGCGCCGAGAAATTCCTCTCTATCGGATCGGCCGTCTCGACGAGGTTGGCGTAAGCTTTGATGAGAACGGGAAGTGGCTAGTGGTTAAACGCGGTCCCGTAGTGATCGCCTGTAACCTGAATCAGGTAACGCAGCGAGTGCCGGTTGATATCGAGCCCGCAAGCCGGCTTCTCGTTGACCTCCGCAGACAAAGTCCAATTATCTCAGAACACCGTCGAACTACACCGCCGATTCGGTGGCAATCCTGAGTGCGCACTGACCAGAGAATTTTCCCAAAATCCAAAAAACGGAATGGGCGGATGAGCGCGCTATCGAAAACTGCAACGTCACCTTGTTTCATTGTGTTACTGATTACTGGTTGTTGAAAAAAATGATAGCGCAATTCCAGCATCATGATCGATTCCCTCGTTCTGCGATGCTCCGAAAGCTCCGCCGCCCGACATGTGATCAACGAAAACCGAGAGTCCGTGATTTTCCAGAAGGTAGCTCCTATTTCGAATTGGAGCCGTGGTAGAACTCGACGACCAAATCCACAATCGTTGTCTAACCTGCAGCCGGTCACGTCCTTTTGTAGCGGGCCGGTCGTGAACCGCCGCGCTCAAACCTCCTGAAACCAAAGTCTCTTAGCTGAAATCATCGGTAAGGTTGTCCAGGAAATTGCTGGACAAACTAACCTGCCACGCGAGTCCGAGATAAAAGCGCTCGTGTCCCCGACGAAGTTCGGAGTAGCGCCGGTCATAGGGAGGGAGAGCCGACCCAACGCCACCATCTCCACTCAGGAGGATTGAACTGAACCTCCCAATTGGGGTCAACTCCGTTCTCCTTATTGTCGCTTATCGGCCCTCTATCATGCGCGAGGTATGCCGAACGCGACCTTGCGGACCCAGGGCTTGTCTACATTCTTATCTGCATTCGCTGCCTGCATTATCCGCTCCGCCGCCGCTCCCGAGAGTAGAAAAATAAAAAAACCCCGCAACGATAATTCTCTGACTTCATTAAAACGTGAAGAATAACATCAGAAAACACTTTTCGGCAATAGTTGGCGTGATCTAAACCAGGTGAATCTACTCTTGATCAGTTAAAAGTCTGCAAGGCGGCACATGGTCAGGGGTTACTTAATCGATCCTTGCTGCAAGTGCTCGCTTTTCTTTTCTCTCTAGATAAGTATCAACTGCGTGGACCAACATAGTCTCTCTCTCAATATCGGCCTTGCTTTTGTAATCGCGACCTTATTCGCGTTCATCGCGAAGGTTCTGAAGACAACCCTTGATTCTTGCCTACCTGCTCGCAGGCCTCGTCATCGGCCCCGAGATCGGTTTCGCCTGGGTAAAGATAAGGAGACCATCGAACTGATTTCGGAGATCGGCCTGATTCTCCTCCTCTTCATCATTGGTCTAGAGATCGATCTAAAAAAGCTGCTCGGCGCGGGACGGACGCTGTTGGTCACCGGCATCAGCCAATTTCTCCTCTGTGTGGCGATGGGAATTGGTCTGGCGATTCTCATGGGATTTACGCCGCGTAGCGGTAATTTCGACTGGCTTTACTTGGCCGTCACCCTAGCGCTCAGCAGTACGTTGATCGTGGTGAAGCTGCTCTATGACAAGTTCGAGCTCACCACCTTGCCCGGCCGGATCACTCTCGGTGTTCTCGTATGTCAGGATATTTGGGCGATCGCTTTTCTCGCCCTGCAGCCGAACCTTGACGATCCCCGTTTCGGACACCCTCTTGCAGTCGTTTATAAAGGCGCGGGACTGGTTTTCATGACGCTTGGCAATCAGCCGATATGCGCGCTGCCGCGTTTTTTTCCTTTGTCGCCAAGGTTCCTGAGCTTCTGTTGATCGCGGCGCTTGCCTGGTGCTTCCTGGTGAGCGGCGCCGCCGATTGGCTGGGACTTTCCAGAGAGATGGGAGCGCTCATTGCCGGCGTTAGCATGTCCACCTTCCCGTATAACGTCGACGTGATCGCCAAGGTAATCAATATCCGCGATTTTTTCGTCACTCTGTTTTTCGTCGCACTGGGCATGAAGATTCCCCAACCCAACCATGACGATTGTCGACCGCCGATCGGCATGTCGCTCTTTGTCCTGTGTCAGCCGTCTCCTCGCCGTTTTCCGGTGCTCTATCTCCTGGGCAATGGACTTGCGAGCAAGCCTGATCTCTTCTATCAACCTCGCGCAAATGAGCGAGTTCTCCCTAGTCATCGCGTCCCTGGGATTGGCTCTAAAGCACATCAGCTCCGAGCTGGTCGGGACTCTGACTTTGTCTTCGCGATCACTTCGGTCGCTGTCCACCTATCTCATCGCTTACAATCACGAAATCCAACGACAGCTCGCCCGGTTGCTGGAAAAAATCGGCTTTGCGACTGGCGGGGATTCTGCGGCCGACGTGGCTGAGCAGGAGGAGGCGAATTCGATTGTGTTTCTCGGTTGTTTTCATGCGAGGCCAGCTCTATTCTCCACGAGATGGAGTTGCAGTCTAAAGGCGCAAACGGCCACGGCGTTCTTGGCCAGATCCTGGTCATCGATTTCAATCCTCTGGTGCTTGCAGGAACTCAAGCGGCGAGGGATCAAATGTCTCTACGGCGATGTGGCCCACTATGGACACTCTACACCACGCCCACATTCACTCGGCGAAAATCGTCGCTTGCACTATCTCGGATGCCATTCTGCGGGAACCACGAATCTGCGGTTGCTGCGCCAGGCTCGACGTCTTTGCCCGGACGCACAGGTCATCGCGGCGGCGGATAATATTGCGATGGCGATCGAGCTATACGAACAGGGCGCTGATTTCGTTTACGTTGCCAGACTGCATTCCGCCCGTCACATGGCCGAACTGATTGCTCGCGCGGTTCAAAATGAGAATGAGCTTAAGGAGTACCGCGAGGATGAGTTTCGACTCCTAAAGCGTCGGGAGGAAGTTCTCCAATGAAACTGACTCAAGGTAGAAGTGAAGTTATCACTTAATAAATCTTGCAACGCCTTCCGATCTTCTGCTTCATGGACGAAAATGCTTGCGAACCAGATCTGAGACTTTACCGCGGTGCAACTTTTGCCTGCTTCATTTCCTTTTTTAACGTCGCCTCTAAGCGACGGGCGCCTTGAGGCTGCGCTCCAGGAGACGAGCGTCTCCGGAAGTGCTTAGCACGCGGCGAATTCCTTGGTGGGGCCGCACCACCGGAACTCGTCCACATCACCGAACAGGCGCGCGTCAGTCCTGAGGGTCGCCAGGTCCTTGAACAGTAGCGCCAGGTCGCGGCTGTCGCCTAAGACGGCCGCTGGGAAGTTCTCGATAATGCCGTGTTTATTCAGGAGCCGCGCCGCGCTGACCGCACCGATCTTGGCGATGCCTGGATAGCCGTCGGCGGCGTCGCCGACGAGCGCGAGAAAGTCGGGGATCAAGCACGGGCTCCACGCCGAACTTCTCGCGAACTCCCGCCGCATCGCGGATCTTCTGACTTCTGCGGTCAGAACACTAGCCAGGTTCTTAAGAATTCCCATCCTACTGCTCGCCGACCTCCATATTCACTTCGCGCCAGGCTGGAACACTGACAGGTGAGATGACCCGCGGTGTGGCGTTGGCCGCCAGCGGCCGTAGGCGACGAATGCACAGAGTAGCCCCACCACCAGCGGGATCAGCGCCGACGCGACATCACCGGCCGCCAGCGTGTACACCGTCGCACCGATCATGACGATCACCAGCCCGGCGGCGGCCAGCGGTGTCAGGCCCGGCCGTATGCGCAGGAGCCAGGGGAGGATCAGGCCGATCGCGCCGAGCACCTCGACGACTCCGATGAAACGCACGAACCAGCCCGGCAGCGGAATCGGCATCTGCTTCATCATCTCCTCCATCGGACGTGACGAGCTTAATGCCACCGGCGAACAGAAAGAGGGCGGCGAGCAGCGCCTGAATGATCCACAGTGCAATGTTCATGTTCACTCTCCTTTCGCGGTAATCGCACCTGTCATGCACTAGACTAAGCACGCCTCAAAGTTTCTATGTCAATTTTGTCCATTTGAAGCATCGCCTCGCATGACTCGGCTTGATTTCGCTGGATCTTTGTCTTGCAACAGTTCGACTAAAGCAGTGGGAACGACTTGCCATGACAGGCCATATTTGTCTTTGAGCCAGCCGCATCTTGATTTTTGTCCGCCCTCCGAAAGCTTCTCCCACAGCTCATCTACTTCTTGCTGCGTCTCACAGTTCACGACAAACGATATGGCTTCCGTGAAGGTAAATTGCGGGCCGCCGTTTAGAGCGACAAATTCTTGTCCATTGAGCTCGAATTTCGCGGTCATTACCGTACCCTTCGGTCCGGGCCCTGCTTCTCCATATCGAGTAACGCTCAAAATCTTTGAATTCTTAAAAATAGAGATATAAAAATTCATCGCCTCTTCGGCTTTGCCATCGAACCACAGAGAATGGGGTGATTTTTTGCATATAGTCTCCTTTCACACTTTGCCTTTATTTGAGTTTGCATTTTCTATCTTTGCCAATTTAGCGGTGAGTTGATCGCAGATTCGTCGAGCGAGAAGTTCGCTCAGAGCATTCTCGTTGTCAATTCTCGCTATGCGGCGCGGCGTTCAGCTCACGCTAACGCCGCAGGGGAATGAGGGCGCGCAACCGTTCGTCGCGCAAGTAAAGTCCGCCCCAAATCAGCACGGCGAGATAGACCGGGAACAAGATGTGGGTGAAGAGCGGACTTCCCACGCGCACGTATGCGTGGCGACTGCGCCGCCGAGATAGCCGGTCAGCAATATCGCGCCGAGAATGGCCGTGCGCGGAATCACGTAGAGGACGGTGCAGGCGAGAAGGACGATTCCAAGACCGAGAATGACGCTTTCGGGATATCCGAGCTGAACTGTTCCCTCCACGACCGGCGCGGGTTTCACCAGTTTCCCGACAGCGTCCACGAGCAGGAACAGCGCGGGCAGAGCGCTCATGATGCGTCCGGTCCAGAGTCTCCCCTTCGAGAGCGGAGCGGATTGAGCATCTGAATTGCTCGCGTGAATGTCGCGGTCGTTTCCATAGTCATCCTGCGCTGCTTGGATTGCTTGCGCGAAGGTCGGCGCGTTATTGCCGCTAGGGCGACGCTTCCACCACCGATTTCATCTCGGCGAGTCCCTTCTCGAATTGGCCGCCGATCATTTTGTCCATGTTCATGAACAGGTGGATTGCTTTGGCCATGAAATTGTTTTGGCCCGTCATACTCCACGTCACCACGGTTTGATTGCCCTCGGGCTTGATGGTGAACTGAGCGATGTTAGTGGCTGCGAAGGGCTTGAAGAATTCAAGTTTGACCCGGATCAGATCGCTCGGACGGCTCTCAATGATCGTCATGCGTCCTTCGCCGACCTCTTTGTTGCCTGCCCACGTGTAAATCGCGCCGGTTCCGGCCAGCGCGCGCCCTCGTAGGTCTGTTTCATTGCCGGATCGATTTTCCCCACGGGTTCCATGCTTCCCACTTGTGGAAATCATTCACCTGAGCAAATACCGCAGCTGGTGGGGCGGAGATGGTAGTGCTCCGGGCGACGCGGAAGTCCGGATGGTTGCAGAGCCACGATGACGACAAACACGATGACGATCACTGCGAGAGAGATCAGGATAGTTTTAAGCATGGTGAATCGTCCCCGAATGGGCGTGCGGCCGTGACACGGTTGCGGACCTAATCGACGGTACCTGCAATGGAAATCCGGACAGCTCATTGGCACGAGCGTGCGGAGCACCGCACGCTCAGCCGTCGACCAGGACCTTGAATCCGCCCCAGAACATGCGCTTGCCATCGAAAGGCAGCGCCTTGGGGTCCATCATGTTCGCCAGGCGCGGGTCCTTCATAACCTTGGCGTTGATGCGGTCGCGATCCGCGCGCGACTTGTACACAATGTAGGCGAACACCACCGTCTCTCCGGCCTTGAGTTTAACGCTCTGTGGAAACGACGTATGCTTGCCCGGCTTCACGTCGTCGGCGACGCACTCGATGTACTCGAGCGCGCCGTGGTCCCGCCAGACCTTGCCCGCCTTTTGCGCCATGCGCCGGTAGGCTGCCACGTTTTTCTTAGGTACAGGTACTACATATCCATCGACGTATCGCATAAATTCTCCATTGATTATGGGGTTCGGTTTGTTTTTGACAACGTCTCGAAACGAGATCCACTAGCCGCCGGCGATGGCTCCTACAATCATAAAGGGCTGTGCGCCCTTGGCGACTGCATCGGGCAGCGGCGCGTCCGGCGGTTCGTGGAGAGATCCTCGCCGCAGGCGAAGAATCGCACGAACGCGCGGCGCTGTTGCGTGACGTGGTCGCGGATCGTCCCGCGCAACATCGGATAGCGAGCCTCGAGCGCGTCGAGGACCGAGCGCTGCGTGACCTGACCCTCGACGTCGAGCTTCACCTCGCCGTCGACGTGCGCGAGCTTGCGCAGATGTGCCGGCAGCGTGACTCGGATCATGGCAGCGTCTGAACCTCGACGGACACCACGGCCGGAAGATCCCGGACGATGGGCGCCCAGCTGTCCCCGCCGTCGGCCGATGCGTACACCTGCCCGCCCGTGGTGCCGAAGTACACGCCGCACTGATCGAGCGAATCGACCGCCATCGCGTCGCGCAGCACGTTGACGTAGCAGTCGCTTTGCGGCAGACCTTTGGTGAGCGCCTCCCACTCGTTGCCGCCCGTGCGGCTGCGGTACACGCGCAGCTTTCCGTCGGGCGGATAGTGCTCCGAGTCGCTCTTGATCGGCACGACGTAGATGGTGTCCGGCTCGTGCGCGTGCACGTCGATCGCGAAGCCGAAGTCGGTCGGCAGGTTGCCGCTGACCTCGTGCCACGACTCGCCGGCGTCGTCGCTGCGCATGACGTCCCAGTGCTTCTGCATGAACAGCACGCCCGGACGCGACGGGTGCATCGCGATGCGGTGAACGCAGTGACCGACCTCGGCAGTCGGGTTGGGGATGTATTCGCGACTGCAGGCCGCGGTTGATCGGCCGCCACGTCTTGCCGGCGTCGTCGGTCCGGAACGCGCCCGCCGACGAGATGGCGATGAAGATCCGGTCCGGGTTGCTCGGATCGAGAATGATCGTGTGCAGGCACATCCCACCGGCGCCCGGCTGCCAGAGGGCCCTGAGCCGTGGCCGCGCAGTCCGGCGAAGCTCCTGCCACGTCTGCCCGCCGTCGGTCGAGCGGAACAAGGCGGCGTCTTCGACCCCGGCGTAGACCGTGTCGGGATCGGTCAGCGACGGTTCGAGATGCCAGACGCGCTTGAACTCCCAGGGGTGCGGCGTGCCGTCGTACCACTGGTGCGTGGTGAGAGGTTTGCCGGTTTCAGGAGACGTGTCGTAAACAAACTTGTTGCTCTCGCCTTTGGGCGTGCCGTCCGGGGTGGTGGTTGGTTCGCCGGGGGTGTTCCGGGTTGGTGCCATGTCTTGCCGCCGTCATCTGAGCGTTGAATGATTTGCCCAAACCAGCTGCTCGACTGCGACGCATACAGCCGATTTGGATCCGCGGGTGATCCCTTGAGGTGATAGATCTCCCAGCCCGCAAAGTGGGGGCTGCTGATGTCCCACCGTTCGCGCTTTGCGTCCGACGTCAGAATAAACGCGCCCTTGCGCGTGCCAACCAATACTCGTACTCCGCTCACATGGTTTACTCCTTCCTGAATTTTGTTGCTGAATCGCGTGGTGCTTCATCGAACATACTGTTCCGTCCGTCGAGGATGCTACTCGTTGGGCAGGCCCGCAATCTCACCGCAGCGGCCGGACCTCGACGGTGCCGATGCGCGCCCCAGGTACCCGAGCCAGCGATGCCGATCGCGGCGTTCGAGGTCCTTGGCATCGATCAGGAAATAGCCAGCGATCTGCTCGCGCGTTTCTATGAACGGACCGTCGGTGACGAACGGTTTGCCGTCGCGCACCAGAACGATGGCCGCCGGTCGCCGCCGGCTGCAGTGGCGATGCGTTGATATATTGCCGCTTGGCGTGAAGCTGGTGCGTGAGCTCCACGGACTCCTCAAGCATCTGCTGCCGCTTGGTCTCGCTAAACTTGACGAAGGCCTCTTCGTCGTGGTGAACCAGCAACATATATTTCATGAAGGATACCTCCATCGTCATCCGGATGATAGTCGTTCGAGAGAGCGCTGCAATCTACAACGGCCCTGCCAGCGCGACATGTCTGGCGTTTGCCGTCTCATTCCAACAACTTGCCCATCGCTACTCAGCCGGCAGGCCCGGGATATCGATCACCGGCCGGACCTCGACGGTGCCTTTGCGCGCCATGGGAATCCGTGCGGCAATGCCGATTGCCTCGTCGAGATTACTTTGCCTCGATGAGGAAGTAGCCGCTGAGTTGTTCCCGCGTCTCGCGCGAATGGGCCATCGGTCACCGAACCGTTTGCCGTTGCGCACCCGGACGCTGGTCGCCATTGATGTTGGATGCAGCGGGTTGGCGCCCAGATACTGCCCGCTCGAACGAATCTGTTGTGCGAGCTGCGTAGATTCCGCGTAACACTCCTGCCGCTCGGTCTCACTCAACGCTGCTTGCTCGTCCAAGTAAAATCAGCAACATGTATTTCATGCCAGTGCCTCTATCTGTTAGTCGAACGGGAACGCCCGGATCGACACTTCGGCCCATCATTTAGTCCGCATGCCTCACTCCATGGGTCGGGCGGCCCGCCTTGCCGTCCGGAGCCGTCGGCTACTGCTTTCTGCGCCGCCTGTTGCATCTCTTCCGGGCTGACATCGCGAACGTGATGTGGAGACCGACCAATGGTGGCAAACGGGTCTTCAGCTTGCCGTAACGATCGCCCCAGAACATGTCCTGGACCGGCATCGTTACCTTCGCTCCACATCCGCGGCGCGCGATCGTCGAACGAGTCGACGTCTTCGACATAGAGGTGTATGGTGACCGGTGAACCCTTTAGTGACTTCGGTCCGAATGAACCCCAGTCCGGGGAATTCGTCGGCCAGCATGACCATTGAATCACCGATCCGGACAGCGCCATGGAGCAGTTTGCCCTGCGGGCCCGCCATCCGTCCAACTTCCACGGCATTGAATGCTTTCTTGTAAAATTCAATGGCGTCCGCCGCGCCGGCGCAGACCAAGTGTGGCGTCACTGTATGCATTCCATCCGGGATAGGTTTTACCTTCGGTTTTGCTCATTTTAGTTTCTCCTCTCTTCTTGGTTTGAGAACGTTTTCTCTAACACCGCTGTGGATTCTAGGTGCGACTACTTTTGTTTTCAGTGGCTATCTGCGCGCGAATGCGGTCTTCTTGCGCCCTCAGCTCGGGAGTGAACTCGGCACCGAAATCCTCGGCCTCGAATATCTGGCGAATTTCGACCTCGGCCTCTTCGTTATGGGGATTGGGACAGCGCTTGACCCACTCGATCGCCTCTTCCTTCGACTTACACCTGCCAAATCCAAAGCCCGGCGATCAGCTCCTTCGGTCTCGGCGAACGGGCCATCGATCACGGTCCGCTTGCCTCCAGAAAATCTGACGCGCGCGCCTTTCGAGCTCGGATGAAGCCCCTCGCCCGCGAGCATTACGCCGGCTTTCACCAGCTCTTCGTTGAACTTGCCCATTTCGGTCAGGAGCTGCTCGCTTGGCATCACGCCTGCTTCCGAGTCCTTGTTGGCTTTTGATTAAGATCAGTGAATCGCATCGTCTTTCCTCCATTTTGATTCGCTAAGGGCCTCAGTTTCTCCCGCCAAGACGCCAAGCTCGCAAAGGTAAAGAGTTTATTCCCGTCGAATTTGTTTTCCTTGGCGTCCTTTGCGCCTTTGCGCGAGATACTCGGTTTGGCTTGCGTCTTTGCCGTCTTCGGACATTAGATAGTCGTTCGGCGGAAGCCGAAATCGACAACGCGATTCCATCTCAGCCCAATTCTGCCAGCCGCCGCTCAGAAATCGCCGTTCCGGCTCCTGCTCCGTGAGGCTCAGGGCCTGTTCGTAGGAAGCTCGGGCTTCCGCTGTTCGCCCCAGCCGCCTGCAGAGATCCGCCCGCGCCGCATGGGCGAGGTGGTAGTCCGAAAGATCGCCGCGCTCCCAGGATGGCGTCGATCAGCGCAAGCCCCGCCGACGGGCCGTCGCGCATTGCCACCGCCACCGCGCGGTTCAGCTCGACCACGGGCGACGGCTCCGCCCGCGCCAGCAGGTCGTACAGCGCGACGATCTGGGTCCAGTCCGTGGCGGCGGAGTTGGGTGCGTTAGCGTGCACGGCTGCGATCGCTGCTTGGATGGTGTATGGGCCAACCTGGCGTGCCGCCAGCGCCCGTTCCACCAGCGCCAAGCCCTCCGCGATCTGATCCCGGTTCCAAAGCAAACGGTCCTGGTCGTCAAGCAGGATCAACTCCCCGCTCGGCGATGTGCGCGCGGCGCGGCGCGAGTCGTGGAGCAGCATCAGCGCGAGCAGTCCCAGCGCTTCCGGCTCCGGCAGCAACTCGAACAAGCAGCCGGCCGAGGCTGATCGCTTCGCTTGAAAGATCGTGCCGCGTGAGTGCCGCACCGGATGACGCGGAGTATCCCTCGTTGAACACGAGGTAGACGACCCGAAGGACGGCATCGAGCCGGTCCGGCAGATCGGTCGCCGAGGGTACTTCATAGGGAATGCGCGCGTTGCGAATCTTTGCCTTGGCGCGCACGATGCGCTGCGCCACCGTGGGCGGCGATGAGAGAAAGGCCCGCGCGACCTCCTCGGTTGTGAGGCCGCAGACTTCGCGCAAGCGTCATCGCCACTTGGGCGTCCGGCGACAGGGCTGGATGGCAGCAGGTGAAGATGAGGCGCAGCCGGTCGTCTTCGATGCTTTCGTCGTTCCACGCCTCGGGATCATCGGTGTCAGCCGCGAGTCGCCTGTCGATATCGTCCGGCAACGGCTCGAATCGGGTACGCCGGCGAATTGCGTCGATGGCCTTGAAACGCCCGGTCGATACGAGCCAGGCGCGCGGATTGGCGGGCACGCCATCGCGCGGCCATTGCTCCAAAGCTGCCCTGAAAGCGTCGTGCAGCGCCTCCTCGGCGACATCGAAGTCGCCGAGCAGGCGGATTAACGTGGCGAGGACGTGGCGCGAGTCAGACCGGTAGACGGCGTCGGCCGTGTTGCGAGCGTGTTCAGCCGCAGTCCCTAAACCGGTTTGTGGGTTGCGATCCATAACATGTTGTCTCTTATTTTAGGCCAGCGTTCGGGGTAGCAAGTCAGAGCGGAGAATCGCTTTCGCATTTCCACCGATCCGATCGCGGTCTAAACACTAATTAATTTTCTCGCAATCGGTGCCAAAATCAATGAGGGAGTGTAGATCGGCGGCAAAGGCGAGTCCAGTGGAACAAGATAGAGGCCTGAACGACTTGAACTGTTTGAACGTCTTGAACGATTTGAACGCCAGTTATTGAGCGCGCAGCGAGCAGGTTTCTCGATCTGCGAAGTAACCCGAGGATCCGCGGGTTCGACGGCACTTTCAAACACGGCTACCGGCTGTCCCGCCTTGTCGAGGAGATACTTGTGGAAATTCCAGCGCGGCGGCTTCCGGTCCTCGCGACGAGCTCATGAAAGAGCGGGTTTGCGTTTGCGCCGACGACGGCCGTCTTCGCGAACATCGGGAACGTCACGCCGTAGTTCAGCTGGCAGAACTGCGCGATCTGCTTGTTCGACCCCGGCTCCTGGCCGCCGAAATCGTTCGCCGGAAATCCCAGGACCGTAAACCCTTTGTCGCGATAACGGCGATATAATTTTTCCAAGCCCTCGTACTGCGGCGGTGTAGCCGCACTCACTCGCCGTGTTGACGATCAGCAGTACTTTCCCACTGAACTGGCAGAGCGAGACCGGCTCATCCTGCAGATTCACGAGTTTGTGATCAAGGACAGATGGGCAGGAGACTCCGCCGCGCTGCTTGGCGCTGGAGTGGCGTATACGGCGAGCACGACGATGATAAGTGCATAGGTCGATCGGGCGAGCATACTTTGGGACAAAGACAGGCGACCTTCCCTGTTTTGGTTGTAGGAGACAGCCATAGGCCTCATTCGTGCCTTCTCACCTGGCTAAAAGCAGTAAATCCGGCCAGCTCCTCCGCGAGGAGGAGGTGTCGGCGCAGCTCCCATTCTCATGCGACGAGTTCCATATGGAGTATCTCGCCAGACGGGTCGCCGCCAGGCCCTAGTCCATCGGAATGACCCACCTGCGCCTGCATGTCAGAAGCCTCCGACGTCCAGTCGCCGCAGGTACGTCCAGCCATGACCTTACCTTCGGCGGTCGAGCCGGTCAGAATGTCATGCTCGGTGGGTCTGCGGTGATCCGGGCCAATTGCCGGGAACGGGTTGGCCGCGCTCATCAACAAACAGAGTCGCGTCTCCTTTGCGGGCCTGCAGCTCGGCGAGATCCTTCGCGACCATGATGCCTTTGGCATTGAACCAGGGGCCGTTGCCAATCCGACTGCTGGCGTCGGTCGGCTGGTTGTTATTATTGGGATCCCGCTCTACGCTCAAGTAGGCTCGCCAAGCGTTGTTGCCGAGACCTACGGCGGTCGCTAGGGTCTGGCAAATGCGATCTGCGCCCTGCAGGCCGCCCAGGTTACCTGTCTTGCTTTTAGCACTGCTGACAAAGAAGCTCATAGTAGGAGTGCTCTGCGCGCTCGCAGCGCCGACCCAGTTGTTCCATAACCGCTGACGAGAACCAGGCGCCATCACCGCGAGAAGAAAGATGCAATGCTTCATGAGAATCTCCTTTCCATCTCTAAAAATGATCACGCCTCGACGGCTGTCAAGTTTTGAAACTCTCTATAAGCTCCCTGACCGGCCTTCGCTTCGCATGCCGTCGACTCGACCGCGAGGGACAAGGTCAGGAATTCTGGCGAACAGTGCTCACGTAAGTGCTTGCTTATCGAACCCGCTCAGCCGGTGCAAGCGCTTTCGATCACGGGCCGCGTTCCGAGGGCATAATACTGAAGAAGACCGGGGGTCTGAGTCCGGACTCCCAGCATTCGATCTTTGGCGCCCCTTTAGCTCCCGACTCTCCGGCTAGTCCCGTTAATTCCCTGCCAATCGAGCAAAGCGTTTTTCATTAGATCGATTTGAATGAGATATCGCTGCAGGCTATGAGTCCCACAAAGCTCACCCTGCGTTACCCGAAAGCCGCGCGCGGCGAAGGTCTCGCCTCTTCTCAATCCGCACAGATGAATCACTGCCGCCAGTTTTTGCTTTTGCGCCAGGCTGGCCTTGGCCGTGCGACGTGCACCCAGAGTATCGACGACGCTCTGGTGGAGGTACGCTGAGGTCATTTCGGCCGCATGGCTCGACAGAGTTCGAGCATAGAGGCTATTGAACCAGCAGGAACTCAGATCGTACCACGGACCGTCGGTCACAACCGTATGATTCCGGATGCAATACTTCCTGGCCTCGGCAAACGTTCCGTCGGTGATTTGAAACATGCCGAGGCGCGCTTGAGGCCGGACGATAAATTTCAAAAGGGCTCCACGACCATTGCCAGCGCCAGTAGGTGCGGGCGACGGGATTGCCGTCGCTCTCCACTTGGGCCAGCGCGGCGAGCAATTCAGGTGAAATAATGCTTGTAGAATGCTTCTCGAAAAGCGCCCCGTAACTCTCCCAGGTGACCACGGGACTCTTCGATAAGGAGGCACTGATCGGGGCGAAGATCTCACCAGGCTTCCGCATAACCTGATAGATCAAGTTAAGCGCGAAGAACCCGGCGATCCCAAGCACGCACCACCAAACGGTGAGTCCTGTCCAGTGGAGCCTGGTGAAACGTCTGGACTTTCGCCTGAAATATCGAATGCCGCTATAAACCGTAGCCGTCACGCAAAACGATCAACCTTTCGGTTATTCTTCGTCAAGGCTGCACTCTACTTATTTGATTGTCAATTAGCGGCAACAATCGCTGCATAACGAAAGCAAAACAGGTGGTGAGTCGGCGAACGAGGACGATAGTCAATTTTCAGACATAACCCCCAGTAAGATTGTAAAGATTGTTATGCCAGGCCCCCATGTCTCCACTGGCTTTTGGCTTTTACGCCTCGGGACTTCCCTCATTCAAGAGTCACCCTATGGATCACGACAGCAATTCATCTGGACGCACGGATATCCACCCTCAACCCGGAACTAGAGGCGATGAGACACTTATGCGCATGCATATTGATTGGTCTAGAATCCGGGAGTACAACACTTTTAAATAGCAAGAAGATGAGCTTCTGGTGAATTATGGAAGGAGAGTCGTATGTGGAGATACCCTTTCCTCAATCTGTGTTTTGTCATTCTCGTCATAACCATCGTTACCCTCCAGCATTCGGTCATTGTATTTGGGCCCACTGCGCACAGCCGGGCAGTGACCAGTAGCGACCAGTCGCAGAGATACGCTTTTACGTTGGACGCCGAATCGTCGAGAAGTTCACCAGCTCCAGCAGACCTTCAGCCGAGCGGCCGCGTTCCTCAATGAGATCTGGCACCGCGGACAAGTTTTTAACGCATGGTTGATGGAGTACAACACGTTCCAGTGGGAACTTTTCGCGCATCGAGCCCAGCCGAGACGGATCTTATCGAAGCCAGATTTCATGTGGCCAATGCTGAGGTGCTCACGGAGGGGATGAGTGAGAACGACCGAGCAATCAAGGAACTTGACCGTGCCGCGGCATCTGTTCAGGCAGTCCAGACACTTGTTAGGGATAACTTAACCCTGAAATTGACCACCATCAGGGCGAAGATAACGGCTGCAGAATTGAACGAGCAAACAGAAGATACTTTCTCCACCGTGCCGTTCGAAACCATTAAAGCGGATTTGGATCATTTGATCGAGATCGTACGCATGTCACACACGTAAGTTGTAGCCGCACCGGTACGAGCGGTTTGGATTGCTGCCGCGCCAAAACAAACGAGTCAAATTCGCTAACCGGGACAACGAGCAGAGTCATCCCAACACTCAACGTCGCCAGCACCGCAAACAAAGAATTCAAGTTTTCAAATGCAAATTTGAGTTCCGGCCATGTTGTATGAATGTTCAAAAGCGTCAGATAGATCAGGAACAATACCCCCTGAAACTTCAGTGCGGACCGCTTCACACTTGTGATCGAACGATAAATCCATGTCAACAGAGCTAGCTAGTGTGCGGCGCAAAGCAAACCGATACCACTAACACGTGAGCCCAAAGAGCCAATCGGACCGCCTTGAAGCTGATTCTCGGATTAATTGTGCCCGTATCGCATGAATCGTGTCGTGGCAGACTGGATACACTCATCGATCCCCACCAAGAAGAACAGCAAAGGCGCGAAAAGAGCGTAGAAGTGCGCACATCATCGCGCGGAGAAATTGTGATAGCATACAGCACGCATGCAGCTGCACTTCAGAAGCGGTTTGATCGATCGTCTGCCTATCCATGCTGGCTCGCCGTGGCACAAGGGCGCGAGCTCAGCGTCAGCGCCTGAAAAAAGGAAAAGGGATCGGGAGTCTTTTTCATGCTTGTATGTGAAGTTGGCAACCGCGGAGCTCCCAGTGGTGGTGGCGGAACTGGCGATTCGGCGGCTGTCTGTCCTTCTTCATAGATTTTTCTCCGGCTGTCGCCATCGTCATTCTCCCTGCATGTTGCTCGACTGGCCGCTGGCCGCTCACCTTTAGCCAAACACACCGTCACAAACCGTTCGTGCAATCGAGAAACGCCGTAAATCGGTTGTTCGCCGGTTATGGCTGCAGCTACAGTGGGCCTCGCGAAAATCTCACCCTTCCGGGACTTGAGATCGACTCGCCGTCAGGGTTCTCCTGCCAACCGATCACCGTTATCGCCAAGGCAACGGTGGCGATATCAAGAGGTCTATTACGCATAAAGTGGTCAGCGCCCAGCTCCGCCAATGTTACCCCGCGGGAAAAATCATATCGGGCAATAGCACATTCCCATCATTGGGTCCGTACTTTCGCATGGGGAATAACTTCTACGCATCCAAAAGAAATGCTGCCGCTGACAGGAATGCCAAAGTAGTTAACAACCAGCACGTGTTCGGGGATGCGAAACGATGCGAATCGTTGCCGGCTGCGTGCAGTAGTCATGCTGTGCCATGCCCGCATCGTCCAACTCACCGACTATATATTTTAACTCCGGGAAAAGCGCGATCATCCGCCAGCGGAGTGCCCTGCAGTGCGCCCACCGCGTTGATCCACGCTGCGACATGACGGGTCTCAGCAGGGCCCAATTTAGTCAGCGCCAATGCCACTTCCGGACCCGACTTGCTGGCGCTGAGGATGATCAGGCGGCGGCCGCTCTGCGCGCGAGCCCGAATGGCGGCGGCCACGAGATCAGCATTCGATTCCACGGGGCCATCGTCGTCGGTCTCAACGAAATGGCAGGTGAGGCCCGCTTTGTAGCGCCGCCCGCGGTACGGCCATGTCGGCGCCGGCGGCAAAATCCGCGTATACAGAAAAGTTGGCACAACCAACACCTCGTAGTCTGCGGGCAACTTCACCTGACCTTCAGGGAAAGCTTTGCGAGTGTATTCGTAGGCTCGACTCGAAGGCGCTCGAAAGCGACGATTAACGGGCACGCGAGCGATCTGATCCGCGAAGTATAGCGCTGCGAAGTCAACGGAGAAATCGTCGCTTAGACGTTTGAGTTCGCTGCGGTCGGGCAGATGGCCATCGGTGCTCTGGTAGACGCGATCAATACGCTCATCGAGCGCTGCATCGCTGTGATTGCCGGCGAGGTAGTTTCCGAGATAGTAACGCGCGACTTCCGAATCCACCCGGGTTTCAAACGTTTGCCCGCCCACCATGCCCCGTACCGGCAGGCCAGCGCAGGACGACAGCAAGAGTGAGCCCGATAGTAAGGCGTGATAATAGTTAACGGCCAGTTGAAAATATTTTTGTAAGGCATACCGACGCTATCGGAGCTTAGTCAGTTTTCTTCCCGTGGTAGAGGCAAACAATATGCCATGACCTTTGCGGCCGAACTCTAATCGTATTTATGATTTCGCGTTTTGTTATTTGTCAGTAGTTTCCCTACAGAACCTTAAAATTTGCTCAGTATATGCAGGCAGGTTAATTCGAGTCAACGTACGAGACTCGTCTCGGCGAAGCTTGCTATCCAACTTCATAATTCAAAAGAAATCTCCTTTCCGCCGTGGTAGTCGGTGCACTTGGAAACAAAAAGGGGTCGGGAGTCATTGTTGACGGGGACCGTTCGCGTTGGGACAGACGCAATGACTAATGCTGGCGTCCTCGTTTAGCAGTCAGCGAATTCCTCTCAGGGATTTTTCCATCGATCAGGATAACCACTTCACTGTTTTTACACTACATCGAGCGAAATCCGATGAGAATCCTCTCCGTTCAATCTGAAAACAGTAAAAGCTTACTGGATTTGCTGCGCTATCTAGATTTTTCTTTCTAGAATCCATGAGACTCGCGCGCTTCGATTTGAGTCGGTTTCAAGTTGACATAACGCGACCTTATTCGATACGGTTTGCCCAAAGTGCGGGGTACGGGCCAGTCTGTTTTCTGAGGTAACGGCTTGAATCGCTTTTAACCGGTCCTGTTGGCTTCCGTCGCGGAGACGGGAATCGGCATCGAGAAGTAAACCTTAGGAGAAGTTTTATGAATGGAACGCACCTGATGGTTATTGCCCTCGGCGCTGCGGCGCTGCTGGACTTGCACGCAGGCACGGGATCGTTGTTACTGGTTATGGCATCCGCGGCACAAATTCCTAGCTCAGGGTTCGCGGGATACGAGGATCTCCCGGGCGTGCGCCTCTGGTACACCGACAGCGGCGGCAGCGGCGTGCCGCTCGTACTGCTCCACGCCAACACAGGCAATGCCGACAGCTGGCAGTACAACATTCCGGGCTTCGTCGAGGCGGGATATCGAGTTATCACCTTCGATCGGCGGGGATGGGGCCGGAGCAGGGCGAATCCCGGGACCGGGCCTCAGCCCGGCACCATCGCGGATGATCTGCACGCCCTGATGGACCACCTGGGAATCGAGCGATTTCATCTCGTCGGCGTGGCCGGCGGCGGGTTCGCCGCCTATGACTACGTTCTCTGGCATCCGGAGCGCCTACGCAGCATGGTCGTTGCGGCCAGCGGCGGCGCTATCGTCGACGAAGAATTGCGGCAGCTCCGCCAGAAGACGGGCTTCCTGGATTTACGAGCTGGCCACCGGAGTTTCGGGAAGTGAGCATGGGCTACATGGCGACCAACCCCGAGGGTCTGCAACGCTGGCTGGAGATTCACCACCACTCGCAACAGAAGGGCGCGCCCGGCGCAGACGCTACGGACGACGATCACGTTCGAGAAGCTCGCGACGATTCGGGTGCCGACACTGTTGATGCCCGGAGATCAGGACCTGCAGGCGCCGCCCTGGGTCATGCGCCGGCAGCTCGCCTCATATCCCTGGCGCGCAGTTCATCGTGCTGCCCGAGGCCTCTCACTCGATCAACTGGGAGCAGCCCGAGGCCTTCAACCGCAATGTCCTGGAGTTCATCCGCAAGCACTAGCCAACAGCAGAACCAAGATTGTGATTCTGTTAGTCTGAAAGCGATGCAATCCGCGCATCGAACCGGATCGGTATTGCCAAATGTAACCAATGGTATAACCATCCTGATATGGAGTGGATTTCCGTCAAACTGCCGCCGACGCTGCGGGCAAAGGTTGCGGCAAAAGCACGGCGGCGCAACGTCTCCCAATCAACTATCGTACGCGAGTTGCTGGAGCGCGCGCTCGCGGGTCCCACCAGCCGCGGCGAAGCAAATTGCGCTGGATTTAGCAGGCAGCTTGGTGGGATCTCTCCGGAGCGGGCGCCGCGAGTTCTCGACCAACAAAAAACTGCTCGCTGATGCGATGGTTTCCAACGCACGCCGTGGCCGCAAGCGTTATCGTTGATACCGGGCCGATTGTCGCGTTGTCGACGATGATCAGCAGTAGCATGGGGCAAAGCGCAATTCGCGCGTTTTCGGCCGTCGGTATTAACCTGCTCGGCGGTCCTGACAGAGTCATCCTTCTTGATCGCTGACATGATTAGTTTGCTACAACATACCGGACTTCTCTCCTTGACAGCTTCCTTTCTGTGCAATAAACGACGTTTGGAAGGTTACTGCGCCCTCAGAATTGTCGGACTCTGAAAATCACCGCTGCAAGTTCTTGATGAGCACGAAAGGAAGAACCATGCTTCGCGTAGACGTCGACGCGCATATAGACGAATCGGAAGCAACCTGGGAATACCTCGACGATGGGGCACGCCGCTTCAAGCCGGTCACGCTCGATCCGGGAACTGCGACGGCGCCGGGCGATGCCCGGCCGCACCGCCTCTGGCTCATCGACGGCACGATCAGACTCAGACGCTGGCGCGATGACAAGCGAACGGGAACCGTTCAGGCGACCCGCGAGCTCCTGGACGTGGAAGCCCGCATACGCCACATGGACGAGTTGCGCGTCGACGTGCAGGTGCTCTATCCCGACCCTGTTTCTCCACGCCTTCACCGCTCGACCGGAAATCGACGTGGCGCTTTGCAAGTCTTACAATCGCTGGATCGCCAAAGCCACAGAGAAGAGCCGCGGACGGCTGCGCTGGGTCGCGGTTTTGCCGCTGCTCAACATCGACAAGGCGGTGGAGGAGGTGCGTTGGGCGAAGGATCACGGCGCCTGCGGCGTGTTCAAGAAGGGCATCGAATGCGGCGACCGCGCGGCCAGCGACCCCTACTTCTTCCCGGTTTACGACGAGGCGAGCCGCCTCGACCTTCCCATCTGCATCCACAATGCGACGGGGAATATTGAGTCCGCCACCGCGGAAGGATCCGGACTTGGAGGAGGAATGGTTGCCATCGCAGCGTTCAGCGCGCTCGTGGAGCACGGCATCCCGGACATGTTTCCGAAACTCAGAGTGGGATTCATCGAAACGGGCGCTTCCTGGGTGCCTTATCTCTATGCCGATCTGGTGGCAAAGAAACTTCGGCGGACCTTCCTTCCGATCGACTTCAAGGAAGACTTGTTCCGCCGCAACCGCTTCTATGTGGCATGCCAAACCAACGACGATCTTCCTTACATCCTAAAGTACGGGACTGAAGACAGCTTGATGATTGGCACCGACTATAGCCATGCGGACCAGTCCGCGGAGATCCAGGCCCTGGACGTTATCGAGCAGCGCGCCGAAAAAGGGAAATACCCGCGTCCGTTGCCCGCAAGATCCTGGACGATAATCCGCGCAGGTTCTACGGCCTATAGGCGAGAGGCTTGTTTCAAAAAACTGCCGGCTAAAGACGACCAGGCAGAGAATGTTTGATCAAGATCACGAGATAAAGATCGGTGAGGCGATCATCAATCAATTTAACGTAATGTACGAACGTCTCAGAAACAAAACCCAGGGCGATTAACCCTGGCTTTGATGGGGTCGTTGATCCCGTCTTGCATTGCGACAATATCGTGATCGCAAGACCTGGCCCCAAATCGCGCTATGGTGGACGCGCTGGACATCTTCGGCGAGACCAATGTTCGCCTCAACTTTGTCTCCTGCGTCGAGATGGCCAAGCCTTATGGTTTTGCCACCGTCAAAGAAACCGTCAAATCGACCACCGAAGGCTTCGATTTCATGATGCGGCACGGTATATTTCCGCGCCCCAATCAATGGCGGCGCGAGCCCCGGCCCCTATCTCGTTTCCCACCACCTGCAACCCGCGCTCCCGTTGGAATTCGCCTTGAGCTCATGGGCAACTAGTACGAAACCTGGAAGAGTACAGTTTCCCCACCACCGCCCCCATAACACCGTCCATCCCGAGACCCGATATCATGGGTAGGGCCACGGCACTTATGATGACATCATTCTGCTGAATGAAGTACCGGACGATGAGGCGCGCGTGGACAAGCGCTCCACGAAGTGTTGAAAGGCTGCGTGCACGCCTATGCGCACCTTGACGGTGGTTTTGTTGGAGTTAATGCTTCTGAACCACCGGAACTATTCGAACTCGCGTCGCCCAAGAATTGGTGGTCGGCGCCTCGACAGAAATTCTATTTGAGATATCCTCTCTCGCGGTAAAAGCGCACTGCGCCTGGATGCAACGGCACATCGTAAGGCGATTCCTCGTCATTGGCGCAGAGTTGCGCGATGTCGAGCGGCTTATAATTATCCGTCGGCATCATATCCTTTCGCTTCTCGATCGTTTCACATAAAGCATAGGCCACGTCGTCACGCATGTCGGCACGGACGATCATCGGCCAGCCGCTGAAATCGAGCGTCTGAACTTCCGCAGGTATCCCTGGGAATTGCGCCTTCCTCATGAGGGCCACCCGGTACCCGAGCGCGGCCATATGCTTCAGGATCGATCCTTCCACAGGCAGGAACCGAAATCCGTTTTCCAGCGCGGTTCGCGCCCAGCTTTTGATTCCCTCGTCGAAAACCGCATCGACCGCGCCGCTTTCGATGCCCGCCCGCCGCACCGGATCTGTGGGCCTAGTTGTTGAATGAATCGCTCCGCCCCACCGGCCAATATCCTCCAGCGTAAATCCTGCGGCGCGCAAGACTTCGGCCACCGTGAACATCGTCGAGTCTTCCTTTCGCGCCGCTTTATCCGTCCTTCGGATCGACACTTTGAGCGGAATGCGTTCTTTCTTGATCTGAGAGATGGAAGTGATTCCCGTCGATTCGCGGACCGCGAAGCCCATCACATCGTAAGAGGGAAATACAGCGATCGCTCGCAAGGGAAGGCGTTTGCGAAACGGGCCTTTCCCGCGGTAGGCCATGGTGACCTGCACGGAAGGATTGATCCAGGCGAGCGAAAACTTACCTTCGGCCACCGCTGTGATCGCGTCAAAACCTCCGGTAGTGAAGGGAGAGCGCGATGCCCTTGCGATCGTTTGGCTTGGGCGTGAGCGTTAGTTTAAGCGTGTTGCCGATGGGGGTATCGGTTTGTAGCACCCCTTCGGCGGCCTTCCATGACTCGGTTGCGAGTGAACTGTCGTATAAACCGGAGGCCAATTCCAATAGCCCTCTGGCACGCTGAATGCCCGCGTTGTACCGCTTTATGGTCTTTCGACGATCTTGCGCATCCATCATGGTTTTCACGGACAGCCGCCTTTTAGTCGAGAAGCTTGCGCGCGAGTTCGGCTGCCGGCTCGCGCGCCTTGAGGACTTTTCTTCCGACTGATTCTCGAGTTTTGTATATTGGTCCGAGGTAAGATTGTTCTTTAGCGGCAACGACGCCAAACTCTTTTAACCATTGAGTATCGACATCGAGGCGGCGGGTCGCCTGACCCATCGCTCGGGAATATACTTCCTGTCCTTGCTGGCCGAGGAACCAATTGACAAACACTTTGGTCGCGTTGGGATGGGGAGCGCCTTTGATGATGGCGACGTTGCCGCTGCCGCCGCTCACGTAAATCTCGTCGCGAGGAATGGAAACCGATTTTACGGGCAGTCCGGCTTTGGCAAACGGAAGAAATGAATAATAACTAAGGCCGGCGACCAGCGCGATCTTTCCTCTGGCCAGACTTTCCGCCAATACCCGTTGATCGCGGCTGAGGAAGAGCTTCTGCCCGGCCAGCTTTCTCAAGTAGTCCTCCCCTTTGAGCTTCCAGAGAAAGGACCACATCGAGGAGCCCGCGCCGGGGGTGCGCGGATCGAGGTAGCCGATCTTGCCGGACCATTTGGGATTCAACAAGTCGGTCAAGGAACGAATCTCTTCAGGTTTCACAAAGTCCGTGTTGCACCAGATCAGTTGGACTTGATAGGCCTGCGAGGCGTAAATGTAACGCTTCGCGTTGTCCAGCCAGATGTGCCCGCCCCACCAGTTTTTCGGGTCTTTGATTTCCTCTAGAATCATCGCCGGTTCGAGGGGAGCTAAGACACCCTCGGACAGAAGTCCCGTAATCATCGATTCGCCGCCGCCCATATGGAGATCGAAATAAGGCACGCCGGACTTCGACTCCCTGCTGCATTTTCCCGACGACGGAAGCAGCTCTGCCGACATTGAGTTCGGCCTCGATACCGAAGCGCTGCTTGAAAACCTTTTCTACTTCTCGTCTCAGCTCGGCGCTGCTCGGGACAGAGACAACCACTTTGCCTTCCTTCTTGGCCGCCTCTACCGTTCTTTTCCCATTCGAGGGCGGGCGACGGTTTTGCCTCCCCTGCGTGCAACCCTGCCGCTCCGAGCAAGACGAAGTAAACCCATCCACTGAGCCATTGGAAGATTTTCGATCGGAGGTAAAACTTCCTTGCGACCGCTTTATCGTTAAAAATCCACATTGCTTGACATGTAAATGTGCCACCGATGAGAAGTCAAAGAGAATTGGGCGCCATTGACCGTCCTCTCTCGTTCGGCGTCGCGACGTTGCTCAATTAGGGGAATGCTTTCGATCGTAACAAATCCGGACCCGAAAGCGTGGAATCGTATCTCACCAAATGCCCGGACGTTCCCATAGAGACAATTCTCACGCAGCACCTGATGAGCCTCGGTCACTGGTTGAGCGACGCGGCGCTCGATGCCGCGGTCGCGCCGGTGAAGTCGTATCGATTGTTTTCCTGCGATCTCGTGCCGATGTCCGAGTTTAAGAGGGATGACCACGCCGCGTTCCCGAGCATTTCGTTTTCCTCAACAGGCCCTACGGGATGCGCCCGGTATCGATTCAAACTTCGCTTTCGCCTTACACTCGCTACCTGATCGACGTCGTCGACCGCCGGCTTGTCCTTACAATGTAAGAGCGCGTGCCCGCAGAGGTGTGCTTCCCGAAAACGCCCGATTCTTTCTCTTTGTTCAATGGCTCCCAATGCGGTATATGGAAATGCGACGAGATGGCAACCTAAAGCCTCTCCGCTACGACAGCGGGGCCAGACAAACGGAGGAACCCATGATACGCAGCGCCAAGAATTGGAAGAGAGAAACAAGCGGTCTTTTAATTTTAGTTCTCGTCCTTGGGTTGCTATGGACGGAGGGATGGGCCCAGATGACCGAGGTGCACATGGGGGTCGTATTCGTGAACGCGCGCGTGGCTCCTCTGTGGGTTGCCGAAAAGGAGGGTTTTTTCGGAAAAACGGGATCGATATTAAACTCACCAACATCCCGGGTGGAACCCAAGGGCGCAGGCGCTGCTTAGCGGCGGAATCGACATGTCCTTTGCTGATCCGTCCTCGACGATTTCCGCCATCGCGGCGGGCGCGCAGCTGGTCGAGGTCATGGCCATCACCACGATCATGCCCTTCTACCTCGTGGGGCTCCCGATGTGAAAACCGTCGCTGACCTGAAAGGGAAGCGCGTAGGTTCTTCCGGGCTGGGGCTGTCTGCTTCCCGCCTAGCGCTGCTGGTGGCGTTCGGAACTTTGGGTCTAGATCCAAACCGGGACAAGATCACCCTGGTTGCGGCGGGTTCGGGCCCGAGAGAATCGCCGGGCTGGCCGCCGGTGCAATCGGCGGGACGGTAGTAGGCCGGAATATCGCAGCAAGATCTCGGAGCTCGGCCTCAATATTCTCGCCGACTTGCGCACGATCAAAATTCCCTGGGAACAGGATGCGCTGGTGACATCAAGAAAATTTCTGGAGACCAAAGGAGACGTAGTCGAAAGGGTCATGAAATCGCTGCTCCAAGGGAACGCCTTTGTGCTGAACCCTGCTAACCGCGCCTCCATAGTCGAGCTCTTTGCGGACACGGCTGGGATTGAAGACCACGCAGGAAGCCGAGGGAGCCTATGAGGATCTGACCCGGTTCTACGTTCTTAAGAAACCTTTTCCTTACCGGGATGGCCTGCAAACCATTACTACCGAAATCGCCAAGGTTGTTCCCAAAGCAGCGAGCTTGAAATTCGAGGACGAGGCGGACCCCACGATTATCGAGAAGCTCGAGAAGAACGGGTTTATCGACAGTCTTTAACAAATAGCCACTGACCCTCCTTGTCTTGTCAGCGCGCGGCGAGCAGTTTCTCGACGATCACTTCCTCATGCCTCGGACGTCCCGCACTGCGACCGTGGAAGTTTTCCAAGAGCCTCAAGTACCTGTGGAATCATCCCGATCTTTCCAGAAGACCAAGGAGAGAGTCGCCTACCACAACGGGAAGGAGTATTTCAACCAATCGATCAGTCTCGGCGCCCGCCGGCCGGGAAAGCGAACTGAGATAAAAATTGTTGAGTCTTAGCAAGGCCTGCTGGAAAAACGCAATCGTTCATCCTGACGAGCCCAGGGGTGAACGGTGCGGTGCTTGAAATGATGCGCATTACCTACTGATGAGCTTGCCAGCGAAAGCATTCCTAAGCTTCCAGCTGGCCGTTGGATTAGGCTGTCGGTGGGCAGAAAAAGTCACTCAGATTGTGCCTCGGGTTCCAAAACCGCACGCCGGAGACGACCTGGCTGGAGGCGCCATCCAGAGGAATAATTTCGCGTCTTTGCCATTTTTCAGACTCATGCGGGGACTAAGGGGAGTGCTTTGGCGAGCAACTTTCTTGTCTGTCAATGCTGACTTAACCTCCCCGGTTCCGTGATCACCCTAAAACCCGCTGATTGGCGCCGTGCCAGTTTACAGGTCCGCCGCGCGTGCCACGCCGCGATCCAAGCTACAACCGCTGAGACGACCGTGCGCGGTGGTGACACAAGTTATCGATTACGCGGCTCGATTTGGCATATCTGCGTGGTGTCCGGATAAAGTAACATAGAACCGAAATCTTTGGAGCGAGCGAGTCGAAACAACTTTATTGCGTGTCTCCGCGAATTCTCCCGCGCGCGCACTCTTGACTTTCATGATTCGTTCTACCTGATTTTCTCCGTGGTAGGTTTCCTTTAATTGTTTCACTTGGCGTCGCCCCGCGGCAAAGTATGAAACCTACTACACAACCATTCCTCGTTGGCAGCTCCCGTTTCGGGAGAAGAAGCTCGATTCCCTTCGTCAGCTCCACACGGACCTCACGAATACTGGAGCGCTGATCCTTGTAAACTTCGTCGTCAAGCAAGAACAAATTGATTTTGTCGTAGTCAGCCGGGCACGTGACGGGCGATTCTTGAGCTAAAGAACTTTCCCCGTCCGATTACTGGAGACCGAAACGGCATTTGGACGTACTTAAACTCTCGCTCGCAATCGCGTCCGCTATGCCGTGGACGGGATCCCCAGGCGGCAAACGCTGGGAGCAGAAATATGCTCAAGCTGACGAGGATGAAGCCTCATCATGAGAAGAACCGAGATGTCCACTTCTCCGTCGCAGCTGGCGGAGATTACTTCCGACTTCGACGCATTTGTCTGCATTTATCCGAAGATTCATCAGAGTCGCGAAGTGACCGGTGGGGACCACAAAGTTTAAGTTCAGCTCGTGCTGACGTAACCTAACGGAAACATTATTCGCTTCCGGGCAAGCACTCGACTTGGAGTGTCAAACAGAATGGAGACGTTTTGCGCAAGCATTTGCATGTCTCACGCCGGCTACCGTAGACGAAGCGACGGATCGGAGAATCCAACGAAGCCCACACGAGAGATACTGCTTTCACAACACCAGAATCTAACGCGGTAATCGGATCAGAGATTCCTCCGCTTCTAACCAGGGTCACAAGACTCCAGTACGGCCGGCCACTCTCATTGATAGTGCGCTGGAACCACAAAACTTCATACTACTGGGACCGAGCGGTTCTGCCAAAACGTTTCACCTGCATCATCTAGCCCTCGCAATATCGGCCAGCGAAGAAGAAGTGCCTCTTTTGGTTGAGGCAAGAAATACCGTGGCGAATTTTGGACCCTTCTGAGACAGGGCATCGCTCCTCTTTTTCGAGGAGATCGAGCTCAATGCGGTTCTCGCTTATGCGGCTTACGCCCGGTGCTGATGATGGATGCACTCAATGAATGCAGCGAAACCGACGTTCCTGATCTCGTGCGCGGTGCGCAAAGCTTTGCCCTAGAGTTTGGGGCACGAATTATTTTGACCTCACAGACGAACATCGAGCTGCCAGCCGATCTCAAAGTAATACTGAAGCAGTTACCGCCGCCCGACACTTTGCAGAAACGGCTCATCTACTGCCATCATGCCGATCTTACCGCCACGTCCGAGATTGATGTATTTTGCGCGGGCTTTACGAACGCCTACGATCTCACGCTTGCGGAGTCGTTGCTACAGCCAATAGATGCCCAGAGTCCAGAACTGCGCTTTACGACCGATATGTTCGGCGATGCCTCCCCGAACATTTCGCCGTCCGCGCTCCCCTTCGTAAAGTAGCCCGGGCGAAATGGGAAGGCTGTCCGCAATGGCCTGGACTTTCAGGACCAATTCGAGAGAGCCGCGGAATGCTATATTGCGTTTAACACGCGTCTCTCACAATCCTGGACGAGCTCAAACGATGTCGCTTGATCAAGCTTACCGATGATTTTCTCATTCGAACATGAGCTCCTCTTTGACTACTTCAAGGCTGAGGATTTACAGGCGCGTTAATGATGTCCGAGCTTGCTTGTGAGGTAAGAAAAACCTCGTTATCAGAATTTGATTGAATTTCTAGTCCCCAGGTGCCAGTTCCTCAGATATCAGTGCCCTTTTGTCATCCGCTGACGATGTCACATTGCTCTGCCGTGTCATGGTAGAAACTGGCTACCCACTCAATCCGTCTTGTTGGAGCAGTGTCAGCACCTCGTTGAGACAGGGGCTCAGGATCTTCCAAATATTAAAGTCAACTGCGAGACGGTTCAGACTGAGGACGGGCGGCGGCGTTTCGTCACTCTTGACGTGAAGGAAATCGCCGATGGACACCGTACGAGGCTTGTTATGCAATGTGATAGCACTAAATCTCGATCATCCAACACTGCAAGAAAGTTTTTGAGCTGCTTGATCTCACGGAATGGAATTTAAGAGTCGCAGTCAACAGTGCTGCGCGAAGTGCCGGATTTAAACCACTTTGAGGTCTGGGAGGCAGTACTTTATGGCGTATTCTTTGGCACGGGAACTTGAGTCTTCCATGCGTGGCGATACTTTCGAGCATTCGGATGGCCCTTATGAGTGGTGAGCGCTACGCTCAAGGTCTGCCAATTCGAGATCAGCTGCTTGAGCGTTCGCGTAGGAGCTGAGAGCGACTTCTCGTTACTCACCCTTTTGCAGGATTGGCGGTGCGCGCGTGATGCTGGGCTATCAGCACAAATCTCGCCTTGGTGCGGCAAGCAGAGTTCGCGCATCTACATTCTGCGTGTCCATGCTCTGGAGCTTCTCCAAAATATGCGCGTGCCGGTGGAGCAGACATGCTCGCAGAACTGGCGAAAATACGAGAAATGCTGGATGGTTTTGAGACAAATAACGCCTCTTTGAAAGCACAATCCTCGAAACGCTAGAATATCATGATGACGGACTGGAGCTGGCCGTTTCCGTCGCCGATGCTCTGTCGGAGATACGTCAGTTATTGCTGCTGGTGCGGTGGACGGCGATCCTACGGGCTGGTTTCAGCTTGCGGCTTTGTCAGACGTTTCATAAAAGAAGTTTCTTTCGAGCTTTCAGAAAGCGTGCGGTTTATCAATATCCAAGTCTTTAGAGGGGACATCTTTCAAAGAGTCTACTGCCAGGCGTACTTCGAGTTACTGGAAGGAGAAGCGTGACATTCTGTGCCTTGCAGGAAAGGCCGGCGATCCAGTTCCACTTGAGTTGGATCCTAGGAGTTGTTCGAGTATGGCGGAGAGCGCGCGCCTATCTACCAACATTGGGCGTCAGGAATTGATGCCCACGCACGCTTTCAGCCTGGGAGACCGTTGCAACACGTGCTTGCGCTATCGGGGTTACGCAATTGGTCGAGATTTCCCTCCTTACACCAAGGGCGATTCTCCTGACATCAAACTGGCAACTGTTGGCGAGATCTGTTTGGGTCCAGTCCGAAGGCGTCAGACTGGTGAGGAACAGCCACCGCATCAGGTCTGTGGGGACGGTTTGAAGGTCCCGTTCTGCTTGCCGCCGGAGACATTCTTTACCAACTTAGCCATTCACAATGGTGTCTTGGAGATCTGCGCCTGGAATTGACCTAGTTTCCATGTTCGCCAAGGGTTCAAGCTGTTGTTGAATACTGCATCATTCATCGCGGAGTCCCTTGCGTCACACTTTTCCGGTACGGCGGGAGCACCGATCGAAATGTCGATCCGATTTTGATTGACAGGCTCGGAAGGTGGGAGATGAGACAGCGATCCCGACACTCAGATGCTCGTGGAAACGACCGTGAATTCAGGAAGGATGCGAGTTCAGGCGATTGATCCAGCCGAGAACTATCTTGGCTCAGAATACTAGCGTGTCGCAATGAAGAAAATCGGACAGAGCTACTTTTACGGGTCGGGAACAATGGGGGCGAACACCAGCGATCATTTACAATCTGCTTGCTAGTCTGTAAGCAGTGTCGATTAGCGTGGGAATCTTTTTGACATGATAGGGCTTAGCCAAACCGTTTGTAGAACGATGTAAAGCGTGGCGTCAAATCGGCCAAAAAAGGACCGCGCGGAGGACGCTCTTCGACTACCGTTTGGTTAGGTTTCTCGTCAGTGTCTTCAACCGCTACGCTTACGCGATACCGCAGACGGTTCCAAACGTGTCACCGCCGCGCTTAGTTCAAATCGTTTAAAGAAGCAAAACGTGGAACTGGTACGCAAGGCAGTTGAAGTCAAGTCTTGTATTTCGACACTTATTTTTCATTCATCCTTTCGAGCAGCCGATTCTCTCATCACAGCATTAGCGATCCTGATAGATTCTACGCTCCGTCCAACCCCAGTGCTGATTGACCGTCTTCTTAACCATGCATCTCCGTTCAGAGTTGACAGGAGACACGTCAACGAATACTTTCGACGCAGACGAGGCGGTGTTCACACCGGCAAAACATGCTGTGCGCCAACCCTCTGGAATACTGATCGAGGTGGGTCATGCGGACAAACGGCCGCAGTTTAGTGATTGCGGCGCTTGTCATTGTTTTTCTTGGTGCTCATGCTGTAAGCGCGTTAGCCGCCCAGAACAAACCGCTCAGCAAACTCGTCGTCGGCTACGGTTCTACCGACGGCGGGGTCGCGGTATTAGGGTTCGCCAAGGAAACCAAGCTATTCGAAAAGTATGGCCTCGATGTGGTGCTGGTCGGCATGGGCACCGGATCGGTGTCATTGCGGGCGCTGATCGCCAAAGATCTGGAAATTTCCTCGCTCTCCGGTTCCGGCTTGGTGCAAGCCGCATTGCAGGGCGCCGACACAGTCCTAATTGCCGCCCTGATCAACGGATTTATTTTCAAGGTTTTCGCCGCGCCGGAAATTTCCAGCCCGGCGCAACTCAAAGGTAAAAATTGGGCGTCAGCCGCTACGGCGCCACGTCGGATTTTGCCGTCCGACTGGCGCTAAAAAATGGGGTCTGAATCCCGACCGCGACGTCAATATTCTGCAAATCGGCACATCACAGGACACGGTCCGCGCCATGCAGACCAAAATGCTCGACGCTGGGGTGATGAGTGGCACCTCGTCGCTGATCGCGCGCAAAGCGGGCTTTCGCGAGCTGGGAGACCTCGCCGACCTGGGGCTGCATTACCCGACGTCGGCCATCGGCACGACGAAATCGTATCTCCAGAAAAACGAAGCGATCGTGAAAGAATTCATGCTCGCCTACATCGAAGCGATCCATGATTTCAAGCGCAACAAAGAAGCCGCGCTGGCGGTATTGAAGAAATATACGCGCAACGACGACCGCGAGGTGTTGGAGGATGCCTACAGCAATGCCGCCAGCAAATATCTGACTCTGCCGATTCCGACGATCGACGGGATACGCACGATTCTGGCGGAACTTTCAAGCACCGTGCCGGCGGCGAAGAACGCCGATCCGGAACAATTCGTCTCGTACAAGATCGCGCGGGAGATCGAGGCGAGCGGGTTCGTCAAGCGGCTCTACGAGAACGAGGGCGAGAACGCAAGTAACCAACGGTCGCGAACACTATGACTGCGATTCGCCGTGGACCCATTTCCATCCGTTACCGCGGCAGAGTCTCGCCGGGTTCGGCGCTACCGCCAGCGGGCGACTTTAGGGTCATACCTCGAATTGGCTTATTCCACGTGACGCGGAGAAGGAAAGGGGAACGAAAATATGATCGACGATAGCTATAGCGCCGTCAAAACCGATTTCATCACGGCGCTTCGAATCATCTACCGAGAAGGACTGAGCGATGCTTTCGCCCATCTCAGCCAGCGCAGCCGCGAGGGCAATGAGATGATGTTCATGCCGCGCAAAAGTCCGGCTCTGGTCAAGAGTGACGAATTATTTTTTGTCGACTTCGATAAAGTTGTGCCCCAGTCTTCTTTGCACCAGGCGATCTACAAAGCACGTTCTGATGTCAAAGCGGTCTTTCATTTTCACTCGCCGGCGGTCATTTTGTTGAGCGTTGTCGGCCAAAGTATTCGGCCCATGCACAACTACAGCGCGATTTTTACGAAGGCGTACCGCTCTATACCGGAACGGGGCAGGTCGAATCACCTGCGCGGGCCGGGGAGATGGCCAAGTTGCTGGGAAACGCCAAGGCGCTGATGCTGCGCGGACATGGCGCCGTCGTCGTCGGACAGACAATTCGCGAAGTGTGCATGTTGGCGCTTTTCTTAGAGGAGTCGGCCCGGCTGCAAACCGAAGCGATGAAACTCGGTACGCCGATGTTTATGGAGCGCGACGAAGCCGAGAAGATCGCCAAGCGGACCTTCAAGCCCACCTCCGTCGAGCGCGCGTGGGACCATTTTGTAGCGAAATACGCCGATTGATTTTGTTGCTTGCGTGGTCGTTCTTCTAGCTCTTAGTGTCATGTGGAATTGTCAATTTCGCAGACGCTGTCTGCGAAATCCCACCACTGGGTTAAGCACCGGTAAATCCGCTTGCTAACGCTAGTTCGCCGTGAACAGCGGGCTCTCTTCTGTTTCATATTGACAGGAAGCGCGTCAACGAATACTTTCGACGCAGTACAACGGTGTCCACGCCGGCAGATTTGCCGGCCATACAGGAGGAACAATGGCATATGACATGATTATCAAGAACGGCAAAGTGATTGACGGGTCCGGACTGCCGGGCTTTCACGGCGACGTCGCCGTCAGCGGCGGGCGTATCGTCGAGGTCGGAAAAGTGAATGGCGAGGCGCGCCAAGTGCTGAATGCGGATGGCTTGGTGGTCGCTCCCGGAATCATCGACAACCACACGCATTACGATGCCCAGGTCACCTGGGATCCGCTTTGCACCTACTCTTGCTATCACGGCATTACCACCGTCGTCATGGGCAACTGTTCTCTGGCGATGGCCCCCGCCCATCGGGAAGATCGCGAGATGCTTGCCGGCGTCCTGTCCCACGTGGAGGCGATTCCGCTGGAGGCGATCCAAGCCGGGGTCAACTGGTCCTGGGAAACAATCCCCGAGTATCTCGATGCTCTGGACCAACGGCTGGGCATAAACGTCGCTGCCCTCATCGGTCACTCCGCGGTGCGTCGCTACGTGATGGGTGAAGCTTCGCAGGAACGGCACGCCACCGATGACGAGGTTGCGGCCATGAAGGCGATCGTCCGCGAAGGGTTAGAGGCCGGCGCCGTGGGCATCTCCTTCGAGCGCAATCTGCGCCATTTCGATTGGAATGGCCGGCTGGCGCCGACCAATCTCGCCTCCGAGGAAGAGATTTTCGCCGTGGCGGGCGTGGCGGACGAAGTGGGGCGCGGGGTGATCCAGTTTGGCGGCGACCGCAGTATCAGCACGAAGCTAGCCAAGGCCAGCCGGCGGCCGGTCTTCTATGGCAACATCACGCAGCAGGCGGTGGCGCCGGACAAATGGCGCAAGCAGTTGACGGAAGCCGAGAACATGATGCGCCAGGGGCATCGCGCCTACCAGTTCGTCATGCCCCGGCCCGGAGACTTGCGTTATACGCTGAAGACCGCGCAGCACTTCGACGCCATGGCGACCTGGAAAACCGTCATGCTGCTCCCGCTCGACCAGCGCAAAGAAGTGTTCCGCGACCCGGAGACCCGCGCCAAGCTCCATTTGGAGGCCGTCGAGACGCCCGATAATCCCAGTCGCGCTGGAGACTTCACGCGCCGCTGGGATTTGCAGTTCGTGTTCCGGCCGGCGCTGCCGAAAAACCAGCACCTCAAGGGCAAGAGCATGGCCGAGATCGCGCGGGAACAAAATAAGGATGTGCTCGACGCGTTCCTCGACCTGGCGCTGGAAGAAAACCTCGAAACGGAGTTCGAACGGCGCGAAGTAAACAGCGACCAAGCCGCCATGACAGCACTCCTCACCAGTCCATACACTGTCATCGGGCAGTCCGACGGCGGAGCGCACGTGGTTTTTCGCACCGACTATAGCTACTCCACCTATCTGTTGTCTCACTGGGTCCGGGAGAAAGAAATCATGTCGCTGGAGGACGCAATCCGAAAGCTCACTTTCGTGCCGGCCTCGCTCTTCGGATTCTCCGACCGTGGGCTGGTGCGCCCCGGCATGGCCGCAGACCTGATGGTGTTCGATCCCGCGACCATCAGCCCGCTGGAACCGGGCGAGGCGCACGACCTGCCGGGCGGAGCCAAGCGCCGCAAACAACTCGCTCAGGGGATCGAGTGGACCGTGGTGAACGGGCAAGTGCTCATGGAAAGGGGCGAGCACACCGGCGCTTATCCCGGCAAGGTGGCGCAGCAGCAGCCCCGCGCAATAATAGCGACAAGTTCTCTTGTGGTCTCAGCCTAGAGCGATGTACGAGAGACCGCCTTGCGCGCCCGTACGCAATCTCTAGGGAGCATGATACGAAAAACGAAGACAACACGTTACGATGTCGCCGAGCTACTGCGAACGCCGGAAGAAACGGTATATCTTGAACTTGCCGTGATGAGGGCAAAGAGGATCCCGTCATTATTGCCACGGCTCTTGGCGATATTGCACGCGCCAAGGGAGTCAATTAAGGATCGGCCTGAATGAATCAAGGTCTTTTTTTGCAAACTGCGACATTCAGGATCCTGGTCCCGTCTTTACTCCTGCTGTCTATCGTTCTACCTAAGCATTTTTCTGAATCACGATAGCGAAGGGTGAGCTGACTGCCACTAATTTAGTTCACTGGGAAAGCGTGCCACGGACCGCTTGTGGGAAAATGGTGCCGAGGCGAAGGAGTCAAAACGGGCTATCAGTGAAGCCTATTCACTTTATTCAAGCCGAACGATTTTTCTTATTTTCCGCCCTAAGCCTCAGTGCTCTTCAGTGCCGAGTTGAATTTTTAATTGTTCCCCTTGACAGCGCTGGAGGTTCGCTCCCCTGCCTCTTGGGCGGTCGGATGATAAAAACCCTCGGTTGCAAATCGGCCTTGCCAAGTCTTTTTGCATGCTATAAGGACTTATGTATCCACGATTGCTGGACCCGCCGCCGCGGCAGAGTTTTTTGTTTGGGCCGCGCGGCGTGGGTAAGACCGCTTGGTTGCACCAGCAGCTCCCCGCAGCGCTGTTCTTCGACATGCTCGATCATCAAGTCTACACGCAATTGCTCGCCGCTCCGGAGCGGCTTGGCGAGCGGATTCCGCAAGGCCACAAGGAATGGGTCGTCGTGGATGAAATCCAACGGGTCCCAGAATTGCTCAACGAGGTCCATCGCCTCATCGAGTCGCGTAAATTGCGCTTCGCGCTGACGGGATCGAGCGCTCGCAAGCTGCGTGGCAGGGGGTCAACCTGCTCGCCGGCCGCGCCGTAACGCGCTATATGCACCCGTTCACGGCATTGGAGCTGGGCAAGGATTTCGATTTGAAGCGGGCGCTGCAGTTCGGTTGTCTGCCTTTGGCCTGCACCAGCGACAACCCGCAAGATTACTTGAACAGCTACGCGGCGACGTATCTCCGTGAAGAAGTCCAACAAGAAGGGTTTACCCGTAACATCGGCGCGTTCAGCCGTTTCCTCGAAGTCGCGAGCTTTTCCCAAGGCAGCGTGTTAAACATGGCGGCGGTGGCTGGGGAGTCCGCCGTGTCGGCTAAAGTGGCGGAAGACTATTTCAGCATCCTTGAGGACCTGCTGATCGCCGTGCGGCTGCCGGTTTTCTCAAAACGCGCTAAGCGGCGCCTGGTCGCGCACCCGAAGTTTTACTATTTCGACGCTGGTGTTTTTCAGACTATCCGCCCGCGCGGTCCATTGGACGCCCCGGAACAAATTCATGGCCCGGCTTTGGAGACTCTATTTTTACAACAGGCACGCGCGCTGAATGACTACAAGGAATTGGGGTATCGTCTGCATTACTGGCGCACGGCTAGCGGCGACGAAGTGGATTTCGTTCTGTACGGCAACCGGGGGTTGCGCGCATTCGAGGTGAAAATGGCCGAAAACGTTCGTCCCGACGATCTTCGCAGTCTGCTGCGTTTCCGCGCAGATTTTCCCGAAGCCAAGACCCACTTTCTGTATTTGGGCAAGCGTCGATGGCATGACCGAGGAATCGAAGTCTTGCCGTTCTTCGATTGCGTCAGCAAGCTCGATCAATGGTTATAGAGGCGTGAAACTGTGGGGTCAATTAGGGTTCGGATTGATTAAATGAATCAAGATCGTTTTTTGTGGGCTGCCACCTGCAGGTTTACGGTCGTGTCATCAATCTTGCCGCGTTTGATCATGGAGGGGTGATGTACGGATGGCGGGCGCGCATCGGCAACATTTCACCGACGGCTTGTGCCGAGATACTTCCCTATGAGTTTTATCGGGTGGCTCCCGAGGGAGTCACTTTCGTGACGACCAATCTCGTGATTCGCGACGCGCGGGAGTCGAGCCAAGTCGAGGCTTCGTGGCATAAGTTCGATACCGCGTTTGAGGACCTCTTGCACACGCGAGTGGACCATATCACTCTCAGCGGCGCGCCGCTGGTCTTGGCGAACGGCGTCGACCGCCACCGGGAGCTTTTGAAGGAATTCAGAAACCGTTATCTCGGTGCCCGTCGGGACTAGCCCACAGTCGTTTGCCGACGCGCTAAAACATCTTGGCGCCGTGAAGTTGGCGGTCGCGACGTCATTCATTCCCGCTCATAACGAATTGGTTAGGGCTTTCCTGGTTTCGGAAGGCTTTGACGTGTTAGGGAATTGAAACGCTCGATACGGGCATGACGTCGTTGGAAAAGGCGATGCTCTCCCCGACGCAAGTATTTCGCCACGTACGAGCAGTAGGGAAAAAGTATTCAACGTGCGATGCGGTGCTGATCACTTCGTCGGCGTGGCCGACGTTGACGGTGATTCAAGCGCTCGAGGACGATCTTGGCAAGCCGGTGGTGAGCAGCTCCATCGGCCAGATCTGGTGGCCGCTAAAGGAACTCGGAATAAAAGCGGAGATTAAGGGGTACGGCAAACTGCTTGGGACGCTCTCTTGATGGAGATGGTGTTATGAGCACCAACGGCCGCATCAGTCTGTTAGTTACTGCGATTATCGCTGGCTTTTTCATTGTTCATGCTCCAACCGCAGTTGGCGGCGCAGGCCAAGCCGCTCATCAAAGTCGTCGCCGGCTATGGTTCTGCGGACGGCGCGGTCGCGCCGTTGTGGTTTGCCAAGGAAACCAAACTATTCGAAAAGCGCAATCTCGATGTGCTGCTCGTCGGCATGGGCACCGGGTCAGTGTCATTGCGCGCCCTGATCGCCAAAGATCTCGAAATCGCCTCGCTCTCCGGTTCCGGCTTGGTGCAAGCCGCATTGCAGGGGCCGACACAGTCATTATTTCCGCCGCTATCAACGGTTTTATCTTCAAGGTTTTTGGCAGGCCCGAGATTACCAGCCCGGCGCAACTTAAGGGCAAGAAACTAGGCGTCAGCCGCTACGGCGCCACTTCGGTTTCGCCGTTCGATTGGCGTTAAAAAATGGGGACTAAATCCGGAACGCGACGTCAGTATTCTACAGATCGGGACGACACAGGACACGGTTCGCGCCATGCAGACCAAAATGCTCGACGCCGGAGTGCTGAGCGGCACCGCGTCGCTTGATCGCGCGCAAAGCGGGTTTTCGCGAGCTGGCGGACCTCGCTGATCTGGGACTGCATTATCCGATGGCGCCCATCGGCACGACGAAAACTTATATCCAGAAGAACGAAGACCTCGTGAGAGAATTCATGCTCGCTTACATTGAAGCTATCCACGATTTCAAACGCAACAAAGAAGCCGCGCTGGCGGTATTGAAAAAATATACCCGCAACGAAGACCGGGAAGTCTTGGAAGACAGCTACAGTAGCTACGCAAACAAGTATCTCGCTTTGCCGATTCCGACACTCGAGGGGATACGTACGATTCTGACGGAACTTTCCACCACGGTCCCGGCGGCGAAGAACGCCGATCCAGAACAATTCGTCTCGTACAAGATCGCGCGGGAGATCGAGGCGAGCGGTTTTGTCAAACGGCTCTACGAGAAGTAGGGGCGCGGACGCAGGTATTTGACGAATGGCATTAACGCTACGCCTACTTGACCCGTCAATCCCCTGGGCTAAGTTCGGTCGTCCATTCTTCTTTTCTACTAATCATTCGCGTGGAGGCTTCGACGTGCAGTGTCCACGGTCCCATGCTAGATGTTGCCGCGCGTCTCGCAAGCTCGGAAAACGTCGCGGAGCCGTTTGAAGGCCAATCCAGGAGATAAACTCATGAAGATTACTCGCGTTGAAGCAACCTCCCATCGCGTGCCGGCGAAGGTGCCCCTGCTGCATGAGCCGATTATTCGCGAGATCGTGTTCGTTCGGGTGGAGACGGACGGCGGAGTGACGGGCTACGGCTTGACGGGACCGATTCAGCGCTTTGCTGCGCGCGAGCTCATTAACCGCGAGATCGCCCCGCTGCTCATTGGCAAGGATCCGCTGGCGACCGAGCGCCACTGGTATGACCTTTTCTACCGGCTGAATCCTCGGGCGCAGACCGGCGCCTGGTCCTCTGCGGTCAGCGCGGTGGATATCGCGCTGTGGGATATAAAGGGTAAGCACCTCGGCCAGCCGGTATGGCGGCTGCTGGGTGGATACAGCGCCACGGTTCCCGCATACATCACCTTTGGGCTACTGGAGTATAGTCGTGAGCAGCTCGTCGAGGCGGCAAAACAGTTCATCGCTCAGGGGCATGACAAGCTCAAGATGGTTGTGGCCATCAACGGCGCGCAAGATCCGGCCGAGGATGCCGCGCGAGTGCGTGCAGTTCGCGAGGCGGTAGGCGATCAGGTGGAGCTCATGGTCGACGCTAACTACCTTTTTCATTTCCCGTGGCGCTGGACCTTGCCAAGCGCATTGAGCCCTATGGAATTAAATGGTTCGAGGAGCCGGTCTACGGAAACGACGCGCGGCTCCTTGCGAATCTCCGGCGGCAGACTCGAATCCCGATCTCCGCCGGTCAGAACGAGGGACACAAGTGGCGCCACCGGGAGCTGCTGGTCCACGAGGCCGTGGACATTCTTCAGCCCAACGTTGTCTATGTCGGAGGCTACACTGAAGGTGTGAAGGTCGCTGCCATGGCGCAGGCCTATAACATACCGATTGCCAACGGCGGCGGCTGGCCGCACCACAACATGCACTTGATCGCGGCGGTGGCCAACGGCTGGCGGGTGGAGTTTCACGTGCCGATGTGGGTGACGGGAGAGATGATCTATCGCGACCCGCCGAAGCCGTCTCGTGGAACGGTCACATTGACCGAGCAGCCCGGCCTTGGGCTAACACCTAACGAAGAGGCACTCAAAGAAACGCAGAAGTCGTAATGGCCATGTCTCTGGAGGACCGAAATGCAGTGTCCTCGCTGCCAGCATGAAAATCCATCCGGAGTGAAGTTCTGCGGAGAATGCGGGGCGCGGCTTGAGTTGTCGTGCCCTTCCTGCCGGGCGTCGAATCCTCCCGCAAATAAATTCTGCAACGAGTGCGGTGCGCCACTAGCTCAAGCGCAGCATCAGCCGCCGAAGTTCCTTCTCCTCAGACCTACACGCCTAAAGCATCTTGCCGAAAAAATTCTCACCTCCAAGAGTGCTCTCGAAGGCGAGCGCAAGCAGGTGACGGTGCTGTTCGCCGACATGAAGGGATCGATGGAGTTGCTGGCCGATCGTGATCCGGAGGACGCGCGCAAACTCCTCGATCCAATCCTCGAACACATGATGGAAGCGGTGCACCGCTACGAGGGCACAGTCAACCAAGTCATGGGCGACGGCATCATGGCGCTGTTCGGCGCGCCGCTTGCCCACGAAGATCACGCGGTGCGAGCCTGCTATGCAGCGCTCAGGATGCAGGAGTCGGTGAAACGATACGCTGAGGGAGTGAGACGGACCGAGGGCATTCCCATCCAGATAAGAGTGGGTTTGAACTCCGGAGAGGTAGTGGTGCGGTCCATCGGGAGCGACTTGAAGATGGACTACACGGCGGTCGGACAGACGACCCATCTGGCTGCTCGCATGGAGCAGATGGCGACGCCGGGATCGATCTTGATGACCGCCGGATGACTCTGCGTTTGGCCGAAGGCTATGTGCAGGTGAAGTCGCTCGGTCCGGTCAACGTGAAGGGGATGAACTGAGCCGGTGGAGGTGCACGAGGTCACCGGGGCTGGTGCTCGCACGTTCTCGCCTGCAAGCGGCAGCCGCGCGTGGACTCACTCGCTTCGTCGGGCGCGATGCTGAAACCGAGCAGCTTCGAAAAGCGCTTGAACAAGCGCGGAGCAGGCCATGGTCAGGTGGTCGGTGTCGTCGGAGAACCTGGCGTTGGCAAGTCGCGGCTGTTCTATCGAGTTCATCTCATTCGCATCGAACGCAGGGATGGCTGATCGTCGAAAGCGGCTCGGTCTCCTATGGCAAAGCCACGCCCTATTTGCCAGTCATCGATCTGCTCAAAGCCTACTTTAAAATTCAGGATCGCGACGATCAGCGCGAAATTCGCGAGAAGGTGACCGGCAAGCTGCTCACCTTGGATAAATCTCTGGAGTCCACGCTGCCGGCCTTCCTCGCACTTTTAGATGTGCCTGTTGATGACCAACAGTGGCAGGCACTCGATCCTTCCCAACGCCGCCAGCGGACTCTTGGCGCGCGTCAAGCGGCTGCTGCTTCGAGAGAGTCAGGTCCAGCCTCTGATCCTGCGTATTCGAGGATCTGCACTGGATCGACTCCGAGACCCAGGCGATGCTGGAGAGCTTGGTGGAAAGTCTACCGACGAGCACGGCTGCTCCTCCTGGTCAATTATCGTCCGGAATACCAGCATGGTTGGGCAAGCAAGACTTACTACACCCAACTCCAGGCTTCGATCCGCTGCCGCCTGAGAGCGCGGGGAGATTCTCAATTCAGTTCTGGGGAATGACCATGGACTTCAGTCCCTCAAGCAGCTTTTGATCGAACGAACAGAGGGAACCCTTTTTCCTTGGAAGAGAGTGTTCGAACACTGGTGGAGACAAAAGTTCTGGTGGGTGAGCGAGGGAATTATCATCTGGAGAAAAGGTGGAGAGCACCCAGGTGCCGGCTACGGTCACAGGCCGTGCTGGCCGCTGCGCATTGACCGGCTGCCGCCTGAGGAAAGAAGCAGCTTCTTCAATCAGCCGCGGTCATCGGCAAGGATGTTCCCTTCTCCCTCCTGCAGGCTATCACTGAGATTATCTGACGAGGGACTCCGTCGCGGCCTTACCCACCTCAAGCGGCGGAGTTCCTCTACGAGACGAGTCCTGTTTCCTGATCTGGAATACACTTTCAAGCACGCGCTCACCCACGAAGTGGCGTACGGAAGCCTTCTCCACGAGCGCCAGCGGCGCTCATGCACGCGCGGATCGTGGAGCCATCGAAGACGCTATATCCTGATCGGCTGATCGAGCAGGTCGAGCGGCTCGCGCATCACGCAGTGCGGGAGAGGTATGGGGCAAAAGCCTGACCTATCTGCGGCAGGCCGGCGCCAAGGCCGACGCCCGCTCGGCGAATCGAGAAGCGGTATCGTACTTCGAGCAAGCGCTGACCGCCTAGGCGCATCTGCCTGACGATCGCGAGACGCGCAGAGCAGGCCATCGACCTCCACTTCAACCTCCGTGATCCGCTGGCGGCGCTCGGGGAACGCGAGAGGGTTCTTGAACACCTGCGCGCAGCCGAAGCCCTGGCAAATGCTCTAGGAGATGAACGCCGGTTGGCGCGGGTTAGTGCGGTACATAGCGCCGAGAGCTCTCTCCGGAGGGTGACTACGAACAAGCCGTCACGGCCTGTGAACGTGCAATCGCAATGGCCAGGACCGCTGGACGACTACGGTCTGGAGGTTATGTGCAACTAATTATCTGGGATTGGCCTACTATTACTTGGGCGATTATTCTAAAGCAGTAGAGGCGCTGAGGTCGCAATTTAGTGTCCCTTGACAGCCCAGTGGTGCGTGAAGCGGCTTGAGTCGGGCGCGTCACTTCCCTTCGCGAACTCCGCGAGCTCGCTAGCCTTAGCGCTGGCTGAGCGTGGGGAGTTCATCGAAAGCCATCGCCCGATGCACGGAGGCGATCCAGATAGCGGAGGCGGTCGGCCATCCTTACAGCGTTACCGTGACGTATCGAGGGATGGGTCATTCTGCACGCTCAGGCGGGGGGATCTTCAACAGGCTACTCTCACACTCGAGCACGCCCTGGAGATCTGTCCGGGGAGTGGACAGCCCGCCTCTCTTTCACGCAGTGAGTTCCGCTTCTAGGCTACGCCTATGCGCTCTCTGGGCGCAGTGCTGAGGCTATTCCCCTCCTGGAGGAGGCCGTCAGAGCGCCCCGTCTTGACCGCGACCCAGGAGGGCCAATCGCTGCGGACCATCTGGCTGAGCGAAGCGTATCTGCTGGCCGGGCGGGAAGCGGATGCCCGTGCCGCCGCACAGCGCGCCCTGGGTCTCGCCCGTCAGCACAAAGAGAGAGGACACTGAGGCGTACACTCTTCGGCTCCTCGGCGAGATCGCGGCGCGCGGAGACCCATCTGATATCGGGAAGGCGGAAGACCACTATCGCCAAGCTCTCGCCCTCGCTGAAGAACTCGGAATGCGCCCGCTCATGGCGCACTGCCACGCGGGTCTCGGAAAACTGTATCGGCGAACCGGTAATCTACAGCAAGCGAAGGCGCATCTCACCAATGGCGTCGCAATGATGCGCGAGATGGAAATGGGATTGTGGCTGGAGAAGGCGGAAGCGGAGTTAAAGGAGTTGGGTTAATAAGGAGTAGCGATGCGTATTCGGTTCTGGGGACGCGCGGCTCGCTGGCAAAGCCTGGGCCTAGCACGGTTCGCTATGGGGGAAACACCTCCTGCGTGGAGGTGCGCGCCGCGGACGGGACGCTGATTATCCTGGACTGCGGCACCGGTGCTCATGATCTGGGCCGAAGCCTCGTGGCGTCGGGCGAGCGCCCAATACGCGGTCATCTCCTGCTCACTCACACGCACTGGGACCACATCCAGGGTTTTCCTTTTTTCGCGCCACTCTTCATCCCGGGGAACGAATGGGACGTCTACGCGCCGCTGGGTTTGGGGCAGCGCCTGGAGGATACCCTCGCCGGGCAGATGGAGTACGAGTATTTCCCGGTGACACTTGGCCAGCTCGACGCCACGATTCGCTATCACGAGCTTAGCATGAGGGCGCCTTTGACCTTGGCGCCGTTCAGGTCACCGCCCGTTACCTGAACCACCCCGGGCTTGCGATGGGTTATCGCTTGGAAGCCGGCGGCGTGGCGGTGGTCTATGCCACCGATCACGAGCCGCACTCGCGCCATCAGCCCGAGGCGGCCGACCCAGCTCAGGCTCCTCCCGGTTCACCGCGAGGACCAGCGGCACGTGGAGTTCCTTGCCGGCGCTGACCTCGTGATCCACGACGCGCAGTACACGCTGGAGGAGTACCCGAGCAAGCTGACATGGGGCCATAGCCCAGCCGAGCTGGCGGTGGACTTTGCCGCTCGCAGCGGGCGTGAAGCGGTTGGCGCTTTTTCACCATGATCCGCTCCGCGATGACGCGGCGCTGGACCAGCTAGTGGAGAGCTTGTCGCCGGCGCGCCGTCACCGGCGGGCTCGACGTGTTCGCTGCCGCAGAGGGCCAGACGATCGAGCTGGCGGAGCGGGAAGCCGTCACGCCACGCGCTGCGAGGCAACCGAAAGCTGCCATTGCCAAAGGGGTTGGAGCCGCGTCAGCGACCATCTTGCTCGTTGACGACGACCCGGACATCATTGCGTCTTTTGACCATGACACTCCAGCCAGAGGGCTTCCGCCTGTTGTCGGCGAGCGACGGGAACGCGGCGCTGGAGATCGCCCGCGCCGAGCGCCCGGACCTTCTCCTGCTGGACTGGAACATGCCCGGGCGCGACGGGCTGGAGGTGTGCCGCGCCCTGCGCGCCGAGTCAGACCCGGACCTCCGCAACGTGCCCGTGGTGCTCCTGACCGCGCAGGTGGGGGCAGAGGACACTGCGGCGGGATTCGCGGCCGGGGTCACCGACTACGTGACCAAGCCATTCAAGCCAGCACACATCCGCTCGCGCGTGCACGCTTGGCTCAGGCGAAAACGTGCTGGCCGCAGAGGGCACGTGAACCATGGCGCGGCTTTCTCTTGCAAGTCTGCGGACCCGGCTGTTGCTGCTCGTCCTTCTCGCCGTCATCCCGGCGTTGGGGCTCACGCTCTACACAAACCTGGAAGAGCGCCAGCTCAGAAAGGCGCACGTGCAAGAGCAGGCCATGCGGCTGTCTCGCCTCGTTTCTGCGGATCACGAGCGACTGATCGAGGACGCGCGCCAGCTCGTCGTGACTCTGGCGCGACTCCCCGCCGTTCGCGATCGTAACCGCGCCGCCTGCAACGCGCTCTTCGCCGATCTGCTCACGCAGCATTCGTCGTATGCCAACTTGGCGAGTCATCGACGCCGATGGCAACGTCTTTGCAGCGCCCTCCCGATGACCGGCCAGGTCTACGCTGGCGACCGCGTCTATTTTCAGCGCGCCGTCGAGACCCGTGACTTCGCCATCGGCGAGTATCAGATCGGGCGTATCACCGGCAAGGCCGCCGTCAATTTCGGCTATCCTGTCGCTCGACGACGCGGGCCATGTCCGCTGCCGTGGTTGTCGCCGCGCTTGACTTGGCCTGGCTCAACGAACTGGCTAGCCAAGCGGGACTGCCGCCGGGATCGATGCTCACCGTGATCGACCGCAACGGCACGATCCTGTCGCGCTATCCGGACGAGAGGAAATGGGTTGGCAAGCTCATGCCGGAGCCGCTCGTCTTGAACGCCATTCTGACTCAACAGGGCAACGGCACGACCGATGCTCCGGGCACGGACGGCATCCCGCGCCTCTTTTCGTTCGCGCCGTTCGGCGGCGGTGCGCAAAGCGCGAACGCGTACGTGAGCGTTGGCATCCCGGCGGCTGTCGCCTTTGCCGGCGCCAACCAGATTCTCGCCCGCAATCTTGCGGCGCTGGGGCTCGTCGCTGGCCTCGCGCTCGCCGCGGCCTGGGTGGGTGGAAACCTGTTCATCGTGCGCCAGATCCAGGCCCTCGTCGGAGCGACGAAGCGAGTCGCCGCCGGGGAACTGGGCGTGCGCACCGGGCTTCCCCAGGGGCAAGGGGAGCTGAGCCAGCTCGCCGGCGCCTTCGACCAGATGGCCGAGTCGTTGGAACGGGCGCACGAACGGAGGCTCTGGAGGAGGAGCTGCGCCGGAAAAACTACCAGCTCGAGCAGCAGAACCTGGCCATTCAGGAGGCGAACCGGTTGAAGACCGAGTTCGTCTCGATGGTCTCGCACGAGCTGCGGACTCCGCTAACGTCGATCCAGGGGTACGCCGAGCTGCTGCTCGAGGACGAGCGGATCGCCGAAGCGCAGCGCGAGAGCCTGACGATTGTGCAAGAAGAACGCGGACCGGTTGTTGGAGTTGATCAACGATCTCCTCGATCTCTCGCGCATGGAGGCCGGCAGGGTCGATCTGCATCGCACGAGCTTGGACCTCGCCCGTCTGATCCCGGAGGTGGCCGGCTCGCTGCGCCCACTGATCGAAGCCAAGCGGCAGCGGCTCAGGCTCGATCTTGGCGACGCGCTGCCGGCTGTGTGGGCCGATGCCAGACCGGGTGACGCAGATTCTCACGAATCTCATCTCCAACGCCCACAAGTACACGCTGGTGGAGGGCAGCATCACGGTGGCAGCTCGGCCAGACGATGGGTTCGTGCGCGTAGACGTCAGCGACACCGGCATTGGCCTCTCGCCCGAGGATCAGGCGCAACTCTTTACCAAATTCTTCCGGGCGCACGATCGCTCGCCCCAAGCGGGCGGTGGCACGGGCCTGGGGCTCGTGATCACCCGCTTGCTGGTTGAGCTGCACGGCGGGCGGATCACGGTGTCGCAGCGCTCCAGGCCAGGGCTCTACTTTCAGCTTCTCCCTGCCCGCGCTGGAGGTCCCGGCATGAAGTGTCCTCAATGCGAGTTTGAGATTCGCGACCACATGGCAAAGTTTTCTTGCGAAGTGTGCCGCTTGGCGCGATAAACTCTTGTTGAAGTGGTTCTGCTGCACATTTAAAAACGTAGCTGGCTGAAAGTATTTAGGAGGAACTTTCATGACTGTCACTTCGATCAAGCAAGTATCGCTGATCTGTCCGCTCGCTTCTCGGGCGTGCTCCTGCGTCCCGATCAATCCGGGTACGACGAGGTACGGCGGGTACACAACGGTATGATCGACCGGCGGCCCGCGTTGATTGCCGGCTGCCTGGGCAACGCCGACATCGTTGACGCGGTAAACTTCGCGCGCACTCACGGGCTCGAATTGGCCGTGCGTGGCGGCGGTCATAACGTTGCCGGCAGGGCCGTCTGCGACGATGGGCTGATGCTCGACATGTCGCTCATGAAGGGCATTCACGTCGATCCGGTCCGTCGCACAGCGCGTGCCCAGGGCGGAGTGACCTGGCGTGAATTCAACCGCGAGACGCAGGCGCATGGGCTGGCGACCACCGGCGGCGTGATCTCCACGACCGGCATCGCGGGTCTGACGCTCGGTGGCGGCCTCGGGTGGCTCATGGCCAAGCACGGCCTGGCGATGGACAACCTAGTTTCAGCGGAGATCGTGACCGCCTCGGGCGACATCCTGCGGACGAGCAAGGATGAAAACGCCGATCTCTTCTGGGGTCTTCAGGGCGGAGGCGGCAACTTCGGCGCTGTCTCGTGGTTGGAGTACCGCTTGCACCCGGTGGGGACAGTCACCAGTGGGCTCATCGCGCACCCCTTCGACCGCGCTCGCGATGTGCTGAAATTTTTCCGCGATATCACATCGGCGGTATTGCCCGACGACCTCACGATCTTCGGCGCGCTGCTTCATGCGCCCGACGGCGCTCAGATCGCCGTCATCATTGTGTGCCACTGTGGTCCCCTCGCCGAAGCAGAGGCTGCCCTTCAGCCTATTAAGAAGTTCGGCACTCCGATTCATCGATTCCATCGGTCCAACAAGCTACGAGGAGACGAATAAGATGCTGGACGCTGGATTCCCTCGGGGTGCTCTCAACTACTGGAAATCCAATTTCATGAGTGAGCTGAGCGATCAGGCCATCGACACGCTCATTTCTCAGTTCGCGGCATGTCCCTCGCCGATGAGCGGCCTGTTGCTGGAGCACATTCACGGCGCAGCGACGCGTGTCGGCGTCAGCGAGACAGCGTTCCCCCACCGGCGCGAGGGCTACAACTTTCTGGTCGTCTCCGAGTGGCTCGATCCGGCTGAGAACGCGCGGAATATCGCGTGGGCGCGGGAGTCGTATGACGTAATGCGGCCCAGCTTCACGCCAGGGCGCTACGTAAACTATCTGGGAGACGACGATGGCGAAGACGCCGTCGCGGCAGCCTACGGACCGAACTACCAGCGCCTGCGAACGCTGAAAGCGAAGTATGACCCGACCAACCTGTTCCATCTGAATCAGAATATCCGGCCGATGTGAGCGCTCACAATGAGGTGATGACGCGCTGCCAGCAGGAGAAACCGCCGCAGGCAAAATTATGTCATGAGTTGCCGAGTTGGGGTCGCAAGATGATGTCCTGAATAGTTTTACATGGCAGGGAATTGACCCGCAGAGATTGTAAAGGGAAAGAGATGAAATATCAGACGAGCTTGATCGTCGCGTTCATAGTAACTTTTTGCTTACTCTTCGCTTCGATGGCCCCAGCCCAGGTTACACGAATCAAAGTCGGCTATTCCTCCATCGGAGTGGGCCAGTCGCTTGTGTGGGTAGCAAAAGAGGCGGGGCTCTTTAAAGAAAACGGTCTCGATGTCCAGCTTATTTTCATCGGCAGTTCGAGTATCTTGACGCAGTCCGTCATCGCCGGCGACGTGCCGATTGCGATCATGTCCGGCACGGCGGCGATTAATTCGCAACTCGCGGGATCGGATGTCGTCATCGCTGCGAGCACGAAAAAGATCCAGCCCAGGCCTTTCTGGTCACTGCGAAAGGAATTTCGCAACCCGCTCAGCTCAAGGGAAAAACTCGCGGTGAGCCGCATCGGCGCTTCCTCGGATTTCATACTACGGGTGATTCTCAAGAAGCTCGGATTGGTGGCCGACAAAGACGTGGCAATCGTTCAGGTCGGCTCTTCGCCGGTCAGAATGGCCGCCTTAGCCAACGGAGTCGCTGACGGAACTGCGCTCACGTTCGAGGAGATGATGGTTGCCAAGAAGATGGGCTTTAACGTTATGTTGAACATTATGGATTTCGGAGTCGAATCATTGAACAGCGACGTCGTCACGACGCGAAGGTTTATGCGAGACTCCAGAGAGACCGTTCAGCGGTTCATCAAAGGAATGATCAAGGGCGTCAGCTTCTTTGCCGCGAATAAAAAATTTTCCATGGACGTGATCGGCCGCTATACCAAAAGCAACGATACAGAAAAGATTGAGTATGGCTACGATTACGCCGCCAAGATTTTTCTCAAAAAACCTTATCCTCCGATCAAGGGGATTCAACTGTCGCTCGAAGAGATTGGCGAAAGAACTCCATCAGCCAAAACGGCAAACCCCGAGCAGTTCATAGACATCTCTATCGTGAAGGAACTCGATCAAAGCGGCTATATCGACGCCCTTTACAGGTAGAAGGGAGAAGAAAAACTTATGCACCCGCGGTTTAAGTCGATGCTTATCGTGCTTGCACTTCTGTTTGTCTCATTGATGCCCTGTAATACTCGCGCAGCCTCGGCGCCCACAAAGATCGTTGTGACTTACGGCGGATTAAACGAACGCAGCGGCGTGCTCTTCGTCGCCAAAGACGCCGGGATCTTCCAAAAGCATGGACTCGATGCGCAGGTTGTGAACGTCCGCAGCGGCGCGGTTGGATTGTCGGCGCTCGCTGCCGGAGAAACCCAGTTCCACGGCGGTTCGGCGACCGGCGCGTCCATCGGCGCCATGGCCGGCGGGCTCGATTTGGTCTTCGTCGCGGGTTTGATTAACAAGCTCGATGGCACGTTCGTGGTCGCCCCCAACATCAAGACTCCCGCGGATCTCAAAGGCAAAAGGATCGGCGTGCAAAGCATCGGCGGCGGCGTATGGATGTTCAGCATGCTGGCTTTCGATCACTGGGGACTCAATCCGGAGCGAGACAACATTCAGTTTCGGATCATCGGTGATCAGGCGGTCATGGCTCAAGCCCTTGCAACAGGCGGCATTATTGATGGGGCCTATCTCGGCTACGCGTTTGGGGCCCAATTGGAACGGCAGGGATTCCGGGTCCTGGCGGATCTGCTCAATCTTGGAATCCCCTTTCAGGGTCTGGGAATCATGGCGCGGCGGAGCTTTGTCGATCGTTCACCCGACACCGTAGAACGTTATCTTAGATCAATGGTCGAGACGATAAAATTCATCAATACCCCTGAGAACAAACCTGTGGTGATTCGGAGTTTAATGCGCACCTTGCGCCTCTCAAAAGTAGAAGACGCCGAGGCAGGCTATGACATGATGAAGGTCCTTTATGACCGGCGGATTTATGCCAACGTCGATGGCCTGCGCAACGTGATTCGTATTCTCGGCAGAAGCAACGAGCAGATTCGCAAGCTCAAAGTCGAAGATATTATCGACGAGCGCATCGCGCGTAAGTTGGAAAAGGAAGGGCTCTTCTAAGACTGGAATAGTGGAGTGGTGGAGTAGTGGAGTGATGCGTTCTAAACCCAATATTCCAACACTCCCGTACTCCAAGACTCCATTTCCCAGAACCTTGACGCGTTGCAGGCCTATGGTGGTAGACGTGCCTTAATAGCTAGGGCAGGTTTGAAGCCTGCCCGTACCGAAACAAAGCATACCGTCAAAGGAGGAATCATGGCTGGCAATGGAAATAATGCAGGTTTCGAGGTGCTAATTTCATCGGACTCGCACGTGATGGAACCACCCAATACTGTGAAGGAACGAGTTGCGCCGTCGTTCCGAGAACAAGCTCCTGTTTTTCCCCAACTCAAAGTGGGGAAAGCTTCCAAACCCATCCGGGCGGGTCGGACCCAAATTGCCGAATCAAGGAGATGGAAACCGACGGGCTCAGCGCAGAGGTGCTTTACCCGACCAATCTGCTGCCGCACTTCGCCATGGACAACGCAAAGCTTCAAGAGGCCTGTTTTCGAGCGTACAACGATTGGTTGTTTGATTATTGTAAGGTTGCTCCCAATCGTTTGATTGGTATCGGAGCGATCTCGGTTTATGACATCGACGGGGCTGTAAAGGAGCTGGAGCGTTGCGCGAAGGCCGGCCTTAAGGGATCGATCATCTGGCAGGCGCCGCATCCGGACCTACCGTTTCATTCGGAGCATTACAATAAGTTCTGGGCGGCTTCCCAGGATCTTAACATGCCGGTCAATCTGCATATCCTCACCGGGCATGGCTACCATAAAGAAACCGTGTTCGGGAATAAGCGAACAGGGGTTGAGGCCTACCGGGGCAGCGTGAATCTGAAGCTCAAGGAAATCATCGATGCGTTCTTTGAACTGATTTTCTATGGAGTCTTGGACCGATATCCCAAGCTCAGGTTCGTCAGTGTCGAGAATGAAATCGGATGGATGCCGTTCATGCTCCAGCAGTGGGATTACTATTACAACCGGTTCAAAGGCGTAAATCCTCCGCCGATTACGAAAAACCCGAGCGAATATTTCAACCGACAGGTCTATGGGACGTTTTTCCGTGACACGGCGGCGGGCCATAGTTTCGAATGGTGGGGTCAGGACAACTGTATGTGGTCCAACGATTATCCCCACGGGAACTCGACGTGGCCGGAGTCGAAAAAGTATATCGACCGCGACCTAGGGCACTTGCCGGCAGACGTGCGCAAGAAACTTGTTTGCACCAACGTGGCGAAGCTCTACGACATGGAGATTCCACAGCCGTTACAGGCGGCGTCCCAGTCAGCCGCCGCAATTCACTAGGCGCGTACTGCGAGGCAGTTTCGGGTTCTGTAGGGGCGGGTTTCAAACCCGCCCCTACTATATTTATGTTCTGTTACTTCGAGGGAGGTGCTTATGGCCGCACGTTACGGTTCGGATCTCGTCGTTGATCTGCTCAAAGTCCTGGGCATCGAGTACGTCGCGCTCAACCCCGGGTCGAGCTTTCGTGGGATTCACGATTCTCTCGTGAATTACGAGAGCGGCCGTCAACCCAACCCGGAGATGATTCTCTGCTGTCACGAAGAGATCGCCGTCGCCGTTGCGCATGGTTACGCCAAAGCGACGGGTAAGATCATGCCCGCCATAGTCCACAACGTGGTCGGCCTACAGCATGCTTCCATGGCGATCTACAACGCCTGGTGCGATCATACGCCGGTGATGGTCATGGGCGGCACCGGGCCGATGAATTCGAGTAAACGCCGCCCGTGGATTGACTGGATCCATACGGCGCAGGTGCAGGGCAATCTGGTGCGCGACTTCGTCAAGTGGGACGACCAGCCGGTGGGCGTCGAGGCGTTTCCCTCCTCGATCATGCGCGGCTATCGCATCGCCATGAGCGACCCGGGCGGGCCGGTCTACCTCTGCTTCGATGTCACCGATCAGGAGGCCGCAATCGAAAAAGAAATCCCGCTGCCCGATCCGAGCCGCTTCCGTCCCCCGGCGCCGCTGCAAGCGGACTACGACGCGATCAAAGAAGCGGCGCAGTTACTCGCCTCGGCGCAAAATCCGGTGATCTTGGCCGACTACGTCGGGCGCAATAACGACGCGGTGCTGAGTCTGGTCGCGCTCGCCGATCTTCTGTCGATTCCGGTGGTCGATTTCGGCGCGCGCTTGAATTTCCCAATACGCATTCGCTAAATCTCACCGGTAGAAATCGCGAGCTGATCGCCAATGCTGATGTCATCCTGGGATTGGACATGACCGATCTCTACGGCGCGCTGGTGCGCTCGGATCCCAATACCCACGCCAACGTTCCCGCGACCAAGCCCGGCTGTAAAGTGATCAACGTCACGCTCAAAGATATCGTGGTGCGCGGTTGGACCAGCGACTTTCAGGAACTGGCGCCGGTGGATTTGCCGATCGTTGCGAACACCAGAGTTTTTCTCCCGGCGTTGGCTGAAGAGATCAAAAAGCAGGGAAAATTTTCCAAGAGCGTCGTCGATGACCGGCGCAAGGCGATGACGGCGCAGCACGAGGAAGTTCATGGGCGCTGGCAAGCGGATCTTAAAAAAGCGTTGGGACGAGCGGCCCATCGCGCCGCCGCGACTCGCCTACGAAATTTGGGAGGCGCTCAAAAGGAAGACTGGTTGCTGGTCGCCGGCGCCTTTCGCGGCTGGCCGAGCCGTCTCTGGACCTGGGACAAGCCGGGGCTGTTTCTCGGTGGCTACGGCGGTGGCGGATTAGGCTACGGTCCGGCCGCGTCCGTCGGCGCGTCGCTACCCTATCGCGGCACCGGCAAGATCTGCGTCAATCTGCAGCGCGACGGCGAGATGCTGTACACGCCGAGCGCCCTGTGGACTGCCGCCAACACCGGCGTGCCATTGTTGACGGTGATGACCAATAATCGGGTCTATTACAACGACGTGGAGCATCAGGAGAAGGTCGCGATCCATCGCGGACGGCCGGTGGAGAACAAACTCGTGGGTATGGAAATGGCAAAGCCTCCGGTGGATTTTGCCAACTTGGCCCGCACCTTCAGTGTGCACGGCGAGGGGCCGATCACCGAACCGGAGCAGATTCGCCCGGCGGTGGAACGGGCGATCAAGGTCATCAAAGAAGAAAAACGACCGGCCTTGGTCGACGTGTACATGCAGATGGTGTGACGGACGATTTGGGACAGTTCCAGTCGTTCCAAATGTTCGAATCGTTCAAGCCGTTGTGAAACTGGCAAAGATGATTTTCGGCATCTTTGTCGTGTTTCCGGAGGTATGAAATGGCCCATTTTAAATCGACCGTCGCCGTGGTTATCGGCGCTGCGTGTCTCGCTTTTAACGCCAGCCGGTTACGGACAGAGCAAGCCGCTCAAAAAATTCGCGTCGGCGTGCCTTCCGTCGGCATGGGCAACATCATTATCTTTGTCACCAAAGAAGGTAAGCTGTTCGAGAAGTACGGGCTCGACGCCGAGGTCATCACGGTCATGGGGTCAGGGATCGGATCGAAAGCGTTGATCAGCGGCAACCTGGACATTATTCCCATCGCCACGCCGACGGTCATTGCGGCCAATCTCGCCGGCGCTGACATGGCGATCTTGGCGCACACCATGCCCGCCGTGGTTCACGCCTTGATGGTGCGGCCCGATATCAAGACGCCGGAGGATTTGAAAGGCAAAAAGATCGGCGTCTCCAGTTTGGGCTCACTCACGGATTTTTTGGTTCGTTCGATCGCGAAGAAGAAAGGACTCAATCCCGATCGCGACATAACTCTTATCACGACCGGCGGCAGCGATACCGAGCGGGTCATGTCGCTCAAGGCCGGCGCCGTCGAGGCGGCGGCGGTATCTCATCCCGGCTACGGGTTGGCGCGGAAAATGGGCTTCAGCATGCTGTGGGATTCGGCCAAGGAGCTCGACTATCCGTGGATGGAAATCACCACGCGCCGGGCGGCGATTAAAAACGACCGGGAACTGATCACGAGCTACATGAAGGCCCACCTGGAGAGGCATCGCGTTGTTTAAAACCAACCGCGATTTCGGCATCAAGGTGATCAAGAAAACCTTGAGAGTGACCGATGACGAACTGGTGAATGAGTCCTACGACATCTTTTCAAAAATGTTTCATTCCAACGCCCTATCCCAATCATCCGGGGATGAAGATAAGCTTCGAGTACGTCGCGATGACGCGCAACGACGTCTGGGGTCACAAGCCGGAAGAGTTTACCGATCCCAGCTTTCGTGACGGAACTGGACAAGAGCGGCTTTATCAAAAAGCTTTACGAAAAATAAACTGCCGATGATCGCGACGGATGTTCCAGGTTCAACGTTCCAGGTTCAACGTTTCAATTAATTTCGACCTTGAACATTGAACTTTGACCGTTGAACTCTAGACCTAACAGATTTTATCCTCGTACACCCACCGGTCCAGATTATCGAAGTAAGATCGTGCTTAGAACCAAACTCATCGCGACCGCGCGGCGGCGCGTCCCTGCTTGTCCGCCGTGGTGGCGTACTTGACCAAGATCTCGAACGGGTAGTTGCCGTGTTCTTCTTCGTCTTCGTGAATTTTCTGATAAGGCTCCGTCACCCATTTCGGAACCGTACCCGCCTTTAAGCTCTTCGCGATCAGGTAGTCAGCAACGCCTTCGCCCGCCATGGGAAACGCCGCGATGCGCTCGACGGTGTCAGTGAGCCCTTCAAAGCCGTTAAACATCGCCATCTGCGCCGGCAAGGGCTTGTAGTCATGAGGCACCGCGCCCTTTTGTCGCAGACGCCTCTTCGAGATAGGTCGCGTGGACGTACTCTTCATGAGTCGCTTCGGCGAGGGTCTTCTTCACGTCCAGCTCCGGCGTGCTTTTTAACCAGCCGCCGAATATCTCTCCCGCGCGGACTTCGTTGAATAGCCGGCTCTGCATGACTTTGATGCGCATCTCGTCCGTGGTCAGCGGAATAAAACTGTAGACGCGCAATTTGGCATCAAGAGATGCACAGAATTGCCGCAACCCGCTTTTCTATAGTTTTGGCAAACTCTCGGCTGTCCATATCGACCTCTTGC